>BNJV01002813.1_pt1:107500-219698 | contig 219698 bp, 264 predicted proteins | sample 8540591 | NCBI WGS metagenome assembly BNJV01 (sample SAMD00202457, study PRJDB9452) | human saliva metagenome | host: Homo sapiens
GTTTTTTTATATTTCGTTGTTTCATGTATTGCAATATTAGCTGTCTCCATTGGGGTTATGTGGGGACTGTCTGCTGATTATAAATTATATGGTGTGCCGGTACTCAAATTATCACCAGATAAATGATGAAAAAGCACTCTGCTTTAACACTGCATGTAGATCAGTTTAAGGAGCAGATGGAATATCTCCATAATCATGGATATAACACGATTACATTAGATCAGCTATACGATTATTTGCAAAATGGTACAGAATTACCAGATAAGCCAATTGTTATTACCTTCGATGATGGGTATGTAGATAATTATACATATGCTTTACCTATATTAAAGGAATACAATATGAAGGCTACATTGTTTATGATTAGCGATGCAGCGAATACGCCTGGTTTCGTTAGTACGGAGCAAATGCGGCAAATGGAGGCAGCAGGCTTTGATATTCAAGGTCATACAAATCATCACAAGATACTAACCCATATGGACCCAACGGAATTGCCAGATGCTATTCTCGGTGGGAAAACTTCGATGGAAGGTATTCTAGGGGAGCCTATCGTTTATTTAGCCTATCCAGGTGGTTTTAATGATATGCTCGTTCAGTATGTTACGAAACAATCTGGTTATAAGATGGCTTTCACCGTTCAACCAGGTACAGTTAAGCCTGGAGATAATCTCTATGCCTTAGATCGATTAGCAATATTCCAAGGTGATACACCGTATTTATCTTTCTGGTTGCGCCTACATTGCGCACCATTTATTAAGTATTCTTGGGCATTGCGTGATACATTACGCGATAATGGATGGCCAACCTTGGCATCTATTTTGCCTTTATTCTAGGAGGAATTATGTCTTACGAAGTTGTAGCAAGACCATTACGTGTTGCGGTGTTAACTGTTTCTGATACTCGTACATTGGAAACTGATAAAGGGGGCAACAAGGTTCAAGAGTTTTTAGAGCAAGCGAATCATATTGTGGCAGAACGCTAAAATTGTTATTGATGATTATGATTCTATTAGAAATGCTATGATTCCGTGGTGCAATGATGAATCTATCGATGTAATCATCTCTACTGGTGGCACCGGTATTGCCATGCGCGATGTGACAATTGAGGCTGTAAATAGCTTGTATGAAAAGCATATTCCTGGCTTTGGTGAAATCTTTAGATATCTTTCCTACACAGAAGATATCGGCACAAAAGCGATGGCTTCTCGTGCGGAGGCTGGAGTGAACAATAATACATTGATGTTCTCTGTCCCTGGTTCTGTAGGTGCTGTGACATTGGCTATGAATAAACTCATCATTCCTGAAATGGCGCACCTCGTTCGGGAAATTACAAAATAATATGTTAAGACTGCTCATAATGAGTAGTCTTTTTTGTTAGGTATGAAATATTATCATTATAGACTCTAAAAATATTCCAGTAAGACATATAAACTAGTGGGCATAAAAACTGGTTTGTTTAATTCTCAATATATAAACAATACCATTGCAGTATTGTTTTATTTCGATTATACTAGATTTAGTAATACGTTTGTCCGAGTGCACGAGAAAGGAGACCTTATGAAGTTAAATCAGGCCACGGATTATGCATTTCGCATGGTCTTACATATGGCGATGTTACCTTCGGGTACGAAGATAACAGGTGCTGTATTGGCTGAGCAAGAATTGATTCCAGAACGATTTTTGCTCAAGATTATGCGTAGTCTCATTGCAGCAGGGATTATGAAATCCTTCCGCGGTGTAGATGGTGGGTTTGCCCTCAATCGAGACCCTCAAGAGATTTCATTGCTCGATGTAATTAGAGCGGTAGAAGGGGATGCGTATTTACAACGGTGTTTATATGATGTAGGTTCTTGCTCTAAATCTTGTAAGGGGCATTGTGCTATAAATGAAGCAATGGGGACGATTCAGCATCAATTAATTGGTCAGTTGAAAGAGGTTAACTTTAAAATCCTCGCGCAACGTGAACAAACTATTGGGGCTGGGTCCTTACCTTTTTTACAAGCACAATGATTCAAGGTTTTTTGTAAAAGCTCATCAAGTGATGTAAGTTTTTTATTCTAAGGAGGAAAACACATGTTTGAAGCTGTAGATTTAGCTCGATTACAATTTGCGCTAACATCTATCTATCACTGGTTGTTTGTGCCGTTCACACTAGGCATGACAGTGATTGTCGCTATCTTAGAGTGGACATATGTGTCTACAGGTAAAGAAGTGTACAAAAAAATGGCAAAATTCTGGGGCAAATTGTTCCTAATTAACTTTGCCATGGGTGTGGTAACTGGTATCGTTCAGGAATTCCATTTCGGTATGAACTGGGCAGAATATTCTCGTTTTATGGGTGACATTTTCGGCGCTCCATTGGCCCTTGAAGCATTAATGGCATTTTTCTTGGAATCTACATTCATGGGTGTTTGGATCTTCGGTTGGGACCGCTTAAATAAAAGCGTTCACGCCCTTGTAGCTACGTTGGTAGCATTAGGTACAAACCTATCTGCGTTCTGGATTCTCGTAGCGAACTCCTTCATGCAACATCCTGTAGGCTTTGTATTGCGCAATGGCCGTGCAGAGATGGAAAACTTCCTGACAATTGTTCAAAATGGCTATGTACCTGGCCAATTCTTCCATATCGTGTTGAATGGTCTATTAACAGCAGGCGTAATCATTATGGCAATCAGTGCATGGCACTTATTGCGTAATAATGCGACAGAATTCTACCGTCGTTCTGCTAAATGGGGCATGGTTATTGCCCTTGTATTCGGTACTTTAGGCGCAATGGCAGGTCATCACCAAGGTCAATACATTACAAAAGTACAACCTATGAAAATGGCTGCTATGGAAGCTTTGTGGGAAACACAAGATCCAGCTCCATTCTCTTTAGTTGCTAACATCGATACTAAAGCTCAAAGAACACAAGCGCTCTTGAAATTCCTGGTGGCTTGTCCTTCTTGACTCAAAACTCCTTCACTTCTGGTAAAGTAGAAGGTATCAAAGATCTTCAAGCTAAAGCTGAAGCTCAATACGGTCCTGGTAACTATATTCCAGACGTTCCAGCAATCTTCTGGACATTCCGTGTCATGGTTGCAGCTGGTTCCCTTATGTTACTTGTTGCATTCGTAGGTCTTATCCTTAATGCAAAAGACAAACTTGTTGAAAATCGCACATTCTTGAAAATTATGTTCTGGATGTTGCCATTGCCATTCATCGCTCACTCCACTGGTTGGTTTGTAGCTGAAGCGGGCCGTCAACCATGGCTTGTATATGGCTTACAATTAACTGCAGACGGTGCTTCTAAATCCGTTACAGCTCCAGAAATTATGACTACAATCATCGGCTTTACACTTGTGTATATCGTAGCAGCTATTGCGGCTATCTACCTTGCTGTAGAACACATCAAAAAAGGTCCAGATGGCAACCCATCTCACGATGTAGTTGAAAAAGAGGAGGCGAGATTATGGAATTAATTTTTAATAACCTTGAAGTGGTATGGTTTATCTTAATTACTGTACTATTCGCTGGCTTCTTCTTATTAGAAGGTTTTGACTATGGTACTGGTATTTTGTTACCATTCATCGGTAAAACTGACGTTGAACGTCGTCAAATGATCAATGCCTTAGGTCCTGTATGGGACGGTAATGAGGTATGGATGATTACTGCAGGTGGTGCATTATTCGCATCCTTCCCTCATGTATATGCTACATTGTTCAGTGGTTTCTACTTGGCGTTATTCTTGATGCTTGCAGCGCTTATCATGCGTGGCGTAGCATTCGAGTTCCGTTCCAAAAGCCCTAACTTGTTATGGCGTAAAACTTTCGACTACTGCATCTTCTTTGGTTCCTTGATTCCTGCATTATTGTGGGGTGTTACGGTTGGTAACTTGATCCAAGGTACGCCAATCGATGCAAGCATGACGTATGTAGGCACATTCTTTGATTTGTTAAGCCCATACACAGTGCTTTGTGGCATCGCTTTCATCTTGGTATTCACATACCATGGTGGTTTGTTCACTTCTATCAAAACTGCTGGTGCTGTTTCTGAACGCGCTCGTGCAGCGTCCTTGGTAGTAGGTGTTCCTACAGCTATCGGTGCATTAGCATTGGTAGGTGCAACTTATGTATTTACAGATTTGTTCAACTCCGTATTAGCAATTGTTTGCTTTGCGTTGGCAATCGTGTTCTTCCTCATTTCTTGGGGCGCAACACGTACTCGTAATACAAAATGGGGCTTTGTATTCAGCTCCTTATCCGTTATCTCTGTAACAGCTGCTTACTTTGCTGGTTTGTTCCCTCGCATCATGGTTTCTTCTTTGAATCCTGAGTGGAGCTTAACTATTACAAATGCAAGTAACTCTACTTACACATTGACATTGATGACTTGTGTAGCTTTCGTATTTGTGCCAATTATCTTGGTTTACCAAAGCTGGGTATACTGGACATTCCGTCATCGTGTAACAGAAAAAGACTTACACTATTAATAGAATAGCTTTATAACTCTGGTGAGTTGTAAAATTTAGGTCTCAATGTGAGGCGTGCCGTAGCGGCACGCCTCTTTTTTGTGGTAAGATGAATAATATTGATAAATTTAGATTCATTTGGACTCAATTAGACTATAGTTTAGCTTTAATCTGAGTACGACCTAGATAGAGGAAATCTAATCAATTTGAGTTTTATATTTTTAGTAGTTTTACCGTAGAGGATAATATGATACAGCGTACCGCTTTTAAAGCGCTGCTAGAACATAAAGGGCAGCTTTTACTACTGGGATTAACCTGCTTAGTAGAAAGTCTGTCCATTGTTGGGCAAGCTTGGTTCTTTGGAACCTTAATTAATAATTTTATATTTTTAGAGAATACCTTAGCTGATGAGATGAATACAATCATGTATTTGGCTATTGCCATTATTGTGCGATTGTTAGCTCATTATATACAAGAGGCTGTAGCAAATCGTTTGGGCAGTGCTGTGAAAGCATCTTTTAGAGAGCATGCCTTAGAGCATATGTTTAAAGCTTGGTGTACAGCATAAGGAGCGTCACGGTGATGTAATTCATTTGCTTACGGATGGTTTGGAGCAGGTTGATGCTTATGTAGCTCGCTATATTCCTCAAATCTTATACGCTATTATGATTCCGCTCATCATGGGGATTGCTATCGTAGATGCATTACCGATTATTGGTATTATCTTGATTGTTACAGTGCCATTGATTCCATTCTTTATGATTCTGATCGGTAAGCAAGCTGATCGATTGAATAAAGAGCAATGGGAGCGCATGAGCTTTTTGTCAGGGCATTTCTTAGATGTATTGCAAGGGATTACTACGCTTAAATTATTTGGTCGTGCAAAAGATCAAATTAAAGTTATTGGTCGCTTATCTGAGGAGTTTAAAGATTCTACTTTAAAAGTTTTGCGCGTAGCATTCTTATCAGCATTGGTGCTAGAACTAGTAAGCACCATTAGTACGGCCTTAATTGCAGTATATTTAGGCTTAACCTTGCTAGATGGTGAGATTGCCTTCTTCCCAGCATTCTTTATTTTGCTATTGGCACCAGAGTTTTATACACCGTTTAGACAATTGGGTGCTGCTTTCCACACGGGAATGGCAGGTAAAACCTCAATTTTAAAATACGAAGACTTTATGAATCGTGAACCATCCTTACCTGTTGGTGGGACCACAAGATTAGATGGTTCTGTAGAACATATTGAGATTAAGGATTTAACTTTTACCTATAAGAATAGTGATAATGGAGTTCGCCATATAACGCTTGAGGCTAAACGCAATGCACCTATTATGCTCGTTGGTGAAAGTGGGGCGGGCAAGTCCACTATTGCACATATTGTAGGTGGGTTCTTGCAAGCGCCGCGTGGCACAGTAACAGTAGATGGTCATGATATATGTGATTTAAATATCGACTGGTGGCGTCAACAAATTACCTATGTATCTCAGCATCCACACATTATGAAAGGCACCTTGACGTGAGGTTCTATCCTTTGGCATGGATGTAAGTGATAAAGAAATTCTTGATGCTTGTAAAGAGGTTCAACTCTTAGATGTCATCAGTCGTCATGCTGACGGTCTTGATGCAGTCATCGGAGAAGGTGGTTTAGGTCTAGTGGTGGTGAGCGTCAACGGGTTGCCTTAGCACGTGCATTCTTACGGAAGGGTCAGGTTCTGATTCTCGATGAAGTAACGGCCCATTTAGATGTAAAAACGGAATCTATCATCAGTACAGCTATTCAACAATTGATGAAGGATAAGATTGTCATCATTATCGGGCATCGCTTGCAAACGATGCACTGGGCTTCTAAACTATATGTTTTAAAACAAGGCATCATTATTCAACAAGGCTCTTATGAAGAGCTAGTTGCTGTGGATGGTTATTTTAAAGACCTCGTAGCATCTGGCTTGGGACAATTCTCTTCTGCCATAGAAGAAGAATTAAAAGCAGGTAAATATTCAACTGCGCAACATATAGATGCTATGGATGAAACTCTGAAACAGGCGTGTATTGCTGATGCTGAGGAACAGGAAGTTATTACTGATGCGGTGACTAAGTCATCTACACTTGATAAACATGATGTGAAGATACAGAAAATGGGCTTACAAGGGTGGAAGCTATTATTCGCAGTTCTAAGTCCTGCTAAGTGGTCCTTAGTATTAGCCTTGATATTTACATTCCTCACGGTCTTCATGAATGTAGGTTTGTTAACTGTTTCATCTTGGTTATTAGCGTCGGCTGCGTTACAACCAGGTCTTACCTATTTAAGTCTTGCCATCGTAGGGGTTCGTTTCTTTGGTGTTAGTCGTGCAGTATGTCGTTATTTTGAACGTTACACATCGCATCGTATGGCATTCCAAGGTCTTTATGGTCTGCGTCTATGGTTCTATGCACATTTGGAGCCATTAGCACCGGCTATTTTAAAACGCTTTGGTGCTGGTGATATGCTCGGTCGCATTATGGGGGATATAGAGGTATTACAATTCTTTACTTGCGCACTCTGATTCCACCTGTAGCAGCCATTGCTATGACGGCGTTAGTTGCTTATGGGCATCTACGATTGATGATAGCTTGGTTATGCCAATTTTAATGGCCGCTCTTGTTTTAGGGGTAGTAGTACCATTAGTTGTTTACGCCCATAATAAACAATCTTTACGCGCTATTGGTCTCAACAAGGGGACTATAAAGCACTGTTAAGTGATACTATGGATAGCCTCGAAGATGTTATTAGCTATGGCAATGAAAATCTTGTATATAAACGAATTCAACAGATGATGAGACATGTTGACGGTTATAAAGGAACTATTGATCGGGGTATGAACTTAGGCAACACATTATTCCTAGGTGGCGTTCAGTTAACTGTTGTTGTGGTAGCGATTATGGCTGCTAATGCATTAACTGGGGCGTGGGCTAGCGTAATGGTGGCGGTGGCCGCTATTGGTACGCAAGCTTGGTTTGAAGCGTTGCAACCGATGATTGCAGCGGTCCATCACGGTGCTGAAAGTAAAGTAGCCACAAGCCGTCTTATAGCACTTGCAAATGAGCCGTTACCGGTTGTGGAGCCATTAGAACCTAAGCCATTTAATTTGAATCGAGATATTACTTTTACAAATGTATCCTTTGGCTATAATCATGCGCATACTATCTACGAGAACCTTAGATTAGATATTAAACAAGGTCAGTCGATTGCCATCGTGGGTGCCAGTGGTTCCGGTAAGACTACATTATTTAATATGCTAGAGCGTTTATATGATTACAACGGCTCTATCCATGTGGGAGATGTAGAATTAAAGGATATTTCTATGGATACCTGGCGTAATGCATTAGGTACCATTACTCAGGACACCTATATTTTCCATGCGTCCTTTGGTGATAACATTCGCCTTGCCAGACCGGAAGCAACAGCTGATGAGTTAGAGCAAGCCATACACCGTGCATCCTTGCAAAATGTTGTAGATAAGCTGCCTGATGGTATACATACAATCGTTGGTAGTGGTGGACATGGACTAAGTGGCGGTGAACGTCAACGTGTGGCGTTAGCGAGATTATTTTTGCGAAACCCTCAAATTGTTTTATTAGATGAACCACTAGAAGGCTTAGATCAAGTAACTCGAAAAGCTTTACATCGCGATTTGATGCACTACGTAGAAGGTAAAACATGCTTATATATTACGCATCAATTAGAAGGTTTAGAGCAAATGGATCGCATATTGTTTATGGATAAAGGTGAAATTGTAGAAGATGGCACCTATGAAGAGCTCATTGCGTTGCGTGGTCATTTCTACGAATATTGCTATCTATCTATGGCAAGTATTCAATAAAAATTAATATCAGTAAAAGTATCTATTATAATTATTAACTTATAATAGGTAGTATATTAAACTATAGTAATAAAGCCCCTTGTGCCATGCAAAAGGGGCTTTATGTATACCGATATTTAATAGTAGATATGGGAGTCTTTTATCGATAAATCATGCAGTATATGGTATAATTTTTATGTCGAAAGCTAATTTCTCACCCTTGGAGGGGTTATGACTAAAAATTTTCACCAAATTAAGAGCTTTGGTGGATGAAGCATTATCTGATCGTGATACGGCGGTAAATAAGGAGCCTATTATAGAAAATACTCCTTTAGAAGAAGATTTGTTTGACCATCGTTTGCTATATATAGAAGAAGACACTATCAATCGTATGTTGCGTGCCGCTCTTCGCAATCACTGGTTCTTTTATGCTGTAACATTTGAATTTGAACCAAATAACCAAATATTCCTATCCATTATTACTAAATGGGGGAATGTGATTAATGTGGAATTCACCTTAGAGGATCTATGGTTTGATGATTACTCATCATCCTTTGCGATTCGCCTTGATACAAATAATATAGATACAGGTGGGTTTATTTTAAACTCCCTTTTACATTTAGTAGGTAATTGGTGCCTCAGCCTATTTGGCGTATTCTTTAATCCTATTGCATTAGGTGAAAAGGGTTCTACTGTACGCTTTGAGAAAAAAGGCATTATTCAATTTGACCTATTACCAAATACACAAGTAAAGAAATTTATACCGTTACCAGAACGCCATATTGGTAGTAATGGTCCCGTTCTTTTGGGGAATCCTCGTACTAGTCAATCTGTATTGCAGCTTGATTACTATGCATTCCATGATCCAGTAGATACCTTTACGGTACCAGATGTACCAACTCGTACTAGTTGGCTACGTTCCATCGATATTGCGGCGGTTCTCTTTATTGCCGATTGGTGTATGGATTACCTTTGTTATCTTGCATCATTACTTGCCAACGGAAACGTTGGAGTTCTCATTCTCCACGTACTTCTTAATTTCTTTAGGGATTTTCATCATTTCCTTCTTGGTTATGAATATTCCGCGGTATTTGTACATGTATTTTGACTCTCGTAAACAGTGGCAAAGTGCGTTTGTACATAATAATATTAAGATTCAAATGCGTAAGCTCCATCGTCGCATCTTCATGCAACAGGCTACGCTGACCTCTGACTGTGATGAGTGTACTGCTAATGAAAGCCAAGAGCGAATTAAACATTTGTTGTTACAAATTCGCGACAAGCGATTCCTTGCGAATCGACTTAAGATCGCCGATGATGATAGAGCTCGTAAACAAAAGGTTAAGTTTATCATCGCCTATATTGGTTGTACATTAATTGAGTTAATGTTGATTATGAACTAAATTGAGTTAATGGTGATTATGAACTAAAATGGTTTTAACAAAATAAGAAAGAAAAACGTATCTCTTTAGAGATACGTTTTTTTCTGTTTCATGATTCAAATTTTTCTTATCCTTTTACCGTTTTTTTACGACGTTTGCGGACTGTTTTTTTCTGATTTCTCGCTCTGTTTCTGTTTTTAGGTTGTTGCATCGACTCATAGGTTGGTCGATTTACAGGCATAAATGGTGGGATTACCATATTGATTCGGTTCTGGTTGACCAGGCAATACCCAGAATAGGAAACCGATGAGCCATATGAAGAGTTCAAGCAAGTAATTGAATGGAGATACAGCAGAGTAGGTATTGATGAAGATCATAATGACCGACCAGAGAATCCCTGCCCATGCATTAAAGCCGATGTCGTGAATACGACGACCAAATAAAATGCAAGATAATGGGAAGAGGGCTGCTAGTAAAATCCAAATAATAACTCTTGTAAACCAATATGCAGGTAAAGAGACAACAAAGTCCAAGAATAGATCATCGATATAGTGGACGATGTGGAATAGAATCATCAGAGCGATAAAGCATATGATGAATTGTAGTCGATTTAACCGTCCCGTCAGGTTAAAAATCGATAAGCCCATGCGACGCCCTTGGAATGCAATGAGTAAACCGATGGCACATATGAGCAATGTTCGTAATACAACATAGAGTAAATCCATAAGTTCCCCTTTATGTATAGCTTATAGTTGAGTTAATTCTGGCAAGACTAGCTCAAATGCTACACCATGTTTCATTGATTTTACAGTATCTACTGTAGCTTGAATTGCTTTAGTAGTAAAATTCATTGCCAGTTCTGCTGCATCATAAGGTGAATATCCCCTCATTACTGCACCTGATAATACAGCGGTGAAAATATCTCCGGTTCCTGTTGCTTTCACAGGAACGAGAGGTATAGAGTAGGTTTTTAAAAAGTCTGTAGGCCCATCATAGACGGCAATGACCGCATGTGTTTCCGATGGTACGCTTGTCATGATAACCATGTCAGGCCCCATGTGATGTAATTGTTTACAACGGTTACGCAATTTATCATCACTAATAGGATCCGTAGAAAATGGAATATCTAATAAGAAGCAAGCCTCTGTATAATTAGGCTTTACAATATGAGCCTTGGAAACAAGTTGGCGCATAGCGACCACCATATCAGGTGTGTAGATTGAGTAGAGGCGACCGTCGTCAGCCATAGCTGGATCGACGATGACCATTTGTCCATTATTTCCAAAGCGGTCGATGGCTTCCTCCACAAGGTGGATTTGTTCTGGCGATGCCAAGAAACCGCTTACAATAGCGTGAAAGTCGATTTCATTTTTGTCCCAGCAGTCCATGAAATCCCTCATATGAGCCGATAAATCTACAAACTCATAATGTGGGTACTCCAAGTGATTGCTCAAAACAGCTGTAGCCAAAGGTACCGCTTGGCAGCGCATAGCACTGATGATGGGAATCATAACGGTTAGGGCACAGCGGCCGATTGAGCTCATATCTTGAATTGTTAATACTCTAGGTACTGCTGTCATAGACACCTCCAATTAATTATATATTTTATTGTACGTTATGTACGGCTTTCTGTAAATGTAATGATGTTATTCATGAAATTAACTTCATAATATAGTATAATAAAACGGATAGACTTTTAATGGAGGATAGTGAAATGACAAGGTATGTATTTCGACGCCTAGGTGGCGCAATCATAATCTTATGGGTCATCATTACCGTAACATTTGCGTTAATGCACGCAATTCCGGGGGGGCCTTTTACAACAGAAAAGAAATTGCCGCCTCAGGTGAAAGCGAGCATCGAAGCAAAGTATCATCTTGATGATCCCGTGTGGAAACAGTATGGAGATTATTTAGGTGGTGTTATTACCGGCGATTTGGGGCCATCATTTAAGTATGAAGGTCGTAGTGTGAACGACATTATTAGTGATGCATTCCCAATCTCTGCTCAGTTAGGCTTGTTGTCTTTAATGGTAGCTGTAGTGGGTGGTATTACAGCGGGGGCGATTAGCGCCATGCGACCGAATAGTATTGTAGACTATGCTGTAACTGTGTTATCTACATTGGGCATCTCAGTGCCTACATTTATTATCGGTGCTGTCCTTGTATATGTAGTGGGCTTTGAGCTTGGATGGTTCCCAGTAGCTTTATGGCGCGGGCCATCTTATATGGTATTACCAGTGTTAACATTAGCTGCACAACCGATGGCATTTATTGCTCGTTTAACGCGCAGTGGCTTATTAGATGTGTATCAACAAGAATATATTCGTACTGCTCGTGCGAAAGGTTTAGGGTCTTGGACTATTTTGACTCGTCATGCCTTAGGCAATGCGATTCTACCAGTTATTACGTACTTAGGTCCATTGGCGGCGAGCCTTTTAACAGGTAGCTTTATCGTAGAAACGATTTTTGCCATTCCTGGCCTTGGACAGTATTTCGTAACATCTATTTATAACCGTGATTACACTGTTATTTTGGGCATTACGATTTTCTATAGTGCGCTAGTAGTATTTCTTAATATTTTAGTGGACATGATTTATCCATTAATCGATCCACGTGTTACAACAGAGGAGGGGGCAGATGAATAAGGAAGATTTTTTACCTATTGAACGGGCCTCTCAAGAAGAACTGACTAGTTTTATTAAACGCCCTAGTAAATGGGAGCGATTCAAGGTGAATCGTTTGGCTGTAGTAGGGGCAACCATCATTTTGGTGATGATTGTATGGGCTATTTTAGGCCCACTAATTTCGCCATATACTTATGCGGATCAATCCTTAATCGATGCGAACCAAAGTCCAAGCTTTAGTCATTGGTTTGGTACTGATACATTAGGCCGCGATATTTACACTCGCGTTATGTACGGTGCTCGCATTTCCTTGACCATTGGTTTTGTGGCTGCCTTTATCAACCTTATAATTGGCGTTACTTACGGTGGTATTGCAGGTTACTTGGGCGGCAAGGTTGACCGTATCATGATGGGCATTGTAGATGTTTTGTACGGTATTCCACTTTTGTTATACGTAATTTTGTTAATGGTTGTACTAGGTCCTGGCCTTACATCTATTTTCGTAGCATTAGGCATCGCGTACTGGCTCAATATGGCCCGTATTGTACGTAGCCAAATTTTGAAAGTTAAAAACGAAGAATACATCATCGCCGCAGAAGCTATGGGTATTCCAAAGCATCGCATTTTACTGCGTCATATTTTGCCGAACTGCGTTGGGCCAATTATCATTACCTTAACATTGGCCATTCCAGAGGCTATTTTTACAGAAGCATTCCTTAGTTTTATCGGTTTAGGTGTAAACGCACCGATGGCGAGCTGGGGTGTATTAGCTTCTGAAGGGATTAGTAGCATGCGCTCTTATCCATTCCAATTGATTTTCCCTGCTGTTGCTATTAGCGTTACTATGCTTGGTTTCGCATTCTTTGGGGACGGCTTACGCAATGTGTTAGACCCTAAGGAAGGAGATAGATAATGAATAATGCAATTGTTGATGTGCGCAATATATCCATTACCATCGAAACCTTTCAAGGTCCATTACGAGTGATTCGCAATCAAGATATTTCCTTACAGCCTGGTGAGATTTTAGGGATTGTAGGTGAATCTGGTTGTGGTAAATCTGTTATGGTAAATTCCTTAATGGGATTATTGCCATATGGTAAGACTAAAATTAAAGCGGACAAATTCATGATTGATGGCCATGATTGTTTAGAATTTACTGAAGATGACTGGAATGAACTTCGCGGTACTACAGTTGCCATGGTATTCCAAGATCCTATGACCTCCTTGAATCCAATTATGACGATTGGTGAGCAAATGTATGAGGTTATCCATCGTACTAATGCCTACGGTGAAGATTACGATGAAAAAGCTATCGCTATCGACCTATTGAAGAAGATGGGCCTTTCTACACCGGAAAGACGTTTATCTCAATATCCTCACGAGTTAAGTGGTGGTATGCGCCAACGGGTATGTATCGCCATGGCTGTAGCAGGTCGTCCAAAGATTTTGATTTGTGATGAGCCTACAACAGCCCTTGATATTACTACAGAGGCACAAATTTTACGCCTTATGCAAACATTAGCCGTAGAGGCGGGCATTGGTATTATCTTTATTTCTCACAACTTACGCGTTATCGCTCAAATTTGTGACCGCGTTATGGTTATGTACGCAGGTAAATGCGTTGAGTCTGCTACGGTTGAAGGTATCTTTAACGAACCTCGTCATCCCTATACGTTAGGTTTGTTATTAGCATTGCCGCAAGGTAAATGGCATGGCGAGTTAAAAGCCGTTGAAGGTCAACCGCCAGATTTATTTGAGTTGCCGAGAGGGCTGCGCGTTTAACCCGCGTTGTAAATGGGCTATGCGCATTTGTGGTAATCGCATTCCTACGGTTACAAATGTTAGTGAGAATCATCAATTTACATGTTGGTTAGCTAAGTTGGAGGGACTTTAATGAGTTACGTATGGGAGACTGACAATCTCGTTAAAGAGTTCACCCTGTCAGGAGGCTTGTTTAAGCCAAAACACACGGTACACGCTGTACAAGGCGTGAGCCTATATCAATCACCAGGGGAAACCCTTGGTATCGTTGGTGAGTCAGGATGTGGTAAATCTACTTTTGGTTATACTTTGATGGGTTTACATCAAGCTACGTCTGGCTCAATTTATATGAATGGCCGTCACATTGATCCTTATGTAGATAGACAAGCTGTTCATCCGGTAATGCAAATGGTATTCCAAAATCCTTATGCATCCCTTAATCCACGACTTACGGTAAATGCTATTTTAGAAGAGCCTTTGGAGCTAGATCCAAAGTATACACCTCGTGATCGTGTTATTCGCGTAAAAGAGGTACTCGACCAAGTTGGCTTAAATATGTCCTTTGGTGAGCGTTACGCTCATGAATTATCTGGTGGTCAACGCCAGCGTATCGGTATTGCACGGGCGCTAATTATGCAGCCACAATGTATCATTTGTGATGAACCGATTTCTGCATTAGATGTATCGATTCAAGTGCAGATTATGACATTGCTTGAACGGTTGCAAGCAGAGCATGGCATTTCGTACCTCTTTATTTCTCATGATTTAAACATGGTGCGCTACATTAGTCATCGCATGGTTGTTATGTACTTGGGTGCTGTTATGGAAGAAGGTCCAGCATTGGACTTGTATGAGTTTCCACAACATCCGTACACCCGTGCCTTGACGGCCTTAAATGGTCCAGTTATGCCACATGCACCAATTGGGGCCCCTCTAAAAGGAGACCCACCAAATCCACTAGATCCGCCAAAAGGCTGTTTGTTTAGTGGTCGATGCCCAGAAGCGGAAGGTCGTTGCTTACAGAGCGCCCACCACTTCGCGATTGGGCTGATCGCCGCATCGCATGCTGGCACATATAATGGGAGAATAGTATGGAAAAACTAATTGTTGGCAAGTCCTTGGAACATCAACTTGATACGGTTATTAAAGATTTGGCACCTACAGGGAATATATCCTATGTAGTATTGCAATTTGATGATGAAGAAGAACCGACACTTATCGCATCTAGAGGTGAAAAGACAGTCCATTCTAGTGCGAGCTTGATTAAGGTGCTCATCATGGAATATGTCTTTCATTTAGCTCGCACTGAGCAGTTGGACCTTAACGATACGGTACCTTTATCTAAAACTCCACGCGTTGAAGGTGGTGGGGCACTGCAAGAGCTTGTAGCTAAGCATAGCTTTACGTATCTTGAGTTATGCCGTCTCATGATGGTTCTCAGCGATAATATTGCGACGAATTTGCTCATCACCGCACTTGGTATGGAAAATATCAATGCTCGTGCAGAGAAACTCGGTGTTGAGGAAATGGAGCTAAATCGTATGATGATGGACTTTGATGCGTTAGCTGAGGGCCGAGATAATCGTATGACTGCTATGGCCTTAGCTCGTCTTTATAAACATATTTTTGAATATCGTGATAGAGACGCGTATGGCCGTGAGATGTGGAATATTTTAGGGCGCCAACAATTCCGTGATATCTTGCCATTTTACTGGGGCGAAGGCATACGCTTTCACCATAAAACAGGTTCCCTTGATCGCGTAGAGCATGATGGGGGCGTGTTAGAAACGTTAAGAGGTCATTTTTGCTTTATCTTGTTGATGAGCAATATTGATAATGACCGCGGTAAAGAGTTAGGCGCTCAAGTTGGGCGCATCATGAAAGAATTTGTAGAGGAAGCATTGCCATGATGGATAAGCGAAATTTATTAAAACTCATGGTCCTTGCTCTAGGGGTGAGTGTGCTCTTGTTTGTATTTGGTTACCCTCGCGGTGTTCAACCAATTGACGAGCATACAATCCGTTATGTTATTGAGCAGGAACCATCCACATTGGATCCCGCAAAGTCTACTACCTCTCCGGAGGCTACGGTTCAACTTCAATTATTTGATGGTCTAGTTCGTCTTAACGATGAAAGTGAACCAGAAGCAGCACTTGCAAAAAAATGGGAAATCTCCGATGATGGTCGCGAGTATACCTTCCATTTACGACCTAATTTGAAATGGTCTAATGGAGAGCCTTTGACGGCTCATGATTTTGAATACGCTTGGAAACGCGTATTAGACCCTGAAGTCCATGCGGACAATGCATATATGTTATATGTATTAAAAAATGGCGAAGCCTTTAATAGTGGCGATGCTAAAGCAGAAGATGTTGGTGTTAAGGCCATTGATGACGATACATTGGTGGTTACCTTAGAAAATCCAACAGCTTATTTCTTAAAATTACTAGCATCTCATGGCTTCTATCCAGTGAATAAAAAAGCTGTAGATGCTCATGAAAATTGGGCAGCCAATGCAGATACATTTGTGTCTAATGGTCCGTATCTCTTATTATCTTGGAAGCATAATGGGGAAATGGATTTTATTAAGAATCCTAACTATTGGGATGCAGAATCTGTGAAAACAGAGAAGATGAACTGGCCTATTAGTGAGTCTCAAAGTACGCGTCTCACCTTAGTTGAAGGTGGGGAAGCTGATATGACTGTTGAGCCTCCAGTAGCGGATCAAAAAAACGCTTAGAAGAGGCTGGCCTATTACATATTGGGCCTATGCTTGGTAACTATTACTACGTATTTAATGTAAAGGCTGAGCCTTTCACAAATCCAGATGTACGTAAAGCATTCTCCATGGTTATCAACCGGGCGAACATCGTTAATAACATCGTTCGCGGTGGTAAAGAACCGGCCTATGCCTTTGTACCATACGGCATGCTAGAAAGTAATGGCCGTGAAGACTTCCGTGAAGTTGGTAGTTATTTGGTTTACGAAGATGTAGAACAAGCTAAAGAAATCTTGAAAAAAGCTGGTTACGATAAGAACCATCCATTACCTCAAATTACGATTTTGTATAATACAAGCGAGTTGCATAAATCCATTGCCGAAGCGATTCAAGATGCATGGGTAAATGCTTTTGACGCCGATGTACGCTTACAAAATCAAGAGACAAAAGTATTCTTAGCAGACCGTGAAGCTGGCAAATACCAAGTAGCTCGTGCTTCATGGGTTGCTGACTATAGTGATCCACAAAACTTCTTAGAAGTATTCTCTGCAGAAGACAATGATGGTCAGTACCACAGTGAGGAGTACAATGAATTGATCGCACGCATTCGTACAACGCCAAATGGTGCGGCTCGTGATGCATTGATGCATGAAGCAGAAAAGATGATTTTTGATGAATCTCTTGTAATGCCGTTGTATTTTACAACACAACCTTATGTAACAAACGGAACGATTCAAAATTATTTCTGGACTACATTAGGTCTTGTTGACTTTAAAAAAGCATACAAATAAGATACACTTAAGACGTACACTATGTGTACGTCTTTTGTTGTATTTCATGAGGATATATGAACTGGATTGAACCTAAACGTTTAGCACCGGGCATGACCATAGGTGTTATGGCTCCTGCTAGCGCTAGCGATGAAGATTTACATAAAATAGAAGAAATTTGTACCTCAAAAGGATATAAGGTACTTTGGGGTGACAGTGCACATCGTAAGGGACTCTATGGTGGTACTCCTGAGGAGCAAGCTGCAGAGTTTCAATATATGATGACTACAGCCCCTTGCGATGCGGTGCTGGCCTTGCGTGGTGGGTATGGTACGATGCGCTATTTAGAACAATTGGACTATACAGCGATTCGTAACTATCGTAAGGCTTTTGTTGGCTATAGTGATTGTACAGCACTTCATATGGCTATCAATCGATATAGCCGGCTTATTACCTATCATGGGCCAATGGGGGTGGATTTTAAGCCTGAACGAAAAGTAGATATTGATGCCTTATTTACTACCTTAGAAGGTAAATTACAAGTTATTGAGCCATTACCTGAACCACCTCGTGGTGCCATTGGTACTGAGCTTGGTGATGGAATTTTACGAGGTGGCAATATGACAATGCTATCTATGCTATCTGGAACACCATATTTTTTAGAAGATGAAGCATGGGAAGATACCTTGCTATTCCTTGAAGATGTAGGGGAGGCCCCTTATAAGCTAGATCGCATGTTGCAACAATTTCGTCTCAGCGGTTTATTGAGCCGTATTAAAGGCTTAGTCATCGGTACTTTCACAAATTGTGAAGGCGACGAAGATGAAGGTGATTATGATTTAGGCTATGAAGCGTTGCGGTATATGGAGGAAAATCGGAATCCTGAATTACCAGAACCTTTGTGTGCTATGTGCCAACAGGTCATGGCTCGCCGCATCAAACCTTGCCATTAGGGGCAACGATTAGCTTTAGATATATTTCTAATACTATTATCGTTCATCCTTTTACAAAATAGACGAGAACTGTTAGTTTACAGATATTAAATAACAATAAGGGGAGTTATGACATTACAAGAACGAGAGGCCCGTGCCTGTGCTATCATAGATAGTATGGCTGAGAAATTGCGCGAAGTCTCCTTATATTTACACCATAATCCAGAATTGGGTTTAAACGAGCATAAAGCAGTTAAGGTCATTAACCAATTCTTAGAAGCACATAATTTTACATCTCAAGTAGGGCTCACTGAACTTCCAGAGTTACAAACGGCGTTACGGGGTGACTATAACGATACTGCACAGCACAAAATAGCTTTTTTAGGTGAATATGATGCGTTACCAGAACTCGGTCATGGTTGTGGACACAATCTCATTGCTATGATGAGTCTAGGGGCGGCTATTGCCTTTAGTAAAAGTGCGCCGGAAGCGTGGGGAACGACCTTCTTTGGTTGTCCTGCGGAGGAAACTATTGGTGGTAAAGTATATATGGCAGAGGATGGTTTATTCAAGGGCTATGAGGCGGCGCTAATCATTCACCCAGGCGGTGAAAATGAGGTGGGCGGTACATCATTAGCGACGCATCCCCTAGAGGTTACCTTCCATGGCCGTTCCTGTCATATAGCATCACTCACTGATTCTGGTATCAATGCCTTAGATTGTGCTGTAGATCTGTATCAAAGGGTTAAAGAGTTAAAGAAAATCTTCCCTAAAGGTGCTATTGTAGGTGCTATCTTTACCGAAGCTGGTACAGCGCCAAACGTAGTAACTCCTAAGGCTACGATTCGCATGACTGTACGGGGGCGTACGGTGAACGATTTAGAATGTATTATTTTGCCGGCTATCAAAGAGGCCGCTCAAGAGATTGCAGTAGCCTATGGTGCTCAAGTTGAAATGCATCATTATGAGCCACTCTTTAAGGATATGCGTCAAGATAAAAGATTATTAGGTCTCTTCAAAGATGTGATGACTGAGTTTGGTGAAACACCTCGTATATTGCCTGATGATGAAGCGGATGGTAGCACTGATGTAGGTAATGTATCCTATGAGGTACCTACGGCACAGCCTACATTACAGATTGGATTAGGCTTAGAAGCGCATACACCGGAGTTCACTTGTGCAGCCGGTTCTGATTATGGATTGGCACAAGCTATTAAAGGAGCTAAGATTATGGCTGTTGTAGCCTTGCGTTATGCGATGTGTAAGTGATGTTCAATTTTTGACATATAGAGGTCAAAAAGGTACAATAGATATAATATTTAAGTAAGTATGAAACAAGCCGTCTTCAACAAGACGGCTTTTATTCCGGTGGAGATAGATATGAGTGTTTTAACCGTTTCAAATGTAACCCATGGTTTTGGAGCGCGACAAATTTTAGATGATGCATCATTCCGTTTGTTAAAAGGCGAACACGTAGGCCTTATTGGTGCTAATGGTGAAGGTAAGTCTACGTTCCTAAATATCATTACAGGTAAAATACCACCTGACGAAGGTAAAATTGAATGGTCCAACCAAGTAACCGTAGGTTATTTAGATCAACATGCAGTGCTTGAAAAGGGTATGACTATTCGCGATGTATTACAACGTGCTTTCGATGATTTGTTCGTTATGGAGCAAAATATTAACGATGCGTACAATCGCATGGGCGATGTGTCCGAAGATGAAATGAATAAGCTCCTCGACCAAGTTGGGGAATGGCAAGAAATTCTTGAACAACGTGGGTTCTATGAGATTGATGCGGTTATTGAGCGTACCGCTTCTGGTTTGGGCCTTACAGATATCGGTTTAGATCGAGATGTTACAGAACTTAGTGGTGGTCAAAGGACTAAAGTGTTACTAACTAAACTGTTACTAGAGAAACCGACAATTTTATTGCTAGATGAACCGACAAATTATCTTGATGTAGAGCATATTCAATGGCTGCAAAACTATTTGCAAAACTACGAAAATGCTTTTATTTTGATTTCTCATGATATGGAGTTCTTAAATTCCGTAGTCAATGTGATTTATCATATTGAGCAAGCCGTACTTACTCGATATACTGGTGATTATCATCAGTTCCAAGCTGCTTATGAAGTGAAAAAGGCACAAGCTGCCAAGGCTTATGAGCGTCAACAACAAGAGATTGAGCGTATGGAGGACTTTATTCAACGTAATAAAGCTCGTGTGGCGACCCGTGGTATGGCAAACTCTAGGGCAAAACGATTAGAGAAGATGGAAATTTTGGAAAAACCAAAAGAGTATATCAAGCCTACCTTTGGCTTTAAAGAAGGTCGTACACCAAGCCGCTTCATTGTAGAAGCTTTTGGCTTACAATTAGGTTATGATGAACCATTAACTAGACCAGTAGACTTTCAAATTGAAAGAAATAAGAAAATCGCTATTCGCGGCGTTAATGGTTTAGGTAAAACAACGTTGTTAAAAACTATTCTAGGTTTATTAAAACCTGTGAGTGGTGAGTTGGTAAAAGGTGAGTTTTTACAAGTTGGCTATTTTGCTCAAGAAGATACACCATCTAACTCTGAAACAGCGCTAGATTATATTTGGAATGAATATCCGGCTATGACTAATGCAGAGGTGCGTGCAGCCCTTGCTCGTTGTGGTCTTACGAATGAACATATTACATCTCAAATGCGTGTATTATCTGGTGGTGAGAATGCTAAGGTTCGCCTATGCAAACTCATGCAGAATAAGTACAATGTGTTGGTTTTAGACGAACCAACTAACCATTTAGATATATATGCGAAGGAAGAGTTGAGCCGTGCATTACGTGATTTCAAAGGCACTATTGTACTAGTAAGTCACGAACCTGAATTCTATCAAGGTTGGGTTACGGATATTTGGAATATTGAGGATTGGACGACAAAAATCGTTTAGGAGGACCGATGAATCAACGTGCAAAGGACGGGATAAAGCAATTCTTAGAGGCTTTATCTGTTGATACAGAGGCACCAGAGTTAGAGAAGACACCAAGTCGTGTAACAGAATTATATAGTGAATTATTCAGTGGCGTAGGATTAGATACAAAATCTGCATGGGGAGAAACCTTTAGCACAGACTATAAAGGTCTTGTGGCTGTGACAGGGATTCCGTTTTACTCCATGTGCGAGCATCATTTACTACCTTTCTTTGGTACTGTAGATATTGTGTACCAACCTAAGGATGGGTGTGTTGCAGGGCTTAGCAAGTTCCAAGATATCGTTAATATTCTTAGTCGTAGACCGCAATTACAAGAGCGGTTGGCATCTGAATTGGCAGATGCTATTATGAACGATTTATCTGCTCATGGCGTATTTGTCCGCATTACATCGACTCAGTTGTGTATGCTCATCAAAGGTACCATGCAGCAAGATTCAAAGGTTATTACATTAGAAAGCCGAGGCGTATTAGCCGAAAGGCACATTAAGAGATGAAGCGTTGGCAATGTTAGGTGGAGGACAGGCAAATGTTTAAACGTAGAAATTATACATGGAATGATGGCAAAAGTTTATCTTTGTGCGATCGTACCCTCATTATGGGCATACTCAATGGTACACCTGACTCCTTCTCTGATGGCGGTTTATTTAACACACCAGAGACAGCAGCAGCGCATGTAAAGCAAATGATTGAAGATGGTGCGGATATTATTGATTTAGGCGTTGAATCTACACGCCCAGGTTCTACACCGTTGACGGCAGACGAAGAAATTGAGCGTTTGTCTCTATTAATAGATCCTGTATTAAATGCATCTACAGTTCCCGTATCAATCGATACATATCATGCTAAAACAGCTGAATATGCATTCTCTAAAGGGGCGCATATTTTAAATGACATATGGGGACTACATTATGATCCCGATATGGCAGCGGTAGCAGCTAAATTCAAGGTTCCTGTTATTATCATGCACAATAACAATGATACAAACTATGGCGATATTATTGAGGATATGAAAGCATTCTTCTTCTGTGCTATTGATAAAGCCTTAAAAGAGGGTGTTACACATCAACAAATCTGGCTCGACCCAGGTATTGGCTTTGGCAAAACAGAAGAACAAAATATTGAAGTTATACAACGTTTAGGTGAGTTAACAGCTTATGAATATCCTATTTTACTAGCACCTAGCCGTAAACGCTTTATCGGTTCTATGCTAGGTGGATTGCCACCAGAAGATCGCGATGAAGGTACAGTAGCCGCTTGTATTACAGGTGTATTCCAAGGCGTTGATATGGTGCGTGTTCACAACGTGAAAATGCATAAGCGTGCTTTAACAGTAGCGGATGGCCTATTACGAGGTGAATAATGGATAAAATCGTTTTAAAAAATATGGCCTTCTATGGATACCATGGCAACTTGGAATCCGAACAATCACAAGGGCAACGATTTTTTGTAGATGTGGAAATTACAACGGATCTTACCAAGGCTGGTCAAAGTGATCAGCTAGAGGATTCTATCAATTATGTAGAGGTATATGAAATTGTAGAATCTGTTATGACTGGTGAGAAACGTAATCTATTGGAGCGCTTGGGGGCGCTTATAGCGGATTCCTTATATCAACATTACCAAGGTATCGTAGGTTTATCTGTAACGGTGAGGAAGCCATCTGTACCAATTGCAGGCATTTTAGATTATGTTGAGGTTGTAACTACAAGAGGACAAGTTTGATGTATACCTATTACATCAGTGTAGGATCCAATATGGGGGACAAGAAAGGCTACATTCGTTCTGCCTTTCAGTCATTGCAGCAACATGAGGCTGTTTCTAAGGTGATTAGTTCTACCCTTATTGAAACCGAGCCGTGGGGCTATACGGAGCAAGATACATTTGTTAATGGTATGTGGTTTTGTGAAAGTACTTTAGATCCGCATCAAATGCTCGGTCTAATTCAATGTATTGAAAAAGAGGCGGGCCGTGAACGTTTGATTCATTGGGGACCTCGCACGCTAGATTTAGATATTATTTTAGCTTACGACTCACAAGGTGCTATGCTATCTTTAAATGACGCAAAACTTGTTGTGCCGCATCCACATTTTTGGAATCGCTCCTTTGTATTAGAACCACTATATGAGTTATTGCCAACTTTTACCTATAAAGATATGACAATTAATGAGCGATTAGCTCAATTATACGTTTTATGATTGGGGATTCATAGGGAGTGTAAATGAATATAAAACGTATCGGTTTATGTGTACTGGCTTTGATTGTCATGGGGATATCCTATTGGTTTGCGGTAGGAGTCAATTACGATTCTAAAACAGTACGTGTAGACCCAGAAGCGCATACATTAGTTAACTCTAGTGATGCCATTATTTCAAAACGAATATTAGCGATGAAGTCTATTGACTCGCAAGTGTATTTCTTAGGTTATGAAGGTTTTGGGGTTTATAACCTAGCTGATAATACGCTTCGTCTTATGCCGATTACCTTTAGAGGTCAGCATATAGAACCACCTAAGACTGATGATTATCAACGAGGATTACGAGATATTAAGTCGGTAAAAACTCTATCTGATTTTACAACTCAAGAGCAGAATGAATTACATAGCTTATTAGAGTCTACCGATAGAGGGGCTCATTATTATGGAGATTTTTACCATTCTGGCTATGAATCATCTCTTATCGATATGAAGGACCAGTATTTTATTACTAATACGGTACGAGCTTTAAAACGTGTGAATCATACATTATATGTTTATGATGCGTCAGGCTTTATTATTATTGATTTAGATAATCGTCGCATACAAGGGTTCTTTAATAATCGTCTTGGCGGTGAAGGACCTAAGGGGGTGCCTGATAGCTTGCGTGGCCATTATGGGGGGGACTTCACTATGATATATGCACTGTCTAAACTAGATCCTAAAGATTTAGAAATTTTATGGACTATGCGTAAACAATATTTAGAAAAATCACCACAATTGATGGAGGATAAAGACTTATTCCCTCTTAACCTTGATGAGATGACTTTATAGGAGGTATATTATGCTTTGGTCAATTATTGTAGGCGGATTCATTGGTTTTGTAGCTGGTCGCATTACTAAAAAAGCGCAAAGCATGGGGATTATTCTTCGTGTTATTGCTGGTTTAGTAGGTGCCTCTGTAGGTCAAGCTTTGGTTGGTACTTGGGGGCCAAGCCTTGCAGGAATGGCATTAATTCCGTCTATCGTTGGTGCAGTTATAGTTATTGCTGTAGTCAGTTTCTTTACAGGACGGAACTAACTATATAATAAAAAGGGCTATTATAGAATAATTTTTCTATAATAGTCTTTTTTTATCGTTATAAATCTATTTTTCCTATATACCTATGAGAAAAATAGGTATATAATAGTTTATGTATTTTATAAGCAATATATTTTTTTATAACTTAAAAATAACGATTCACATGTTTGTGAACGTTGGTTTAAGTGGAATGGTATTAGAGATAAATATTTTTTTAATACTAACAGTAGGAGGCCCTTATGAAGTTACGTAAAGTAGGTATCATTGGTACTGGTCACGTTGGTTCTCATGTAGCTTTTTCTCTTGCATTGCAAGGTGAAGTTGATGAGCTATATATGATGGATATTGATGAGAAAAAAGCGAAAGCTCAAGCTATGGATATTAATGATGCGGTTAGCTATATTCCTCATAAAGTAACAGCTACTGCAGGTCCTATTGAGGACTGTGGAGATTGTGATATTCTCGTGTTTAGTGCAGGGCCTTTGCCAAATTTGTATCAAGATCGCTTAGAGAGTCTTGGTGAAACGGTAGAGGTACTAAAGGATGTTATTCCTCGAATTAAACAATCTGGATTTGATGGATTTATTATTTCTATCTCAAATCCTGCAGATGTGGTGGCCACTTACTTATGTAAACATTTAAATTGGAACCCTAAGCGCATTATCTCTACAGGTACAGCATTAGATTCTGCTCGACTCCAAAAAGAATTAGCTCATATTTTCAATATTAGTAATCGCTCTATTACGGCCTATTGTTTAGGTGAGCATGGTGGTAGTGCTATGGTGCCGTGGTCTCACGTATGCATTCAAGGTAAGCCCTTAGAGCAATTACAACAGGAATTATCTCATAGATTCCCTACACTTGATCATCAACAAGTATTAGATGATGTAAAGATTGGTGGTTATCATGTATTAGCCGGTAAAGGTTCTACCGAATTTGGTATTGCTAGCGCTACTACTGAACTAATTCGCGCTGTATTCCACGATGAAAAGAAGGTACTTCCTTGTTCTTGTTACTTGGATGGTCAATATGGAGAAGCAGGAATCTTTGCGTCCACTCCTGCTGTTATTGGTAAAGATGGTATTGAAGATATTTTTGAACTACAAATTACCGAAGCGGAGTTAACTTTATTTAAAGCTTCTTGCGCTATTATTCGTGAACATGCTACTAAGGCGGAAGCTATGTAAAATTATTTAGTCTCAAGCTATGTTATGTGGTATAATTTAGGAATGACAATATACAGATGATGAATATTTTTGGGGGACATTATGACTCAGGACACGATGGAAGTACAACGTCCAAAAAGGCCGCGCAAACGGGTTCGCCCTAATCGCAAAGCGCAGGACCAGCGTATTATCCTCATGTGGATCAAGCGAATTGGCATAGGGATTATGGTTCTGTTATTGTTAGGGCAGGCCTATCGCTTGGTGGCTGTATATCAAGAAAAACAACATATAGAGCAACAATTGCAAGAATTAAAACAGCGAAATGAAGAATTAGAGCAGGAAAAGGCTAAGTTACAAGATCCGAAGACCATTGAAGGGGTGGCTCGTGAGGAGTTAGGCCTAGTTAAGCCTGGTGAAGTACCATATGTAAAATAGGTAAGAACTTAATTTTGATTCGCTTTATTGTGTAGTTTGAGGTTTCCGCATTAATTAGGAGGTTGCATGGCAATCGAAGTTGGTAACATTGTTGATGGTACCGTATCTGGTATTACAAAATTCGGCGTATTTGTTGATTTAGGAGAAAAACAAACAGGGTTAGTTCATATTTCTGAAGTAGCTCATGGGTATGTCGAAGATATTAATACCGTATTAAAGGTTGAAGATGCTGTAAAGGTAAAGGTTTTATCTATTGACGGCAATAAAATTGGTCTTTCTATTCGTCAAACACAACCTAAAGAAGTGGTCAGTGAAGAAAGACGTCCTCGTCGAGTTCAATCTAAACAAAGTGCAGAGGCTTTCGAAGCGAAAATGAAATCATTTTTGCGCGATAGCAATGAACGCTTGCACGATTTAAAACGCAATACAGAAGGTAAACGCGGAGGCCGAGGCGGTCGTCGAGATTAATAGTGAGAGATGGCTTTCTGCCATCTCTTTACTTATGTATAAAATAGTAAGGGGATAGTAGTATTAGGCGAATACTACTGTATGCAAGGAGCAATTATGAAGTTAGCAATTATCGATATTGGATCTAATTCAGTACGCTTATTATTAGCTACGTATGAAAATAAAATATGGCATTACGAGCCAAAACAGTTGTGGACTACTCGTCTTGGTCAACGAAATACTGATGGCACACTACGAGCTGAATCGATGGAAGCATCGTATCAAGCTTTCAGGGATATTAAGAAATTAGCGGACCAATATGGAGCAGAATACTGCTTTGGTTTTGCAACGAGTGCTGTTCGTGAAGCAGCGAATGGACTTGAATTTATGGACCGCATTAGCGAATATTGTCCCATGGAATGGCGTATTCTCTCGGGCGAGGAAGAGGCTATTTATGGCTTTAATGGTGCCTTAGGGGACCAGTTGAATGATGGCCGTCACTATACAACTATTGATATCGGTGGCGGTAGTACAGAGCTAGCATTAGGCAGTAAGGACGGCGTTTATTGGAGCCGATCGTATCCTGTAGGTGCTGTACGCCTTCAATTTGTGTCTGACGAAGGTCCTCAACGTGTGTGGGAAGAAACTCAATTCTTGTGGGATCCGATGATGATTGAAGGGGAATTTGGTGAATTCATTGGTATCGGCGGTACCTTAACGACCTTGGCGGCTATCGATTTAAAGTTAGAAGATTATGATGGCACCAAGGTGCAAGGCCATAAATTAAGCCGTGAGACTGTGGAAGGCATCATTATGAGATTGCGTTACATGAGCCGTGAAGAGCGCTTGCAAGTCAAAGGTCTACCTGCCGGTCGTGCCGATATTATCGTAGCCGGTGCAGAGATTTTAACATCCTTTATGGACGCTTATGAGGTTCCTCATGTGTTTGTGAGTGACCAAGATGGTATGGAGGCGATGGCCCGTGAATGTGAAAGTGCTCATTCGAAGAGTTAATCACACTTTAAAATTACATATGCTATTTCCTGAACATAGCCGTATATTGGTAGCTTGTTCAGGTGGTCCAGATTCGATGGCTTTATTGCATATATTACAAGACATTGCTAGGCATCGTCATACAAAGTATAAGCTTGGTGTTGCTATCGTAGACCACTCTATTCGCCCTGAAAGTAAAGATGAGGTTTTATGGCTTCGAAATCAGGTAGATACATTAGGGTTGCCGTTTTATACAACTACCTTTGATGTACCTAGCTTGAGTAAAGACTTAAAGTTATCTGAGGAGACCGTTGGTAGACAAGTTCGCTATCAATGGCTAAATGAAATAGCTCAGTCTAAGGGGTATGATTATATTGCAGTAGCTCATCATAAAGACGATCAAGCCGAGTCGATTCTAGCGCATCTCATTAGAGGTACAGGATTAAACGGGTTAACAGGTATGGCTGTAGTCAGTAATGACTATGACGTTCCTGTGATTAGACCTTTATTAGACGTTACAAAAGCGGAGTTATTAGCTTATTTAGAAGATAGAGAGGTCATTTATTGTATTGATTCTACAAATGATGATATTCGATATCAGAGAAATAGAATTCGTCATCGCATTATACCTGAGTTAGAATCTATTAACCCTAATGTAGTAGATGCTATCGCTAGATTAGGAAGTTCTATAAGTGAAGATTTAGCAGTCATTTCTAATTTGACGGCACAAGCTTTTGAGCGATTAGTGACCATTGATAAAAATGAAATGAGTTTATCTCGTAGGGCCTTACGAAAGGAACCGTTAGCTATACAACGTCGTTTGTGGCAACGTTTGGTGAGTTCTATTGACTCTGATATAACGCTTACTACAGCCCATCAAGAGCAATTACTAGATATTGTTAACACAGGAGAAGAGAAACTTTCACTATAAAAAGTATAAAAGTAACCGCTCAATGTGATACAATAAAGGTATATTGCAAACATTAATATGAATCGTGGAGGTCATATAGATGCATCAAGATGCAAAAGATATTTTATATACAGAGGAACAATTAAAAGCACGTGTAGCGGAATTAGGTAAAGAGATTAGTAAAGACTACCAAAATGAATCCGTTGTGCTCGTAGGGGTATTAAAAGGAGCTATCGTATTCTTTACAGATTTAGCTCGTGCTATTGATGACAGCGTAGATGTAAGTTTTGATTTCATCTCTTGCTCTAGTTATGGCAGTGGTACAACTAGTACAGGGGTAGTGCGAATTTTAAAAGATTTGGATCGCTCTGTAGAGGGTAAACATGTACTCGTTGTAGAGGATATCGTTGATACTGGTACGACATTACATTATTTGCTAGAAAATTTACATGCCCGTGGCGCTAAAAGTGTACGCTTAGCAGCGTTATTGAATAAGCCTGATCGCCGTAAAATGGACGTAGAGGTTGACTATGTAGGTTTTATCATTCCTGACTACTTCGTTATCGGTTATGGTTTAGACTATGCAGAAAAATATCGTCACTTGCCTTATATCGGTATTTTGAAGGAAGAAATGTATCAAAATTAAAAATATGATATAATATATGGGTGCATCTCTCAATGAGATGTACTCAATTCGTTTATACAACTAAATTACTATTGAAAGGGGTAATATTTTGGGTCGATTTACTAAAAATATCGTCCTTTATTTACTTATCATTGCCGCTTTCGTTATCGCCATTGACGCTTTCTCTGGTCAAAGTGCGAATAAATCTGAACTTAGTTACACAGGATTTATTCAACAAGTACAACAGAAAAAGGTTGAGTCCGTAACGATTACCAATGATCACGGTATTAAAGGTAAACTAAAAAATGGAACAGAATTCAATTCTTATGCGCCAAGTGATGAAACACTCATTAAAACATTACAAGATAATGGCGTAGAAATTACAGCAGCTCCACCAGAGCAACCAGCTTGGTGGATGAGCCTATTAGGTTCTGCTATTCCTATTATCATCTTGGTCGTGTTGTTCTTCTTTATCATGCAACAAACACAAGGTGGCGGTGGCCGAGTGATGAACTTCGGTAAAAGCCGTGCTAAATTGATGGGTGAAGGTAATGTAAAGGTTAGCTTCAAAGATGTAGCAGGTGCTGAAGAAGCTAAACAAGAATTAGAAGAAGTAGTAGAATTCTTGAAGGATCCAGGCAAATTTACAACTATTGGTGCTAAGATCCCGAAAGGTGTCTTGCTCGCTGGACCTCCAGGTACAGGTAAAACATTGCTTGCTAAAGCCGTAGCTGGTGAAGCAGGGGGTACCATTCTTTACGATTTCCGGTTCTGACTTTGTAGAAATGTTCGTAGGTGTTGGTGCTTCTCGTGTGCGTGATCTTTTCACACAAGCGAAAAAGAATGCTCCATGTATCATCTTTATTGACGAAATTGATGCGGTTGGTCGCCAACGTGGCGCTGGTCTTGGTGGTGGTCACGATGAACGTGAACAAACATTGAACCAATTGCTCGTTGAAATGGATGGCTTCGGTGCCAATGAAGGTATTATTACTATCGCTGCTACAAACCGTCCAGATATTCTTGACCCAGCGCTATTGCGTCCAGGTCGTTTTGACCGTCAAGTTATCGTAGGTCGTCCAGACTTACGCGGTCGTGAAGCAATATTGAAAGTACATGCTCGTAATAAGCCATTGGCTGACGATGTAGACTTAAAAACAATTGCGAAGAAAACTCCAGGCTTTACTGGTGCTGACTTGAACAACTTGTTAAACGAAGCGGCTTTATTGGCTGCTCGCCTTAACAAAAAAGTTATCACTATGGCTGAAGTTGAAGAAGCAAGTGAAAAGGTTAGCATGGGTCCTGAACGCCGCAGTCATATAGTAAGCGAGAAAGACCGTAAGTTAACAGCGTACCATGAATCTGGTCATGCTATTGTGGCACATTTGTTGCCTCATGCAGATCCTGTTCATAAGGTAACAATCATTCCTCGTGGTGCAGCAGGTGGTTACACTATGATGCTTCCTACAGAGGAACAAAATTACAAAACAAAATCTCAATTATTGGCAGATATTCGCGTAGCTCTTGGCGGTCGAATTGCAGAGGCTTTAATCCTAGATGAAATCAGTACAGGTGCTTCTGGTGACCTTCAAAGCGTAACGAATACAGCTCGTGCGATGGTAACGCGTTGGGGTATGAGCGATGAGCTTGGTCCTATCGTATTTGGTGAACAACAAGAACAAGTATTCTTGGGTAAAAACCTTGGCCACGAGCGCAACTATAGTGAAGAGATTGCAGCAAAAATCGACTCTGAAATTCATCGCATTGTAGAAGAAGCGTACAAAGATGTAACAAAACTTCTCAGCGAAAATGAAAAATTCTTACATGACATGGCAAATGCTTTGTTAGAAGAAGAAACAATCGATGCTAAAGCTGTAGATAATCTTTATAAATATGGTACAACGAAAGCCCCTGAAGTTGAGGAGCCTAAAGAAGCTCTAGAAGCGGCAGGTATTGTAGTACCAGAGGTGGTTGAAGCTAAAGAGAACACTGCTGCAGTGGATGCTCCTAGTGAAACACCTTCTAATGAAATCAAATAATGAGATATGTAAATAAAAGAGCTGGCCTCGTTGAGGACCAGCTCTTTTTATATATGATCTTTTGATTATAATTACCTATTACTAGCTATAGTTACTTAGTATTCTATCTATAGTGTGCAGCTCGTAATGTAGTTAGTGAGGGTTATCTATTGGCCATCGTTACTATGACGTGTTGCCAAGTGCTGTTGAATTCTACGCTCTTTTAGGGCTTTCAAATATTTTTGGGCCAGTACATTTGGAATTGCTACACCAACCGCAATACCTACAATAGTGAGGATACCTGTTACACCGTTTTTGGACCATATGAAGTAAAACCAGATTCTGTTAGTGCGTTGATATGAAGTATATCAAAGAGGAATCTGTAATATAAAATACCAGGCATTAAGGCTATAGCAGATGGGACGATAATGATTGTACTAGATGTTTTCAGCCAAGTAGAAACTTTTACATAAATCACGCTCATAACAGCAGCGCCTATAAAGGTAGCACCTGGAATGGAGAAGCCAAATTCAACAGCTAATAAATTGCGGATAAATACGCATAGGACACCGCCAATACCAATGGATACTAGTAATCGCACAGGGGCGTTAAAGAGTACTGCAAAGGACGCGGCCGCTGTAAACGCCCCTATAATTTGCTCAATCGATAATACATGAGGCTTAATATCTACAAAGCTAAAGGCTGGCATAGGATTAAAGTATAATGCCATGGCCATGCCTAAGGTCATGCTACCAACGATGAGGATCGTTCTAATAGCTCTTGTAATTCCCGACAAAATATGGTTGTTGATGGTATCGATAACGGAGTTTATAAGCGGTACACCAGGTATCATAAATAAGGTACAACAAACAAGAACGTAAACTAGGGAATCTTGCTCTATATGTGAGTAGAATCCGTAAGCTGAAACCATGGCTGCAAAGCCACCAATTGTAATGCCTACATATTCATTGCAACCAAATCGCACCGATAAGGTACGACCAAAATAACCGATTAATGAACAAATAATGGTTACCATAAAAGCAATTATATCGCCACTATATAAGAAGGCTAGACCTGCAGAACCTAGAGCACAGGCGATGCCCTTAACCCAATCGGGATATACCGGTATAGTTGAGTCTAATTTAGCAATTAGTTTCTCATACGTTGTAAGTGAATAATGTCGCTCAAATGCTCTCCATGTAAGCTTGGATACGGCGTTAATCATCGCCATATTAGGTACATGAACTGGCATCTTTTCGAATACTGTAATATTATGCTCATTGTGATGTAAGTTGATCATGAGCGTTGTATAAGATATATGTATTTTTAAATAATCATGAGGAATGCCCATAAAGGTGGCTGATTTTAGTATTTCCTCGGTAATGCGGTTTGTATCGGCACCGCACTCCATGAGTAGCTTCCCTACATTTAGTAGGACATCAAGTTTCCTATGAATATGTATAAACGGATTTTCTAAAACCGTATTTTTTTCCTCTAATGTAAACTGTTGCATGTATCTCCCCAGATATTAATAAACAGCCTTATTGTTATCTCTTATATAATGTATAACTTAATACTATTAGTATTATACCATTAATTATTATAAATAATCCTTGCATTTTTATAGGGGACACTTGTACAATCGAATTGTAAACCTAGGTTGACAAAGAAAGGGGCTCTAAACTATGCGTGATGAAGTGCTAGAATTCTTGAGACAAAACCAAGGTAGTTTCGTATCGGGACAAGATATGTCCGAAGCATGCCATGTTTCGCGCACAGCAATTTGGAAACATATCAAGGCGTTACGTCAAAAAGGCTACAAAATAGAATCTTATACTAAGAGGGGGTATCGATTATTAGAGGAACCTGATTTGTTAAGTCCATTGGCCATGAAGCAAATCTTAAAGACCGATGTGTTTGGCAAACGATATGTTTATATGGATGTTACAGAGTCTACAAACCTAGAGGCTCGTCGATTAGCTCAACAAGGTGCTGAAGAAGGTACCGTAGTCGTTACAGAAGAGCAAGCAGCTGGGCGTGGTCGCTTGTCTCGTGGTTGGTATTCTCCATTTGGTAAAGGCCTATGGTTTAGTCTTATATTGCGCCCTGATTTTGCGCCTGTAGAAGCACCAAAGTGTACTTTAATGGCCGCAGTGGCATTAACCAAGGCATTCCATAAAATGGGGCTTACTGATGCGGGGATTAAGTGGCCTAATGATATTCTAGTGAATGGCCGTAAATTGGTAGGTATCTTAACAGAAATGTCTGGCTCTATGGAGGAAATCTCTCATATTGTGATGGGCATTGGTGTAAATGTTAAACCAAACAAGAAGAACTACCAGAAGAATTAAAATTAATTGCTACATCCCTCACGATGGAAGGGATTGATATTGAGCGGACGGAAGCTTTTAGAATTATATTAGAATCCTTAGAGCAGCAATATTATGATGTTCTTGATAGCGGCTTTGAGGAAACCCTTAATGAATGGCGTCAATTATCGGTGACTCTCGGTGAAGAAATTGAGGTTCGTGCTCCTGGTAATACCTATGAAGGGGTAGCAACCGATATTGATGAAGATGGTAATTTATTAGTAAGAATCCCAGATGGGACTGTTAAACGTGTTATGGCAGGGGACGTATCAATTCGTCCGCGTAAATAGGAGGCATTCATGTTATTAGTGATTGATGTGGGGAACACCAATATTGTTCTCGGTGTATACGACAAGACTGAGCTTGTGGGGCACTGGCGTATTTCCACAGATCGGGTTCGGACCACTGATGAATATGGCATGTTGATGATGAACTTGTTCTTCCACGACCGGAAAGTGGATGTGAAAGATATTAAAGATATTATCATTTCCTCAGTTGTGCCACCATTGATGCCTACCTTAGAACGGGTATGCTTACGGTATTTTAATGTGAATCCTCTCATTGTTGGACCTGGTACTAAAACAGGTATTGCCATTAAGTATGATAATCCCCGTGAGGTCGGTGCGGACCGCATCGTAAATGCTGTAGCAGCTCATGAAAAATACAAGGGTGACTTGATTATTATCGACTTTGGTACGGCAACTACTTATTGTGCAGTACAAGGTAATGGCGATTATATGGGCGGTGTTATTAGCCCAGGTGTAACAATTTCTGCGGAGGCTCTATTCCAAAGGGCTGCTAAATTGCCACGTATTGAAGTAAGAGACCCAGGGCAAGTCATTTGCCGGAATACCGTATCCTCTATGCAATCCGGTATGTTCTATGGCTATGTAGGTCAAGTAGAGGGACTCGTATCGCGCATGAAAGCAGAAATGGGCGACCATGTAACTGTGGTAGCTACCGGTGGTTTGGCACAACTTATCAGCAGTGCTACAGACTGTATTGACCATGTAGAACCAATGCTTACATTAGAAGGTTTACGCCTTATTTACGAAAGAAATAAATAATGCTACTATAATATAGTTACGTATATGTAACGAAGTAGTGTACATTTGGGTACAGCTTATGCTGTACCCTTTTTGTTAGGGGATATAGAATTATATGAATAATAAACAGTGGCAAATAGGCTCCGTCAAAATTGATGGTCAAGCCATATTAGCTCCTATGGCAGGGGTAAGCGATATTGCCTATCGCTTACTTGCTAAAGAGCATGGCGCCCGCCTTGGTTTGCACCGAAATGGTTAGCGCCATGGGCATTAAATATAAAAATGAGCGCACCCATGAATTGTTGCGCATCGAAGACATAGAACGTCCTGTTTCTATGCAAATCTTTGGTTCCAATCCAGAAGCTATTGCAATCGGAGCTAAGGTTGTAGCCGATGCGGGAGCAGAGATTGTAGACATTAATATGGGCTGTCCTGTTAAAAAAGTTGTTTCCTCTGGTGATGGTTCTGCGCTTATGAAAAATCCAGATTTAGCAGCTCGTGTAGCTGAGGCTGCAGTTAAGGCCGTTGATGTGCCTGTAACTGTAAAAATGCGCATCGGTTGGGATAGTGATTCTATCAATGTTGTGGACTTTGCTAAGCGCATCGAATCAACAGGTGTGGCGGCTATTGCTGTACATGGCCGTACTAAGGAACAAATGTACAGTGGCCATGCTGATTGGTCTTATATTAAGGCTGTGAAAGAGGCTGTGTCTGTACCGGTTATTGGTAATGGCGATATAGTGAAGCCAGAGGATGCGAAGCGCATGCTCGATGAAACAGGGTGTGATGCGGTAATGGTTGGCCGTGGTGCACAGGGGAATCCTTGGATCTTCGGTCGTATTCACCATTATTTGGGGACTGGTGAAATATTACCGGCCCCTACAGATATTGAGCGCCTCGATATGCTATTAAAACATTTTGATTTATTATGCCAATATAAGGGTGAAAGTATGGCCGTTAAGGAAATACGAACTCATGCAGGGTGGTATATGAAGGGGCTGCCTGAATCTGCATATTGGCGCAATCGTGTGAATACAATTCATACTGTAACAAGCTTTCACGATGAGCTAGACTCATACCGTAAAATACTGGCTGCAATGTAGTGAGATTGACAAATGAATAGTATTTTTATATAATGGTTGAGATAATTTAGAAACAAAAGACAAGGTGTCATCTTACTATGGCACTTTTTCTTATTATTTATATGTAGAAAGAGTGGGGTACCCATGGCAGACGTAAAAGAAACATTACTTACCGCCGACGGTTTAAAGAAATTAGAAGAAGAATTAGCGTACTATAAATCTGTACGTCGTATCGAAGTATCTGAACGTATTAAGACAGCTATTGAATATGGCGATATCAGTGAAAACTCAGAATATGATGATGCAAAAAATGAACAAGCTTTCATCGAAGGTCATATTGTAGAGTTAGAAAATAAGATTAACACTGCGAAAATCATCGACGAATCCGTAAAAGGTGATGTTGTATCCGTAGGTAGCAAAGTAACTGTATTAGATACACTATACAATGATGAATTAGAATATGTTATCGTTGGTTCCTCTGAAGCGGATCCATTTAACAATCGTATCTCTAACGAATCTCCTGTAGGTAAAGCTATTTTAGGTAAACGCAAAGGTGATGAAGTAGAGGTTTCCACACCAGATGGTCCTGTTACATTCAAAGTGTTAGCAATTCAATAATTTACATTTACTGACGAAGAGGCGATAACATGAGTGAAGAAATTAAAAATGTACAAGAAGAGCTGAATGAGCAAATGCAAATTCGCCGCGATAAATTGGCTGAATACGAAGCAGATGGTGTCTATCCATTTGGTCAACGTTTTGTTGTAAAAGATCATGCAAAAGAAATCAAAGATGACTTCTTCTTGAAATATGACGGTCAACCTGTAGTTATTGCAGGTCGCTTGATGACAATTCGTTCCCATGGTAAAACGGCATTTGCGAATGTGCGTGATAAATCTGGCGATATTCAAGTATACTTCCGTAAAGATGTCTTGGGCGAAGATAACTATAAATACGTAAAAATGCTCGATATCGGCGATATCGTAGGTATCGAAGGTCACGTATTTAAAACTCATACAGGCGAAGTTACAATTAAAGTCGATAAATTAACATTGTTATCCAAATCTTTACGTCCATTACCTGAAAAATGGCATGGTTTAAAAGATACAGAACTTCGTTACCGTCAGCGTTATGTTGATTTGATCGTAAATCCTGAAGTGCGTGATACATTTGTTAAACGATCCCAAATCGTTGCTAAAATTCGCGAATATATGATGCGTGATGGCTTTATGGAAGTGGAAACTCCAATGATGCATGCTATCCCTGGTGGTGCGGCAGCTCGTCCGTTCATTACACATCACAATGCGCTCGATATTGATATCTACATGCGTATTGCGCCAGAATTATACCTCAAACGTTTGATCGTTGGTGGTATGGATCGCGTATTCGAAATGAACCGTTGTTTCCGTAACGAAGGTATCGACAACCGTCATAACCCAGAATTCACTACTATTGAATCCTACCAAGCTTATGGCGATGTTGAGGATGCAATTCGCTTAACAGAAAACCTTGTGTCCTATTGTGCTCAAGAGGTTCTAGGTACACAAGAAATTACATACCAAGGTACTGAAATCAATTTGACTCCACCTTGGAATCGTATCACAATGGCAGAAGGTGTAAAAAAATACACTGGTGAAGACTTTGATGCAGTAACTACTGTTGAAGAAGCTCGCGCTATTGCAGATCGTTTGAATGTAGAATACACAGATAACGATGGTATTGGTAAAATCTTAAATGCTTGCTTCGAAGATTATGTAGAAGAAAACTTGATTCAACCAACTATCGTATATGGTCATCCAAAGGAAATTTCTCCACTTGCTAAAGCAAGTCGTGAAAACCCATTGGCTACAGAACGTTTTGAAGCGTTTATTTATGGTCGTGAATTGGCAAACGGCTTCTCCGAGTTAAATGACCCAATCGATCAAAAACAACGTTTCTTGGATCAATTGAAAGAACGTGAAGCTGGCGACGATGAAGCTCACCGTATGGATGAAGACTTCGTTACAGCTCTTGAATATGGTTTACCTCCAACAGCTGGTTTAGGTGTTGGTATCGACCGTCTTGTTATGTTCTTAACAGACTCTGCATCCATCCGTGATGTATTGTTGTTCCCATTGATGAAACCAGAAGCTCCTAAGCATATTGAAGCTGAAGAAGAAGCAGCTGAATAATCTAAAACTAAAAGGCTCCCTATTCTTTGAGTAGGGAGCTTTTTTACATGACTATAATGTACTAAGTTACATATTATAAGCCTATAAAGTATTGACATTAAGAGAGGAGGCTATGGTGAAACATTTAAAAATTGCTTTTACAGATAGTGTAAAACCTTGGATTAGTTCCATAGAGGAACGTATATGTATACCTATTGACGAAACGGATTTTACCAACATAGGTGCAGTAGTGGTGAGTGCCTCTGAAATGAATGTACTCGATAATGAGCGAATCCGTTCTTTTGGTATACCCGTTATTGTAATGGTAGTAGATTCATCCCATAATCTATCTTTTGATATGGAGCGAATCGCGGCGGTAATAGATGTTACATCTAATAGCATAAATGGCTATAAAAAGGAGATAGAGCAGATTGTATCAAGTTATGAAGCTTTGATTTTGCCACCTTTCTTTAAAGCTTTAGCTGATTACGTAGGAGATAACAATGCTCAATTTGACTGCCCAGGACATCAAGGAGGCCAGTTTTTCACTAAGCATCCCTACGGGACGTGCCTTTTATGATTTCTTTGGAGATCATATTTTTCCATGCAGACCTTTGTAATGCCGATGTAAAGCTTGGTGATCTTTTAATCCATGAAGGTTACGCTCATGATGCGCAGGCTCACGCAGCAACAGTGTATAATGCGGATAAAACATATTTCGTATTAAACGGCACATCTTCTGCCAATAAGGTAGTACTCAATGCTCTTTTAACGCCAGGAGATATTATTTTATATGATCGGAATAATCATAAATCTATTTGCCATGGTGGTCTCGTTATGTCCGGTGCAACACCAATATATTTAGAGACTGCACGGAATCCTTTTGGTTCTATAGGTGGTATTTTAGAGCATTGTTTTGATGAAAGCTATATTCGAAATTTAATCACTGAGAAGGATCCTAATAAAGCCAAAGCAGACCGTCCAATTCGGTTAGCTGTCATTCAATTAGGTACCTATGATGGTACGATTTATAATGCGCGCCAAGTGGTAGATAAAATAGGTCACTTGTGCGACTATATTTTCTTTGATTCTGCTTGGGTTGGGTATGAGCAGTTTATTCCTATGATGAAAGATTGTAGTCCCTTATTATTAGAGCTCGGCCCTAATGATCCAGGTATTTTAGTGACTCAATCTGTGCATAAGCAACAAGCTGGTTTCTCTCAAACGTCTCAAATCCACAAAAAAGATAAACATATCAAAGGGCAAGACCGCTATGTAGATCATAAACGTTTCAATAACTCTTTTATGATGCATGCCTCAACATCTCCTTTCTATCCACTCTTTGCATCTCTCGATGTCAATGCCAAAATACATGAAGGTGAATTGGGGAAACAGTTGTGGCGTGAATGTATTGAACTGGGGATCGATGCTCGTAAGTCGGTATTAAGGCACTGCAAATATCTTAGACCTTTGGTGCCACCTATGGTACATGGCAAGAAGTGGGAAGAAGGCAATACACAAGAGATGGCTAATGATGTGAGCTATTTTGCCTTTGAACCTAATGCAAAATGGCATTCCTTTAAAGGCTATGGTGAAGGGCAATACTTTATCGATCCTTGTAAATTCCAGTTGATTACGCCTGGTATTAATGTTGAAACAGGGGAGTATGAAGATTTTGGAATTCATGCAAATATATTGGCTAATTACTTACGGGAAAATAGAATTATTCCAGAAAAGTGTGATCTCAATACGATTCTATTCCTTATGACTCCTGCAGAATCTAAAGAGAAAATGGATGCATTGGTGAATCAGCTTATACGTTTTGAAGAACTTATAGACCGCAATGCCCCTATGGAAGAGGTGCTACCGTCGATTTACTATAGCCATATAGATAAATATAAAGGCTATCATATTCGCCAACTGTGTCAAGAAATGCATGATTTTTATAAAGATAGAAACGTGAGTACTCTACAACAACGCTTATTCTCCAAGGAGTATTTCCCAGAATATGTCATGAATCCACAAGAGGCAAACTTTGAGTTCCAACGTAATAAGGGCGAACTTGTACCTTTAGATGAGGCGGAAGGTCGTATTGCCCTTGAAGGGGCTTTGCCGTACCCACCAGGCGTATTATGCGTACAGCCTGGAGAACGATGGTCCAGAACTGCTTGTGATTACTTCCTTGCTTTAGAAGAAGGCATTAATCAATTGCCTGGATTTGCGCCAGAGATACAAGGTGTGTACCTTATTGAACAACCAGATGGCTCTAGAAAAGCCTATGGTTATGTATTGAAAAAAAGAATACGAAATGTAAATTTATACATCGTAATAATGTAATAGAGAATCTATAAATATCATGTATTGGTATATAGGTATACTATAGTACCTATTATATGCAAATAACGAATTTATTAGATATAAAAATCTATAGAAAATAATTTTTTTGTGGGGACTAAATTTTTCTTGGAATATTTCATTAATAGTTATTGACAGTGTATAAAAAAATAACTTTATACTAAGTGCATAGATTCCATTATTAGCATAATAAATATGAGAAAAAAATTCATAAAAATGAAAATTTCTTATTTAGTCTTATCAATACTATATAGGAGATAAGGATTAACTATAGAGAAATATTGCTAATCTTGTATAACCTTGACGGGATGGGTCAAGGCTTTCTAGCGTAAACCGAAATTTACGACTACAAGAGCTTCTTCATGATGCTCTTGTAGTCGTTTTTTATTTATCTATTTTATTTCTTTTCTAAAAGTTTGGAGGAATGTGAGATGAGTTCAATGGAGTACGGAAGAACTAATCAAGAAAAGGGTTTTCTTGATCGCTTTTTCAAGTTAACCCAACATGGCACGTCGGTGAAAACTGAATTCTTTGCAGGTATTACGATGTTTATTGCGTCAGTATATATTCTGGCAGTAATACCAAACTTATTATCTGTATCAGGCATGCCGCATGCTAGTGCAGTGGCAGCGGTTGTGTTAACAACCGCTTTTTGCGACCATGCTTATCGGTTTAGTGGCTAATGTTCCTGTTATCGTAGCACCAGGACTTGGTCTCAGTGCGTTCTTCTCGTACACTATTTGTGGCGCCATGGGTCTTAGCTGGCAAACTGCATTAGGTGCCGTTTTTATTTCTGGTACAGTATTTGTTATTTTAACGGTTACTAAAGTTCTTAACAAAATTGTAGATGGTATTCCACAAGTACTGAAAACATCTATTGGTGTAGGTATTGGTTTATTCGTTGCTTTCATCGGTTTTAAAAATGCTCATATTATCGTACCTAATAATGCTACCTTTGTAACACTAGGTAATATGCAAGATCCAGCTGTATTATTGACTTTATTAGGCTTATTTATTACTAGTATTTTGCTTGCAAAACAAGTTAAAGGCGGCTTGCTAATCGGCATGGCTTTCACTACAATTGCAGCAATGGCTTTAGGCTTAACTAAGATGCCTGCTACAAGTGCAGATATCTTTAACTTGGTGCCACCAGTTCCAGTTGATACATTTGCGCAACTAGATATAATGGGCGCTATTAAATATGGTATTTTCTCTATCATTTTCTCCATCACTATTGTAGATATGTTTGATAATATCGGTACATTGATAGGTGTAACGAGAAAAGCAAATTTGGTCGATGAAGACGGTAAGTTTCAAGGTTTAGACAAAGCTTTGCTATGTACTTCTATTGGTGCTGCAGCAGGTGCCGTTGTAGGTACTTCTACAGTTACTTCTTACATTGAAAGTGCGGCAGCCGTTGCCGACGGTGGTCGTACAGGTCTTACAGCCGTTGTAACAGGTCTTTTATACTTGGTAGCCTTGTTCTTTGCACCATTGTTCTTATTGGTGCCACCACAAGCGACAGCGCCGGTACTTATCACAATTGGCGTATTTATGATGAGTGAGGTAACACATATTGACTTTACTGACTTTACAGAAGCACTGCCAGCATTCTTAACAATTCTTCTTATGCCTTTAACGTTCAGTATTGCTCAAGGTTTATCATTTGGTTTTATTTCTTATACATTGATTAAATTGACTACAGGTCGTCATCATGAAATTCATCCGATTATGTATATCATGACATTGGCATTTATTATTCACTTTGCCATCTAACATGCCTATACTATGAATCATATAGCATTGTATAATGATTGAAATTGATCTAGCATGTGGTATAGAGTGACTCATCTATAATCCTGAACATGCGAGGAGGTTATATGAATTCAACAATTATTCTAAAAGGAAATATTTTATATACACCACGGCCATCAGAATTTGTAGCGATTCAACAAGGTTATGTTATTGCCGTCGATGGTGTAGTTGTTCATTGTGGTGAAAGTATACCACCAGCGTATGCAAAACATCCGATTACTGATTATGGTGATCATCTTATCATCCCAGGTTTTGTGGATACTCATGCTCATGCACCGCAATATTGTAATCGCGGTTTAGGTATGGATAAGGAACTCTTACCTTGGCTTGAAACGTATACCTTCCCAGAGGAAGCAAAATTTAGTGATCAAGAGTATGCTCGTTTAGTATATGGCGCCTTTGTTCACGACTTATGGCGAAATGGTACGACACGAAGTATCTTGTTTGGTACGATTCATAAAGATAGTACATTAGTATTGATGGAGCTTTTACAAAAAACAGGTTTGTCTGCCTATGTAGGCAAGGTCAACATGGACCGCAACAGTCCGGAATTTTTGATTGAAGACACACATCAATCCTTAGCTGATACTAGAGAGTGGTTAGAAGCATCAGCTCAATTTGGTCCTTTAGTAAAACCAATTATTACCCCTCGTTTTGTTCCATCCTGTACAAGCGAGTTAATGAGTGGTTTAGGTAAATTGGCAGAAGAGTATAATGTGCCAGTTCAATCGCACTTGTCAGAAAATCATGGTGAAATTGACTGGGTAGCAGCATTACATCCTGAGGCACCTAATTATACAGATGTGTACTATGAACATCATCTTATGGGGGCGGTTCCGACCGTGATGGCTCATTGCATTCATTTAAGTGATGTAGAAATGGACCGCATGGCAGAAACACAAACTATGGTGTCTCATTGTCCGTATTCAAATGTAAATTTATCTAGTGGTATTGCACCGATTCGTAAATTGTTTGAACGGAAAATACCTATTGGCTTAGGTTCTGATATTTCTGGTGGACATATTGTATCTATGGCGAAGGTTCTTACAGAAGCTATCGGATTATCCAAGATGAAATGGGTGGAAGTCGATCAAACGTATGCGCCACTTACATTGAGTGAAGCTTTCTATATGGCTACAAAGGGGGGTGGCAAGTTCTTCGGTAAGGTGGGTAGCTTTGAAAAAGGATGTGAACTTGATGCCCTTGTTATCGATGATACGACGTTATTTGATCCTAATGAACGCTCCTTAGAAGAGCGGTTGGAACGCTGGCTATACGTAGGCGATGATCGACACATCGTAGAACGCTATGTAGCTGGTAAAGTAGCTTCAGAGCCTATGCACTAAATAAGGATTAAACACGTATACAATAAAGCTTAAACGTATACCATGAAATTGAAAATATACTCCTTATAGAAAAAGAATATTGATACATTAAAAAATCAAAAACAGCTGATTTGAAAGGCATTCAAATCAGCTGTTTTTTGCGTATCAATATACTTGGTGTATAATAAAAGGATGTAAAAATTAAGAAAGTGGGGGACTTAATGGATATATTAGGTGCAAGGCGCTCTATTGAACAAAAGTTATTAATGCAGTCTGTTGCCTTGATGGCACTTGTGGCAGTTAGTGGCACTATAATGGGGATTGTTACAGGGTCTAGTGCAGTCTTATTAGATGGTGTATTTTCCTTCGTAGACGTAGTTATTAAGATTATGATGCTTATGACTGCAAAGCTTGTAGCTAGAGAAACAAGTAAGCGATTTCAGTTTGGCTTCTGGCAATTTGAACCGCTTGTGTTAGCGGTAGAAGGTTTCTTTATTTTACTTATCGTCATCTATGCTTTATCGAGTGGTATTACAGACCTCTTATCTGGTGGTCGTCATGTAGACTTTGGACCAGCTATTTATTATGCTATATTCTTTACTATTGCAGATACTGCGTATTATTTATATGTACGTCGTATTAATAAAAGTTTACAGTCTAACTTGATTAAGTTTGATAATGTGAGTTGGTATGTAGATGCCTTGCTAGAGGCCGCTATTTTGATTAGCTTTGTGGTAGCTACTATGTTAGAAGGTTCGGAGTATGCTGAATGGGCAGCTTATATTGACCCTATTGTATTAATTGTATTAGCTGTACAGATGGTACCGTCTGCTTTTCATATTATTGTGCCATCTATGAAGCAAATATTGGGGTGGGCACCATCATCATTACATAATGAAGTACAAGAAATTATGGATCGTTTTATGGAGAAATATAATTTCAAAGATTATGTAACGAGTGTGCAAGTATATGGTAATACCCGTATTATCGAGATTGATATTTTTAGTTCGCAAGAACTTCCCATATCAGACAATTGCTGAAATTGATGCAATTCGCAACGAAATTGACCAAGAAATCGGCGGTAATCCCACAGAGAAGTGGGTAACCATTTCTTTCACAGGCACTCGCAAATGGATGGCGAAAGATTATTTGCTAGACGAAGAAGATGATGAGTAGTAAAAATATTGATGAAAAGACTAGTATATAACGTATAATTTAATGATAAATACACCAATATATGGTATACTTAAACGTATTGAATATATTGTACGTAGTATAGTTGGAAAAATGAGGTTTATAGCATGTTAGATTTAAAATTTGTCCGAGAAAATATTGATTTAGTGCAACAAAACTTAGATAATCGTCACACAACAGGCGATTTGGAAACCTTTGTATCCGCTTATGATGAACGTCGTCAGTTGATTGGTAAGGTAGAAGAATTAAAAGCGCTTCGCAATTCCGTAACTGAAGAAATTAGCCAATTAAAACGAAACAAAGAAAATGCGGATGATAAAATCGCAGAAATGAAAAAAGTAGGCGATGAAATCGCTGAGCTTGATAATCGTATTCGCGATGTAGAAGCAAAATTACGCGATGCGGCGTTGATGTTGCCAAACATGTGTGATTCATCTGTTCCAGTTGGTGCTGATGAAGAGGAGAACGTGGAACAACGAAAATGGGGCGAACCACGTCAATTTGATTTTGAAGTGCAAGCTCACTGGGATTTAGGTGAAAGTCTTGATATTCTAGATTTTAATCGGGCTGGCAAAATGAGTGGTGCCCGTTTCACTGTATATAAAGGTTTAGGTGCTCGTTTAGAACGTGCCCTTATCAATTTCATGGTTGATCTTCATGTAGACAAACATGGCTATACTGAAATGATGACTCCATACATGGTAACTCGTGAAACGTTGACTGGTACTGGTCAATTACCTAAATTTGCTGAAGACATGTACCATGTAGAGAATACAGAATATTTCTTGATTCCTACTGCTGAGGTTACATTGACTAACTACCATGGTGATGAAATCTTGAGCGAAGAGGAATTACCTAAATACTACACTGCATTCACTGCATGTTTCCGTGCTGAAGCAGGTTCTGCAGGTCGCGATACTCGTGGTCTTATTCGTCAACATCAATTCAACAAAGTTGAATGGTAAAATTAGCTAAACCTGAAGACTCTTTCAAAGAATTAGAAACTTTGACAGATAATGCAGAAGAAGTATTACGTTTATTAGAATTACCATTCCGTGTTATCACTCTTTGTACAGGTGATATGGGCTTTGGTTCTGCTAAAACATATGACGTAGAGGTATGGATGCCAGCACAAGGCAAGTACAGAGAAATTTCTTCTTGCTCCAATATGACAGACTTCCAAGCTCGTCGTGCTAATATTAAATTCCGTCGTGGTCCTAAAGGCAAACCTGAATTTGTTCATACATTAAATGGTTCTGGTCTTGCGGTGGGCCGTACAGTGGCAGCTATTTTAGAAAATTGCCAACAAGCTGATGGTTCCGTAGTGATTCCAAAGGTTTTGGTGCCTTATATGGGTGGCGTTGAAGTCATTACACCTGCGAAATAAGAGGGGGAATTCTATGAAATTCTTTATTGATACAGCAGAATTTGATGAGATTAAAGAGGCCTATGCCTTTGGTTTTATTGATGGTGTTACGACAAATCCATCTCTTATCGTGAAAGCCAAACGGGACTTAAAGCAAGTTATTTCTGAAATTGCAAATCTTGTAGAAGGTCCTGTTAGTGCAGAGGTTATTTCCACTGATGCGGAAGGCATGGTCGCAGAAGCACATGAGCTTGTAAAATTAGGCTCTAATGTAGTTATTAAAGTGCCTATGACGCCTGAAGGTCTTAAAGCTGTTGCCGTTTTAAGCAAAGAAGGGATTAAAACAAATGTAACTTTAATCTTCTCTACTAACCAAGCGTTGTTGGCGGCTCGTGCAGGTGCTACTTATGTTAGTCCCTTTGTTGGTCGCATTGATGACATCAGCATGGATGGTCTTACATTGATTCAAGATATTGCAGACATCTTTTCGCTATTCATGAAATTGAAACTGAAATCATTGCTGCTAGTGTGAGAACACCGTTGCACATCATTCAATGTGCTAAAGCGGGAGCTCATATTGCAACCGTTCCATTTAAAGTGCTTATGCAAGCTATGAAACATCCTTTGACTGATGCGGGCCTTGCAAAGTTCATGGAAGACTGGAAACAAGCTAATCAATAAGTTAAGTAAAGACTCTGGGTAGGAGTCATATCAAAACATAGAGGACTTATAAGGAGGCCCATTATGGATCGTACATTATCTTTGGAATTTGCTCGTGTCGTTGAAGCAGCCGCTTTGCGCAGTGGTCGTTTGCTTGGACGAGGTCAAAAAGACGCAGCTGATGGTCTAGCTGTAGACGCTATGCGTCAAGCTTTTGACTCTGTTCGTATTTCTGGCACTGTAGTTATCGGCGAAGGTGAAATCGACGAAGCTCCTATGCTTTACATTGGTGAACATGTAGGTGCAGGTGGTCCCAGAAGTAGATATCGCAGTTGACCCTATTGAAGGGACAAACTTAATTGCAAAAGGTCAAAATGGCGCTATTGCAGTTATGGCCATTGCTGAAAAAGGTGGCTTATTACATGCACCGGATATGTACATGGAGAAACTTTGTGTTGGTCCTCGCGGTGCAGGTGCAATCGATATTACAAAATCTTTGACTGAAAACATCAAAAATGTAGCTGCTAAAATGGAACGTAGTGTAGAGGAAATTACGTTGGTTATGCTCGATCGTGAGCGTCATCAAGGTTTGATGAAAGAAGCGCGCGAAGTAGGTGCTCGTATTATGCTCATCTCCGACGGTGATGTTAACCCAGCTATGGAATGTTGTATCGAAGGTTCTGGTGTACACATGGTTGTTGGTACTGGTGGTGCACCAGAAGGTGTATTAGCTGCTGCTGCATTAAAATGTGTAGGCGGTGATATGCAAGCTCGCTTAAAAGCCAGAAACTGACGAAGAAATTCGTCGTTGCCATGAAATGGGTATTACTGATGTAAACCAAGTTCTTACTTTGGATGATCTAGTTCGCACTGATGATGTTATCTTTGCGGCTACAGCTATTACACGTGGTAATCTATTGAACCCAATTCAATACTTCCCAGGTGGTGCGCGTACACATACTATCGTAATGCGCTCTAAAACTGGTACTGTGCGCTTCCTTGATACAGTACATATGGATGACAAATTGAAATCCTTAAAAGCAAAATAATAAGAAGCCCCTCTACATGAATGGGACCTAAAAATTTAACAAAATTTTTGGGTGAAACCATTCAAAAAAAGAGGGGCTTTTTTCTCAGTATTTTCTCACATTCTCTTGATGAGATATATCGAAAAATAGTATAATAACATTTAGTATATGACGTTATAAATACAACGTCTTGTAGTTTATACAAGATGATCGATATAAAGTGTAGGAGGAATTCTGTTGGAAAAGCTAATCATTCAAGGTGGCAATCGATTGGAAGGCCGTGTACGTGTTAGTAGTGCTAAAAATGCGGTACTCCCTATTATTGCCGGTACTTTGCTAGCATCAACGCCTAGTAAATTACTTGAAATTCCAAATTTGGAAGATGTAGGGTACGATTTGCCAAGTTATCGAGTCTTTGGGGGTTAAAATTACTCGTAATGAAGCAGATGATGAAATCATTTTTGATGCGTCTACATTGACTGCTACTGAAGCTCCTTATGAACTTGTACGTAAAATGCGTGCATCCTTCCTTGTAATGGGGCCTCTTTTAGCGCGTAAAGGGGAGGCTAAAATCTCCATGCCTGGTGGCTGTGCTATCGGCGCGCGTCCTATCGATCTTCACTTAAAAGCTTTTGAAGCTTTAGGTGCTAAAATTGAAATTACTGAAGATTATGTATATGCTCATGCTCCTGAAGGCCTTAAAGGTACTCAAATTTACTTGGACTTCCCAAGTGTAGGGGCTACGGAAAACGTAATTATGGCGGCTTCTATGGCAGAAGGTAAAACTGTTATTGAAAATGCTGCAGAAGAGCCTGAAATCGTCGATTTAGCAACATTCTTGAAACGCTATGGGCGCCAACATCCGTGGTGCTGGTACAAACGTAATCCGTATTGAAGGTGTACCTCAATTGCATGGTGCTATTCATACGGTTATTCCTGACCGTATTGAAGCTGGTACATACTTGATTGCAGCGGCTATGGCTGGCGGTGATGTATTCGTAGAAAATGCGTTACCAGAACATCTGAAGCCTGTAGTAGCTAAATTAAAAGAAGCTGGCGTTACTGTGGAGGAAGAAATCGACGGTATTCGCGTTATCAGCACTGGTAAAGGCATTAAAGCTGTTGATATTAAAACATTACCATATCCTGGCTTCCCAACAGATATGCAAGCTCAATTTATGGCGCTCACTACGATTGCAGAAGGTACAAGCACAGTAACAGAAACGGTATTTGAGAACCGCTTCATGCACGTAGCTGAACTTCGTAAGATGGGTGCTCATATCGATATCGATAATCGCCAAGCGATTGTAGAAGGTATGCCACGCTTGCACGGTGCCGTAGTAAATGCTACTGACTTGCGCGCTGGTGCAGCTCTTGTTTGTGCTGCGTTGACTGCAGAAGGTAGAACTGAGGTAGGTCGTCTACATCATATCGACCGTGGCTATGATGATTTTGTAGGTAAATTGCAAAGGTTAGGTGCTGATATTGTTCGGGTTGACGAATAAGAGTACAGAGCCAAAACAGAATAATAAGAAAAGAAGCCGGCGCTCTAAAGGGCCGGCTTTATACAACGAGCAACAAAACCTAGGTGCTGCAAAGGTTGAAAACTCTAAGGCGAGCGCGACTCGTAAGCCCTTTGCGCAGAACAAAGCGCAAGTCTACGAAACTTTCAGAAGGTGTTGCTAAAACAAGCGAATCACTTAGCTTCTAATATGCGCGAGGCCATGGTTAAAGTCACAAAAATGCGCCGTGCAGAGCGCCGTAGTCGTGAAACCGTAGCCATTGCTAAAACCACGCCTGCCATGACGTTAAAGCGCTTAGTTCGTCCTGAGCAAGTTGGGGACTTTGATGGGACGCTTGAAATCGATCCTTGAACTTCGATTTAGGTATCGATTTAGGGACTGCCAGCATTCTTATTTTTGCTAAGGGAAAGGGCTTGGTGCTTGATGAACCATCTTATATCGCTCGAGATGATAAAACGGGGGATATTCTTGCTCTAGGTGAGGCGGCTCGTTCCATGGTAGGTCGTACGCCAAAGGGGATATCTGTCATTCGACCTGTTCAAGCCGGTGTTATTGCAGACTATGATATGACAGAATTCATGTTAAAGTACTTTATTCGATCCGTTGTACCTGCTTCTCGATTGATGAAAACACGGATTATCGTATGTGTTCCATCAGGTATTACACCTGTAGAGAAGCGCGCCATTTTAGAGGCTTTGCTTAGAACCGGTGCTAAAAAGACTGTTCTTATTGAAGAGCCACTGGCTGCTGCTATGGGGACTGGTCTCAACGATGCTAAGCAAGTAGGCGCTATGGTTGTTGATGTTGGTGGTGGTACCACTGATATTGCCGTTCTTTGCGATACAGGTGTCGTTGTAAGTGAATCTCTTCGTATAGGTGGAGATTCTTTTAACGAATCTATTATTCGTTATATTCGCCGGAAGAAGCGCCTTGTCATTGGACCATTAACAGCGGAAAAGATTAAAATTTCTGTAGGTACTGTGGATCGCCGTGCTAAGGAACGTACTATAGAGGTACGTGGACGCGATGCGAGCTCTGGTTTGCCTAAAGATGGTAGCGGTGAACTCTTTAGAGATTCAGCGTGCTTTAGAGGCACAAGTGATGAATATTTTAGAGGGCATTAAATCTATTTTAGAAAAAACACCGCCTGAACTTGTGGCTGCTATTAACGATCACGGTATCATCCTAACGGGTGGGGGTGCTCTTATCGATGGTTTGGATCGCGTTATTACCCGTTCTGTTGGTATTGCGGCATATTTAGTAGAATCTCCCCGATATGCAGTTATTAAAGGGCGTTGCAAAGGCTCTTTGATGAAATGTCACAACTTCGTGACACATTAGATGAGTTACAATGATATACGACTTTACTATAAGTTAAAAAGTAACGAAGTTACTAACTATGGATTGATTATTATTTAATGATTTTTTTCTATAGCTAGTAACTTCGTTTTTTTAGTTTATATTTTTTTGAAATTTTTCATCTTTATGATGTATACTATAGTAAAAGTATATTGTATAAAATTGATATAAAATATATGACCATTGATATGGTTTATCGTTGTAGAGGAATTATATATGAAACGATATCTATACATGACTTTTGCTGTTTTAGGTTTCTTAGGCAGCACTGTTCCTTATGCTGAAGCAGGTAATTTAACAGGGGTGCGCGTATCTAATCATGAAGGCACTAGTCGCATAGTTTTGGATGTATCTGAAATGCCTGTGTCCTGGACTCGATCCTATAATGAAGCAACCCATGCTCTGACCCTTAACTTAGGGGGGACTACAAATGGTCTGACAGGGACCTATTAGTCAAAATGATACAAAGACAGGTGTTTTAAAAGGCATTGGTTTACAGCCAGTAAATGGAAGTTTACAAGTAACTTTAACGGCAAATAAAGATGTACAACATCATGAGTTCACCTTGGAAAAGCCGACACGTATCGTTGTAGATCTATTTTCTAGCTATGCCCAACAGACTACAAAAGATGTAAATAAATCTGTGGCGTACAGTAAGATTAATAACACCGTGCCTGAAGGTAAAAATTCAAGCCTATGCTTTAACTGTAGATAATGATTCGCCTATGGTGGTAGCTCATGTTCCAGAAGGAAAAACCTTGGCGGCTGTCAGTCAGGCTCATACTGCTTTGATTGGAGCCAAGGTAAAAGGTGGTAGTTTTGAACGCCCGTATTCTGTAGCTAGCGATGGCACTATCGATTTAGAGCGCATCTCTAATCGTGGGACGTTGCGGTATACTCCAAATCGCGGTTATTTCATAGAAGAGAAAAAGCCCTTATTACAAGCTAAAACACAAAAAGAAAGCTTTATGATTACTGCTGTAAATGCACCGCGCAAAGAGAATGCTTTGACCTTGTATACGAATGCTTATGGTCCTTTCCACGAAGACTAATGACTATGGCTATGAAGTGACTGTAGCCAATGGTAAGGTTATTAGTGGACAAAATGGTAACTCTAAGTTAGGGGAAAACCAATATGTATTATCAGGTCACGGTGAGGCTCGTGAGGCTTTACGTAAGTTAAAGGTAGGTACACCTATTTCGATACAAAATAGACCGGAGCTTGCTCAAGTGAGCACAACAGGTGGTGCTAGTCTACAAGCGGGGACGATGGTGATGAAAAATGGTCGCTATGTAGGGGCCGATTCATCTAATAATAAAGCGCGTAGCTTTATAGGTACTACAAAAGGATCATAACTTTGGTGGTATTGGCTATCGATAAAGCAGGACCTCAATCTGTTGGCGTTACTCAAAAAAAGAAGGAGCAAATTTACTATCTAAGCTTGGCGTAGTCGACGGTGCTGAGTTATCTAACCAAGGGAGTGTTGATTTAGTTATGAAAGATGAGTATGTACATAAGTCATCTTCCTCACCTACGAGCTATGAGGATATAGTAATCATAAAATGAATTCGTTGCATACAATTTTTGTTTGAAAAAAATTGCTAATAATTTAGTATACTATAGATACATAACTAATTTTGTAAAAGGAGGGATCGTTATGAAAAGAGTAGTGTTGGCTTTAGCTGCGCTAGGCATTTTAAGTGTTAGCTCTGTAATGGCGGCCCCTGTATCATACCAAAGTGTATTAACAGGTAAAGTTGCCTCTACAGTTTCTGTTGGCGCTTCTGTAACAGAAGGTCAAACATTGGTGACTGTCGAAACATTAGCTGGCCCTATGGCTGCTGCTAAATCTACTGTAACTGGTACTGTATCGGCGGTTAATGTTACAGTGGGTTCAGACGTTTCTCGTGATCAAATCGTTGTCACCGTAGAAAGTAAATAAAGGAGAGAAGGAATGAAGTTTCTCATTCTTGGCGTCGGTATAGAAAAGCGATACTGGCGCTTTTCTTCTGTACTTCACTTACAGCTGCACAGGCTGTCGATTTCATGCCTGTCAATGATGTAACTACAGGTATGGAAGGTATTGCAAAAACTGTAATCGTAGGGGATACTATTTCCACCTTTGATGTAAAGGTGCTTGGTGTCATGAAGGATAAGGGACCATCTGGTCATCTTATTTTGGCAAAATTCTCCGGGCCTATTATGGAACAAACCGGTGGTATTGCTCATGGTATGAGTGGTAGCCCTGTATATATAAATGGTAAGCTCGTTGGCGCTGTTGCCTATGGCTGGGGATTTGCGGACGGCACAATTGGGATGATTACTCCTATCGAGGACATGGTAAAACTATGGAATATTCCATATGAGAAGAATTTATCTAAACCTTGGGACGACACGCAGTTGATTCCTCTTGGAACTCCACTTATGGCCTATGGCTTTGACGCGGCATCCATGGATTACTTTAAATCCAAGTTGCCACAATATAAATATGAAACTTATGATACTGCTAGTGCTAGTGGTGATGAAATTGCAAAACCATTAGAGGCTGGTGGATCTGTAGCAGCATTATTAGTTGATGGAGATCTTAAATTAGGGGCTATCGGTACTGTTACTTATGTAGATGGTGAAAAAATCGTAGCCTTTGGACATCCGTTCTTGAAGCATGGATCTTCAAACTACTTCATGCATAATGCGAGTATTTTTACCGTAGTTAAAAGTTATAATGCAGCATTTAAACTTGGCTCTATGGGACAAGAAGTAGGTTCTGTTACGGAGGATAGAGGGGCCGGCATCGCTGGTGTATCTGGTTTAATTGCTCATGGCATTCCATTGCGATTCCATCTAAAAGATCGCGATATGGGCCGTGATAAAACTAGCTCTGTTAAGGTAGTAGAAGATAGTGAAATGACACCAACCTTAGCAGCTACATCTTTGTATAATATGTTGAATAAAACATTGGATCGTAGTGGCTCTGGTACAGCGACAATTTCCTATACTATTACGCCTAAAGGAAAAGAGCACAAGCCGTTAACGCGAACAAATATGTTCTATAGCGCTGATTCTATTTCTGAGAAAGCTGTTGATGAGTTCTATAATGTCATCGATGTTCTAATGAATAATCGATTCATAAACTATGAAATTGCGGACATTACAGTTGAGACGGAAGTAACTCAAGATAAGAAAACAGCGAAGCTCATTGATGCGTCTGCATCATCTACTATTGTTTCTCCTGGGGATACAATTGTTGTAGATGTTACTTTAGAACCGTTCCGCGGCGAAAAGGTTGTTAAACAAATCTTCTTTAAGGTTCCTGAAGATCAAGCAATTGGCAAATATACCTTAGAAGTACGTGGTGGTGGGGAAATTCCATTGCCATATGTTTTAGAAAAAAACAAAAATATAATTTAACAGATGAAATTTTTGCGTCGTTTGAAAATTCATAAAGACTTTAATGAGCTTTACGATGAAATTCAAAAAACAGATACAAATAATCAAATCGTCGTAGAATTTTTGGAAGATGGCATTAGTCTAGTTGATGAAGATGGTTCTAAAGTCTGTTAAAAAAGCTAAAATCAAAGATGTTGAATCAAAACCTATGCCAGGGGATGTACAAAAGAAAACAGGTCAAGAAGACTTGAGCTCTGGCAAAGATGATGATAAAAAAATCGAAAAGACTGCAGTTGATACTGAGTACATCGTACAAGGCGATGGTCAATTTACGATTCATGTTATGAAGCCCGCTGATCGTGATAAAGAATTAGCTAAACGCGTGAAAGAAGTTAAAAATCAGATCAAGATGGAACATAAATTAGAGTTGGAAGACCAAGCAAAGAAAGACAAAGCTGATAAAAAAGAAGCTAAAAAATCCGATAAAAAGGATGTAAAAGATTCCGCTAAAAAGGAGTCCAAAGAGGCTGATAAAAAAGGCGAGTCTAAGATTGATGGTACTAATTCAGCTGAGTAAGTTAAGACTGTAAGGGGAATGGGTGAATCTGTTGAATTGGCTTGAATCGATAGGTAGAACCGTAATAAACGGCCTATCGCAGATGGGTAGTGCTACATTATTAGTGTGGCACACTATAAAACAACTAAAAATGATTAATCTGTGGCATGTGTTTCAGCAGATGGCTCACCTGGGGGTGGACTCATTGCCGATTATAAGTTTGACGTTGCTCTTCGCAGGCGCGGTTATGACTTTGCAGATTACAGATGTATTAATTACGTATGGCGCACAAAGCACAGTTGGTGGTCTTATGGCGGTAGCTATGGGACGTGAATTAGGTACCTATTTTAGTAGGTGTCGTGCTAGCTGGCCGCGTAGGTGCTGCCATTACTGCAGAAATTGGTACTATGAAGGTAACAGAGCAAATTGATGCTCTTCGAGTTATGGCTGTTGATCCCAGTAGGTTACCTCGTAGTTCCTCGTGTTGTGGCTTGTATGGTAATGGTTCCAATCTTGGCCTTTTACGGTGTGGTAATTGGTATTGCCGGTGGTTACTTTGTAGCTACTGCTATTAAAGGGTTGGCTCCAAGTACATATTTAGATTCCATTCAAATGTTCTCTACTATTTCTGATTTTACATTAGGGTTTAATTAAATCTAGTGTATTCGGCGCGGTCATTGCGTTGGTAGGTGCATATAAGGGGATGGAAACTAAAATGGGCGCAGAAGCAGTAGGCTTCTCCACAACTAGTTCTGTAGTAACTAGTATCATTTTAGTATTTGTATTAAATTACTTTTTATCTACTTTGTTATATTAGTAGAAGTATTAGAGGGATTTATGATAGAACTACGCAATGTTGTAGTTGCCTATGAGTCGCGTGTGATTTTAGACTCCGTTAATCTCACTATTAATGATGGGGAAACATTAGTTATATTAGGTGGTAGTGGTAGTGGTAAAAGTACATTACTTCGCTTGCTGATTGGCTTACAACGTCCTACATCGGGGCAGATTATCGTAGATGGCACAGATATTACAACATTATCTGAAGATGAATTTAATACAGTACGAAGAAAAATGGGCATGGTGTTCCAATACTCTGCTCTTTTTGACTCTATGTCGGTGGGGGAAAACGTAGCCTTTGGTCTACGTCAACATACGAAGTTAGGGGAAGACGAGATTAAACGCATTGTGGCAGAGCGACTGGACTGGGTTGGTCTTAAAGGATATGAATCCTATATGCCAAATGAATTATCTGGTGGTATGAAGAAGCGTGTTAGCTTAGCTCGTGCTATTGCACTAGATCCTAGTTTAATTCTTTATGATGAACCATCGTCTGGTTTGGATCCAATCACATCAGGTACAATTAGTATGCTGATAAAAGGGATGCAAAATCGGCTTGGTTGTACCTCTATCGTAGTAACACATGATATGCAATCTGCATTTTACGTAGCCGATCGTATAGCTTTACTTGATAAGGGGCGTTTTGTAGAGATTTCTGATACAATAGACTTTAAGAATTCTACAAACAAAAAGGTACAACAGTTTATTAATGGCGAAGCAGAACCGATTAACGTATCTGCGATGGGAGATATATAATGAAGTGGACGACGGAGGCCAAGGTAGGGGCTTTCACAATAATAGGTATAGCTTTATTTATTGCGGGCATACTGTTTGTAGGACGCATTGATATATGGGCTAAACCACAAATGACAATTACTGGTGATTTTGCCCAAGTAAATGGTTTGAAAAATGGCAATCAAGTTAAGTTTTCTGGGGTAGCCATCGGGATCAGTTTCTGATATTGAAATTACACCGCGTGGCGTTGTAGTTAAGATGAAGCTTGATGAAAAAACTCAGATTCCAAGTGATTCTATTTTCACATTAGGCTCTGATGGTTTTTTAGGGGATAAATATATTCAAATTTCACCGGGCCAATCTAAAGTATATTTACAAGATGGTGACTCTGTTAAAGGGGAAGGCGTTGATGCTATGGAAAAAGCCATGCAAAAGTGCTCAGAAATTAATGGATGGCACCGAAAAAATGTTGCAGTCTATCAATAATATCATTGGTGATCCAGCAACTCAAAATGCTCTCAAGCATTCCTTGCAATCTACAGCGGTGATGGCTGATAATGCAGTAGCGATTACACAAAATATGGCAGATGTAACTGCCCAGTTAAATCAGGTAGCGCAGCAATTTAATGCAGATGGTAATGCAGGCAATGATATGCGTGCTATTTTGACTAACTTAAAACAAACTACGGATCGTGTAGATAATATGGCTCGTTCCATGGAATCTACTGTAACAGATCCTAAAGCGCAAGCAAATATTCAGGAGACGTTACATAATACGGCGCAAATCTCTGCTCGTATCAATAAATTGATGGGTGGGAAAGGCATATCGAAACTGATGCAAATGGAAATGTTGTAGAGGTTGGTACAACTGAAAAAAAGTCCTCCCCTAAGGTTGAACCATCTGTAGATATGTTGTATAACACAACAGATAATGAATTCCGCATCAATGGTCGACTTCGTGCATTTAACGATAAAGGAATGGCTGAAATTGGCTTATCCAATATTGGGGATGATACAAAATTTGATTTAAATGCAGGTAAAATTTATCAGTTCTAAATGGTTAGTGCGTGGTGGTATTTTTGAAAGTGAATTGGGCGTGGGTGTAGATTATAACTTACGTGGCCCTGTATCCTTGTCTGCTGCTATGTATGATCTTAATCATCGTAAATATCGTATTCGTAGTGATATACGTTTACATAAAGATACCTATGGCGTTATTCAAATGACCAGACCATTCAGCTCTACGAATGGAGGTACCTATTTCGGTATTAAACAAGTATTCTAATGACTAATACATTTACTCTTTATGAGTATGGAGGTACATATTATGAATAAAAAGGTATTATCCTTAGGCGTAATGCTCTCCTTAGCTACTACTGGTGTAATGGCTGCCGATAGTGTAACTACATCTGTTAATAATGGTGATCAACTCACTAAATATCAGAAAGAGGCTATTCAGTTAACACAAAAAGCAATTGGCTAATAAAGCAGTTCAAGATAGCAAGACTTATGAGCATGCACTTGCTCTTAATGAGACTCGTACTATTGATTTAGCATTGGCGAATAACCGTACTGCAAAAACAAACTAAGTGGGGACTATGAGGTTGCAAAAAGATACTGTAAGTTAGCAGTGGCAGCTGGGAAAAAAATCCAAGTGTAAGTTATGGTAGGCTCGAGAAGCAAAGAAGTGGAGGCGATGACTGGTAGTGAGTAAGTCTGGTAGTCATAGTTTTCTACTATAAGTGCGCCTGTATTTCAATCCTCAACTTGATGCAAGTATTGATTCTGCTCGTTATACACGTGAAGGTACTGGTGCTAGCTATGAAGAAGCATTGCAACAAGCAAAATACGACGCTATTAGTGGCTACTATACATTGATTATGAACCGCAATCTTGTTGATGTTGCTCAGCAAGCTGTTAAAGACTATCAAGGTCATGTAACAAATGTAGAAGCACAATATAATGTAGGCTTAGTAGCGAGTTCAGATGTATTGGCAGCTAAAACAAATCTTGCTGATTCTGAAACATCTCTTGTAAAAGCACAAAATACTGCGAATTTGGCAGAAGCAAGCTTGAATCAAGTCATTGCATATCCTGTACAAACATCTATTACTACGGCAGAACATGATTTACAATACAAGCCATACAATGTAACATTAGAGCAAGCTAAAGCGTATGCTATGCTTCATCGTTCAAAGCTTGTAAAATCTGCCCTTGCATGTAAAAAGAGGCTGAAGAAAGCTTTGAAAGACTGCTAAAAGTCTGGCTACTTTGCCTACTGTCAGTGTAGAAACTGGTCGTGGTTATACTGATCCAGATGGTTACTTTGGGACAAGCACATAAATCTTGGAGCGTAGGTGCTAAAGTGCATCTTGGAGTCTTTATGGGATGGCGGTGCGACACAAAAATGCATTAAAAAGTAGCAAATGCGGAACTTGAACAAGCTAAAGAAGCTAACTTAGCAACTGTAGATGCTGTGTTATTAGCAGTACAAAAAGCATATTTGAATTTGCGTTCTGCTGAACAAACGATTCAAAGTACACAAAACTGCAGTAGCTCAAGGTCAAGAAAGCTTCCGTATCGCTACACTTCGTTATCGTGCAGGCGTTGGTACTAACCTTGACGTTCTTGATGCAGAAACTAAAATTGACAACAGCTCGTAACAATTATGTACAAGCTCTTTATAACTACAATATTAGCATTGCAGCGCTTGAGCAATTAACAGGTGTTCCATTGAATACTCCAGTTGGCCAAGGTGCTGAGGTTATTGCAAATAGTGGTGCCCTTGAACAATTAGCAAAACTTGGTAGTAATCAATAATATAATATGTAACCTAAAAAGACGACTACGGTCGTCTTTTTTGCTACTTCAGTATTTTACTTTCGTATTTTATATGTATATTTCATATTGGTTTAGATTAAGTGTGTTATCGTAAAAAGCAATTAATTTCCCATATATGTATAGTCGTATAACTCAATGTACTTATATTAGAGTAATTGTATTAGCAGTGTACTTATAGTAGAAATTGATTAGTGTGAAATTATATTAGTTTTATAAAATTTACCCCTAAAACACTATAGTTATTACTGTGTCTGTGGTAAGATTAGTATATATATTTATATTATTCATAATGTGTATGGGAGTATCATTATGACCCGTAAAAAGTGGTGCCTTATAGGTGCAGCGATTTTAGGTTTATCTGGTATTGGTGCCAGTATCAATCCTATCGCTCAAACGTATGTAGCACCAATGGTTAAAGAACAAGTAAATAATGCCATAAACGGATCTGTAAACTATGATTCTCTACGTATTAACTGGAATGGTGATGTAGTTCTAACGGACGTTACTATTAAAGATAGAGATGATCATTTAGTAGGGACTGCACGAGAGGTAGCAGTAGGGGTTAAGCTATCTGCTTTGCCTAGTATTATTACAAGTAATACATCAGGGGCAACGGCTATTTCAAGTGTGATTGTAGAGGCGCCGGATCTTCATATCTGGCAACTAGCTGATGGATCGTGGAGTGTAGAAAAGTTAGTAAAACCATCTGACCCTAATAAGTCGGGTAGCTTTGATGGTTCTATTACAATACATGATGGTCGCGTAGCTGTACGAACCAAAGATGGTCTAAAAAGAAATGTAGAAAGTCTCGATGGGACTATGGCACTTAATATGGGTGGTATGTCTAAAGGGGCATTTACTGCTGATGTTGATGGTTCTTCTGTTGTATTAAATGGCACCATTGATATGGACCATGTATCTAATTTCGATCTCTTTGTACAAGCAGATGAAATTGATACGGCAGGTTTCATGAGTTTTGTACCACTTCGTAAAGATTTATCTGTAACGGGTGGGAAATTACAAGATTTACATCTCAATGTTAAAAGCGAAGATGGCAATTACATCATGAGTGGTAATGTCGGGTTTAAGGGCTTAACAGGCACTTATAAGCGTGGTAATACTATTTATAATATTACCGATGGTACAGGCCGCATTATGCTAAATCATGACCAAATCGTTATTAGTCGCAGCTCTTGGCGTGTTAATGATCAAGTAGCCAAGGTTAATGGTCTTGTTACGTTAGGTAAAGAGGAAGAGTATCTAAACCTCAATGTTGTGGCTGATAAGGTTGCTTTAGAAGCGCTTACCGATGTAGGTGTAACTGGTGTTGTAGGTGGCCGTGCACATATCGGTGGTACAACGGTAGCTCCTCGCGTAGATGCTACGATTAGCAGTGATGGCATTTCTTATAAAGGGTATTATGTTGATCGTGTACAAGGTGATATTATCTATGATGATGGATTAGTTCGCCTTGAAAATACTCGCTTGTCAGTTGGGGAAGGTAATGCAAAGGTTAATGGTCAATATGTAGTTGATACAGGCGACTTTGATGCTACAGTAAAGGCTCAGAATTTACCTTTGGATACTTTTACAAAAGATATGTCCACCCCTATTACAGGTAATGTAGATGGTGAGGTTCGTATCTTAGGTAAAAATAATCAAGTTACGGATGTAGTGGGCGCAGTTGAAGGGCGTCAAATTGGGATTCGTGGTGTAGTAGCTGATGCGGCGAAAGCTAATTTTACCCATAGTGATAATCGAACTAATCTAACCCTAGTAGGCAATATGGGGGATGGTGCATTTAGCGGATATGGCTATATCCAAAATGGCAATGTAGATGCTACTATTTCTGGTAATGCCTTACCATTGACGTCATTAAGCCCTATTATCGGACAAGATGTAGATGGTACGTTGAATACGTCTATTACAATAAAAGGTGTTTTGGATAATCCAAATGTGACCGGCACTGTATGGGGACAAGAGGTTCACTATAAAGGGGCTCGATTTGATAATATCCATGGGGATATTCAGTTGGATAATCATGTTCTCACCATCACAAATGGACATGTTGGCGATGCAAGTGGCGGCTATGATGTAACAGGCTGGTATAACATTAATACTGATGCATTAGACTTAAATGCTCGAGCTCGTGCAGTACGTATTGAAAATCTAATCCGTACAGTTACAGATATTCCAATTACAGGCTGGTTTGAAACAGATAACCATATAACAGGTACTGCGGCGAATCCTATTATAGAAGGTCGTGCTCATTTATGGGATGGTTCTGCGTATGGCAAGCTCGTAACTAATGCCTTTGCAAAATACAACTATAAAAATGATATTTTAGAGCTGTATCGCTTTGATATCGAAGGTTATGGTGCAACTATCACTGGAGGAGGTACAATCTCAAAAGACGCCATTAATGTTGACTTTGAAGGTAAGAAAATTGATATGGGCAGATTGCTCATCAATACAGACTACAAAGTTGACGGTTTATTATCGGGGCGCGGGATTATCACAGGTTCTATGGATAACCCTCAATTTAATGGATATATATTATCTGATGCACTATCGATTAATGGGGAATTATTAAATGATATTCATGGTCATGTGTATGCAGATAAAACGGTAGTGAATGTACAAGACTTTACCTTTGCTGAAAAAGATGGAGGCCGATATGTTGCTAAAGGCGGCATGAAGCTTGACGATAGTAAACAATTATTTGGCGTATTAGATGTTACTAATGGTAGCGTAAAGAATTTATTAACCTTACTAGATCGTCCTAATGAACATCTTGATGGCAAGTTAAATGGCTCTGTAGAAATTGGAGGCACAAAGGATAATCCGAGTGTCAATGTAGTAGGTAAGATTAGCGATGTAAGTATTGATGACAAGGTTGTAGGTGATGCAACTCTCAATGCTAGTCTTGCGAACTCGTAAGTTCAAAATTACAACCTTAAAATTGCCTGTTGATGAAGGGCTCATTGCGATGGGTGGGACATTAGATCTCGATGGACAAGCAGATTTACAGGTTGCATTAAAGGATGTTGATATTGTACCGTTCTTGCCGTTAGTAGGTAAGGATATTCAAGCTACAGGTTGGATAACTGGTGTTATAAATGTTACAGGCGAAACTAAAAATCCTAAGGTTGAGTTATCTAGTTCTGTAAAGTCAGGTTCGTTTAATGGTATTGGCATTGATGAAGGCTTTGTATTGGCTACCATGCAAGATCATGTCATCCAAATTCAACGAATTCAAGGTGCTAAAAGTGGTTACAAGCTAAGCATCTACGGTAAGGTTCCGTTAGCGGCTATCTACACGTCTGGCTATATTCCAGCAAATGACAGCAAGTCCATGGATGTAACAATTGACTTTAATGAAGCTGATATGGCGGTTATTCCTCTTGTAACGACGAGTGTTAAAAATGCAACTGGTCCGTTAAAAGGTGTTATTAGACTTACTGGTACTATCGATCAACCTGAAGCATATGGTACAGTTTCAGTTCGAAATGGTACGATGAAGCTAACTAGTGTGGAAAATGAAATCACAGGTATTGATGGAGATTTGATTTTCTCTGGTCAACAAGGTGATTTCCAATCTCGTATTAATATGGGTAAAGGTTCTGCAGGTTTAGCTGCTAAAGTAAATTGGTCTGGTCATAGCCTTACTAATTACAAAGCTGCGGTTCAGCTTGATGGCTTTAGAGGTGCGTAGTGAATATGTACGAGGACCATTAAATGGTGAACTTTATATCGCGGATAGAGATGGTTTGCCTACATTGATAGGTAATTTGAATCTTGAAAAGGTTCAATTCAAAATTCCTCTTTCTATGGAATCTAGTGAAAGTACTAGAAATATGGGCGTCGATGTCACTGTTCATGCAGGTAAAGGTGTACGATTGTATGATCGGACGTTGTATAACATGTTTATCAGCGGAGATGTTCACTTTGGTGGTACATTGCAAATCCAACAGCTAGTGGTCAATTCGATGTAAGAAATGGTACGTTCAAATACTTGAGCCATGTATTTAACATTACAAAAGGGAAAGCTCATTTTGTAGGTGGTTCTTATTTGCCTAACTTACAATTAGAGGCTGAAACTAATGTAAGCAATTATAATATCATGCTCAGTGTAAAAGGGACCGTAGATCATATGGACTTAACATTGTCATCAAACCCTAATTTGTCTCAAAAGCAAATTATCTCTATGTTAACCTTTGGCCGTGGGGCAGATTCAAATAGCAGTACATTGACAAATGATGATGTAAATGCTGTTGCTACAGCAGGGTTACAAATGTTTGCCTTTGGTTATGTACAAGATGCATTACAAAATACATTAGGCTTGGATCGTATTAATATTACTACAGGTTCCATTGATCCTGATGAGCCGACGAATAAGGAAACCGCGGGTAACTATAATATTGAAATTGGTAAGTATGTATTACCGAAAGTTATGTTGACCTATTCACAAGGTATAAATAACAAGCAAAAAAAATATGGTATAGAGTATTCTGTTAAACGAAACCTCAAGTTTACTGCATGGCGTACATCTGAAGGAAACAATTATATAGGTGGTCGTTGGACACGAAGCTTCTAAGTGTGTGGCTAGAATGTGTAAACCCTATAGGTATGCACATTCTAGTCATATTAATTTCATAAAATTTGTTTATAGTAGTACTCATTCCACGTAATTTATGCTATAATAATAAAGATTTATTAGTCTTTATAAAACAAGATGTAAACTCTTTATGGGGATGAGTTCTAGGAGGAATTTATGTTTAAACCAAAAGCCTATAAAAGTATGCTTGCAGCGTCCGTGTTGACGGCTGTCATGGGGACAGGCAGTGTATTTGCTGCTGAGGTACAAGCTGGCTATACTCCAGATTTAAATAGCACAACAACAACTAGTGCTGCCACTGCTAATGATGCAGCTACTACTCAAGCTGTTTACAATGCTGATGCAACTACTACAACTACGCAAGATGAAACTGATGCGGCGATTTTAGCTGCTCGTGGTGATACAACTGTATCTAGCGATGGTACTGTAGTAAAGGTTCTGACGGCACTGTTACAGTCAATAATGCAGCTTTAAAAACTGATGATAAACAAGTAAAAATGGTATCTAAAACTACTGGTGGTACTGACCTTGATAAGGCTGCCGAAAATGGCCAAACTCAAGCTGTTACAACAGTAGAGGCACAATATGTTTCTTCTGCTAGTGCAGAAACTGTGAATCCATATGTAGGTAAGTTGATTACTGGTTTATCGATCTCTGGTGTTACGGCTCAGCAACAAGCGGATTTATTGCCTATTTTGACTGAACGAGTGGGCGATGCTGTATCCGTTGATGGCGTATTTAGAGACGTAACTAACCTTGGCAATACAGGTTATTTCTCTGAAGTTAACCCTGTGTTCACAACAGTACCTGAAGGCGTTAAATTGGACTTTGCTGTTACAGTAAATCCAATTACTACAGGCGTATCCTTCGAAGGTAATACTGTTTACACATCCGAAGTATTGACTAAGTTCATGGATATCCAACCGGGTCAAGTTCTTAACTCTGTATACGTTGGTCAAAAAATTCAAGGTATCAACGCTGCATACGCTCGTGATGGCTACATGTTAGCTCACGTTGATGGCATCCGTGTAGATGACCAAGGCATGCTTCATGTACATATCGTAGAAGGCATTGTAGAGGATATCATTCCTGCTGGTAATAAGAAGACTCGCGATAAAGTTATTACTCGTGAATTTGTTCAAAAGAAAGGTAAACCTTTCAACAAATTCTTGGTACGTCGTTCTGTAGAGCGCGTATACAACTTAGGCTTCTTTGACGATGTAAACGTTCGTATGTTACCTGGCGAACAAGATCCTAACAATGTAATCATTGAAATCGATGTATTGGAACATAAAACTGGTACTATTACATTAGGTGCTGGCTACTCCAAATCTGACGGTTTGATGGGTATCATTGAGTTTGGTGAAGAAAACTTCCGCGGTACTGGTGATAAATTTAAAGTTCACTGGGAAATCGGTGGTAAGAAAAAATACAAAAACTACCAAATTTCTTACTTAAAACCTTGGATCGATAGCAAAGGTACATCCCTTGGCTTCTCCTTCTTCAACCGTGAAGATGAATACACAGACTACAATGAAGATGGTAATGAAGTAGCAGAATACAATAAGAAATCTCGTGGTTTCAATATTTCCTTCGGTCGTCAAACTGGGGAATATACACGTGATTACTTGACATTAGAATCCCGTAAAGATTCCTATAAATGGGATAGTGATGATAGCTCTGGTTATCGTTATGATACTGATGCTATTTCCAATACAACCGGTAGTGGCAATGATTGGGATAATAGAAAACCTGGCACGAACCAAAGTTGGAACTTTGCGTCTAATAACTATGTGAAAAATAACTTTGGACGCATTAACTCCATTACATGGCAAAAAGTATACGATTCCCGTGACAATATCTATGATCCAACACGTGGTCGTCGTATTTCCTATACAGCACAATGGGCTGGTCATGGCTTAGGCGGTGACTTCGACTTCTACAAATTCACAGCTGAAGCACGTATGTATAAAAAACTAGGTGCTAAGAATGTATTGGCATTCCGCGCACGTGGTGGCTTTATCCAAGGTGATGCACCTTATAGCCAATTATTCACATTGGGTGGTGCTGACTCCTTACGTGGTTATGAAGATGATCAATTCCGTGGTAAGTATATGTATAATGCTACATTGGAATTCCGCTTCCCAATCGTTAAAAAGGTTAGTGGCGTATTGTTCACTGATATCGGCGATGCATGGGATGCTCCAAATGTTACATGGTACAACAGCAAGAAAACCTTTAACTATGGCGTTGGTGCTGGTGTTCGTGTTACAACACCTATCGGTCCTGTTAAACTTGACTATGGCGTGGGTAAACACAAAAATAAATTCCACTTCAGCTTCGGTACACAATTCTAATATAGTAAAAGTATATGGTGGAGGCCTCTTTTCGAAGAGGCTTTCACCAATATCTCTATATGGCATCCTTTGATGCAATAATTTACAGAAAAGATTTATAGAAATGAGGGCACTCTATTATGATGCGAATGATGAATAACAAGGCGAATGTGAAGATTTTTTCCATCGTCATTGCTACCGTATTTATTATCGGTATTGGTGCGTTAGCATACACTCAAATGGCTACGCCTAGTGGTAATGGTGGGGTTAGTACAATTGGTGTTATCGATACATCTCGTATGATGTCTCAAGATAATCCATTATTTGTGTCTGCCGCACAAGAGTTCATGAGTTATCAAAGTCAATTACAACAAGAAACTCAAGCTAAAATTGATGCAGCACAAGATGATGCGACGAAACAAAAGTTGGTAGAAGAAATGCGTCAAAACTTGGCTAAAAAAGACCAAGAAATTGCTAAATCTATTCAAGATAAAGCTATGGAAGCAGCAAAAGCTGTTGGTGATGGTAAAGGTTTAAGCGTTGTTATGTCTAAAGATACTGTATTATACGGTGGCGTAGATATTACAGATCAAGTGTTGAAAAAATTAGCTAGCGATGCAAAAAAATAAGCTGTAGTTCTATGTAAGGGAGAACGACAATGGACGGGAAAAAACGATATATAGGATTAGTCATATTTCTCGTTGCTGCAATAAGTGCTATGGTTTGGGCCTATGGGTTTGTAACAAATCGCCAACAGGGGCCAAATGGGGTATCCATAGGTGTTGTGCGTATTGATGATGTATTAGAGTTTAATCCATCTTATGAGGATTATAAGCAAGCTAAAAATGAGCTAGATCTTTTACAACGTCAATATGAACTTGAGCAACAAGCCTTAAATGCCAAGTCGGAGACACAAGATGAACAGTTGAAAACACTTGCACTGGATTCAACCTTGTCAGATGCTCTTACGGTGGAATTGCAAACTCGTATTGCAACAAAAGAAAATGAACTAAATCAGCAATTAAATGCTAAGCGTAACGAATTGACTCAAAAATATTTAGCTGAGTTAAAAGTAAGTACTAATGAATATGATCTAGAAATCGTAAACCTTCAATTAGATTTATATGCCTATGATGCTCGTGTATATATTGACGATGCACAAAAGGCAGCCGCTATGGATGAAAAAGCCAAGAAAGAAGAGCGATTAAAAGAATTATTAGCTAAACGAAAACCATCGAATCTCGATGTGGATTCTATAAAAGCAAAGGTACAGGCTGAGCTTGCCCCAATGCAACAAAAAGGACAAGAGGAACTCAACCAATATGCAGCATCTCTACAGAAGGAGTTAGCAGAAAAACGAGATTCTATGGTGCAACAACAAGCACAAGCTATCATTGCTAATAACAACCTTCCTGTAGCGCAAGAGTGGAATGATACATGGGCGAAAAAGCTTTCTGATAAAGAGGCAGAAGTGAGCGCTATTCATGAAGCTATTTTGGAAGATGTACGCATGCGCGTAGCTGTAATTGCAAAAGAACAACATTTAGATTTAGTCATCATTGATGACGGTGGTAATATTAAAGGGCTTGATATTACAGATGCAGTAAAGGCATCTTATCGAGTTCAATAAGGAGTTATATAATGAATAAACGTATTAAATCTTTAGTATTGAGTGCAACTTTAGTGGCTTCTATGGCGATTTTAGGTGGCTGTGGTTCCAATAATATCGGTTATGTTGATACAATGAAAGTAGCTAACAGCACTGAAAAAGGTATCGAGATTACTAAAGAAATTAACGCTAAAAAAGCTGAGTTGAATAAGAAAATTGAAGCTGCTGATGATGCTTCCAAACAAAATGTATATAACCAAGCATCTCAAGAGTTAACTGCTTTTACAAATGCAAAAGCACAAGAATACCGTCAATACCAAGAGCAAAAAATCAATGAGCTTGTAAAAGAGAAGAAAACTTGATGTTATTATTGAAAAAGGTGCTGTTGTAGGCGGTGGCGCTGATGTGACTGAAGACTTGATCACCAAAAATGGGTAAAGCATCTGAAGCTCAAATTAAAGAAGCTGAAGAAGCTGCAAAAGCTGAAGAGCAACAAGAAGCTCAACAAAACGCTCAACAAGCAGGTCAAGCTGCACAGCAGCTACTACTGAAAGCGCACAATAATTAAGGATTATCACAGGGGGAGGAGTTTACCTTGGAAAAAACTTTACAGGAACTCGCAACATTGGTAGGCGGTCGCGTTGTAGGCGATGAGTCTATTGTCATTACTGAGACACGTGGCTTTGAACAAGCTGTTAAACAATCCATCACTTTTGCTATTGGTGAATATGTTGAACATATCGCATTATGCCAAGCGGGTGCTGTTATCGTTGAATCTGAAGTTAAAGATGCACCGATGGCACAAATCGTAGTTGATAATGCAAAAGCAGCATTTGCACAAGTGTTAGAGCTCTTCCATCCACCTGTTGTAGTGCCACGTGAAGTACATAGTACGGCAATTATTGGCGATAATGTAACTCTTGGTAACAATGTAGCCATTGGTGCCTATTGTGTTATTAATGATAATGCTGTTATCGGTGATAATGTAACGATTCGCCCTTATGTATATATTGGTCATAATGTGCGTATCGGTGAAGATTCCGATATTTATGCAGGTGCTATTGTTCATGAAAACTGTATTTTAGGTAAACGCGTTGTATTGCGCGCTAAAGCAGTTATTGGTGGCGAAGGTTTTGGTTTTGCTACGGAAAATGGTGTTCATACTCACATTCCTCAAGTAGGCAATGTTATTCTTGAGGATGACGTAGAAATTGGCTCCTGTACTACTATTGATAATGCGACAATGGGATCTACATTAGTTCGTCGTGGAACAAAAATTGACAATCTTGTGCATCTTGGACATAATGTTGAAATCGGTGAAGATTGCTTCTTGATTGCTCAAGTTGGTATTGCTGGTAGTACAAAATGTGGTAATCATGTAATCTTTGCAGGTCAAACAGGTTGTACCGGTCATATTACAATTGGTGATAATGTACAATTTGCTGGTAAAACTGGTATCACTGGTAATGTACCATCTAATTCCATCATGGCTGGTTATCCAATGAGACCGCATAAAGAGTGGTTAAAATTGGCAGCTTATGAAAATCGTTTGCCAGATATGGTGAAAACTGTAAAACAATTACAAAAAGAAATTGATGCTTTGAAAGCGCAGCTTAAGGAGAGCTAATAATCCATGTATAGGTTTATGAAAATCTTTAGTGCCTTTATTTGCTTATTACCTAAAGGTTTGCAATATGCTATTGGCACATTGCTTGGTGAAATTGCGTGGCTAGCGGTACCGCCAAAACGCAAGCGTCTAGCAATAGGCCAAATTCTATTCTGTAATATTACGGATGATCCTAAAGAAGCTCGTCGTATTGCTAAAGCTAGTACAACTCGCTTTGGCCGTATGATTATTGATGTATTGCGATATCCTGAAATTAAGGATGGCGCATACAAAGATATGGTAGAGTTTATTAATCGTGAGTACTTAGATGATGCTTTGGAAAACGGACGAGGAGCTATCTTAGCAGCTGTTCATAGTGGTAACTGGGAATTGCTGGGAGGTGTACTGGCGTCTGAAGGCTATCCATTGATTTCTGTAGCCATGAAACAAAATGGTGATGCAGACAAGTTTATCAATGAATATCGTCGTATTATGAACCAACATGTAACGTATAAAACTGGTGTACGTGAAATGATTAATGAACTTAAAAAGGGTGCTTTTTTAGGGCTTATCATGGATCAAGATCCAGGTGATGATGGTGTTCTTGTGCCATTCTTTGGTTATGAAACATTAACAGCTGCTGGTCCCGCTGTGTTGGCTCGTATGCAAGATGTACCTATTATCTTTGTGACCATACATTATAGTCCATACTCTGGAAAACATGAGCTTGAAGCTCATCCACCGATTTATGTGGAACGTACAGATGATAAAAAACGCGATATAGCTGTTACTACAACTCTACTTAATGAGTTTATAGAAGACTATATCAGACGTTATCCTGAAGATTGGTTCTGGCTACACAACCGTTGGAAGTGGACTCGTCGTTTTCTATGGAGAACAAATAGAAACGCCACCAGATGTATACCAATAATAAATAATTATAAAGAGATTTTATTTATGTAAAAGTAGGAATATTCTAGATAGAACTGATTCCTACTACATAGATGAAATCTCTTTTATTTTGGAAATTATTACGCAGTATTTAAAAAAATAAGCTATTATAATTTTAAAGAATAAGAATAGGCTTTCAAAATAGCGTAATATGTGGTAAATTTCTTGTAACACCTATGCAAATAGGGTATAATACATATTGGTGTATAGTAAACGTGAATTCAGATTATGAAAGGACATTCTTATGAGTAAGCCCCAACAAACAATAGAAAAGGCTGTTTCATATCAAGGGATTGGCCTTCATAGCGGTGAACCAGTACATATGGTTTTCAGACCTGCACCTGAAGATACAGGAATTGTGTTTGTCCGCACGGACATTGAAGGTCACCCTTCTGTGCGAGCACACATTGATAATGTGACGAACACTATGCGCGCTACCACATTGGAAAATGGTGAGGCAAAGGTATTCACTGTAGAGCATTTGATGGCAGCGTTCAGTGCTATGAATATTGATAACTGTTATATAGAAATGGATTCTCCAGAGCCTCCAGTAGGTGATGGCAGTAGTGCTGTTTTTATCAATCTTATTGAAGAGGCGGGCATTGTAGAACAAGCAGCACCGCGTCATACATATAAAGTGACTCGATCCCATGCTATTTATGATGGAGACCGTTTTGTTTTGATTTTGCCGTATGATGGCTATCGTATGACATTCACATCTATTAACAGTCATCCGTTGCTTGGCACACAACAATGTGACTTTGAAGTATCCCCTGAATATTTTAAAGAGCATATTGGATCTGCTAGGACTATCGGATTTATGAAAGAGTTAGAACAATTACAGGCCATGGGCCTTGCTAAAGGCGGCAGTCTAGATAATGCATTAGTTTATGATGATGAGAAATGTTTATCTGTACCACGCTTTGATGATGAATTAGTTCGTCATAAGGCGCTAGACGTTATAGGTGACTTATTCTTATTAGGACCAATAGAAGGTCATGTAATTGCTTTGAAATCGAGTCATGAATTAAATTCTAGATTGGCTCGCAGTATAATGGAAGAAATAAGGGAGACACAGCCATGATTCTTAATCACGAAGATATTTTAGAAATTTTACCTCATCGTTACCCAATGCTTTTGGTAGATCGAATTGTTGAGTTAGAACCTATGAAACGTGCTGTGGGCATTAAGAATGCTACATTCAATGAATTGTTCTTCCAAGGTCACTTCCCAGGTAACCCAGTAATGCCAGGTGTGTTGCTTACAGAAGCAATTGCTCAAGTTGGCGGTATTGCTTTATTGTACCCAGAAGAAAATCGTGGTCTTACCCCGATGTTTACAGGTATTGATAAAGTACGTTTCCGTCATCCAGTAAAACCTGGTGACCAAGTGCGCATGGAAGTTGAAATCGTAAAAGATTAAAGGTAAGATGGGCAAGGTTGAAGGCCGTGCCTATGTAGGCGATAAATTGTGCGCTAGTGGTGAATACATGTTTGCCCTTGTATAATAGAATGAGGAGTGATTGTAGTGATAGTTGTAGGCATGGAAAATGCAGAATCCAACATCCATAGTACAGCCATAGTCCATCCAAATGCTAAATTGGGCAAAGATGTAATCATAGGCCCCGGAGCTGTAATCGGCGAACATGTCGAAATTGGCGACGGCACAAAAAAATTGGTGCAAATGTTGTAATTGGTGGTTGGACAACCATTGGCAAGCGTTGTGAAATTTATCCAAACGCATCTATTGGATTGGAACCTCAAGATTTAAAATTTAAAGGCGAAAAAAGCTATTGTAATATTGGTGATGAAACGGTTATTCGTGAATGCGTCACAATTAGCCGCGCTACTGGAGAAGGTGAAGAGACACGAGTAGGTAATAACTGCTTGCTTCAAGCATGTACACATGTGGCTCATAACTGTATCGTTGGCAATAATGTAATTATGAGTAACTGTGCAGGTCTTGCTGGTCACGCTATCGTTGAAGATCGCGTGGTAATTGGTGGTCTTGCTGGGCATTCATCAATTTGTTAAAATCGGTCGCAATGCAATGGTTGGCGGGATGGCTAAGGTAGTACAAGATATTCCACCTTATGTTATCGCTGATGGTCAACCAGCACGTGTTATCGGCCTTAATTCTGTTGGTTTATCTCGTGCTGGTATTTCTGAAGACGTACGCCGAGATTTGAAACAAGCTTTTCCGTATTATTTATCGCTCTGGATTTTAGTTTGTCCAAAGCTATTGAAGAAATGGAAATGCAACTTGATTCTTCCGTAGAAATTGAAAATTTATTACGCTTCTTGCGCAATGCCGATCGTGGTATTATGCGTACACGTCGCGACTAAATTTAAGGACCTCGTATATATGTACGAGGTCTTTTTGTGTTAAAAAAATCTGATAAAATGATGAAGAAAAGGGCATAAACCGTGGTGTTTTTAATGGTAAAAAGTAGCTATTTATAGTACAATATATTGTATATGATTATGTCTTTTTCTAGTCAAATCATTATAACTTTGAGATTACTAATTGATATATAGGCCATAGAGCCATCTAGGAGGTAAAGTCTTGGCAAAGGTAGGATTAATTGCGGGCATTGGTGCTTTGCCTGTAGAATTCATGCGCGCCGCTCATGTTTTAGGCCACGAAGTGGTTGTTATCGGTGTGGTACCTGATATTGACCCAGCTTTGAAAAGCTGAGGCCGATGCTTTCTATGATATTAGTGTTGCTAAACTAGGTAAAATCTTCAAGACCTTAAAAAATGAAGGTGTTGTTGAGTTAACTATGCTAGGTAAAGTAACTAAGGAAATACTTTTTAAGGGACTTAGCTTCCCCGATTTGAAAACACTAGGTGTTCTTAAACGGTTAAAAAATCGCAAGGATGATACAATCATGCTTGCCATCGTTGATGAAATTGAAAGAGAAGGCTTTAAAGTATTAGATCAGACAGTATACTTAAAACCATTTATGCCTAAGGTCGGTGTATTTTCAAAAGCACAGCCAACAGAAGAACAATGGGCTGATATATGCTTTGGCTTTGAATTAGCGAAACAAATGGGCGGCCTTGATATTGGGCAAACTGTTGTTGTTAAACATAAAGCGGCGATGGCCATTGAAGCCATTGAAGGTACTGATAAGTGTATTTTGCGCGGTGGTGAGCTTGGCCGTGGTGAAGCTGTTGTAGTAAAAACAGAAAAACCAAATCAAGATGTGCGCTTTGATGTGCCTGCAGTGGGGTATAAAGACATTGATGTCTATGATTGATAGCGGCTGTAAAGTGCTCGCTGTTGAAGCTGAAAAGACTATTTTTGTACAACAACAAGATGTTCTTGATATGGCTAATCGTCACGGTATTGTTATTTGTGCTGTAGATCAAGAATTTGTAAATTCCAGAAAGGATGCATAATGAAAGTCATGTTTTCTGCCGGTGAAGCATCCGGCGATACTCATGCGGCAAGTGTTGCCAATGCATTGAGAGAAATTGATCCTTCTGTAGACATGTTTGGCATGGGCGGCACCTTGATGGAACGCGCTGGTGTTCGCATTGTATATGACATTAAAAACCTTGGCGTCATTGGTATTGTTGAGATTGTAAAATCATTACCAAAATTCTTTAAGTTACGGACGTACTTAAAACGCGTCATGATGAAGGAAAAACCGGATATCCTCGTTTGTGTAGATTATCCTGGGTTTAATATGAAACTTGCTGCTGTAGCACATGAAATGGGTATTCCCGTTCTTTATTATATTGCGCCCACAATTTGGGCCTGGCACAGCAGTCGTGGTAATACGATTCGCAAGTATGTAACAAAGGTTGCATCTATATTCCCTTTTGAAGCTGAAGCATATCGCAAATATAAATGCGATGTAGAGTTCGTGGGCCATCCCTTATTAGATATCGTACATCCTACGATGACTAAAGAGGAGGCTGAAGAATACTTTGGAGCTCGTAAAGACGCTAAAAAGGTACTGCTCATGCCTGGTAGTCGCAAGCAAGAGGTTTTATCTTTGCTTGACACGATGTTAAAAAGTGGTGAGCAATTGATGGCAAACCATGAAGATATTCAATTCTTTTTACCTCGTGCACACACCATCGATCGCAGTGAGTTAGAAACTTTCATTGATGCTCATAAGGTACCTGTTACGATTACAGAAGACCATACATATGATTTGATGCAAATTTGCGATGTGTGCCTTGCCGCATCAGGAACAGCTACATTAGAAACGGCTATGATGGAATTGCCAACTGTATTATTGTATCGCGTATCTCCCATAACATATGGTATTGGTAAGATGGTGGTCAATGTAACACATGTAGGATTACCTAATATCGTGGCTGGTAAAGAAGTAATTCCTGAATTATTGCAAGATGCTGTTACACCAGAGGCGATTGTATCCTTAGTGGAACCCACTCATTAGTGATGTAGAAAAGAATGAAGCTATGCGTAGTGAATTACGTGAGGTACATCATAAATTAGGCGAGCCTGGTGCTGTAAAACGAGTAGCACATCTTGTATATGATCTCGGTAAGGAGAAATGTAATGAATAGTTATTCTAGGCTCTTATATTTTGTAAAGCCTTATTATAAGCGCATGATTTTTGCAGTGTTCTGCATGATTGTCGCTGCTGCTGCCTACTTGGTAGTACCTTGGCTAATTAAGAACGTAGTTGACCAAGTATTAGACGAAAAGAATATGTTTATGTTGAACCTTATTGTAGGGGCAATCATTCTAATTTTCTTAATTCGTGGTTTCGCTACTTATGGCCAAACTTACAATATGTCTTATATTGGTCAACGGGTAATTATCGATGTACGAGAGTCCATCTTTAATCATTTACAAAAATTAAGTTTATCTTACTTTGATCGACGCAAGACAGGCGTTATCATGAGTAATCTTACGAATGACGTTGCTGCCTTGCAAACCGCCGTTGTAGATAATTTGATTTCCTTTATTACTGAATCCGTAACACTTATTGGTTCCTTGGTGTCTATGCTTCTCATCGACTGGAAATTGACACTCGTTACCTTTATTACAGTACCAGTAGTATTGGTGATTATTAATGTGTTTGGTAAAAAGCTTCGCGTAGCAGGTCATGACGTACAAGGTCGTGTAGCTGATATTACAGCACTTTTACAAGAGGTTATTAGTGCAATTCGAGTTGTGAAATCCTTCGCTCGTGAAGATTTTGAGCGCAAGCGTTTCGAAGATGAAAACGATCGTAACTTTAGAGCTGTTATTAAGGCTACCAAATTGACAAGCTTACTAAGCCCAATGGTTGAGTTCTCTGCGGCTATTGCGGTAGCAGTCATTCTTTGGTATGGTGGTTATTCCGTAGTAACTGGCACAATTACGGCTGGTTCTTTAATTGCATTCTTAATTTATGCTATTAACTTGTCTAATCCTGTAAAACGATTGAGCCAAGTATATGGTAATATTCAAAAGGCCTTGGCTGCTGCGGACCGTGTATTTGAAATTTTAGATACTAAGACGGATGTAGTAGAAAAAGCTGATGCCATTACATTGCCTCATATTAAAGGTGATGTTGAGTTCAAAGATGTGTCCTTCTCCTATGATGGAGAAAAGATGGCACTAGAAAACTTTACCTTGTCTGTTAAGGCTGGTGAAAGCGTAGCCCTTGTAGGTCCTTCTGGTGCAGGCAAGACTACTTTGGCAAACTTATTACCTCGTTTCTATGATGTTACAGGTGGCTCAATTACTATTGATGGTTACGATATTGGATGTTACTTTTAAGTCCTTGCGCGAGCAAATCGGCCTTGTACCACAAGAAACTGTATTGTTCAACGCTACTATTAAAGAGAATATCTTGTATGGTCGTTTGGACGCTACTGATGAAGAGGTATATGAGGCGGCTAAGGCTGCTAATGTGCTTGAATTCGTTGAAAAGATGCCTGATGGCCTCGATACTATCGTAGGCGAACGAGGCAGCTCCTTATCTGGTGGTCAGCGTCAACGCGTTGCTATTGCACGAGCAATTTTAAAAGATCCTCGTATTCTAATTTTAGATGAAGCTACATCTGCATTAGATACAGAGAGTGAAAAACTTGTACAAGAGGCGCTCGATCGCCTCATGAAAGGGCGTACAGCATTTGTTATTGCCCATCGATTGAGCACTGTTCAAAATGCTAATCAAATTGTTGTACTTAATCAAGGTCGCTTGGTAGAGCAGGGGACTCACCAAGAGCTATTAGCTGTTGACGGCGGATTGTACAACCATCTCTATTCCGTTCAATTCTCCCACAAAGGATAACCATGTACTGGATATATAATGTATTGCTCATAATCTATTGGATTGGCTTGATACCGGTTATATTATACCGACTCGCCTTTGAAGAAGGTTTCTATGAGCGTATTAAACAGAGTGCAGGCTATATGCCAGCCTCACTATTAAAGAAAATTGAAGGACGCCGTGCCATTTGGATTCATGCTGCTTCTGTAGGGGAAATTGTGGCTACTAGTCCATTGGTAAAAGAGGTTAAAAAGGAATTTCCTGAAGCTGTCGTAGTTGTGTCTGTTGTTACTGCAACTGGGCATGCTATGGCACATCGAATCATTCCTGAGGCAGAAGGGATTATTTTCTTCCCTTTAGATTTGCCATATTTAACTCGTAAAATTTTGCATATTATCAAGCCAATTACTATTTTGCTTGTAGAAACTGAGATCTGGCCTAACTTCTTGCGTATTGCTCAATCGGAAAATATTCCGGTTATGATGGTTAACGGTCGTATTTCTGACCGCAGTATGAAACGCTATAAGTATATTAGCGCTTTCACGCGCGAAATGTTGCGTTCTATCGAACGTTTCTGCATGCAATCTAAATTTGATGCGGCTCATATTGAGTGTTTAGGTGCTCATACACCAGATATTACAGTAACAGGCAATATGAAATATGATCAAACTTATGCCACTGTATCAGACGAAGAAAAACAAGCACTTCTTGATGAATTTGGCTTTGGTAACAATCATCCAATCATCATCGCAGGCAGTACACATAAGGGCGAAGAAGAGACTATTTTTGAAACTTTCATACAGGTTTTAAAAGAATATCCACAAGCTCGATTATTGATTGCACCTCGTGAAATCTATCGTGGCCATGATATACAAAATCTTGCCAAACGTTATGAACTGAGTGCAATTTGCCGTAGTGATATGACAGAACCTGTGCATGAAGGGATTCCTGTTGTTATCTTGGATACCATTGGTGAGCTCGGTCGTCTTTATAGTCTAGGGGATATCATCTTTGTAGGGGGTTCTCTTGTGAAGACTGGGGGCCATAATATTTTGGAACCTGCTGCACATGGTAAGCCAATCTTAGTTGGCCCACATATGTTTAACTTTAAAGAAATCTTCGCACTGTTAAATTCTCGCGGTGCTTGTGAACAAGTGAAAAATGGCAAGGCCTTAACAACTATGGTCTTACGCCTATGTAAGGATAAAGCACTAGCGGAAGAGATGGGCCGACATTGTCTTGAGATCATTCAAGAAAACCGTGGTGCTACACAACGCAATACACAAGAATTACGTTTGTTGTTTGAAAAACATCAAATTATTCCGTAAAACTATATAATTCGTTTCATTACTCTATCATATTAGATAATCGGAGGGGTCACCTATGAGTGGGGAAGCATTATTCAAATCCATAGTTAGTGGTGAAAATCAATCCATATTAGGTGATATAGCTCGTTCTAGCTTAGGCTTTTTAAGTAAAGGTTATGAGAAGGCTGTATCCATGCGCAATGCTAAATTTGATGAAGGCAAAGGCGTTACAAAAGTTACAGTACCTGTTATCAGTGTTGGTAATATTACGGCTGGTGGTACTGGTAAAACACCGATGGTACGATTTATCTGTGATGTACTCACCCAAAAGGGCCTTCATCCTACGGTGCTTAGTCGTGGTTATCGAGCAGAAGATAACAAGAAGAATATCATTATTTCTAAAAGACGGCACAATGCTTGTAGAACCAACTATTAGTGGTGATGAAGCTTGGCTACTTGCAAAGGTTTTGCAAAAATCTAATGTTATCATCGGTCGTGAACGATCAAAATCAGCAGAGATTGCTATTAATGAACTCGGAGCTGATTGCCTTGTAATGGATGATGGATTTCAACATCGCGCATTAGCTAGAGATATTGATATCGTGCTCATCGATGCATCTAATCCGTTTGGCTATGACCATGTATTACCACGTGGTTTATTGCGTGAACCACTCAGTGGTTTACAACGAGCTCATATCATTGTCCTTACGAAGGTTGATCAAGTGGCACCAGGTATTGTGTCGGGCATTCGTAAACGCTTATCTCAGCTGGTTCCTAATATACCTGTCTATGAAACTACACATAAGCCTCAATTTATGTATACCTTGGATGAGTGGGCTAATGGTGCTGCTGGTGCTCCTGTAGATTCCTATAAGGATCAGCGTATTATGGCAGTTAGTGGTATAGGTAATCCACATTCCTTTACGCAAACTTTGACTGATGTAGGATATAATGTGGTTCATACTTTACCATTTGGTGATCATCACGACTTCACCAATGATGATGTAGTAGATATTTGGAAAGAAGTCTTTGCGCATCAAGCTGATGCAATTTGCATTACAGAAAAGGATGCAGTAAAGTTAAGTCAGTTGCATGCAATCGAAGACTTAAAAATACCGATTCTAGTGCTATCCATAGGGATTGAGTTTATTTCTGGAAAACAAGAATTCATAGAAAATTTAGAGATTTAGTGTATAATAATAAGATACACGAATAACAGAAATGGGGTTTTATTGTGAAGTTTGGATGTGTCATTCCTGCCCGTTATGGTTCTACTAGATTACCTGGTAAACCATTAGCTGATATTGCAGGAAAGCCGATGATTGAACGTGTTTACGATAGGGTGTCTCAAGCAACAAAAACGGAATGTACTATTGTTGCTACTGATGATGACCGCGTTTATTCTGCAGTTCAACAATTTGGGGGAACTGTTATGATGACAGATTAATCATCCGACAGGGACTGATCGATTAGCAGAGGTTGCTAGTCATTATACTGACTTAGATGTAGTTATCAATGTCCAAGGTGATGAGCCTATGATTGAGCCAAACCTTATTGATGACTTGGCCCATCTTTTTGAAGAGGATCCAAACTTGCAAATGGCTACCGTAGCTACTCCTTTATTAGAGGAGGAATACGATGAACCGTCAGCGGTAAAGGTCATTTTAAATAATCGCAATGATGCGATGTATTTTTCAAGATCTTTAATTCCCTATCCTCGCCATGATTTTGTGCGAACTCCATTAAAACATATTGGTATCTATGCGTATCGTAGAGATTTCTTATTACATTACGCTAAGATGGAGCCAACTGCGGCGGAGCAAACAGAATCATTAGAGCAATTGCGAGCTCTTGAAAATGGCTATACTATTCGTGTTATTCTTACAGATAAACGATTTATCGGTGTAGACACACCGGAAGACTTGGCTCGTGTAAATGCAATTTACGAGCAAGAGGAGAAATAAATGAAAACAGTTCAAATTAAAGATATTACAGTAGGCGGTGGCAAAGGCTTATTTGTTCTTGCTGGACCATGTGTTATCGAGGACTATGATCGCACATTAGCCATTGGTAAACGTGCAAAAGAGATCTGTCAGCGTTTAGGTGTTCCATACATCTTTAAAGCATCTTTCGATAAAGCTAATCGTTCTAGCTTTGGTTCCTTCCGTGGCCCAGGTCTAGAAGAAGGTTTAAAAATGCTCGCTGCTATTAAGAAGGAACTCGACGTACCAGTTGTAAGTGATATTCACTCTATTGAGCAAATAGAGCCTGCTGCTGAAGTATTAGATATTCTTCAAATTCCAGCTTTCTTATGCCGCCAAACAGACCTTGTCTACGGGGCCGCTAAAACTGGTAAATGCGTAAATGTAAAAAAAGGCCAATTTATGGCGCCTAAGGACATGGAAAATGTTCTTAATAAAATGAAAGAAACAGGTAATGAAAATCTTATGCTTACAGAACGTGGTTTTAGCTTTGGCTATAACAACCTCGTAGTAGATATGAGATCGTTCCCAATCATGCGCTCTTTCGACTATCCTGTAATCTTTGATGCTACTCACAGTGTTCAATTACCAGGCGGTGCAGGTACTAAATCTAGCGGTAATCGAGAATTTGTACCTAACTTGGCTCGCGCAGCTGTAGCTAGTGGCGTAGATGGCTTGTTCTTTGAAGTGCATGACAATCCAGAGGAAGCATTATCCGATGGTCCAAACATGTTGTATTTAGATCAATTCGAAGCTTTGCTTCGCGATTTAGTAGCTATTGATAAAATCGTAAAAGGTTAGGGGCGGTATTTGTGACTATTTTAGAACAAGCTGCACAAGTGCTTCATGAGGAAGCTCGTGCTATAGAAGAATTAAGTTCTCGTTTGGATCACAACTTTGTAAATGCTGTAAATATGATTTTGGCTTGTAAGGGCCGTGTAGTATGTACAGGAATGGGTAAATCTGGTCATATTGGCCGTAAAATTGCGGCTACCTTGGCAAGTACAGGGACTCCAGCATTATTCATGCACCCTGGCGAAGGCGTACATGGTGATCTCGGTATGATTACAGAAGATGACGTAGTATTAGCCTTTTCTAATAGCGGTGAAACTGGTGAAATCATTAGTATTTTGCCTTCCTTACGTCGCATAGGTGCAAAATTAATCTGCGTTGTAGGGAAACCGGAGTCTACATTAGCTAAGAATTCCGACATCGTATTGTTGGCTGAAGTAGAACGTGAAGCCTGTCCACTAGGATTAGCACCTACTACAAGTACTACAGTTGCGTTGGCGCTAGGAGATGCATTAGCTGTATGCTTATTAGAGCGTCATCATTTACACCGGAAAACTTTGCTGTATTCCATCCAGGTGGTTCTTTAGGTAGCAAGCTATTGCTGACTGTGGAAAATATCATGCACGGTGGTGAAGATAATCCTACTGTATTTAAAGGTGCTACTGTTCGAGATGCACTCTTTGTAATGACAGAAAAAGGATTGGGCGCTACTAATGTAATCGATGAAGAAGGTCACTTATTAGGTCTAGTTACTGATGGTGATGTTCGCCGTGGTCTTGATTCTGGCAGTAACTTCTTAGAATGGCCTGTAGAGGATATGATGACTGCTATGCCTCGCACAATTACTAAGGATAAACTGGCTGCTGAAGCTCTTCACTTGATGGAGAAAAATCAACCACGTCCAATTACTGTTTTACCTGTTGTAGATGGTAATAATGTATGTCTTGGCATTGTTCATATTACGGATTTATTGCGTAGAGGCATTGTATAATGAATATTCAATGGATTGTTCTCGATGTGGATGGCGTTTTATCTGATGGATCTCTCGTTTATACATCGAGTGGAGAAGAGCTGAAATCTTTTTCTGTAAAAGATGGCTTAGGCTTAACAGCGGCTCGTAAATCAGGGATTAAACTCGCTATTATTACAGCTCGTATTTCTCCGATGGTTGAGCGTCGTGCTAAGGAGCTTCACTTTTGATGCACTCCTTATGGGCCATGCTAATAAAACAGAAGCATTAAGAACACTCTGTACAGAACATCAAATCGACTTAAAGACGATTGCATACATGGGAGATGACCTCAACGATTTGGGGGCTCTTCAAATAGTTGGTTTACCAATGGCGCCAAATAATGCGGTACCAGAGGTAAAACAATTAGCAAAATTTATTTCTACTGTTAATGGCGGTCAAGGTGCCGTAAGAGAAGCTGTAGAGTATATCTTGAAGAATCAAGGATTATGGGAAACTGTCGTAGCAGACTATGCACGAGAGGCCCATGCTCATGGACAATAAAGGAGGTGGGCAGAATGAATAACGAATGGCAATACCATTTAGTTAAAGGCATTAGCTGGCTTGTTTGTCGACTGCCGTACAAGCTCATTTTGCTCATAGGCGCTAGTTTAGGTCCTGTATATGGGCTAATAGCGAAGAAGCAAAAACTTAGAGGTATTAAAAATATCAAAATTGGCATGAACATGAATGATCAAGAGGCAGAACAACTCATTGATAAGTTGTTCAAAAACCTTGGACGTAGTGTTATGGAAGTATTGTATATGCCAAACCTTACAAAACCCTTTATCGATAAACATATTGAAATGCGTGGTGTCGAATATTTAGAAGAAGCCATCGCAGAAGATAAAGGTGTTATTGTTCTTACTGGACATGTAGGGAATTGGGAATGGATGGGCGCTGCTATGGCGGCTCATGGATATCCCATCTACTACAATTGTTAAGAAACAACCAAATGCTCAATTTACACGTCTTATGAATGAGTATCGTGAGATGGTAGGGCTTGATGTATTTGCTAGTGGTGGCAATGAAATCGTTTCCGCTGCAAAGGCTTTAAAAGAAGAAAAAAACTGCTTGGCTTCTTAGCTGACCAAGATGGATATATACATGGTTTACCAGTTCCGTTTTTAGGTCAAGATTCCTCAGCGGTTATTGGGCCAGCTACATTTGCGAAAAAATTTGGTTCTCCTGTAGTTCCGATTTTTGCATCTCGCAAGCCTGAAGGTGGGCATATTGTTCACATTTTACCAGCATTGCATTATATTGAAACCGGTGATGAAGATGCAGATATGTATCGTTTAACTGAGGAATGTGTACGCGTTACGGAAGACTTTATCCGCCAGCATCCAGATGAATGGCTTTGGTTCCAACATCGTTGGATGACTAAGATGGATCAAATTATTGATTATGATAAGAAGATAGCTGCACGGGAGAGGGCACATGAAAAACAATAAAAAATTAATTGCCATTGTGGCCGCTATAGTGCTGGCTTTAATTGGTCTTATCGTATACATTATGAAAGACTCTAATGAGGTTACTACCACTCAAAATCCAAGTGGTCAACTCGTTAATTTCCAAGGCGCTGACCTACAAGAGGAAAAAGATGGCAAATTAGTGTGGGCCTTATCAGCTGAAAAGATTGAATATGACCCACGGACAAAGGCCATCGTTTTGACTAACTTGAAGGGTCTTTTCTATCAAGATGATGTGACTACTACTATTACAGCTCCTCATGCTGTATTGACGGGTGATCGCAATTCTCTTGATATCGACCAAGGTGTTACAGCTACCAATACGGAAGGTGCAGAATTTAAAACAGAAGCCCTTCACTTTGATAACAAAACGAAAACATTGACATCTAAGTCGGCTTTTACTTATAACAGTAAGGATGTAACTCTTACAGGCGATAAGCTTGAAGGTAATATGTCTTTGAAAATTATTAAAGCCATTGGCAACGCAAAATTAACGAAGAAGTAATTGAGGGGAAATATGATGAATAAGAAAAAACAGATTGGTATGGCTATTTTGGCTGTACTCATGACAGCATCTGTTACAGCTTGGGCTGCAAATGATCCATTGACTATTAGCGCTGATACATTGTCTTATGATGGCAATACAGGTCGTGCTGATGCAACCGGTAACGTTGTTATTACTCAAACGGATAAAACTATGACTGGTGCCAATGGTTGGTACAACACAAAAACTCAAGAAGCAAGTCTTGAAGGTGGTGTATCTTTGATTGGTTCTGACATGGCTATGTCTGCCCAATCAGTTCACAGTTACAACAATAATAAATTTACTGCTAGTGGTGGTGTTCATTTACAACGTGGTGATCGTCAAATTTTTGGTGACAGTGTGGAATATAGTACTGATTCCGAATATGGTCTCGTTAGTGGTAATGCTCGATTGATTGCTGAAGGTACAACATTGACAGGTAATCAAGTAGAAGGTTGGATGAAGGAGATTCGTGCAGTAGCACAAGGTAATGTAACTTTCAATAATCCTGAAAGAAATGTATCTGGTTCTGCAGATCGAGCTACATACACACAAACACCTAACCAAAATGATGGTGTTGTACTCTTATCTGGTTCTGCTCATGCCGTTCAAAATGGCAATGTGCTAAATGCGCCAGAGCTTAGAATTCGTCTAGCTGATGATTCTGCTGAAACATTAGGTGGCCGTAGTACACTCATCATTGTTCCAAATAAATAAGGATAGCATATGTATATAGAAACCAAAAAAACTTAGTCAAAACCTTTAGTGGTCGCAATGTGGTAGATGGGGTGAGTCTACGCGTTGATAAGGGGCAAGTCGTAGGGCTCCTCGGTCCTAATGGGGCGGGGAAAACTACATCATTCTACATGATTGTAGGTATTGAACGACCTAGTTCTGGTATTATTACCGTTGATGGTAAGGATATTACCAATATTCCTATGTATAAACGAGCTGCTGAAGGTATTGGATACCTACCACAAGAAGCTTCAATTTTTCGCTCTATGACCGTTGAGGATAATATTCGTGCAATGTTACAAACAACATCAAAGAAATCTGATGAAATTGAAGCAATTGTGGAGTCGTTAATTGAAGAGTTCCATATCGGTCATGTTCGTGATCGCATGGGGATGCAATTATCTGGTGGTGAACGACGTCGTGTAGAAATTGCTCGTTGTCTTGCCCTAGAGCCTAACTTCATCCTTTTAGACGAACCATTTGCTGGTGTCGATCCAATTGCAGTAGCGGACATTCAACAAATTATTTTACATGTTAAAAATCGAGGTATAGGTATCTTGATTACAGACCACAATGTGCGTGAAACATTGGGGATTGTAGATAAAGCCTATATTTTGAGTAGTGGCAAAATCCTCCTAGAGGGTACTCCTGATGAAATCGCAAACGACCCAATCGCTCGCGAACATTACTTAGGGGATAACTTTAAATTATAGGAGGGACTATGAGATTATTAGATAAATATATTTTAAAAGCCTTTCGTAGGCCCATTCCTATTTGGAGTGTTTGCTTTTACCAGTATTTTTATTGGTACAGGCACATTATTTAGAATTGCTCAATACATTACTGAATATGGGGCACCATTATTGCTTGTTATGAAAGCTTTTGTCTTGGCCTTACCAAGTATTGTTATCTTAACATTCCCTATGTCAGTACTCTTGGCGTCTCTTATGACCTTTAGTCGTTTGAGTAGTACTAGTGAGATTGTAGTTATGCGTGCCGGTGGCCTTAGCTTCTTGCGTCTTGCGATGCCGGTATATATCATTGCTCTTATGATTTCTATTGGAGCGGTAGTATTTAATGAATTTGTCGTACCTCGTACAAACCATATGTATCAAACTATTGTACGGGAAGAAATTATGAAAAATGCGACTCCTCAAACACAAAATCACATTGTGTTGAAAGCGATGAATGGCGATGAGTTAGGTACATTAATGTATGCAAAGAGCTACAATGCTGAGACTAAACAGTTGTCTATGATTACGGTGCAACAGTTTGGAGAAGGTGGCAAACTACAGCAAGTTGAAAACGCGGATACTGCCATTTGGAATGGTCAATATTGGGTGATGCAAAATGGTATCATTTATGATATTTCCGCTGGTGATGGTGTAGAACGTACAATGAAGTTTCAAGGAGCAATCCTTGCCAATTAAGTCTGCACCAAAGGATATTCAACAAGATCAACGTAAACCAGAAGAATTAACAATTAAGGAATTACGTCATCAAATCAAAGCGTATAAGGCCGCTTATACAAATGCTAATAAGCTGGAAATGGAAATGTACCAACGTTTTACAATTCCTCTTGCTAGCTTTGTATTTGCTCTTGTTGGTGCTCCATTAGGACTTCAAAAGCAACGTTCTAGCTCATCTATCGGATTTGGTATTAGTATTTTAATCATCTTTATCTACTATGGTGTAATGACATTTGCCGGTGCTTTAGGTAAAGGTGGTGCATTACCAACTGTATTTGCTGCATTAATACCTGATACATTAGGTATCATCGCAGGTTTATATTTAAATTGGCGCGTATCGAAGTAATCTGGGATAAAATAGATAAACTAGAATTAGGAAATCTAGTTTTATAATTGATTTGACTATTGTAATCTTATGAAAGGAGGGACTCGATGGTAGTAGGTGTTAAAATCTTAATAATTATTGCCCTTATGGGTGGTCTAATAGCCTACATGGGAGATAAGTTAGGCACCAAAGTTGGTAAGCGTCGCATGTCCCTCTTTGGATTACGACCTAAGCATACATCGATTATTGTTACTATTGTAACGGGTCTACTAGTTGCTGCTGCTACAGTAGGTGTTTTATCCTTTACATCTCAAAGTGTGCGAACTGCATTGTTTGGTATGGACCAATTACGAGCGGATATGAAACATCTTAATGAAGAGGTTGCTGCAAAGACACAAGAGCTTATCCGTGGTAAAGCTTTGCTTGAACAAAATAAGCAAGAGCTTGAGGAGCGAATGGCCGAGATAGAACAAATTCGTCGCGAAGTAGAAGTTACAAAAGCTGAATTAGCTAGTGCTCAAGCTGCTAAAGATGCTACTGAAGCAGAACTTGCATCACTACAATCATCTTATGCAGAGGTATCTAAAAAGCTAGCTGATCTTGAGGCTACTCGAGCTAAGATGGAAGCCCATATAAAAGAGCTACAAAATACACAAGAACAATTGCAAAATGGCATTATTCATCTACGGGAAGGGACAATACTATTCCAAGTAGATCAATTATTAGCCCAAGCTGTTGTTCGTCCTGGATTGAGTGCTGAAGATAGTAATGCGACTATCAAGCATATTATTGATGATACTAATCAGTTAGTCTTACGCCGTCTTGGTATAGAAGATCAAGGTCAAGCTGTAGTCTATGTTGATCGTCAAAATATTGAGGTAGCTACTCAAAAGTTAATCGACTCTAAGACACCAATGGTTGTTCAAGTTGTAGCGGCAGGAAATATTATTTCTGGAGAGCCTGCAGTAGCGCTTATCCAAGTGTATCCACAACAGTTTATCTATAAGAACAATGAAGTTATTCACTCTACTGTTATGGATGGTGGTAGCAATGCTCAATCCTCTATGCTTCAATTCTTGAAACAAGTAAATGAAAAAGCAAAAGCCAAAGGTATTATTCCTGACTCTTTATCTGGGGATATTGGGACCATACCAGGCGATGATTTATTTACTGCCATTAGGCGTGTCAGCACAATGCATGGCAAGGTTCATGTAGAGGCTTATGTAGATGGCGATACGTATTCTTCTGGTCCTGTACATCTTAAATTACGTATTACTCAAATGCCTGCTTTAAATGATAGGGTAAAAATGCAAACGAATTAATATAAGTATGTTGGTTTCATACATTATAGTAGAGAAGGTCTTATGTAAATTTTTTACATAAGACCTTCTTTTTATGTTAAAAATATAACTACTGTATTTACAAACGAGGATAGTTAAATGACTGAAAATACATATATTTTGGCAGTAGACCCAGGTAATGAAAAAAACAGGTGTTGCTATTGTAACACCTGATGGATCTATGATATGTCGCAACATTATTTCTACGAAAGACCTTCAATAATGATATTGAACGTCTACTAACAGAATATTATGGAATCGTTCATATTGTATGTGGGAATGGTACGAATCATAAACATTTATATCCATCTCTTCAACAAATTGGACGTAATCATAAAATCACTACAAGCTTAATCGATGAATCTCATAGTACAGAAGAGGCGCGTAAATTATATTGGAAATACAATCCGCCTACAGGGATGGCGCAAGTTTCTTCCTACATCTATGCAGTTTCCACCTGAACCTGTGGATGATTTAACGGCGCTCGTAATTGGCTTACGCTATACAAAGCAGTTGGCTCAAAGTAAAGTCGAAGTAAAAGAAGAGACGATAAGCTCTAGTGAGTTAGAAGAAAAACGATTACATGCTATGGAGCAGTTATACGGAAAAGGAGAAGTATATGACAAGTGAGACTTCAACGCGTAACTGGTCAAACCTTGTTATGCGTTGTGTAATGATGATTTTAGGCGCCTTTATCTATACGGTCGGGCTTAGATTTATTTTTAGTACCCAATAGCATCATCGACGGTGGTGTAGTTGGTATTTCGTTGATGGCTGCGGAATTATCTGGTATATCCTTTAGTATCTTTTCGTAGTACTTATCAATTTACCATTCTTGTATTTAGGATATAAAGCAATCGGTAAAGGGTTTACCTTATCTACATTGTTTTCCATTGTCTGGATGGCTATATTCTCTAACTTTGCCCATGATTTTACACCTATTACGACAGATCCATTTTTAGGTTCTATCTTTGGTGGTATAATCTTAGGTATTGGGTGTAGGGTCTTATTATTCGTAATGGTGGTTCTTTGGATGGTTCTGAAATCGTAGCTATTATTTGGGATAAGAAGTCTACTTTCTCGGTAGGTGAAATCGTAATGGCTATGAACTTAATCATTCTTGGGGCAGCCGGCTTTGTCTATAGCTGGAATAGTGCAATGTATTCTTTAATTGCTTATTTCATTGCCTATAAGATGATTGATGTAACCATTACAGGTCTTGAAGAATCTAAAGGTGTTATGATTATTACTGATGCAGATAACTCTAAAGGATATTGCAGATGCATTAAATGCTAATCTTAACCGAGGTGTTACAATTATGTATGGTGAAGGTGGTTATTTAAAACAACCGAAGCATATATTATACTCTGTAGTAACACGTCTTGAGATTACAAGATTAAAGGATACTGTTTATGAAGTCGATCCAGCTGCGTTTATTACCATTCAAGACGTACATGATGTCTTTGGTGGAAGATTTACAAAAGGTGGTCATTAAGGGGATAATATGAGTAATAAAATAGATAAAAGAAATATTAGATTGGATTTATGCCATCGTGTTAGCGTTGATTATTGCTATGGTAATTCACATTTTCTTGATTCAACCAACACGTGTATCTGGTGAATCTATGGATGATACATTGCACAATGGCCAATATTTAATCGTTACAAAATGGCACCATATCATGAATGAAATGCCAGATTACGGTCAAATTGTTATCATCGATAGCCGTGTCAATCGTGCTCGTACTTGGGTAGATGATGTGAAAGAGCCATTGATGAATTACGCATCTGTTTTTAATAAAGCTGCTCAAACTAATGATGTATGGGTAAAACGCGTTATCGGTCGCCCTGGTGATGTATTAGAGTTTAAAGATGGTCACGTATGGCGTAATGGGGAACAATTACAAGAGCCATATACTAAAGATCCTAAAATGAACTTTACTCGTTCTACGCCTGTAACAGTCCCAGAGGGGCATGTATTTGTAATGGGGGATAATCGAAATCACTCTAGCGATAGTCGTTTTATCGGTCCTGTACCTGTAGATCATATTTTAGGATTTGTATCCTACGCAATTTAATAATGGCAAAAGCCTATCTATTGATGTATATGTCCCCCTTTACTGGACAACAGTAAAGGGGGACATATAAATGACATGTAGATAGGCTTTTTTTGTTAAAATTACGATTGCCTTACAAAGCATTGTAAATGGTTTCTAGTAGTATATATTAGTATATAGCGTTATATAAAGAAGATTAATAATTTAAAAAGAAGGAAATATATTAAATGAAAAAGTCTTGATACCATACAAATTTATAAATACGAAATATTTTAATGTAATACAAATAAATTAGAAATAAATTAATTAATGATTGAGTGTTGATTGGATGAAAAATAAACTAGAAAAAAATAGAGTTTAAGAAATGAAATTGTGTAAAATTTAATTTTCAAGAAATATAGTAAAAAAATCTATGTTTATGAGACTATTTTTTTATTCATGAATGAAATTTCATCAAATTTAGTTGTATAAAATGCTTTACAAATTTTTTTGGGAGTGGTGGTATATTCACATCACAGAAAGGACGACACCACAAAGTGGTTGATCTAAGATAGATAATTAGTAGAGGAAACGTGGACACTCCTAATAGATCTTTCATAGTGATACTACATCTGTAGTGAATGTCTTCTGCGAATATATATTCTTATATGATAAAGAAAGAAGGAATTCATTATGAAAAAACAATTTGCTACAATTTTAGCAGCAACAGCAGTATTAGGTGTAACAACAGCATTCGCTGCAAACCCATTCTCCGATGTAACTCCAGATAGCTGGGCATACCAAGCAGTATCCCAATTAGCACAATCCGGTATCGTTAATGGTTACCCAGATGGCACTTTCAAAGGCCAAAACAACATCACTCGTTACGAAATGGCTCAAATGGTAGCTAAAGCAATGGCTAACCAAGATCGTGCTAATGCAGAACAACAAGCAATGATTAATCGTTTGGCTGATGAGTTCTCTAAAGAGTTGAACAACTTAGGCGTACGCGTTTCTAAATTAGAAGATCGCGTAGGTAATGTAAAAGTAACTGGTGATGCTCGTATTCGTTACCAAGGATCTGAAGATAAAGGCGTTTACAAAGATGGTAAATCCTTAACAGATGGCCGTGCACGTGTACAATTCAATGCTAAAGTAAATGATAAAACTGAAGCAGTTGTTCGTGTAAAAGGTAACTATGAATTTGGTGATTCTACAAAAGGTGCTGATGCAAAAATCGATCGTGCTTATGTAGATCACAAATTTGGTAATCATGTATCCGCTAAAGGTGGTCGTTTCCAACAAACAATTGGTAGCGGTTTAATGTACGATGATACATTCGACGGTGCTCAATTAAACGTAGGCAACGATAAAGTTCAAGTACAAGGTGCTTACGGTTACATGGTAGACGGCGCTGCTGCAGGCAACTCCAAATCTGATAACCCTTCCGTAGCTTATGTAGGCCTTAAAGGTAAAGTTGGCCAAGAATCAACAGTTGGTGGCTTCTACTCCAAATTATCTAGCGGCAACTTGAATCACAACGGTGCTACAGTAACTTCCGATAGCCAAGACGTATACGGCTTCAATGCGGACTTCCGTAAAGATAAAGTATGGGTTGGTGGTGAATGGTTGAAAGCATCCAACGTAAATGACTCCCAAGCTTGGACAGCCGGTGTTGGTTATGGCAACTACGACATCGCTAAAAAAGGTACATGGGATGTAAAAGGTCAATACTTCAACCAAAAAGCTAACGCTCCAATCGTAAGCTCCACTTGGGATCAAGCATATGACTTAACAAATACATCTAATGGTTACAAAGGTTACATGGCTAGCGTAGACTACGCAGTACAAGATAACGTAGGCTTATCTGCTGGTTATGGTTTCAACTCTAAAGACCAAAGCGGTAAAGATCTTTCTGATTTCTACCGTGCAGAATTAAACTACAAATTCTAATTCCCTCATAAACAAAAAGAGACTTCTTCGAAGTCTTTTTTTGTTGCATAAAAAAATCTATTTATTATCTTTTTGTATATAATAGTATATATATAGTAAAATAATTATATATATAAGTAGAGTTAGAGTATCGAATAAATTAGTAGTATGACTAGTATTGTATGATACAATATATTGTATGAGGTATTTATGAATCGTTTTGCATAAAACCTTTAATAGATTATTAATGATGCAATTGATTAATTAGTATTACTTAATAATAACAGTGATAAATAATCTCATTTAAGTAAAAACTAGATAAATTTAATAAATTTTATTGAAAAAAATTTATGCCTCATAAAAACTAGATATTATCTAAATTTGAAGGCATTTTTAAAATTATAAAATTTTTTTATAATGAGAATGAAAATGAGAAAAAAAGGGTTTACACGAAAAATTTGGTTATGCTAATATCACCGTACAAGAGATAACAAACACATGAAACGGAGAACTTCGATGTAGAATGTGGCGAGGAAACGTGGACACTCCCAGAAATTCTTAATCTGAAGAACAGAGTAGAATGTGAATGTTATAACTTGTAACATTTTATATTTCTATTTTTTTCAGAAAGAAGGAATTCAACTATGAAAAAACAATTCGCAGCAATCTTTCGCAGCAACAGCAGTTTTTGGGTGTAACTACTGCATTCGCAGACTAACCCATTCTCCGACGTAACTCCAGATTCTTGGGCATACCAAGCAGTTTCCCAATTGGCTAACGCTGGTATCGTTAACGGTTACCCAGATGGCACTTTCAAAGGCCAAAACAACATCACTCGTTACGAAATGGCTCAAATGGTAGCTAAAGCTATGGCTAACCAAGACCGCGCTAACGCTGAACAACAAGCTATGATCAACCGTTTGGCTGATGAATTCTCCAACGAATTGAACAACTTGGGCGTTCGTGTAGCTCGCTTGGAAGACCGCGTTGGTAACGTAAAAAGTTACTGGTGATATGCGTCTTCGTTACCGTGATGGTTCTAAAAAAGGTGTTGTAGACAACTTTAAGAATTCTAACAGTAAAAAAGTAGGTGCATCTCAATTTGATGCTCGTGCACGTTTGCAATTCAATGCAAAAGTTAACGATCGTACAGATGCAGTAGTTCGTGTAGCATCTAATAACTTTGAATTTGGTGATTCCGAAAAAGGTTCTAACGTAGGTGTATCCGTTGACCGCGCTTATGTTAACCATAAATTTGGCGAACGCGTATCCTTGAAAGCTGGTCGTTTCGGCCAAGTTCTTGGTGGCGGTCTTGCATTCGATGGTACATTTCGACGGTGCTCAATTCAACGCTGGTAACGACAAAATTAACGCTCAAGTAGCTTACGGTTACATGGTATCTGGCGAAGCAGCTGGCTTAACTAAAGACGAAAACGTTACTGATCTTATCGTAAATGTTAATGGTAAAGTGGGTAAACATACTACAGTTGGTGGTTTCTACGATCGCATTAATCAATCTGATGATGTTAAACATGTTTATGGTTTCAATGCTGATGCTAACTTCGACAAAGTTTGGGTTGGTGGCGAATGGTTGAAAGCTTCTAATCTTGAAAACTCTCAAGCGTGGACTGCAGGTATTGGCTATGGTAACTATGATATCAAAAAACAAGGTACTTGGGATGTAAAAGCTCAATACTTCAATGCTAAAGAAAATGCTCCAATCGTAGATACTACTTATAATCATATCTACACTACATGATGCTAAAGGTTGGATGGCAACTAGTTGACTACGCATTGCAAAAACTAATGTTGGTTTATCTGCTAACTATGGTTTCAATTGGAAAGACCAAGACGGTACGATAAAAAGACTGGTAACTTCTACCGTGCAGACCTTAACTACAAATTCTAATTTGATAGTTATCAATACAAAAAGAGACTCCTTCGGGAGTCTCTTTTTGTGTGTAAAATATATAGGTCTATGTGAAATTGATATATAAGGTTTTTTTATTGTGCTATATAAGTTTAGCCTTTTAATACTCATGATGTACGTAAAACTATTTAGGGATTTATTTATTAGTAAGGTTAAATAGTAGATAAACATTAAGTTTCTTGATGTGAAACAAGGTTATTTCTATGTATATAAGTGCTATAAATGGTATAATAAAGAGTATTAGATTTTCCTATAAAGGAGGTAAATATGAACCCTTCTTTTTCTCATATTAAAATGGTGGCTATCGATTGTGATGAAACCTTGGTACGCAGCGATAATACTGTATCTGACTATACTGTAGATGTATTACAAAGGCTGCATAAAAAGGGGATTGCCATCACTATAGCTACGGGGCGCATGTACAAAACGGCTAAGCCTATTGGCTTGGCTTTACAGCTTGGTAATGTACCGATGATTTTATTTTCAGGTGGCCTTATTCAAGAGTTAGAGACGGGGCGTAAGCTTTTTGAGCAGCCTGTTTCTATTCAAGCTGTACGTCGTATTTTTGATTTAGCTAAACAATACGATTGGCACATTCAATCCTATGTGGATGATCACTTATTATGCCACCATAAAACATGGCAGTCCGATCTCTATGAAAACCAAACAGGTGCTAAAGCGGAGTTTTTAGGGGATGATTTATATAGCTTAACAGTAGAACCTAATAAATTAATTGCTATCGATACTGTAGAAGGTATTGATAGAATTATTGATATCTTAATGCCTTTGGTGGGAGATGTAGTTACATTAGTTCGTAGTCAACGTGACTTTTTAGAAATCATTGCTCCGAATGTATCTAAAGGGCGTGCTTTGGCTCAGTTAGCTTTTGATAATCACATCGGTTTAGAGAATATTATATCCTTTGGCAATGCAGAGAATGATATTTCAATGCTCAGTGAAACCGGTTATTCAGTAGCTGTTGAAAATGCTACTGATCATGTGAAATCTGTAGCTCATGCAATTTGCGGTCACCATAATGAAGATGGTGTAGCCCGCTGGATTGAAGAGAATCTTTTATAATGGAGTAAAACTATGGAAGCCTTTCGTTTATTAATCGTTACTGGCATGTCTGGTGCTGGTAAAACTCAAGTATTACAGGCCTTAGAGGATATGGGATATTTATGTATCGACAATATTCCACCTGTGCTGATTCCAAAATTGAGTGAAATTTGCCGTCAAGGTGGGGAGCGTACAAATCGGGTAGCTTTAGTTGTAGATATTCGTGGTGGTGAGTTCTTTGAAGCTCTCTCTTCATCTCTTGATACATTAAAAGATATGAAGGTAGATTTTGAAATCGTATTCATGGACGCTACTGATGAAACATTAATTCGTCGCTATAAAGAAAGTCGTCGGAGCCATCCATTGGCTCCAGATGGGTTGATTACGACTGGTCTCAAAAAAGAGCGTCAAATTCTTAATTCTGTACGCCATAAAGCAGACTTCATCATTGATACTACAAATATGAAAACAGCTAGTCTTAAAGAGTATTTAAAAACTCGCTTTACCCAAGTGGATGAAGGTCATGGCATGGCTATTACGGTAGTTAGTTTTGGTTTTAAATATGGTATTCCTCTCGATGCGGACATGGTATGGGATGTACGCTTCTTACCAAATCCGTTTTATATTCCTGAATTCCGACATAAAACAGGTCGCGTGAAGGCCGTTAATGAATATATTCATTCCTTTGAAGTAACAGATGAGTTTAAAAAACGCTTCTTTGATACGGTAGATTTTCTTGTGCCAAATTATGAACAAGAAGGCAAATCTCAATTTATCGTAGCTGTAGGCTGTACTGGGGGTATGCATCGATCTGTTGCTATGGCAGAATCCTTATACTCTCACTTGCTTGAAAAGGGCTACCGCGTATCTGTTGAACATCGAGATATGATGAAAAATAATGTAGAAGAAGACTTTAATCCTCATGAAATTAAAACACTTGGTAACTAGATAGGGGTTCTTATGTTGCGAAAAAGGATGGTTCCGGTGGCTAAGTCCGGGCCTAAATATAAAACGTTGGCTTGCCCTGTTTTAGTGTTGGTGTAGGTCTATTAATCATAGGCATTTCGTTGATGTTTAACTATCAATGGCTTGCCGTTCTTGAAGATATTGTATTAGCCTTTTCTTATGATTTAACGGGCTTTTACAATTATAATGTTCTCATTGCTGTAGGGTTTGTACTATTATCCATCGGTGCTATACTGATGCTCATCGGTACGAGTAAGGTTATTAAAACGATTATTCGTGCTGTATTACCAAATCCTGATAGTAAGGTGTCGGATATTATTTTCCAAAATATTCGCCTTGATAAAGGTCCTAAGATCGTTGTTATCGGCGGTGGTACAGGGCTTATCAAATTTATTACGTGGCTTGAAGTCTCATACGTCAAATTTGTCAGCTATTGTAACTGTAGCTGATGATGGCGGTTCTTCTGGTCGCTTGCGTGAAGATTTTAAAATGATTGCTCCTGGCGATTTGAGAAACTGCTTGATTGCATTAGCTGAACAAGAAGGGGTTATGGAAAACCTGTTCCGTTATCGCTTTGAAGGGGAAAATGAGCTATCTGGCCATAGTTTTGGCAATTTATTTATCACAGCACTTGCTCAAGTATATGATGGCGATGTGGAGGAAGCGCTTGAAGCGGCTAGTAAATTGTTGCGTGTACGAGGTCGTGTAATTCCGTCGTCTACTGAGTTCATTAGTTAGTAGCGGAGATGACCGATGGTACTATCGTAGAAGGTGAAAGCAATATTCCGAATTCTGGAAAGCGCATTCAACGTATTTACAGCGATCCCGCACAACCAAAGCCGGAAGGTGCTGCTTTGCGCGCCATCGATGAAGCAGATGTAATCATCTTTGGTCCTGGTAGTTTATATACTAGTATTATTCCAAATCTGTTGACCGATAAGATTGCCTCTCATGTAAGAGCAAGTAAGGCCAATAAAATCTATATTGCTAATGTTATGACGCAGCCAGGTGAAACCACGGGTTATACATTAAATGACCATGTAGAGGCTTTAATTGCTCATGGTGGGGAAGGTATTGTAGATACCGTCTTAGCTAATGACGGTCCATTGCCAATTCAAATGGTTGAGCAATATAGTGCGGTAGGCTCTGAACCTGTAGCATTAGATACGAAAAAATTACAAGCTAAAGGTATTCGTACAATTCGTGCTACCTTGATTAGTTCTAAAAAGCCAGCTGTTCATGATCCAGAACGGTTAGGCAAAGTTATTATGGATATCGTTCGTGCTATGCAATCTAACACAGAACCACATATTCTAGAATATTATCTCCAACGAGACGATCATTAATAAGAAAGGATACCCATGTCATTTGCAGAAGATGTAAAAAAATGAATTATGCCAATATGAATCCTCTAGTGATGCAGATGTGGCCATGAAAATTGAAGCGTCCTGCTTATTGCGCATGGGTGGATCCATCATTTTAGGTATGAAAGGTGCCGTAGGAATTCGATTGGCTACGGCTAATAATGCGGTAGCTCGTCGTTTACTAGGTATTTAAAGAAACAATACGAATTACCTACTAATGTATTAGTACGACAAGGCTTAAACTTGCGTAAGAAAAATATGTATACCTTATCTGTAGAACCATCTATGGAGGGGCGTAAAGCTTTAGAAGACCTTGCACTATGGCCTGTAACTGAACAAATTCCACGCAGTTGGCTCAAGTCTATGGAGGCTCGACGTGCTTTTTTACGGGGTGCATTCCTAGGTGGAGGATCCGTTAATAAACCACAAAGTGATTATCACCTGGAGTTTATGACGGGCAATGAAAGTTTTGCACGGGAGATTATCCATGTGTTACGGCTCTTTCACATTCACGCTGGATTAACGGAGCGCAAGGAAGAGTATGTAGTATACCTTAAAGAAGGCGATGCAGTGACGAACTGCTTACAAATCATGGGTGCTCAATCTGCTCTGATGGAATTTGAAAACGTACGGATTATGAAGACTGTACGAAATCAGATCAATAGACAGGTAAACTGTGAAACTGCAAATTTACAAAAGGTTGTAGATGCAGCGGTACGTCAGGTAAAAGCTATCCGTATTATCGATAGAGAAATCGGTATTGAAGAATTACCTGAAAAATTGCGAGTCATTGCAAGACTTCGGTGGGAAAATCCCGAAGCGAGTTTAAAAGAGCTAGAAGAGTTAATGGATGGTGAACTGTCTAAATCGGGCATTGGCCACCGTCTTAAAAAGATTGAAGCATTAGCACTTACATATGACCCGATGGGGCTTGAAGAAATATAGAGGTAATAATATATGTTTTCTTATAAATCAAGATATTGTGTAGCTGCGGCTATGGCCGCCATGGCTGCTCTTACAGGCCATGTAGAGGCTCGTGATATAGATTTACAATCAATTGGATATTTTCAGTTCTCTCCGTTACCACCCACATTAGTATCTCAAACGGATACATTACTCCTATCAGATAGCCCTGAATACGTAGGGCCTGTAGGTGGTACGCTTAGTGCAGGTACAATTAATGGCAATGGCCGTATCTATTTTTATCATGTAAATGAAATGGATCAGCCTCATAAAATTGCTATTGTTCTCGAAAATCAAACGGCATATCCTAATACAGTCCATGTAATGCGACAGTTAAAGTCTGTAGCTACACCTGACTATTTTGCAGCTGGTCGTGATTTGTCGCGTAAAGATTTAGAACAGCCTCTTAATGAAAGCCCTAATGCTAGACCATTATATTCATTAAGTATTCCACCACAAGGTCGTAAACTAATATTTAGCGATTTAGAGCAAACGCCTGTATATCAAGACGCATTATTTACAGGGATTGTAGATATTAAAACGGAAGCGCCTGTATTTGCTCGCGTTATGATGCTACCTATGGGTATTGATGCTGTAGATGCATCTCATTGGGCGAAAAATTTGCCTATTGATGAAATTCAGTTGCGTGGTACCTATACTGGGTCTAAGCGTAATATGGAGGTTACTACACCATTTGATACGACATTAGGCGGTGCTTTTGTAGAAATCGGTAATGACCGTGAAGATATGTTTATCAACGGTGTAGACGAAATGCAAAATAAAGCATTTGTTCGCGATCGTGGTAACTATGGTGTATCTTATACACTAAAAATTCCTACAAAGGGTAATGAACCATTTAGATTGTATTTTAACCCTCTTGGTGGTCCCTATTCTGGTTCCTTTACGGTGAAAGCATTACACCAACAAGGTGCTCGCCGTGGTCAAACAGATACACGAACATATCATATTGGCGGTGCTGATGGTATCTCTGCACTTGGGGATGGAACTATTTTAGATAGTCGCATCATGGGTAACTATAACGCAGGTGATTTATTAACATTAAACTTTATGCCTGCAGGGGCATCTAACTTGCCAATACGGTTCTTGTTAATTCCTGAATCTCTTGCAAATCCACAAAAACATCAAACTATTGCTGTTAATGTTCCTAAGGATGTAAAAGATAGTTTAGGTCATCCAACTCAAGGGACTACGCAAATTCCGGTAGGCCCTATAGGTGGTAAAGATAGCAATAAAGGTACTGTAGATACTACAAAATCTACTTTGACACCTAGTAAGCAGGCAGAGAATATCGCTCATGAAGAAACTAAAAAGTTAAGTGATAAAGCAGCTGCTGAAGCTAAAAAAGAAGCTCAACTTAAAAAATCAAAAGAAGCTGAGGAAAGCATTAGCTCGTAAAAAAAGCGGAAGAAGCTAAATTAGCTGCTGAAAAAGCAGAAATAGCACGCAAGGCTGCAGAAGCCAAACATGCTGAAATTGAGCGTAAAATGGCAGAAAAAGCCGAAGCTGATCGCAAGGCAGCTGAATTAAAAGCGGCTCAAGAGGCGCAAGCGGCAAAAGAAAAAGCAGCTTTAGAGGCTAAGAAAGCTCGAAGAAATGCGACAAGCAGAAGAGGCAAAACGCATAGAAGCAGCTAGAAAGGCTGAGCTTGAACGCAAGCTGAGGAAGCTCGCAAGGCAGAAGAAGTGCGTAAAGCTGAGTTGGCCCGTATCGAAGTGGCACGTAAGCGAAGCAGAACGTGTAGGCAGCACGAAAAGCGGGAGCAGCTGCATAGCAGCCCGAAGAAAGACGTCTTGAAGAAGAGCGTGAATTGAAGCGCTCGTAGAGGGAGCGTAAGGCACTGAGGCTAAGGCTCGATTTGAAGCGCAACGGCAGAAAAGGGGCTTAGGGCTAAGAGGCAGAAGAACGTTTTGCAAAGAAAAAAGCTCGTTTAGAAGCACAACGTAAAAGCAGAACAAGAAGCCTTAGAAGCTAGACGCGCCGAGGAAGCACGTAGCGAAGCAAAAGCGCTTGAAGCACAGCAGAAGCAGCTCTTGAAGCACAAACGTCGAAGATGCTCGTAGAGCAGAGGCAAAGCTGTAGAAGCCAGAAGAAGCACGAATTGAGGCTCGCTCGTAAGGCAGAGGAAGCACGTTTAGCAGCAGAAGCAAAAACGTGCTGAAGAAGCGCGTAAAGCAGAAGAGGCGAGAATTGAAGCGACCGTAAAGCCGAACAAGCTCGCTTTAGCTGAAGAGGCTCGTAGAGGCAGAGCAAGAACGACTTGCGGCAGAACGAGCTGAAGCAGAACGCCAAGCCGCAGAGGCTCGCCGTATTGCTGAGGAACGATACCAAGCGCATCTTGAAGCGGAGCGTAAGGCCGAAGCGGCTCGTCAACAAGCGTTGGCACAAGCCGAAATCGAACGTAAAGCTAAAGAGCGTGCTGAAGCGATTCAACGCGTTAAAGAACAACAAGAAAATGCTCGTCGTCGAGCGGAGCTTGCTCGACAACAAATTGAAGCGGAACGTAAAAGCGGCTCAAGTCGCTAAGACTGGTCCATCCTTTAACGAGCTTGACGATATTCATGAAGATACACCGAATGTAACAATTCCAAATGCAGTATCTATCGATGAATTAACTAAGCCAAGACCGACAGCATCTCAAAATACGCGTCGTCGTGATCAACGACAACCGCAAGTGCCACAAAATCAGCAATATGTGCAAGTGAATCCCGATGCCAACTGCGCCGGTAGCTCCATTGGCACCGCAAAAATGAACAGCAAAAACGAAGAACAAAAACCCTCCAAGAATTTATCCTTTAGGCTAATACTGTTAACTTCAATTGATAAAATTTTTTAAGTTAAATTAGTCTATTGTGAGGGGTTAAAAGCTGTTTAAATATAGAGAGGACAAGCCATTTTATGTGCTTGTCCTCTTTTTAAAATCATTATGAATTTTGCGTTTTACATTGACTTTCACAGGTAGATTCAGTACAATAAAAAAAGAAAATGCATATATGGTACGAGAGACCATTGCATAATACAATACCTTTTAATTTAGTCCAGAGAGGCTGAAAAAGGAATATAGTTGAAGCGCCCCATAAGGGCTTCTTTGTGCAAACTATTTGACCTTTTGCCCTGGGCAAAAGGTCTTTTTTGTTACGTGAGTTAGGAGGAAATCATGGGACAAGTTAGCCTAAAAGGCAAACATTTATTAGGTTTGCAAAATGTGTCACCTGAAGAAATCAAATTGATTTTAGATGTGGCAAAGAAAATGAAGAACATCGTACTTTCTGATGACAAGAAGGTTCCACTTTTGAAGGGGAAATCTATTATTAACCTCTTTATGGAGCCAAGTACTCGTACCCGTAGTTCCTTTGAGTTAGCCGGCAAATATTTAGGGGCTGACGTTATCAATCTTTCTCCAAGTGGCTCTTCCATGGGTAAAGGTGAAAGCTTCCGCGATACATTGTTAACAATGTCCTACATGGGCACAGATGCTATCGTAATGCGCCACAGCGCAGAAGGTGCACCTTTATATGCTACAAAAGCAGTTGATCCTATCATCATCAACGCAGGTGATGGCGCTCATGAGCATCCAACTCAAGCTTTGCTAGATATGTACTCTATTTTAGAGAAAAAAGAATCCCTTGAAGGCTTAAAAGTAGTAATTATCGGGGATATCATGCACAGTCGTGTAGCAAGATCTAACATCTACGGCCTTACTAAAATGGGTGCTGATGTACATCTAGCTGGTCCTCGTACAATGGTATATCCAGAACTTGAAAAACTAGTGTTACTGTACACCATGATATTCGTGAAGCAGTTGCTAATGCAGATGTAGTAAATGTACTTCGTATTCAATTAGAACGTATTCACTCTGCACTATATCCTACAAATAGAGAATATGCACGAATCTTTGGCATCAATAACGAAGTATTGAAATTAGCTAAAGACGATGTAATGGTAATGCATCCAGGCCCGATGAACCGCGGTCTTGAAATTGCGCCAGATGTAGCATATTCTGATCAATCAGTAATTCAAGAACAAGTACGCAATGGCGTAGCTGTACGTATGGCTGTATTGTACTTAACTATTATCGGAGGTGACGGTAGTGAGCTTGCTTATTAAAAATGGTACGGTAGTAAATCCGGCAAAAAAACAAAACGAAGTAGCAGACGTTCTCGTAAAAGATGGTAAAATTGCAGCCATCGGTCAAAATTTAAGTGCAGATGGCGCTGAAGTATATGATGCAACAGGTCTTATCGTAGCACCTGGCCTTATCGATATTCATACACATTTGCGTGAACCAGGCCAAGAAGCGAAAGAAGACTTCCACTCTGGTACACAAGCAGCTGCAGCAGGTGGTTTCACACGCGTTGTAACTATGGCTAATACTAATCCTGTAGTTGATAATGCGATGCTAGTAAGAGGTTTGCAAAGACAAGCAGAGCTTACTGGTGTAGTTAAAGTAGAATTCATCGGCGCTGTATCCAAAGGTCTTGAAGGTAAAGAACTTGCTGAATTAGGCGATATGGCTGAAGCAGGTGTAGTTGCATTCTCCGACGATGGTCACTATGTAGAAAATGCGGCTTTCATGCGTCGCGCTTTAGAATACTCCTCCATGTTCAATAAAATGGTTATCGACCATGCGGAAGATATTACATTGACTAAAAATGGTCATATGCACGAAGGTATTGTATCTTATGAACTAGGTGTTTCTGGTCGTCCCTGCCGTAGCTGAAGATTTGGCTGTAGCTCGTGATATCTTATTGTCTGAAATGACAGGTGGTCATATCCATATCGCTCACGTAAGTAGTAAAAACACGGTAGATATGGTTCGTCGTGCGAAGGCTAAAGGCCTTAATGTAACTTGTGAAGTTACAAGCCAACATTTATCCTTCACTGACGAATATTTACGCGAATATAACCCAGCTTTCAAAATGGCTCCTCCAATTCGCTCAGAAGATCATCGTCAAGCTTTGTTAGAAGGTTTGAAAGATGGCACAATTGATGCCATTATCACAGACCATGCACCTCATGCATTTGAAGAAAAAGACCATGAGTTCTGCTGTGCACCAAATGGCTTCAGCGGTCTCGAAACATCTTTGGCAGCGGTTATTACAAATGCCTACGGTCCAGATAAACTTAGCATTGATCAAGTTGTGTACAATATGAGTACTCGTCCAGCTGAATTGATGCGTCTCGATGCAGGTGTTCTTGAAGTTGGCAAACCAGCGGATATTACAGTATTCTCTACAACTGAAGAATGGACTGTAGACCGCAATAAATTCTATACAAAAGGTAAGGTAAGCCCGTTCGATGGCATGACTGTTAAAGGTAAAGCAAAACTTACAGTCGTTAATGGCGAAGTAGTCATGAAGGAGGGCGTAGTCTTACGATAAAAGGCACGTTAGTACTACCTTGCTTAACAAGTCTCGATACAGCACGCGAAGTATTACGAGTTGTAGCAAATCGTAAAAATAATGCAAATTATACTGTAGAAGCGTTACAGGATTTTGAATTGGAGTAATAACCATGAGTGGCTATGTAGAACAGGGCGAAGTCGTTCGCAATGAGCAAATAGGCTCTGATGTGTGGGTAATGGATATCCACGCACCAAAACAAGCAGCAGAAGCAAAGGTAGGGACAGTTTTGTAATGTTCGCGTAGCGGACTCAACGGCACCATTATTGCGCCGACCTATCAGCTATGCAGGCTTTGATGCAGAAAAGGGGACGATCACCCTTTTGTATCGTGTCGTAGGTAAAGGGACTGAGATTATGACTCACCTTGTTCCAGGCGATACTCTAGATTGTTTAGGTCCTTTGGGTGAACCATTTGTTACATCTAAGAATATGCTTCTCGTCGGTGGTGGTGTAGGTATTGCACCAATGTTATGCATATCTTCCCATTTGAAAGAAGGGGAAGAAGCACAAGTTATTCTCGGTTTTAGAAATGAAAGCGAAACCTTCTGGGCTGACTTATTTAAAGATACGCCTGTTAAAGTACATATCACCACTGATGATGGTAGCGTAGGTACAAAAGGTTTTCCTACGGCCATCATGCCAGATCTGATTAATGCTAATTCTTTCACATCTGTTATGACTTGTGGTCCGACGCCGATGATGAAAGGTGTAGCTCAAGTGGCTAAAGACCTCAATGTACCATGCCAAGTTTCTCTTGAAGAGCGCATGGGTTGTGGTACAGGTGGTTGTTTAGGCTGTGGTTGTGATGGTGCAGAAGGTAAACGCTATAAAGTTTGTAAAGATGGTCCTGTATTCCCGGCTGAGGAGGTGTTCTTTTAATGAGTGAACGCGATTTAAATAACACCGTTACGCCAAATCCAAAGTTAGCTATCGATTATTGCGGTATTAAGATGAAAAATCCTATTATCGCTGCGTCTGGTACCTTTGGTAATGGCCCTGAATATGCAGGCTACCTTGATCTAAGCAATGAAGTAGGGGCTATCTCTGTAAAAGGTTTGACTCCAAAAGGTCGTCATGGTAACCGCGGTACTCGCATTGCAGAAACACCATCTGGTGTTTTGAATTGTATCGGCCTTGAAAATCCTGGGGCAGAATATTTTGTTACAGATATTTTGCCAGATTTAAAGAAATACGATGTACCATTACTTGCTAATATGTCTGCAGGCACCATTGAAGAATTTGCGTGGATGGCTGAGACTTTATCTGTAGATGGTATTGCAGGTTTAGAAGTTAACGTATCTTGTCCAAATGTAGAGTGTGAAGGTATGGCCTTTGGTGTAGACCCAAAGGTAGTTGAACAAGTAACTGAAAGCAGTTCGCAAAGTTACCGATAAACCTGTTATTGTAAAACTTTCACCAAATGTAACAGACATTGTGGAAATTGCAAAGGCTGTAGAAGCCGGTGGTGGTAATGGGGTAAGTCTTATTAATACCATTCTCGGTATGGCCATAGATATTCACCGTCGACAACCTGTATTGGGTAATATTTATGGTGGTTTATCTGGTCCAGCTGTTAAACCGGTAGCACTTCGTATGGTGCACCAAGTTTATAAAGGGGTTAATATTCCTATCATGGGGCTTGGTGGAATTATGACTGGTACTGATGCTATCGAATTTATGATAGCTGGTGCTCAAGCCGTTCAAGTTGGAGTTGCTACGATGGTAGATCCAACAGCGATTTCACGTATTGCCCGTGAAATGAGTGAATATGTAGAACAATATAACTTAAACAGTATCTCTGATATTGTAGGTGCTGTTCATCAAGCTTAATCTAATCATATCTATGGTAAACTTACACAACCATAAGTTTTACTGCACAACCATAAGCTTACTGATATACAAGATATGATGCGAAAAGACCTAGTACATATTGCACTAGGTCTTTTCTTATGTATTCTACTGAAGGCTATATTTATCGCCGCTACAGTAGTATGCTCTGTTAAAGTCATATTGTGGAAACCGTTTTGCCTATTCTTGATTAGACATAAGCTTTGTAGAAATCGATAAATTGCTGTGCTACAGGAGATAAAGCATGTCCTTTAAGCGTGATAAAGGCTTTTTTAAAGTCCCCTGAGAATTCTGGCAATTTGATGCGGACCATCTTACGATGGTTGATCAATTCTTTTGCATCCATTGGAACTAATGATACAGTGCGGCCAGAAGAAGCCCATTCAATAGCGGAGCTTTTAGTAGTAGTTATAGCCACTGCATTGAGTTGCTCCATGTCTGTTAAGCTAGATTGCATAATCATACGTACGGAACCACCAGAGAGGGATAGGGGACATTTTTTTTTATGTCTTCCCACGTGATGGTATCATGTTCACGATCTGTCCAGAATACATCGCGACGGAAGATAGCATATAAATGTTCTTCTTGGGTAAGAAGAATATCAAATTTATCAGTGTCTACCATCTGAATGTTAGCAATACCTAATTCAGCACTGCTGTTGATGAGTTGATTTACTACATTTGTCATGAGACCTTCGTAAATCTCAAAGTGAACAGACGGATATTTCATAGAAAAGGCTGGTAAATATTGCTGTACAATCGGGGTTGAACGAGAAGCAGAGGTTGCAATACGCAAGGTACCTTCAATGCGAGAGTTCAATTGTTGTACAGCATTATAGGTAGATTCTTCAATAGAGCAAAGCTGTTGTGCCTTTTCATAGAAGATTTTACCAGCATCTGTTAATTGTAAGTTGGATCCTCGTTGCCCACGCTTTGATATTGATTAATTGGGCTCCAAATTCAGCCTCTAAATATTTCAACTGCTTGCTTAATGCTGGTTGTGTAATATGAAGAATCTCTACGTACTGCGTCATATTGCCCGTTTGAACGAGGGTAATAAAATTGTGGTAGTAAGATGTATCCATGGAATCTCCCTATTATACACAAAATAAGATAAATAAAAATTATAACGAACTAAGTAACCGTCATTTCACATTTTATAAAATGGTATATATACTATACTCAACAAGGAAATAGTGAGTTAATTATATATGAAGTAAACTTTCTATCCTTATCACAATTTTTTTGATATAATAATGGCAATTAAGAAAGTGGGTACTACTATGGGCGTGGTAAAAAGAACATTAAGTAAAGCAATTCGTAACTGGGAAGCACGTAGATTAATGACTGCACACAATACTGGTTTAAGTCGTAAAAAACAACTTGAACGCGTGTGGCCTCATCCGTTGACTAATGAAAAACGTCGTGAACTTAGTCAAGGCGTAACAGGTTTAGTTAACCACGGCAACTAATTGCTTAGTGTCTATTGGTTAGATGACTCATCTAGCGGTAGTACCACTTCAATAGAATCTAATATTGTACAATCTGCAGCTCCATGACTCATGTCTTGGAGCTCTTTTTGTATGCCTTCCACATCAGTAGGGGGGACTAAGATTGTTACCGTTACATGTTCACCAAAATTTGCTTCATAATGTAGTTTTTTGTCTTGTACAAATCTTTCTACTGCGCCATATAGTGAGTAATCGATGGTCGCTTGTAGTTGAGTTCGTGTTGTGTGTAGTTCTTTAGGGGCAAGACGTAATGTTTCCGCAACGGAGTGTGAATATGCACGAATCAAGCCACCAGCACCTAGTTTGATACCACCAAAATAGCGAGTTACAACAACTGCCACATTGGTAACTCCAGTTTTCTTGAGCACTTCTAACATTGGCTTGCCAGCTGTACCAGATGGCTCGCCATTATCGGAAGATCGTTGTTGTTCTTGCTTAGGACCTAATGCATAGGCTGTACAGTTATGAGTGGCATCCCAAAACTCTTTGTTGATGCGGCCAATGAAGGCTTGCGCCTCTTCTTCAGTTGTACAAGGGTATATAGTTGTGATAAATCGTGATTTATCAACAATATATTCATGGCGGAATTCCTTCGCTACCGAAGTAAATTCTACTGTAGGACTCATTGATTCAGGCATATTTTTCACCTCCTTTAGAATCAAAGTTTATGTTTATTCATCATCACTTTATTATAATCTATTTATGAATGTTGTGTATAGGTAGGGACATATTAATTCCCCTGTAAAAAAAGGAATAATCCTCTAAATTTAGTAGGATATTGACGTATTGAGAATTTATGTTACTATTAAATAGAGATGTATGAATGTGCACTCATGTAAATGTGTTCATATGTTAAATGTTAGAACTTAATAAAAAAATCTCTACTATTAATACAAGCTATGTACACTATAAGTTTATGGTCATATGTCTTGTATTTCTATAAGTGTACATATCTTTACATATACGGTTAGAAGGAAGTGATACTATGAGTAAGAAGAAACAAGAGTTTGATATAACAGGTATGCATTGTGCCGCCTGTGTAAAGCGTGTTGAAAATGTTGTTTCTAAAGTCGATGGTGTAGAGTCTGTAAAGGTAAATCTTTTGACTCGAAAGGGTAGCGTTGAATATAAAGAGGGCTCTAGCGTAGAACCACAACAGATTATAGAGGCTATTACAAATATCGGCTTTGGTGCTGAAGAGGCGGATGAAACAAAGCAGGAAATAGAAAAGGTTAATTTAAAGCCTCATATTATCCGATTAATAGTTGCAGCTTGTATGGCTGTGCCTATGATGGTGAATATGACCCTCCATCGATTTGGTATTGAAGCATTGCCTGTATGGGTTGAGTTTATTCTAGCTACTATCGCTCAGTTTGGACCTGGTCTCATGTTTTATAAGAGTGCGTGGAGTGCCGTGAAAAATGGTGCCCTTACAATGGATGTACTCGTAGTAATGGGTACGACAGTAGCGTATCTATTCAGTATTTATAATTGGCAGTTCCATCCTGAGCTAGGGCCTCATGGCATTTACTTTGAAACCTCTGCGTGGCTCATTACCTTTATCCTTCTTGGTAAACTCTTAGAAGAGATTGCAAAAGGGCGTACCTCTGAAGCACTTCAAAAATTGATTGCTTTACAACCTGCAACGGCTCATGTGTTGCGTGACGGTGAGTTTGTAGATATTCCTACTTCTAAAGTAGTAGCCGGCGATATTTTACAAGTTCGAGCAGGCGAAAAAAATCCCCAGTGGATGGTACAATTACTGACGGCTATTCTACAGTAGATGAGGCTATGCTTACTGGTGAAAGCTTGCCTGTAGAAAAACAAGTAGGCTCTGAGGTAATTGGAGCGACCATTAACTTGAGTGGTGCTTTCACGATGGAAGCAAAGCGTATTGGGTCAGATACAATGTTGTCCCAAATCATCAAGGTTGTAGAAGAGGCACAAACCTCTAAAGCGAGCATTCAACGTATTGCTGATATCGTAGCACAATACTTCGTTCCTATCGTTATTGGCCTTGCTATTCTAACAGGTCTCGTTTGGTACTTTGTAATGGGCGATTCTCTCAATGTGGCGCTCATTAATGCTACAGCCGTCCTCGTTATTGCGTGTCCATGTGCTCTTGGTCTTGCAACGCCAACATCTATCATGGTTGGATCTGGTCTAGGTGCAGAACATGGTGTTCTCATCAAGAGTGCAGAATATCTTGAAAAAGCAGGAAAACTTGATGCTATCGTTATGGATAAAACTGGCACCCTTACACAAGGTGTGCTAGATGTGACGGCTTTCAAAAACTTTAATGGTGATGAAAGCACAAATATGTCTATTATGATGGCTCTTGAAAGTGGTACATCACATCCGATTGCTAAAGCTATGGTCTACTACGGTGAAGATCGTGGCTATAAAGGTACAGCTGTTGAACTTGAAAGTTTTGGTGATGTACCTGGTAAAGGCTTACAAGGCGCTTATCAAGGTGTGTCCGTACAACTCGGTCACAGCCGTTGGATGAATGAACTAGGTTATGACTTAAGTGCAGTACAAGACGATATTCTTCGTTTTGAAGAACAAGGTGCATCTGTATCTGTTCTAGCCGTTGATGGTATAATCAGTGCTTTGTGGGCTGTAGAGGATGAATTGCGTCCAGAAACTATTGAGGTTGTAAAAGAATTACAGTCTCAAGGTATCGATGTATGGATGCTTACCGGTGATAATCGACGTACGGCTCAATATATTGCTAAACAAGCAGGTATTACTCACGTTATTGCAGAAGTCTTGCCTCAAGATAAAGCTAGCAAGGTAAAAGAGTTACAAGATAAAGGTCTTGTAGTGGGTATGGTAGGCGATGGTATCAATGATGCACCTGCTCTTGTAACTGCAGATATTGGCTTTGCCATCGGCAGTGGTACAGATATTGCGGTAGAGGCGGCGGATATCGTTCTCGTAAGAAACGATTTACATACATTAGTTCAAGCGGTTCGTCTCAGTCGTAAGACCATGACCAACATAAAACAAAATCTGTTCTGGGCGTTGATCTTTAACTGCATCGGAATTCCTCTAGCGGCTATCGGTGCATTGAATCCGATGATTGCGGGTACAGCGATGGCATTCAGTTCCGTTACAGTTGTGGGTAACTCCCTTCGCTTGAAACGAGCTAAACTCTAATTATATATGAGATAAAATATAGAACAGCACCTATAGAATGGTATAGGTGCTGTTTTGTAGTTCTTCATTTTTATTGGTAATATTTTAATTCCTATAAATTCGGTATTTTTTTATAGTACTTATCATCTGATATACTGAGTATAGTTCTTAAGAAAAGGGAAGGAGTTTATTATGAAATTAAAGACTCGCGATATTGTATATATCGGTTTTATTGCTGCCTTATGTGCAGTAGCAACAACAATTCGTATTGAGATTCCAGGTGGGGCCATGGTACACTTAGGTTCTGCCGCGCTCTTTACGACATCAATTCTATTCGGTGGTTTATATGGTGGTTTAGGTGCGGCTATTGGTTCCGCATTATTTGATCTTTTTGGTGGACATACGCAATACATTGTATTCTCTTTCTTTATTAAAGGTATTGCAGGTCTCATCGTAGGTGGCATGACAGCAGGCTACTTGCCTCCATCTATCAATAAACCGACAGCATCTTTTAGTCGTATTTTAGTAGCTCTCATTATCGGTGCTATTTGGACTGCCTTTGGCTACTTCATTGCTTGGTGGTTTGTTCTTAACAGCGCAGCTGTAGCAGCTAGCAAAATTCAATACTCCTTGATTACCAGTGCGGCTGGTATCATTGTAGCTATTGTGTTAACACCAAAACTACAAAAGGTAGTACGTAGATTATTTACAAAAAACTAATAGAGAGAACAAATGCAGATGCTATATGAAACTATCTTAATAATACGTATGATTAATAGGTTACATTATAGTAGATAGAGATTTTTTTATGAAAATTTTAAATATGGAAAGCATTTACTTAAGAGACCCTGATGGAAATTTAGTAGAACTTTGTCATTATAATCTGTAGTATCTCAATTCAGGGTATATAACTATAAATCGCATCTTATTTTTTTCTAAATAGTTAAAGGGCGCTCGTTAGCATATATATTAGCTAATGAGCGCCCATTTATTTTTTTCAGTATATATCAATTGTTTATTGATTTTTGTTTATGTCATTAAAAAGTTACAAAGGTCGTTTAAGTTCTCTGCCATGGTAGGATGTGTGAAGATTTGATTCTTGAAATATGTATATGGAATGTTGTTGTCCATAGCCATTTTAATGAGGTTAATCAACTCTTCAGCACCTTGAGAATAAAGTGTAGCACCGAGGATTAAATCGTTATCTGCATTTACTACAATTTTAAAAGCACCTTTTAAATAGTCGTTTACATGGGCTCTTGGCATAGTAGCTACGAGCATTTCTTTAGTTTTAACTGTATATCCTTTGTTGATAGCATCTTCTTCTGTAAGACCTACACGAGCGAGTGGAGGTGTTAAGAATGTTGTGTAAGGAATATTTTTACGATCTTTTAATGTGTATTGGCCATTACCTGTAAGAGTACCAAATACAATGCGGAAGTCATCGAGAGAAATATATGTAAATTGAGGACCACCGTTTACATCGCCTACTGCATATACGCCAGGAACGGAGCTTTCACATGTATCATTAACTACGATAGCGCCGCGTTCGTTAGTAGCAATATCCGTATTTTCTAAACCGATGTTAGCTGTATTTGGTTTGCGACCTGTAGCATATAAAACGGCATCAAACGTATAGTTTTGACCATTTGCAGTGATAACAGGTTTGTTGCCATCATTAGATACAGAGTTTAATGTTACATCATTAAGAATAGTAATACCTTGTTCAGTCAAGTACTCATTAGCTAATTCTTGTACGATCGGTTCCTCCCGTTTTAAGATGCCAGATTCAATATTAAATACTGTTACCTTTGTACCTAGTTTAGCATATAGGCTGGCAAATTCAAGGCCGATAGGGCCCGCGCCGATGACGCCTAGAGTACTTGGTTGCGGGGATAATTGTTGGATTTCTGTACTATTATAGAAGCCTGTTGCTGTGTCGATGCCATCAATGTTAGGCTTAATCGCTACAGCACCAGTGTTAATAATAATTGTTTCACCAGATAAGATGATTTTATCTTCCCCAGCTGTAATGGCGATTTCTTTATTACTAATGAATTCACCATGTCCAGTATATACATCGACATGTTCATTAGTGTCTAACATACCGAAGTTTTTATTGCGTAAACGAGAGGTAACCACCTCGCGTTGGTTTAGTACTTGATCGTAAGATAACCCCTTTGATGCGGCTATAATCATCGTTTTAGTTGGGATACATGCAATATTAATACATGTGCCACCATACATAAGTGGGTTTTCTTCGATCATAGCTACAGATTTGCCCATAGAGCCAAATTTAGCTGCTAATGTTTTACCGGCTTTGCCGAAACCTAGGACAATAAGGTCATATTGTTTGGTATTCATAAAATACCTCCTGTTTTTATATTGAAAATATTGGATGTATTTATTATAACATAATCTCCTATTCTATTTAAGTAAAAATGTATATTTACAACTTTTAAATACTTAATATAATGAGAGTAAGATGAACTAACAGCATTGAAAGGTGAAAATGAACGAAATGGTTATCTTCAGCTTGAACGAAGCTATGAAAGATGGCAATAATCGCGTGAAACCGGTCGACGAAAAAGGTGCTCCTGTGATGGAGGACGCTCATGTGGTTGATCTTCGCACCGCGATTAATGCACCGACAATCCAATAGAATAATTTAATAGTATATATAAGAATATCGAGGGCTGTTCGAGTGACGGTGCCTCGATATTTTTGTATATCGAAAAATTGATAGTTTGA
>BNJV01002029.1_pt1 | contig 219446 bp, 306 predicted proteins | sample 8540591 | NCBI WGS metagenome assembly BNJV01 (sample SAMD00202457, study PRJDB9452) | human saliva metagenome | host: Homo sapiens
TTACACTTGAAGCACACATTTTGAACATATCTTTTAGTAGATAATACAGAGCATAAACAAAAAAACCCCATTTTAGAAACGAGGTACAATATGAAAAAAGAATAAAAAGAAAATGTGTGCTTGGCTTATAACTATGGCACTTGGATTAGCAATAGTAGGTTGTTCAAATAAAACAAGACAACAACTACAACAGAAACAACAATACAGCAGAATGAAAACTACTGCAAACCAATACTTCAAGTATAACAACAGTTGGTGAATATTCAGATGAAGATCTTAATACTTCATACTCAGACTCAGATACAAAGATTGAACTCAGTGTCGGTAGTGCCAATATAACGGGAGACGGTGCTACATTTGAAGATGGAAATATTAAAATAACAAAGGCAGGTACATATGTTCTCAGCGGAGACTTTGACGGACAGATAATAACTGAAGTTGGTGATGAGGATGTAGTACATCTGGTATTCAACGGCATTAATATTACAAATACCACATCTTCAGCTATTAATGCAGCTACAGGAAAGAAAGTTGTAATTACACTTGTAGACGGAACAACAAACACTCAGCGACGGAACAAGCTATGAGTATGCAGATGGTGAAGATGAACCTGATGCAACATTATTTGTAAAAAAATAATTTAACGATAAACGGAAACGGCAGTCTTAATATAGATTCAAATTTTGCAGCGGCAATAAAATCAAAAAGATAATCTTATTATACTTGGCGGTAATATTACTATTGATTCAGTAGATAAGGCTATAAAGGGTAAAGATTCTGTTACTATAGAAAATGCAAATATAACTATAAATGCAGAAGATGACGGTATCACAACAGACGGTGCGTTGGTAATAAACAGCGGAAATATCAATATAGAAAAGGCCGGAGAAGGTATTGAGGCTGTCACTATTGATATTAACGGTGGAAATATTGATATTGTTGCAACAGATGACGGTCTGAATGCAAGAGGTCTTCTGGATGAAAGTGCCTCAGATGAAGAAAAGGAAGCATATGGAGAGGAGAACCAGGCTGATACTTACTTAAAGATTACAGGTGGTGTGGTGAATGTAGACGCCGGAGCAGACGGTATTGATTCAAACGGTCAGGTATATATTGAAGGAGGAACTGTATATATATCGGGAGCAACTTCAGGTCCGGACGTTGCACTTGATTACAATGGTGAAGCGACTATTAAAGGCGGTACATTTGTAAGTACCGGTGTTCAGGAGATGTCACAGACATTTTCAAGTAATTCAACACAGAACTTTATAACTGCGTACTATTCAAGTGCTCTTGAAGCAGGAACGGAGATAAAGGTAACCGATAAGAGCGGTAATGTTGTTGTAAGCTATACAGCAGCCAAGTCATTCAGCTTTGCAGTTATATCTTCAGATAAGTTAACTACAGAAGAAACATATACAGTAACTGCAGGAGATAACAGCAGTGAACTTACTATAACAGCAGGTGGAAATACTATCGGAGAAAGTACCGGTGGAGGACCTGGAGGAAATCATCCTACAGGAGAGCCACCACAAAAGCCTACCGATGCAAACGGTAATGAACTTGAAATGCCGGAGCCACCAAGCAGTAATTCATCACAGACAGAAAAAAATTAAAAATTATATTTGATAAATGCATATAAAATGATAAACTTAGATAGAGGGTTGTTTGCCCTCTATTTTTTGATTTGAGGAGATTTATGAAGATATACATGGCACCTATGGAAGGTGTAACAAACTATGTTTTCAGGAAGGTATATATAAAGCATTTTAGCGGAGTGGACAAATTCTTTACACCTTTCATTACACCACATATGAAAAAAAGGGATTTTCAAAAATCCGAATTGATGGAACTGAATTCAGAATACAATAAGGGACAATATCTGATACCGCAAAATACTTACAAACAGTGCAGAAGATTTTTTAAAGCTTGCAGATGAAATTGAGGAGATGGGTTATAGTGAATTCAATATAAACCTTGGTTGTCCTTCAGGAACAGTAACATCAAAGGGTCGTGGCTCAGGTTTTTTACAGGACCCTGAAGCGTTTAGACAGATTCTTTTATGAAATATTTGAGAAAGAAAAAAATAATATAACAATTTCTGTAAAAACAAGAATAGGTTTTTTCGGATTATGGAGAATGGGATGATTTACTGAAAAGTATATGAAAAAAATATGATTTTAATGAAATAATAATTCATCCGAGACTACGAAGTGATTTTTTTATAAAAAAATAATATACACTTGCCTTCATTTACAGAAGCCTGCAACACTTTTTAAAACAGAATATTATATATAACGGTGATATAAAGACATTAGACGATGTCAATGATTTTGAAAAACAAAAAAATATTTGATGAGAAAGTTACAGGAATTATGATTGGAAGAGGTTTGGTAAGAAATCCTCTACTGGCCGAGTCCATAAAGGAAAACATAGAAACTATCTGTATTAGAAAGGACGATAGAATTTTTGGATGATATAGTTGAAGAGTATATGTCTTTGGGTTTCGGAGAAAGAAATACTTTTATTTAAACTCAAAGAAATCTGGGGAATGATACTTGGTGATGATGACAGATATGCTAAAAATACTGAAAAAAAGATAAGAAAATCCGGTGGACTGAAAGAATATAAAATGGCTATAAATGAATTGTATTAAAGTAAAGCCGGAATTCAAAAATGAAAATTATTTATGAATAAGAATAATGTTATAAAAAAAGTAAGAAAAATTTAGAATATAAATTTGTTGCGGAATAATAAAAAGTACTATATACTTTAAAAAGTATTGATAAAAATTTAATGCGTTTTTATCACTACAAGAAACTGTTTTAGGAGGCAAAAATTATGGGTGTATTGCAGTTCTTTGTTAATTGTTTTTGGTTTATTTTCTACGTACTTGCAGTTGTAGGAATGTTCAAGGCCTTTGAGAAGATGAATATTGAAGGATGGAAATCAATTATTCCATTTTATAATGATTATCTTTACGCAGGAAAGACATGGGATCAGAAGTATATTATTTACTTTTGGTGTGCATTCATTCTTTCAAGAATAGTAGCATTGATAGCAGAAATCGGTGGATTTATCGGTTTCCTATTCGGTCTGGTAAGCTTTGCGTTCTTGGTAGTCTTCATTGTTGCAAGAGCAAGATTCTGCTATTGGAAAGCAAAAGCTTTCGGATATGATGTAGGATTTGCAGTAGGCTTATTCTTTTTACCGTTCGTGTTTGAGATTATTCTCGGTTTCGGTGATGCACAGTATCAGGGAAATGTGTTCGCAGAGAGCGGATCACAGTATTAAAGTTAAATATTTACTACCATATAAAAGAGGGTATTATCCCTCTTTTTTTATTTATATTTTTCGATATAAAAAAATATATAAAAGCTTTGAATAAGGTATCAAAAATACTTAAACATATAGACTAATAATCAAAAAAATAATATATGCGAATTCATAATAAACAATGCAAAAAGGAAAAAAACACTTTTTGTAAAACTATATGTAATTTATTATCATAATGAATAATATTTTTACAAAAATAGTAAAATATAGATTATATTATATCAATGTATATATTACTTGACGATAATTATTTTTTGCATATATAATAAATTTAAGTACAATTTTTCACATATTTATATAAGGAGGATTTGAAATATGGGGAAAAAGAAAGTTGTTAGAAGGCATACGAGTCATCGAATATGCGAATTTTGTTGCAGCACCTATAAGTGGTAGGGTTTTAGCGGATTGGGGTGCAGAAGTAATAAAAATTGAACCTGCATTTGGAGATATGACTAGAGCCGTAGGAATGCAATGGAATTTTCCTACCGGAGAAGATGAATGTCCACTATTTGAGATGGAAAACTCCGGAAAGAAGGGTATTGTAGTTGACACAGGAACACCTGAGGGAGTCGAGATAATATTTAAATTACTCGAATCTGCTGATATTTTCTTGACTAATACTCGAGAAAAAGCTTTGGTTAAAAGCGGTTTAGACTATGAAAGTGTTCACAAGAGGCTTCCGCATGTTATATATGCTCATTTGTTGGGATATGGTGAAAAAGGTCCTGCAAAGGATAATCCGGCATTTGATTATACAGCATATTTTGCAAGAGGTGGAGTAGCAGCAAGTCTTATGGAGAAGGATACATCTCCATGTAATTCAGCGGCGGCATTAGGCGATCATTATGCCGGAATGAACCTTACAGCAGGTATACTGGCTGCTCTGTATAATAAAGGTCAGACAGGAGAAGGCGAAAAAGTAACAGTGTCTTTATTCCATACAGCTGTATTTGGATTAGGCTTATATGTTAATGCGGCACAGTATGGATATAATATGCCGATAACACGTAAGAATCCTCCAAATCCACTTAATACTACATATAAGTGTTCTGATGGAAATTGGTTGCAATTAGCGTTTTTCCAATACGACAAGTGGTTCCCGGGATTTTGCGATATAGTAATAGAACGTCCGGATTTAAAGGATTCTAAATATAGCACAATGAAAAGTGTTGTAAATTATATTGAAGAATTTGTAGATATGATGGAAGTTGAATTTGCAAAACGTCCTATCAATGAATGGTGTGAGAGATTACAAAAAGCAGGTATTCCATTTGAAAAGTTACAGACCCTGTTGATATTGCTAATGATATGCAGTGTTGGGATAATGACTTCTTGATTAAAATAAAATACAGAAATGGAAATGAAAGAACTATGTTCACAAATCCTGTACAATTCCCAAAGAGAGAAAAGGAAGAGTACAAGCTTTCACCTTTACTTGGAGAACATACAGTAGAAGTATTAAAAGAGGCAGGATACAGTGATGATGAGCTTAACAAACTCAGAGAAAAACAAAGTTATAAATTAATCATAATTAATGAGGTAGAAAAGTGTATACAATGGGATTGGATTTCGGCTCTACTGCGTCAAAGGGAGTCGTGCTAAAGGATGGTAAAGAAATCGTTTGTACGGCAATTATTACCTCAGGCACAGGCACCAGTGGACCGGAACGTGTAAAGGAAAAATTGTTAACGGAAAGTAATCTTTTAGAAAGTGATATGGAGGCTGTTGTTGTAACCGGTTATGGAAGAATGACATATCAGGGAGCAAAAAAGCAGATTAGTGAGTTGAGTTGTCATGCTAAAGGAGTACACTTTCTTGTTCCGGATGTAGGAACAGTTATTGATATTGGTGGACAGGATATAAAGGCGCTTTTATTAGACAAGAATGGAAATTTATCTAATTTTGTCATGAATGATAAATGTGCAGCAGGTACAGGCAGGTTCTTAGATGTTATGGCAGGGGTATTGGAAACAGAGGTTTCAATGTTGGGTGAAATTTCAATGATGTCAAAATCACCTGTTAATATAAGCAGTACATGTACAGTATTTGCAGAGTCGGAAGTTATTTCACATTTGTCTGCAGGTGTTAATAAAGAAGATATAATAGCCGGAATCCATATTTCTGTAGCAGGTAGAGTGGCAGCACTTGCAAAAAGAGTTGGTATAAAGGATAAAGTTGTCATGGTTGGTGGAGTGGCAAAAAACATAGGTGTCGTGAAGGCTATGGAAGATGCGCTTGGAAAGAATATAGAAGTTCCTAAACTCGCTCAGTTGACTGGAGCTTTAGGCGCAGCTCTTTTTCGCATTCGAAGCATTGAATAAGTGATAATAAGTAAAGGAGGAAAAATGGCAGAAGAAAATAAAATCACTGCGATGAAGATGATTAACGGTCTTTTAGCCAAGTCTTACAAAGAGGCATGGGAGGCTAAAGAAAAAGGAATTCCGGTAGGTTGGTCTACATCTGTATTTCCACAGGAAATTGTAGAGTGTTTTGGATTACCTTTATTATATCCGGAAAAACCAGGCGGCCGGTGTGGCAGCTAAAAAGGAATCATTGTCATTACAGGAAAAGGCTGAATCAAGAGGATATTCTATTGATTTATGTGCGTATGCAAGAACAAATTTTCGGATTGCTTGAAAACGGCGGATCTGAAAAATCTTAATATGCCTAAGCCGGATTTTTGTATGTTGTTGCAATAATATTTGTAATGAAGTTATAAAATGGTATGAGAGTCTTGCAAGAGAACTTAATATACCTTTTAATAATGATTGATGCAGCATATAATAATTCAGGTGAAGTTAGTCAGAGTCGTATTGACTATTTTGTAGAGCAATTTAAAAGAAGCTGCAAATCAATTGGAAAAATTTCAGGAAAGAAGTTCGATCCTAAAAAAATTAGAAGAAGTTATGGCTATTTCATCCGAAAAACGGAAAGTTATGGAAAGAGTCAATGTCATTATCAAAAGATGTATATCCTGCTCCAATGAATGGGTTCGACTTATTTTTCATATATGGCAGTTATAGTTTGTTATAGAGGTAAGAAAGAAACTACAGAGGCATTTAAGCTACTTATTTCGGAACTTAAGGAACATATAAAAAAATGGTACAACTTCTAACAGATGTGAAGAAAAGTATAGAATAATGATGGAGGGAATACCTTGTTGGCCATATATCGGATACAAGATGAAGTCTTTTGGAAAATATGGTGTAAACATGACAGGAAGTGTTTATCCTCATGCATGGGCTTTAGTATATGAGAAGAATGATCTTGACGGATTAGCAAGAGCATACTGTAGTATGTTCAACAATGTTGATTTGAATAAGATGACAGACTACAGAGTAAACGCTCTTAAAGACGGAAACTGTGAGGGAGTATTCTACCACATGAATCGTAGCTGTAAGCTCATGAGCTTTATACAATATCAAATGGCTAGAGAAGTACATGAAAAAACAGGTTTACCATATGCTTCATTTGATGGAGACCAAGCCGATCCGAGAGCTTTTTCAGATGCACAATTTGAGACCAGACTTCAAGGTTTAGTAGAAGTCATGGAACATCAAAAAGAAAATGGAGGTAAGGCAGATGACAACAATTGATAAATTAATAAGTGAATTGGAACATGTTGCTGAAAATCCAAGAGAGGCGGTTGCTGATTATTTGAGTAAAACAGGAAGCAAGGCTGTTGGAGTTGCACCTGTATATACACCTGAAGAGTTGGTTCATGCAGCTGGTATGTTGCCGGTAGGCATTTGGGGCGGACAAAATGTTACATTAGATCTGGCCAAACAGTATTTTCCTGCATTCTGCAATTCTGTAGTATTTACTTGTATGGAATTAGCATTAAAAGGTACATATAATCAATTGTCTGCAGCTATAATTCCCGGTATGGATGACACATTGATTTGTTTGGGACAAAACTGGAAAGCTGCTATTAAGGATATTCCCTTTTATTACACTTGTATACCCACAGAATAGAAAAATTATCTGCAGGTGTAAAGTATCTTGTTTCTGAACTTGAGAACGTAAAAAGAATTAGAGAAGGTTTGTGGAAAAGAAATATCTGAGGAAGCAATTTTTTTAACAGTATAGATATTTACAATGAGCATAGACAGACCATGAGAGAGTTTGTTGAGTTGGCAGCAACACATCCTAATTCTATAAATAATGTACAAAGAAGCCATATAATAAAGTCAGCTTACTTCATGTTAAAAGAAGAACATACACAAAAAGGTAAAAGCTTATTAATGATGAGTTAAAAAAATTACCTGAAGAAAAAGTATGATGGTCACAAGATAATAACAACAGGATTCATTCTGGATTCCAAAAGAAATTCTTGAAATTATGGAGTCTAACGCGTTAAGGATTGTTGGTGACGATATTGCTCATGAGACAAGACAGTTTAGAACCGATGTACCAAGAAAAGAAAATGCGCTCTTAAGCATCGCAACACAGTGGTCAGAAATAGAAGGATGCTCTTTCGCCTATGATCCTTTTAGAATTAGAGGAAAGATGGTTGCTAAGCTTGCAAAAGATAGAGATGCGGAAGGTGTTGTATTTGCACTTTTAAAATTCTGTGATACAGAAGAGTATGATGCTCCTATTTTGTTGGACGATATTCATGATGCAGGATTAAAGGCTGTTACAATTGAAATTGACCAGGAGTCAGGTAGCATTGAACAAATAAGGACAAGATTACAAACATTTGCTGAAATGCTTTAAAAAAGCGGGGGTAATATGATTTTAAAAAAAGAACACGAATTGTTAAGAAAAACTATCAGAGATTTTGTAGAAAGAGAGATGTCTACTTATCCTGATGAGGTTGATAAAACCGGGAAAAATCCCGGAGGAAGTTATTGATAAACTGGTAAAGTATAAGTTTATTTCATCAATAATTCCAAAGGAATATGGTGGTGCAGGAGCAGATTATGTTTCTTATGCCATAATTATGGAAGAAATCAGTAGGAGATGTGCATCTACCGGAACATATATCACAGCCGGATCATCTCTTGTTGCACTCCCTTTGGTAAACTTTGGAACACCTGAACAAAAAGAAAAGTATTTAAGACCACTTGCAGAAGGAAAATACATTGGAAGCTTTGGATTAACAGAACCCGGAGCAGGATCAGATGCCGGAGCAGGGACAGACAATTGCTATTGATAAGGGTGAATATTACGAATTAAGCGGAAGAAAATGTTTTATAACTAACGCTCCTATTTGTGATTTTGCAATAATTTCAGCAATGACGGATAAAAGTAAGGGAACTAAGGGAATAAGTACCTTTATAGTTGAATCTAAATGGGATGGTTTTTCAGTTGGTGCACATGAAGATAAGATGGGAATTCGTGGTACAGAGACTTCAGATATTATATTAGATAAAGTAAAGGTGCCTAAGTCTAATTTACTTGGAGGAGAAGGTCGTGGTTTTAAGATAATGCTGAACACATTGGATTACGGACGAATTGGAGTCGCTGCACAGGCCCTTGGAGTTGCACAAGGAGCATTAGATGAAGCGATAAAAGTACACTCAAGAAAGAATTCAGTTTAATAGACCTTTAGCAAAATTCCAAAATACGCAGTTTACCATTGCAGATATGGCTACAAAGGTTCAGGCTGCAAGATTGCTTGTGTATGATGCAGCTATGAAAAAAGATAGTGGCGGAGTACCGGGACTTGAGTCAGCTATGGCAAAATATTATGCAGCAGAAACAGCAAACGAGGTTGCATATAAAGCACTACAACTCCATGGAGGATACGGATATATCAAGGATTATCCTATTGAGAGAATATATAGAGATGCAAGGATTTTGTCAATTTATGAAGGAACATCACAGGTACAACAAATGGTTATTGCAGGCCATGTGATAAAAAAAGTGATAAAATAACAAGCTTATAGTTTATTTTTTAATTAACATGGAGGATTTATTTTGAGAATTATAGTATGTGCAAAACAGGTACCTGATACTACAGAAGTGCGTATAGATCCTAAAACAAATACGCTTATAAGAGATGGTGTACCTAGTATTTTAAACCCGGATGATGCAAATGCCTTGGAGGCAGCATTAACAATAAAAGATAAGTTACCTGATACAATAGTAAGTGTCATTTCTATGGGACCGCCACAGGCTGAAAACATGCTTAGAGAGTGCTTGGCTATGGGTGCGGATGAAGCATATTTGATTTCAGACAGAGCATTCGGCGGATCAGATACATGGGCTACATCAAATGCATTGGCATCGGCGTGTCGCAAGTTGAAAGATTATGATTTTATATTTGGTGGAAGACAGGCAATAGATGGAGATACAGCTCAAGTAGGGCCACAGACAGCAGAAAAACTTGGAATTCCACAGATAACATATGTGCAGGATATTGTATTAAATGACGATAACACTGTAACGGTACAAAGACAGTTGGAAGATGGATATGAAGTAATAAAAGTAAAGTCACCGGCTATGTTAACTGCTGTTAAAGAATTAAACAGTCCAAGATATATGAGTGTTGATAGAATATTTGAAGCTATGAAGATGGATATAACACGTTGGAATATTAACGATTTGGATGTATCACCAACAGATGTAGGTCTTAAGGCTTCTCCTACAAGAGTATATAAATCCTTTACTCCACCGGCTAAGGGAAATTCTGTTATGCTTGAAGGAAGCGTAAAAGATATGGTTGAACAATTGGCTGTCAAGTTTAAACATCATCACATTATCTGATAGGAGGAAAGCATGGATAACAGAGATATAAAATCATTTAAAGGAGTGTGGGTATTTGCCGAACAGCGTCAGGGAGTACTTACACCTGTAGTTATTGAACTTTTGGGAGAAGGAAAGAAACTTGCAAGTAAGATTGGCGTTGAACTATGTGCATTTCTTGCAGGAGATAATGTTGATGATTTGATACCTGAGCTTATACAGCACGGTGCTGATAAGGTATATTATGTGAATAACAAGTTATTACATAATTATACTACAGACGGGTATGCAAAGGTGTTGGAAAAGGCAGTAGAAGAGTATAAGCCTGAGATAATTCTTATTGGAGCCACCCATATAGGTAGAGATTTGGCACCAAGAATTGCTTCAAAACTCAACACAGGACTTACTGCAGATTGTACAAAGCTTGAAATAGATGAAGAAGATGGAAAGCTTTTGCAGACAAGACCTGCATTTGGCGGTAATTTGATGGCGACTATTATCTGTCCTGAAACAAGACCTCAAATGTGTACAGTCCGTCCGGGAGTTATGGATAAGGCTATAAAAGATACATCAAAAACAGGAGACATCATTGACGTAAAGGTCGATTTATCCGAGGATGATATAAGAACAGAAGTATTAGATATAATAAAAATAAAAAAGGATATGATTCCTTTAACTGATGCGGATATTATAGTGTCAGGTGGAATGGGAATCAAAAATGCGGACGGTTTCAAACTATTAAAGGAACTTGCAGATATTTTAGGAGGCACTATTGGTGCTTCAAGAGCTACAGTTGACGCCGGATGGATTGACAGATCAAGACAAGTTGGGCAAACAGGAACAACTGTACGTCCAAAAGTGTATATTGCATGTGGTATTTCAGGTGCTATACAGCATTTGGCCGGTATGCAGGATTCGGGAATTATTGTTGCTATTAATACAAATCCCAACGCACCTATATTTGATGTAGCTGATTATGGTATTGTAGGAGATATATATGAAGTAGTCCCACAACTAATAGAGCTTTTAAAAGATGGTGCTCGTTTAGAAGAATTATTTAATAAAGGTTAAGGAGGAAGTATATGGATAAGAATACTTCTCAAAAATCGGCTTTAGGGGCAATGTTTTCAGTTGCGGCGGTTTGGTTTGGTACACATGTAGGTGGTGGATTTGCAACAGGTAATCAAACGGTACAGTATTTTGTAAAGTATAGATTTACCGCCCTGTTTATGCCTGCATTGGTAATAATACTTTTGGGATGGTGTTATTATAATGGTGCAGTAATGGCTAAGAATCACAAAGCTTTCCGTTATGATGAATTGGCACATCACTTGTATGCTCCATTTTCATCTGCAGGTAAATTGTTTTTTGACATTGCCTTCTTCGTATTGGTTGTAGTAGGTGCCGGTATTGCAATTGCAGGTGGAGGAAAGTTGTTTGCAAGCCTTTGGGGATTGAACTTTTACATTGGTTGTATAATAACAGGAGCAATATTCTTTGTTCTGACTATATTTGGAGCAGGACTTGTTAGAAAGGCATCTACAATTATAACAATTATGATTTTGGTTTGCCTTATTGCACTATTGATTCCGGGATTGTCACTTGGACAGGCAGGCATAAGTGAAGTTGCTGCAACAAAGCATGTAGAAGGATCTTTAGGAACTGCAATATGGAACGGACTGTTGTATGCCGGATTCCAGAGTTTGGTAGTTGCATCTATCATCAGTACATCTCAGCTCCTTGATACAACAAAAAAATGCATGGGATTTGCTATAATCGGAACTGTTATAAATGGTCTTATGACAGCACTTTGTGCAATAATGATACTGGGAAATATGAATGCGCTCACACAACTTGAAGATGGTATGAGTCTTCCGATTTTCAATATAGCTAAATTTATAAATGCACCAATTTTTGTTGTATGCATATTCAGTTATACTGTTCTGTGCATTTGTATCAACAGGTGTAGGAGTAGTATTTGGACTTGTAACAAGATTTGAGAAAGTTGGATTTAAATCATTAAATATCGAGCAAAGAAGAATAATTATATCACTCATTTCAATTGTGATAGCTACCTTGTTGTCATTTGCAGGACTTACAAAGCTTATAGCTGTAGGTTACGGATGGATTGGTAGAGTTTGCGTATTCTTGCTTGTAATACCTTTGGCAGTTGTGGCTCCTATAAAGAACGCGAAGTTTAAAAAGGAACACCCTGAAGTGGAATAAATTTTATAACTTAGGTTTATTATATAAGAGATATGGTAAACCTAAGTTTTTTATAATCAGATATGAAAAAAATATATAGGAGAAATGACAATATATGAGTGACAATCAAAAATTATCCTCACTGACTACGGAGCAAACAGAATTCAAGCGTGAAATCGGTGTATTTGGCGGAATAAGCATTATTGGTGGTATTATGATCGGTTCAGGTATATTCTATCTTGGGTCATATGTATTACAAAGAACGGGAATGAATAGCGGATTGGCATTGATTTGTTGGATACTTGCAGGTATTGTATCGTTAGTAGCAGGACTATGCTATGCGGAACTTGGAACAGCAATGCCAAAAGCCGGCGGGAGAGTAATATATCTTAATGAGGCTTTTCATCCCGTGGTTGGATTTATGGCAGGTTTTACCGATTGGTTACTTGGTGGACCGGGTTCTATTGCTGCAGTTGCTATTGCTCTTATGAATGTAGCAAAATCTTTCTTTCATATTAGTGATTTCGGTATAAAGGTTGCAGCCATAATACTTATTATCGGTGCTACTATCTACAATTTAGTTGGGGTTAAGGTGGCTTCCGCCGTACAAAGCCTTTCAATGGTTGCAAAACTTGTGCCTATTGCAGTGGTTATGTTTGTTGCATTATTTGTTGGAAAAGTAAGTCCGGATCTTTCGCTTGGATCGGCAAGTACTTATGCAATAGAACATAATACAAATGTGGTATCAATGTTAGCTATTGCAATTGTAGCCGCACTTTGGGCATATGAGGGATGGAGTAATCTGAATACCGTTGCTGAAGAAATAAAAAATCCAAAAAAGAATTTACCACTGGCTATTATCATAGGCATAGGTGGTGTGACTGTTCTATATGCATTGTTTAATTTTGCAATTATGAAAGTATTGCCACATGAAAAAATTGTACAAATGATAAATAATGATGATTTGTATCTTGGAACGGCAGTTGCAAAAACGGTTTTAGGAAATGCCGGTGGAATAATTGTTTCAATCGGAATGATATTCGCTATGTTTGGTACCATGAATGGAATGGTCCTTGCACAACCCAGAATGTATTATGCTATGGCAGAAGAAGGACATTTTTTTAAGAGTTTTAAAAAACTTCATCCAAAGTATAAAGTTCCAACTGTACCAATTATTGTTCAATGTATTTTCTCTGTAGTATTAGTATTACTTAGAAATTTGGATCAGTTGACAAATCTTGTGGTAATAAGTGGAATGATATTTAATGTGTTGGTTATACTGGCACTTCCTATATTGAGACACAAGTATCCCGATATAGATAGGCCTTACAAAGTGTGGTTATATCCGATATCTGTTATTGTAGTTGCATTGGTATTTGTAGGGCTTTTGATTCAAGGTATTATAGAAGATCCTATAAATGGTTCATTGGGGCTTGTAGTTCCTGCAGCAGGTGCTGTTGTTTACTTTTATCTTTGATAAAAGAATAAAGAGTGAGGCGAAATAATATGAGAAAGGTCTTGTTTAATGCAAAAGTTTATGTTGAAAGGGGTAAGTTTGCAGAAGCTGTTCTGGTAGAAAATGATAAAATTGTTGCTGTGGGCAGTAATGATGAGATTAAAAATAATTTAGATGATAAGCAAAAGATAGAAGTAATTGACTGCAAGGGAAGACTCTTATTCCGGGATTGAATGACTCACATTTACATTTTTATGCAATTTGGTGAGACGAGAAATCAAGCTATGATAGACGGTGTTACTTCTATAGATGAGATGATTGATATTTGTAAAAGAATTTGCAAGTTCACATCCGAATTATGTGAAAGAAGGGCTTCATGCTATAGGTTGGAATCAGGATAATTTTACAGAAAATAATAGATTACCTGATAAAAATGACCTTGATAAGATAAGTACTGATTTTTCCTATTGTCTTAGAAAAGGGTTTGTGGTCATATAGTTTCTGCAAACTCAAAACTTTTAGAGATGTTGGATATAGAAAATAATAAGAACTTGTTTAAAGATGGAGACTTTCTTGTGGGAGAGGATGGAAAGCCTAACGGTATTTTTACAGGTAACGGTTGCAATATTGCAAAACGTTTGATTCCGGATTTTTCACTTGAAGAACGTAGAAAAATTTTTGATTGAAACCATGGAATATGCAGTAGCACATGGACTTACCAGTGTGCAAAGTAATGATGTTGGAACAACATTTATGGATGGACCGGCCGCTTTTTAAACTTTTTCATGATATATATGATAAAGGAGAAGGATTGATTAGATATAGGCATCAAGTATGTTTTAATAATGTAGAAGACTTTAAAGAGTACTTAGAAAATGGTGAATATGTACATGGTGTTTATTCAAAAGATTCTTGGCTTACTCTTGGACCTTTAAAATTGTTTAAAGATGGAAGTCTTGGGGCTAGAACAGCTCTTATGACAGATGGATATGTTGGTAGACCTGATGACCATGGACTTGAATGGATTAGCGTTGAGGATATGGACAGGTACTGCAAGTTAGCTAAGGAAAAAGGACTTCAAGTTGTTACTCATGTTATTGGTGATGAGGCTGTAAAACGTACTATTGATAGTTATGAAAAGGCATTTGTGGATGGTGAAAATAAATTAAGACATGCTCTGATACATTGTCAAATTACAAGTAGTGAGTTAATAGATAGGATTGCTAAACTCAATATACTGGTTTTTGCACAGCCAATATTCTTAGATTATGATATGAAGATTGCGGATAATCTTGTAGGCTCTAAGCTTGCTTCAACCTCATATGCGTTTGGAAGTTTGGCCAGAAAAGGGGCGCATGTAGCGTATGGTACAGACTGTCCTGTAGAAGATTGTAACCCGTTTCCCAATATATATATGGCTGTAACCAGGAAGGATAAAAATGGAAATCCTAGTGAGGGTTATTACCCTAATGAATGTGTCGATGTTGAAACTGCTATCGATGCTTATACATTGGAAAGTGCATACGGAGAGTTCATGGAAGATGTTAAAGGGCGTATAAAACCCGGATTTTTAGCGGATATGGTGCTACTGGACAAAGATATTTTTACTGTAGAACATGATGATATAAAAAAATATTGCCTGTATTGACTATGGTTGGGTGGTAAAGTTGTATATAAGCGAAATTAAGAAAATATACTATATGGTATGAAATGTTAGAGACACTAAGTCTTATAAATAACTATAAAACTTCTTATTAAAGTTGTTTAATTGATTAGCAAGATAAAGTTCGCCGAAGCTTATCAAGAAAGTAACTTTCAAATTCGTGTTTTATTGGTATATTATCAATAAAAAAAGCGCATATGTATTTGTACAAGATTCATACAAGAAAAGATATTATAAGGACAATATTCACAAAGTTATAAAGGAGATATTGACATAAAATTAGTTGCTATTTATAATTAAATCATTAAAAAGATTGTTGAAGCGATTATGAATATATCGGTAGTATTTGATATATTCAAATATTGATATAAAGATATTTTATCTTTATATATAAAGGGCTATCATAAATGCTACAGGAAAGACTTGATTTGAATGACTTATAATGAATCCTGCAGTATATGATAGCCTTCATTTTTTATGTCCATCCACCATCCAGAGTGATTATTTGTCCGGTAAGATATTTGGATGTTGCAATTTTGTAGACGAACTCGGCAACTTCATCCGCTTCGCCACCTCTTCCAAGCGGTATTTCGTCAAATATAGCGTTTAATTCTTCCTTATCAAAACATTTATTCATTTCAGTATTGATAAATCCGGGGGAAACTGCATTTACTAAAATATTGCTTGGTGCAAGCTCTTTTGCCAGTGCTTTTGTAAAACTGTTTAGACCGCCCTTAGATGCTGAATATGCAGCTTCCATAGATGCTCCTACATTACCCCAAACGGATGAAATGTTTATAATATGCCCTTTTTGTTTCTTTATCATATAAGGAATTATATGCTTTGACATTAAAAAGGCGGATGTGAGATTGGTATTAATTACATTGTTCCATTCATCTATTGACATATCCTGTATCAAACCGATAAAGGATATACCTGCGTTATTTACCAGTATATCTATAGGCCCTATTTCTTTTTGTTGAGGATGATATAAAATCTATTACAGCATTTTTCGTTTCGTGATATCACAGAATGCTTGTATAACATTTTACACCTGTATCTTCAATTGTTTTCTTTGTTTCTGCAAGTCCTTTGGCATTTGTTTTTGCGCATCCGATTATATTACATTTATGTTTTGCAAACTCTATTGCAACGGCTCTGCCGATACCGCCGGAGGCACCTGTTATAAGTACATTCATAGTTGTCCTCTTTTTGTGTATTATATTTTACATTAAGGTAAAGAAAAAGATATAATTGAAGTGAATAATGCAGTTTCATACCTGAAAAACCGTATTTTATACCTTTTATATAGATTATATAGAAATTCGTGTATAATGGCAATTGTTAGAGAAATCAGATGTTAAAGAGTAAGAGTGATACAGGGAGTTCCATCCAATCTAGAGTGAATTTGTTTGGAGTATATAGGAGATCACAGTAAAAAAAGCTATCGTTTAGATAGCTTTTTACGTTAAAAAAATAAAACAGAAATAGATAAACTGCAGTTTGTACCTTAAAAACCGCAGTTTATACTTTTTTTATAAAAATCTATATTTACTGCTATAATCATAATTGTCAAAGCCAAGAAATGTTTGAGAAGTCAAACTTTTTCATAAATATCAATGTTTTGTTTTAGAGTGATTGTTACAGTGATATAGTTTAGGCTGAGTGATATTCAGGAGTGTTTTAAGAGTGATTGCAGAGTGTGTTATATAGTTGGAGTGATATAACATAGTTAGAGTGATATACTTACGCAAGGGTTAGAATTTGTTTAGAGTGATAAAAAAATGTTAGAGTAAAATAAAAGGCATGGTGATGCAAGGCGCCATGCCTTTTTATTTTATTACAAAATCCCTGTAGTAACAAAGGTGGAATATATGATTTATAAATGATGTATAATAGAACCGACATACGATTAAGGAGAAGATATGAAGAGGATATTGTCTTATATATTTGTAGCGGTTTGGTGTATTTGCATTATATTGCTTACATTAAACAGCTCTACCGATATTGTTAAATTAAGTGATAAAGCTTTTTGAATTTGTTATTTTTCATGATGGTGTTTGGAATATTCGGGACAATGGTATTTTCAAATATTTTTAACCGGCAGGACTAAAATTTAGGGCAGCAAGGATTGTTACAATAATACTGTCAGGGATATTTTTCAGTACTTTTCGTTGTATAAGTTTTTTTAGCCAAATAAAATATTGAGGTGTTATATGAGAAAGGAAATTACATTTTATATTTGATTCTATATGGGATAATATGTTTCATCAGTGTCTTTAGATAAGTTTACAGATATTGATTTAGTGAAAAATAGAGCCCTTTTGTGAAACGGTTGCCACATATCACTTTTTATGTGATTTTATGACAACCGTTTTTTATCAATCAACTCAAGTTCTTTTTCTCTTTTTTTCTTATATCAAGTTCATCATCAACCAGGTCTTGCAGCGATATATTGTCAACTACATTGTTAATAGCATCTTCAACTTTTTTTAAAACAGATTCTGTGTTACACAAAAGTCTGAATGCACACAGGAACCGTTGCCGTCAAGACAGTCAACCGGAGAGAGTGAGCCCTCTGTAAGTCTCAGTATTTCACCCAACAGTATATTCTCTCGACAGGTTTGATGAGCAAATATCCTCCTTGAGCTCCTCGGATACTTTTCACAAGTTTTGCTTTTGGAAAGAATGGAGACAATCTGCTCCAAAGTATTTTTTTCTGAAATTCCATAGGATTTGGAAACCTGATTTATTTTTGTAGGGTGTATCGGAGTTTATTGCAAACTCAACCATCATTTTTTTAAAGCGTATCTACCTCTAGTAGAAATTTTTCATTTGATTCCTCTTTTTCTATATAATCTGATGATTTATTTCAGTTGAAAGCCTTTGGAGTTTGAGCGAAAATCATCAGTTTGATTTAATTTAATACCTAGTATCATAACTAGGAATTGATACTATCATATCAAATCTGGAAATAAATGTAAACTAAGTATGGTGATATTATTATAAATATGTGGTATAATGAAGACTTTAAGAGAGCTTTATAAATTTACATATATTATGTTTTTATGATAGAAAGGGCAAAGATGGAGAAGAACAGTCGATTTTTTTGATAATGCCGAAGCTATATTTAACGGTATGAATACTTTTCTTACAACAAAGACTGTAGTGGGAGAGCCTATTGTTGTAGGTGATACTACAATAATACCATTTGGTTGATGTAAGTTGTGGAATGGCGACAGGGTACATTTGAAGAAACCTCAAAGTCAAAGGGTGGCGGCGGAATGAGTGCCAAGATAACACCAAGTGCAATGCTTATTATTCAAGACGGAAGAACAAAGGTTGTGAATATAAAAAAATCAGGATGCATTCACCAAAAATCATTGATATGATTCCTGATCTTATAAATAAGGTTACAAATAAGTCTGATGTAGACAAGGATGCTACAAAGCAGGCTGAGACAATATTAAATGAAAGTGAAAGTAAATATATTGATTGACAATCACTATATTTTTTTAGTGTATACTTAGTAGGTATGCCGCTCAATGTTGGTTTCAAGCCTGTTTCAGGCACCAATTTTGGCGAGTAATGATAATAGGAGGTATCCTTATGTACGCAATTATTGCTACAGGTGGTAAGCAGTATAAGGTTTCTGAAGGAGATATCATTAGAGTAGAGAAACTTGGAAAAGCAGACGGTGAGGCTGTTACATTCGATCAGGTTCTTGCACTAAACGATGGAGAACTTAAAGTTGGAACACCTACTGTAACAGGAGCAAGTGTTAGTGCATCTGTTCTTAAAGAGGGCAAGGCTAAGAAGGTTATTGTATACAAGTACAAGCCTAAAAAAGGTCACCACAAGAAGAACGGTCACAGACAGCAGTTTACAGAAGTTAAGATTGAAAAGATTAATGCATAATCTTTATGATTGACGTTGTTGCATTTGCTAAAAGATGGCAAATACACCGGTTTGAAAGTTTCGGGACATGCAAACTTTGATGAAGAAGGTAAGGACATAGTATGTGCGGCGGTTTCGGTGCTTACACTGAATCTGGCAAATTCTATTGAACATTTTTGTGATGATGACTTTACGGTCGATTCTGATGACGGCTTCTTTTCTTTGGTTTTGCATGATAGAAGTGAAAAATCGGGACTATTACTGGATTCATGTATTCTTGGTCTTATGGATATAGGAGAAGAGTACAGAGATTTTATCAAGATTAATTTACAGGAGGTCAAGTAAATGTTAAAAATGAACCTTCAGCTTTTCGCTCATAAAAAGGGAGTTGGATCTACAAAGAACGGTCGTGACTCTGAGTCAAAAAGACTTGGTGCTAAGAGAGCAGACGGACAGTTTGTTTTAGCTGGAAATATACTATACAGACAGAGAGGTACAAAGATTCATCCGGGACTTAATGTAGGTCGTGGTGGTGATGATACTTTGTTCGCTACAGTTGATGGTGTAGTTCGTTTTGAAAGAAAGGGCAGAGACAAAAAGCAGGTTTCTGTTTACCCAAGAGCTATTGCTGAATAAGAGTTGAGACAGGAGGCTTCATACAGATGTATGAGGCCTTCTTTAATACAAAGAGGTATTTATGTTTGCTGATAGTGCAAAAATTTTTATAAAGTCGGGCAAGGGCGGAGATGGACATGTAAGCTTTAGAAGAGAGCTGTTTGTGGCTGCCGGCGGTCCTGACGGTGGTGACGGTGGAAAAGGTGGAGATATCATCTTTGAAGTGGATGAAGGTCTGAATACACTCACCGATTTTAGAATGAAGAGAAAATATGTGGCAGGAGACGGTGAACCGGGTGGTAAGAGAAAATGCCATGGTGCTGATGCCAAGAGTCTGACGCTTAAAGTACCTGAGGGTACGGTAATAAAGGACTTTGAAACCGGCAAGGTAATTGCCGATATGTCAGGTGAAAATAAGAGAGAGGTTATTCTTAGAGGAGGTAAGGGTGGTTTTGGTAATATGAATTTTGCCACCGCTACCATGCAGGTACCTAAGTTTGCAAAGCCCGGTCAGCCCGGAAAAGAGATGTTTGTTCTCTTGGAGCTGAAAGTTATAGCAGATGTCGGTCTTGTAGGATTTCCTAATGTAGGTAAGTCAACACTGCTCTCCAGAGTAAGTAATGCAAAGCCTAAGATTGCTAATTATCACTTTACAACACTTGATCCTCATCTGGGAGTGGTGGATGTCAAGGGAGCAGGCGGTTTTGTTATGGCAGATATTCCGGGACTTATAGAGGGTGCCAGTGAAGGTGTAGGCCTTGGACATGATTTCCTAAGACATATTGAAAGAACCAAGGTACTTGTACATGTGGTAGATGCGGCTTCTACTGAAGGCAGAGATCCTGTAGAGGATATAAAAACCATCATGAATGAGCTCAAGAGTTATGATGAGAGCCTGCTTGAAAGACCGCAGCTTATTGCCGCAAATAAAATAGATGCAATCTATGATGAAGAAAACAGTCAAATAGAGAGAATAAAGGAGGCTTTTCCCGACATTAAGGTATTCCCTATATCGGGAGTAAGCGGAAAAGGTATACAGGAGCTTCTCTATGAAATTGTAAATGTTTTAAGTACAATCGACAGAACTGTTAAAGTTTTTGAGAAAGAGTTTGAAGTAGATTATTCAAGTGATAAGAATCTTCCGTTTACAGTTGAAATTGATGAGGACGGAGTATTTGTGGTAGAAGGTCCAAGAATTGAAAAGATGCTTGGATATACAAATCTTGATTCTGAGAAGGGATTTGATTTCTTCCAGAAATTCTTAAAGACTTCAGGTGTTTTGGAAAAGCTGGAAGAGGCAGGAATAGTTGATGGAAATACTGTTCGTATGTATGGCCATGAGTTTGACTATTATAAGTAAATAGGAGAGAAATGAATAGTAGACAAAGAGCATATTTAAAGGGACTGGCTATGAGCCTTGACCCTATAATGCAAATAGGTAAAGCTTCTCTTACAGAGGAGAATGCGGCAGCTATTGCAGAGGCTATGGAGCCCAGAGAGTTAATAAAGATATCTGTTTTTGAAAAAAACTGTGCCGACGATCCTAAGATAATTGCAGCTGAAATTGCAAAAGCTTACAAGAAGTGAGGTTGTGCAGGTCATAGGAAAGAAGATAGTACTTTATAAACAGGCTGATGAGCCTAAGAACAGAAAGATAAACCTTCCGAAGTAATATGAAAAGAATCGGTATTCTTGGCGGTACATTTGATCCGATACATTTAGGACATTTGATACTGGCAGAGGAAGCAAAAGAGTTGTGTAATCTTGATGAAGTATGGTTTATGCCCGCAAAGACACCGCCACATAAGCTTGGTAAAAAGATCAGTGAATTCTCTATCAGAAAATCCATGATTGAATTGGCGATACATGGGCATGGCGGACTTTATTGTTCGGATTTTGAAAATACTTTAGAAGGTAATTCCTACACTTTCAATACTTTGGAAAAACTTCAGAGTAAGTATATTGACGATGAGTTTTACTTTATTATGGGTGCGGATTCGTTTTTATGAGATAGAAACCTGGAAAAATCCTGATATCATATTAAAGATAGTAAAATTGATAGTGGCATCAAGGGATTACAGCAATGAAAAATCTTACCTTAAAAAGCATTTTGAGTATCTGAAAAGTAAATATGAAATTAAAGGTATTTACTTTTTGGATACTATGGATATTGATATTTCTTCAACTCATATAAGGGAATTGGCCGGAGGCGGAGAAAGTATTACAAAAGTATGTTCCTGAGAGTGTTTGCAGATATATAGAAGAGAATAAAAATATATGTTTGATTTTTAGTCGAGAAAATATAGACTTTATAAAGGCTGATTTGAAAGAAAAATTGTCGAAAAAAAGATATGAGCATACTCTTGGAGTGGCTTATACATCGGCTGCTTTGGCTATGCGCTATGGAGAGGATATTGTGAGGGCGGAAATTGCAGGTATTTTTGCATGATGTAGCCAAAGGAGAGAAGGTTTCAAAACTCAAAGAGGATATGAATGGATTTATTGATCCTTATACCGATAAATCTTATGTTGCTTTGAGTGTCAGATAAAGCGCCGCAAATCCTTCATGCAATATATGCACCTTTTTTGGCAATGAAAAAAACTATAATATAGAAGATAAAGATATCTTGTCAGCTATAAGATGGCATACAACAGGTAAAAAAAGATATGAGTATGTTGGAAAAAAATTGTATTTGTTGCAGATTATATAGAGCCTAACAGAAAACAATTACCGGGTCTTGATGAGATAAGAAAAACTTGCATTTGAGGATATAACTAAAAAGCGATAGGAAGAATTGCAAAATTCAACCATTGAGTATTTGAGCGGTCAGGATATGTATATAGATAAATTTACATATGAATTGAGAGATGAAGAGGTGTAGATGGAAATAAAAGAAATTGTAAAAAGATTTATAATATAATTGATGATAAAAAAAGGTGAAGATATCAAGGTTATTGATATAACAAAAGTAAGTTCTGTAGCGGATTATTTTTATAATAGCCAGTGCAAAATAATGTAAATCAGGTTCAGGCTATATCTGACGAGATTGATTTTATTTTGGGTAGAGAAGGAATTGTTCCTCATGCTATAGAAGGAAATAAGAATGCAACATGGATGTTGCTTGATTACAGGGATATTGTTGTTCATATTTTTCCTTAGAGAAGACAGAGCTTTCTATGATCTTGACAGAATCTGGAGAGACGGAATAGAAGTGGAAATGTAAAAAAGCTGCCTTTCGGCAGCTTTTTTTAAAGCTCGCGATCGGAATCGAACCGACGACCTACTCATTACGAATGAGTTGCACTACCAACTGTGCTACACAAGCTTGTATATGAATAAAGGAAGAGCTTTACTCTTCCTTTAATGACCAATCCGGGAATCGAACCCGGGTTTGCGCCGTGAGAGGGCGCCGTCTTAGCCGCTTGACCAATTGGCCCTATAACGGGATATTTACTTTTTGATGACCAATCCGGGAATCGAACCCGGGTTTGCGCCGTGAGAGGGCGCCGTCTTAGCTGCTTGACCAATTGGCCTTATAAAAATCGAGGTGACAAGATTCGAACTTGCGACCTCAGCGTCCCGAACGCTGCACTCCACCAAACTGAGCCACACCTCGAGATTTAAAGCAGGGGAAGAGGGGCTCGAACCCCCATTTACGGTTTTGGAGACCGTTGCTCTACCATTGAACTATTCCCTCTGTAAGGTACTTTGATACTATATCAGTTAAGCTCTAATCTGTCAACTAAAAGTTTTTATTTTTTTATAAAAAAATTTGATTGAATTTTTGGATTCGTATTATAATCAAAGTAAATATTTGAAGGGGTGCTAATACGGCTGAGAGAGGTTTTTTTACCTTAACCCATAACCTGATCCGGGTAATGCCGGCGTAGGGAAAGAAAAAAAGACTGCCGTAGAGCAGTCTTTTTTTGGAGGTAAATATGAATGCGAGTGTAGCTATACAGACATTACCTGAAATATATGACAATGAAGAAATAGTAAGAATTGTAGATGAGGTAATAGCATATATAAAGAGTACAGGTTTGAAATATTATGTCGGTCCTTTTGAAACAACCATTGAGGGCGAATACGACGAACTGATGGATATTGTAAAGGAATGCCAACATGTGGCGATAAGAGCAGGTGCACCGGGGGTAATGGCTTATATTAAAGTAAGCTTTAAACCTGACGGAGATTTGCTTACAATAGACAGAAAGGTGACAAAAACACCATACAGATGAAAAATAAAAGAGACAGTATATACCCGATCGGATTTGGTGTTTTATTTTTGTTAATCTGGCAGATGCTTTGCAGCCTACAAATAATACCGGGATATCTCATGCCTTCACCTGTGCAGATAGTAAGTGCATTGGTAGAAGATTTTTCATTACTCATGTATCATCTTTTATATACGCTGCTTGAAAGTATGCTTGGACTGACAGTAGGAGTGCTACTGGGACTTTTATTTGCATTGTTAATGGACAGATTTTTCAAAACTTTATAAAACCTTTTATCCGATTATTATTATCAGCCAAACGATTCCTACAATAGCAATTGCACCGCTTTTTGGTATTATGGTTCGGATATGATCTTTTGCCTAAAAATTATACTGATAGTACTTGTGACTTTTTTTCCCTATTACGATAGGTGTACTTGAAAGTTTTAAGAGTACGGACAAAGATGAGATAAAACCTTTTAAAGTCTATGGGTGCAAGCGAAATTGATATTTATAAATTTATAAAGCTGCCTTCATCTATGGGAAAAATTTTTTGCGGCATTGAAGATTTCAGCTTCATACTCTGTAGTAGGAGGTGTGATATCGGAATGGCTTGGAGGATTTAGAGGACTTGGCGTATATATGACAAGGGTCAGAAAGGCATATGCCTTTGACAAGATGTTTGCAGTTATAATTATTATATCTATACTTAGTTTATTATTATTAAAGGCGGTGGATATTTTGGAGAAAATATCAATGCCATGGGAGGAGAAACATGAAAAAAGTAATTAAGAATTTATTTGTTGCATTAAGTGTCGGTGCTTTGGTTTTGGGAAGTACTGCCTGTGGGAGTAAAAAGAATACAGAAACCGGCAGTAAAAAGCTGACTTTGGTACTTGATTGGACGCCGAATACAAATCATACAGGATTTTATGTTGCAATGGAAAAGGGATACTATAAGGATGCAGGAATTGAGCTTGAAATAGTTCAACCGCCTGAGGACGGTGCGGAAGTACTTGTTGCAAGCGGTAAGGCAAATTTTGGAGTATCCTTTCAGGATACTATGGCAGGAGCGCTCTCAGGAGACAATGCGCTTCCTATAAAGGCGGTTGCAGCTATAACACAGCATAATACTTCAGGAATAATGTCAAGAAAAGATGACGGAATTACATCACCTAAGGGACTTGAAGGTAAAAATTATGCGACATGGGATATGCCTATAGAAAAAGCTATGTTAAAAAATGTAGTTGAAAAGGACGGAGGAGATTTCAGCAAGGTAAATCTTATACCCTCAACAGTTACAGATGAGGTATCTGCACTTAGCAGCAAACAGGTAGACGCTATCTGGGTATATTATGGATGGGCAGGTATTGCAGCCAATGTCAAAGGCTTTGAATTTGATTATTTTGCTTTTAAAGATATTAATCCAACATTTGACTATTATACACCTGTAATTTTCACAAATGATGATATGATAAAAAATGATAAGGATACGGTTAAGAGTTTTCTTGAGGCTACAAAAAAAGGATACGAGTTTGCTGCAGGAAATCCGAAGGAGTCTGCGGAAATACTGTTAAAATATGCACCTGAGATAGATAAAAAAATCTTGCAATGGCTTCTCAAGAGTATTTATCAGCTCAATACATCGATGAAGGTACTCCATGGGGATATATTGATGCCGACAGATGGGGAGAATTTTATAAATGGCTTAATGAGAACAACCTTTTAGAAAACCCTATAGATGAGGGAGCGGGACTTGATAATGAATTCATCACAAAATAGTGAGGTTATTTTTAGAAGTAAGAAATGTAAGCTTCGGATATGATGAAAGACAAATTATTTCAAATGTAGATATCGAACTTAAAGATAATGAGTTGGTTTCACTTCTTGGAGTAAGCGGAAGTGGAAAGAGTACTTTATTTAATATAATAGCAGGACTGTTAAAGCCCGATGCAGGAAAGGTAATATATAGAGGAGAGGATATCACAGGTAAATCAGGTATTATAAGCTATTCATTTCAAAAAGACCTTTTGCTGCCTTATATGACGATAGAAGAGAATGTGGCACTCCCCCTTTTGATAAAAAAGGAAAAGAAAGCGGATGCATTGGTAAAAGGCAAATGAAATGTTAAAAAGAGTTTAAGCTGGATGCCTATGCAAAGAAATATCCTAAAGAACTCTCAGGAGGTATGAGGCAAAGGATTGCACTTTTAAGAACATATCTTTTTTCAAAAGACGTTTCTTTACTTGATGAGCCATTTTCCGCACTGGATGCCATTACAAAGGATGAGATGCATGACTGGTATATGAATATGAGAAGAAAATATAAAACTTCCACTATATTTATAACCCATGATGTGGATGAAGCGATACTTCTGTCGGACAGAATTTATATTCTTGGAGACGGAGGTATAAAAACGGAGATAAAAATAGAAACCTCGGTAAGAGATAATTCTTTTAAGCTTACAAAAGAGTTTTTGGACTATAAAAAGTCTGTAATAGGTTGCCTTGAAAGCGGTAATACATAAAACCGGATATAAAAACACCCCTGAATATTAAGTTATCCAGGGTGTTTTTCAGGTTTAATTTATCTTTTTCAATTCATAAAGATTCATAACTTCAAATGTATCAAAGTTTGGAATGGCGGCAAATGAGCAGTCAAGATATGTCTTAGAATCTTTTGCATTCATACTGAAAATATAATTATAACCTGCTTCAAAAAGGTAATCAGGTGAAAGCTCACTGCTTGGACCGTATATTCCTTTTATTTTTGCATTTGTACAGGCATTTAATATATCAAGGTATGAGTTATTTACAAGAGTGGAGCCTGACATAATAATTATATCCAAATCTTTTGAGTACATCTGTGTGCTTTAGAGCATCTTCTCCAAGATGGAAATAAATATTTTTAGGATAAACCTCCGTATTGTTCTTTGATATATGATAGCTTAGAATCTGTTTTTCAGGAAGCAGATCAAATGCATGGAATTCCTTACATTTGTTAAGGAAAAATCTGATATAAACACCATATCCTATAAGTCCTACTTTCATATCCTTTACATCATATTTAAAATTAAGACCTTCGCTACGCTCAATACCTCTGTCTTTTAGAAGCTCTACAGTATTTAACGGCTTACTCATCAAATTGCTAAGTACTACAAGTATAGTACGAAGTGTCTCATCTTCCTTTAGCAAAAGTTCAACAATACATTGATTTAAAGGCTTTGCCTATAAGCTCTCTTATGATAGACTCATATTCAGCTATAGGCTTTTCATTTTCCTATTCTGAGTGCAAAAACTTATTTTTTGATTATTATCAATAGCCATTGCCCATTTGAAACCGAAGACAAATTCTTCCAAATTGGCTATGGGAATATCATATTTCTTATACAGAGCAAGATTGAGCTCCAGTATTCTTTTTAATATCCTTCATAAATCTCCTTTATTAAAAGCAAATACATTAATATTAAAATGTATACAATTTACTGCTGCAAAAATAATTATAAGACAAAAGTATATTGCTTGTAAATAGGTAAGACTAACTTCATAGAAGTTAATAAATTTTATTTGTTTAACATTAAATTAGCTTAATTGACATTATTTAAAACCTTGTATAGGACAATTAGCTATGATAGAATAAACTATATACTTTAAAAAAACGAAGTAATCAGGGGTATTCTATATGAGTGAATTGACCGGAGAGTGGAAGGAAGTACTTAGCGGAGAGTTTAAAAAACCATACTACAGAAGTTTGTATGAATTTGTAAAAGAGGAGTACAGTACACATACGGTATTTCCGCCGGCAGATAAGATATTTGAGGCATTACATCTTACACCTTTATCAAATATTAAAGTTGTGATTTTGGGACAGGACCCTTATCATGGAGAAAATCAGGCACATGGTTTATCTTTTTCAGTGCCTAAGTCTCAAAAGAAAATTCCACCTTCTCTTATAAATATATATAAAGAGCTTCATGATGATGTAGGTACATATATACCTAATAACGGAAATTTGTTAAAATGGACTGAACAGGGCGTGCTTTTACTTAATACCATACTGACAGTAAGAGCTCATAAAGCCTTTTCACATCAGGGAAAGGGCTGGGAGAATTTTACAGATGCGATAATAAATATTATAAATGAGACGGACAGACCTATTGTGTTTATGTTATGGGGAAGTGCTGCAATATCAAAAGCTAAGATGTTAAATAATCCTAAGCATTTGGTATTAAAGACTGTGCATCCAAGTCCACTTTCCGCATATAGAGGTTTTTTTCGGATGTAAACATTTTTTTCAAAAAGCAAATGAATTTTTGGTAAAAAATAATATATCGCCGATTGATTGGCAGATAGAGAATATTTAGAAGATAAATATGGAAAGGATTAGTATGAATATACTGGAGATACTCAAGGTCATAATTATCGGTATTGTAGAGGGTATAACGGAATGGTTGCCTATAAGTTCCACAGGTCATATGATTTTGATTGATGAGCTTATCAGACTTAATGCAAGCACCGAATTCAAATCAATGTTTATGGTGGTTATACAGCTTGGTGCTATTTTGGCTGTTGTGGTTTTATATTTTTAAAAAGTTGAATCCGTTTCAGCAGGGTAAAAGTTCAAAGATGAGAAGACTTACCATTGAATTGTGGAAGAAGATTATTATTGCATGTTTGCCGGCTGCTATGCTTGGGTTTTTAATTGATGACTGGCTGGATGCACATCTTTACAATGGCTTTGTGGTATCTATGGCACTGATTATCTATGGTATTTTATTTATTATGATAGAAAATTCCAATAAAAAGAGGATTGACAGTATCAGAAGCGTTCATGCAATAGATTATCAGACCGCTTTATTTATCGGATTCTTTCAGGTGCTTGCACTTATACCGGGAACGTCAAGGTCGGGTGCGACTATTATAGGCGGTATGATTTTAGGAGCTTCCAGAGCCGTATCGGCTGAGTTTTCTTTCTTCTTAAGCATACCTATAATGTTCGGTGCAAGCCTTTTGAAACTGGTTAAATTCGGTTTCCACTATACTGCAGCGGAAGTCGTATATCTTTTACTTGGAATGATAGTTGCATTTGTTGTATCTGTCTTTTCTATAAGTTTCTTATTAAACTGGATAAAGAAAAATGATTTTAAATTCTTCGGTTACTATAGAATCGGTCTTGGACTGGTAGTGCTTGTATGGTATTTTGTATCATCTTTGATGGGATAAATTTTCAGGCATATATTTATAATGAGATCACATTATAAATATATGCCTTTTACTTTGACAATCTATTAAAAAGCATTATCATAAAAGAAATTGTACGCAAACAGATAGGAGGATTATGCTTAGACTGGCTAGATATTTAAAAAGATTATAAAGTGGAGTCTGTTCTTGCACCATTATTTAAATTTTTTGAGGCGGCATTTTGAACTTTTGGTACCGCTTGTCATAGCAAAAAAATTATTGATATCGGTATTGGAAATAAAAGATTCAAATTATATTATAAAGATGGGTATACTGCTTGTGACATTAGCCGTAATTGGGCTTATATCAGCAATAGTTGCACAGTATTTCAGTGCAAAAGGCTGCAACAGGCTTCGGAACGAAGCTTAGAGATGATTTGTTTGCTCATATTTTTAAAGTTTTTCACATGCAGAGACTGATATACTTGGAAGAGAAACTCTTGTAACAAGAATTACAAATGATAGTGATCAGGTGCAAAACGGTGTAAACAGATTTTTTTAGACTGGTTCTCAGGTCACCTTTTATAGTAGCAGGTGCATTTATAATGTCATTTAATATAGATGCAAAGATGTCGCTTATCGCATTTACTGTAATAGTAATTCTTTCAATAATAGTTGCGTTCATAATGTCTAAGAGTATAGGTCTTTATCGAAATGTACAAAGAAAAGCTTGATAAGGTTCTTGGAAAACGGGAGAAAATCTTACAGGTATCAGAGTTATTCGTGCTTTTTCAAAAGAAAAAAGTGAGGTCGGTGAATATGATGCTGCGACAGAGGATTTATATAATGATCAGTTAAGAGTGGGAAATATATCCGCACTTTTAAATCCTCTTACATATGTTGTAGTAAATTTAGGTATAGTAGCAATACTTCAATCAGGTGGAATACAGGTAAATATAGGTAATCTTACTACAGGTCAGGTAGTGGCTCTTATAAATTATATGTCACAGATACTTGTAGAACTTGTAAAGTTTGCCAATCTAATAATACTTTTAGCAAAGGCCAGTGCCTGTGCAAAGAGAATAAATGAAATATTTGATATTAAATCATCGATAAATGGCGGTAACAGTGAGCTTGTTTTAAATGATTTTTGACGGTGAGATAATAACTTTTTGAAAATGTGGGTTTTGCATATCCTAAGTCAAAGGAAGAGGCTATTTCAGATATAACATTTTCTGTAAGAAAGGGAGAAACCATAGGTATAATCGGAGGTACGGGTTCAGGAAAGAGCTCTCTTATAAATTTAATTCCAAGATTTTATGATATAAGCAGAGGCAGTATAAAAATTGCGGGTAGAGATATAAAGGACTACACTTTAGATTCTCTAAGAAAAAATGTGGCTTTGGTTGAGCAAAAATCAAGGTTATTTAGAGGTAATATAAGAAACAATCTGCTTTGGGGAGATAACAGTGCAACTGATGAAGCATTGTATGAAGCGGCAGATATCGCTCAGGCTACAGATGTAATCAATTCCAAAAGAAGATAAGCTTGATTCTGAGGTTGCAATGTATGGAAATAATTTCTCCGGAGGCCAAAAACAGAGACTTTCCATTGCAAGAAGTCTTGTAAAAAGAGCGGGAATACTTATACTTGATGATTCATCTTCAGCGCTTGATTATGCTACTGATTCAAGACTGAGAAAGGCAATTAAAGAGATAAAAAAATATTACAACTCTTATAGTAAGTCAAAGAATAGTATCAATAAAAAAATGCCGACAGAATAATAGTACTTGACGACGGGAAAAATTGTAGGGAATTGGCACTCATGATGAACTTTTTGGAGAATAATCCTATTTATAAGGAAATACACAGTTCACAGATAATGGCAGAGGAGGTTTAAAATGAATAATAATAAAAAAATACCTTGAAAAAGAATTTTTAAGCCTGCTTCATCCATATAGATTCAGGATGTTAATAAGTCTGATACTTGCTGTAGTTATTGTACTTACGACTTTATATTTACCGATACTTACAGGTAGAGCTGTGGATACAATTGTTTCAAAGGGAAATGTAGACTTTGAAAAGCTGATAAAAATTATTTTTACAATGATAATTATAATGTGTATTACGGCTATAGCACAGTGGTGTATGACTGCAATAAATAACGGAGTTGCATATCATATGGTAAGGGATATCAGAAATCAGGCATTTGCAAAGATAATGAAACTGCCTATATCATATGTGGATTCTACAAGTCATGGTGAGATAATAAATAGAGTTATTAAATGACGTAGACCAGTTTTCTGAAGGGTTATTGATGGGATTTGCCCAGTTTTTTTACAGGAATACTTACCATAGTACTTACTATTTTTATACTGTTTACAATAAATGTATATGTTACATTAGTGGTACTTCTTGTTACACCGCTTGCAATGCTTGTGGCAGGACTTATTGCAAAAGAATACTTACAAGCATTTCAAGGCTCAATCGGAAAGAAGAGCAAGGATGACAGGAATAGTGGATGAAATGATTGCAGGACTTGGCACTGTGAAAAAAACTTCAACATGGAGAATAAGATAGAAAACGAGTTTAAAGAATCCGATGAGGCACTTAGGGTTGCAAGTCAAAATGCTATATTTATTTCGGCAATAGCATTTCCTGCCACAAGATTTGTAAATTCTTTGGTATATGCAGGTGTTGCAATTTCAGGAGCATTGCTTGCAATTACGGGGAAAAATGAGTGTTGGACAGCTCACTTCCGTACTAAGTTATGCTACTCAGTATACAAAGCCTTTTAATGAAATATCGGGAGTTGTTACTGAATTGCAAAATTCATTTGCATGTGCAGCGAGGGTATTTGCACTTATAGATGAAGAAGAGATACTTCCTGATAAGGATGAAAATAATAAGATTGAAAATGTAGACGGGAAATGTAGAAATATCACATGTTTATTTCTCCTATGACAAATCAAAGAAACTTATTGAGGATCTTAATCTGGATGTAAAATCAGGGCAGAGGATTGCAATAGTGGGACCGACAGGTAGCGGAAAGTCCACTATTATAAATCTTTTGATGCGCTTTTATGATATAGACAGCGGTTATATAAAGATAGAAGGCAAAAATATCAATGATATTACAAGAAAATCTATCAGAGAGAACTTCGGTATGGTTTTGCAGGAGACATGGTTAAAGAATGCTTCAATAAGGGATAATATTGCATTCGGAAAACCGAATGCTACATTTGAAGAGATAGAGGCGGCAGCTAAGGAAGCCTATGCAGACAGCTTTATAAAAAGATTACTTGACGGATATGATACATTAGTAACCGAGGGTGGTGAAAATCTTTCGGCAGGACAAAGACAGCTTTTATGTATTGCAAGAATAATGCTCGTATTGCCACCTATGCTTATACTTGATGAGGCAACATCAAGTATAGATACAATGACTGAAGCAAGAATAAGTAAGGCATTTGATAAGATGATGACAGGTAGAACAAGTTTTTGTAGTTGCTCACAGACTTTCAACTATAAAAATGCCGATGTAATACTGGTGCTTAAAGACGGTCATATTATAGAACAAGGAAATCATAAAGAGCTTTATGGATATGAAGGGCTTCTATTATGAATTAAATAATGCAGTTTAAAAATTAGAAAGAGGAATATATGAGAAAATTAGCACTAAGCGATGATATACTGCTTTAGCGTAGACAAGCCGGCAAGATATATCGGCGGTGAGTTAAATTCAAGAGATAAAAAGATTAGAAGATGTAGATATAAGATTTGTTATGTGTTTTCCTGATGTCTATGAAATAGGAATGAGTCATATAGGAATGCAGATCATATATGATATGCTCAATAAAAGAGAAGACACATTCTGTGAGAGATTATTTTCTCCATGGGTTGACCTTGATAAGGTACTCAGAGAAAAGAATATCCCGCTTTTTTCTTTGGAGAGCCAGGAAAATGTAAAGGATGCCGATATTTTAGGCATTACTTTACAGTATGAGATGTGCTACACAAATATTTTGCAGGTTTTAGAACTTTCACAGATTCCAATGTATGCAAAGGACAGGGGAGAGGAATATCCTATAGTAATAGGTGGTGGACCATGTTCTTATAATCCGGAGCCTTTGGCACCTTTCTTTGACATATTCTATATAGGTGAGGGTGAAGTGGTCTATGATAAACTGCTTGACCTTTACAAGGAATGTAAAAAAAATGGGCTTTCAAAACATGAATTTTTAAGAAAAGCGGCAAAACTTGACGGTATGTATGTACCGGAGTTTTATGAAGTAAGCTATAAGGAAGACGGTACGATAGCATCATTTACACCTAAGTACGAAGATGTTCCAAGTGTTGTACACAGAGTTGTGGTTCAAAATATGGATACTGTATCATATCTTTCAAAGCCGGTAGTTCCTTTTATTAAGGTCACACAAGACAGAGTGGTGCTTGAAATAATGAGAGGATGTATCAGAGGATGCAGATTCTGTCAGGCAGGAAATGTGTACAGGCCGCAAAGAGAACATTCGCTTGAATATCTTATTAATTATGCTAAAACAATGCTTGATATTACCGGAGCGGAGGAAATTTCACTCAGTTCACTCAGCTCAAGTGATTACAGTCAGCTTGACAAACTTCTTGATTTCCTTTTGGAATATACAAAGGATAGAGGAATCAATATATCTTTGCCTTCTTTGCGAATTGATGCGTTTTCATTGGATGTAATGAGTAAGGTTCAGGATGTAAAAAAGAGTTCTTTGACATTTGCGCCTGAGGCCGGAACACAAAGACTGAGAGATGTTATAAATAAGGGAATTACAGAGGAAGATATATTAAGCGGTTCTATGGAGGCATTTAAAGGAGGATGGAATAAAGTAAAGCTTTATTTTATGCTTGGACTTCCTACAGAAACTGATGAGGATATTAAAGGAATACCTTTGCTTTGTGAAAAAATAGCTGAAAATTATTACTCTATTCCAAAGGATCAAAGAATAGGTAAGGTATCTATTACCGCAAGTTCATCTTTCTTCGTGCCGAAGCCTTTTACACCTTTCCAGTGGGCAAAAATGGAAACAGAGGATGAGTACCTTAGAAGAGCACATCTTGTAAAGGATATTTTCAGAGAGCAGTTAAACCAAAAGAGTATGAAGTATCAGTACCATGATGCGGAGGTAACACTTCTTGAGGGACTTATGGCAAGAGGTGACAGAAAAATTGCGGATGTCATAGTTAATGCTTATAAAAACGGTGCAATGTATGATTCATGGTCGGATCAGTTTAATATGGAATATTGGCTTAAAGCATACGAGCAAAGCGGTATAGATCCAAGCTTTTATACATTAAGAGAAAGAGATCTTGATGAGCTGTTCCCTTGGGATTTTATAGATTCCGGAGTTACAAAGGAATTCCTTATCAGAGAGTGGAAAACAGCACATGAAGATAAGATCTCACCAAACTGCAGACAGCAGTGTTTAGGTTGCGGTGCAAGAAAATATAATGGAGGTGTTTGCTTTGAAGGTAAGAATTAAGTTTGAAAAAACCGAGCAAATGCGTTTTATAGGCCATTTGGATATAATGAGATATTTTCAAAAAGCTATGAGAAGGGCGGACATTCCTATAAAATACAGTGAAGGATTTTCGCCTCATCAGATAATGTCATTTGGTGCTCCCTTAAGTATGGGTGTATCGGGACTTGGTGAATATATGGATATAGAGTTAAAGGAAGGTAGTCATATTTCATCTAAAGAAGCAATAAGAAGGCTCAATGAGATGATGTGCACCGGAATGAAGGTTACCAAGTTTTTACAGATTCCCGATAATTCCAAACCGGCTATGGCTTTGATGGATACAGCCGATTTCAAGGCGGAATTTAAAACTGAAGTAAAAGAAACAGACATTAATGCCGCTATAGAAAAAGCTTATGTCAAAAAGAGTCTATATTACTGACAAAGGTATCAAAAAAAGAAAAAGAAAAAAATCAGTACGGAAAGTTTGTAGAGGTGGAAACAACTTCAGTTGTAGATATAAAGCCTTTTATATATAAGCTTGAAGCTATAAAAAACGGTGTATACATGCATCTATCACAGGGAAGTATAAATAATATAAAGCCTGCTGCCGTTATGGAATTTTTATATGAAGAAGGATTATCGGCAGCTAAAAAGAATGAATATTATTTATATAGATTAGATATGTATACGGATGAAGGGAAGGCCCTTGATGAATACGGCTGTGAAATTATCTAAGCTTCTTATCACAAGCTATAAGAATAAAAATTTTGCAATATCATATGATGAGAATAGGGCAAACGAGATAGAGTATATCGAGGATACTTCTTTACTTGGCAGTATTCATATAGGTAAGGTAAAAAAAATTGCTAAAAACATAAATGCCGCCTTTGTAGAGATTGAGTACAATTCAGAACGCCAAACTGTATATTTTGATATGGCTGAACTTAAGCATCTTATATTTGCCGATGAAAAAGAGCATACGGTTTTACATGAGGGCGATGACATTGTAATAAAGATTTCAAAGCTTCCTATAAAGAATAAATTGGCCGGTGCTACTGCAAATCTTTCCGGCTGTGAAGTACTTGATCAAATTCTTGCAAAGAAAAACTATATAAAGGCACCTGCAATGCTTTATGCGGGTTCCAAAGACTATATAGATATTGTTAAAGACAGATTAAAAATATGCCGAGTTTGATATAGTAACGGATATCAAGGATATATACGAAGGAATAGTTGATTTTTTTAAAGAAGAGCATGAAGATATGCTTTGCAGAGTCAGATTCTATGACGATAATATGATAAGTTTAAATAAGCTTTACTCCATAGATACTCTTTTTAGTGAATCATTAGCAAAAAGGTGTGGTTAAAGGATGGAGGCTATCTATGCATAGAATCTACGGAAGCTCTTACAGTTGTTGATGTGAATACCGGGAAAAAAATGTCCGGAAAAAGAAGCCGGAATAATTAAATTAAACACAAATCTGGAAGCTAATAAAAAGAGACTGCAAGGCAGTTAAGACTTAGAAATATTTCAGGTATTATAATTATAGATTTAATAAATACCACGGATAAATCCGAAATAGATTTGATATATCATACTATGAAAGATTATCTCAAAGAGGACAGATTAAATACAGTTGCAATAGATATCACAAAATTATGCCTGTTTGAGATAACCAGAAGAAAAAGAAAAGCCAAGCCTTGAAGAGGTTATGAAAAAGTAAACATATACCCGTTCTATAAAAATTTAGGACGGGTATATTTTAGATTTTGTGGATTATATCACAATACTATTATATAATAATTTTCAAGTTGACGAAAAAAATATTTTTGTATAGTTATAATAGAGTTAGGCTCTAATAACTCACATGCTCAGTTGTTTGATTAAAAAGGGGAAAAATATGAAACTGGAATTTATAGGTGCGGATCACGAGGTTACAGGAAGTTGTCATTATGTTGAAGTCGGAGAGAAAAAGTTTTTAGTGGACTATGGTATGGAGCAGGGAATTAATGTGTATGAAAATGCTCCGCTGCCTGTTTTCACCGGCAGAGATAGATTATCTTTTTGTGACACATGCTCATATCGACCATACAGGCATGATTCCACAGCTTGTTGCAAGAGGATTTAAGGGAGAAATATTTTCATCAAATGCCACAATGGAGCTTTTGTACCATAATGCTTCGGGACTGTGCGCATATACAGGCTGAAGAGCTAAAGTGGAAAAACAGAAAAGCTGAAAGAGCCGGCAGACAAAAGGAAACGGCGGTATATGAACTTTCCGATGTTGAAGCAAGTATTAAACTCTTTAGAGGTATTGAATATAATAAAAAAATAGATATTGATGAAAATATAAGTATCAGATTTATAGATGCAGGACATATTCTGGGTTCGGCGTCTATAGAGGTTTAGCTTAAAGAAGGAAATGAGAGCAGAAAAATAGTATTTTCAGGTGATATCGGTAATTTCAATAAGCCTCTAATCAGAGATCCGGAGTATATAAAGTATGCAGACTATGTTTTAATGGAATCGACCTATGGTGACAGATATCATGATGAAGGTGCAGACCATGTTTCTGATTTGGCAAGAATTCTTGAGGAAACATTTGAGAGGGGTGGAAATGTGGTAATACCTGCATTTGCAGTCGGAAGAACGCAGGAGCTGCTTTATTTTATGAGACAGATAAAGCAGAACAAGCTTGTAAAAAACCTTCCGAACTTCCCTGTATATGTAGACAGTCCTCTGGCAATAGAAGCAACCAATGTATTTAAAGATAACTTGCTTGAATGTTATGATGAGGAAACTAAGGAGCTTGTTGAAAACGGTATAAATCCGATAGCTTTCCCTAATCTGAAAATGACTGTAAGCAGTGATGAGTCAATGGCCATAAATATTGATAAATCACCAAAAGTTATAATATCAGCTTCGGGAATGTGCGATGCAGGTCGAATCAGACATCATTTAAAGCACAATCTTTGGAGAAGTGAATGCAGTGTAGTATTTGCCGGATATCAGGCGTTCGGTACTCTTGGAAGAACTCTTCAGGATAATGTTTCAGAGGTGAGATTGTTTGGAGAAAATATTTCTGTAAACGCACATATTGAAACTTTAAAGAGTATAAGTTCACATGCCGATAAAAAAACGGACTTATAAAATGGGTAACAGCTTTTGAAGAAAAGCCGAAGGTAGTATTTATAGTGCATGGTGATGATAAAGTATGCGAAAACTTTTCAAATGAACTTAAAAGTAAATACGGAATAAATTCATCCGCACCTTTTTTCGGGATCTGTTTTTGATCTTATAAGCGGAGAGTGGATAAAGCAGACTAAAGGGAGTTGCTGTTGCGGTTAAGGAAGTAAAGGAGCCGGAAAGCAGCGTTTATTTAAGACTTCTGGGGAGCCGGTGAGAGACTCTTAAAAATCATAAAAGAAAATAAACATGGAGCCAACAAGGATCTGGCTAAGTTTGCAGATCAGATAAAATGATTTTGGCGAAAAATGGGAAATTTAGTAGGAGTATATTTTTGAAACAATTTTATAAAAATATAATAGCTATTGCTGTAGTTGTTTTTGTGTTACTGATAATTGCAATTTTAGGGAAACGTACAAATCCTAAGTCTATAGCCAATAATTTTGACTTTTCAATAGATAAGAACAAAGGTGACGAGCCTTTGACAGATACGACATTTGCACTTGATACATTTATCACTGTATCCATATATAATGGAGGAGATGAGAATGTATTAAAAGAGTCAATGCAGTTTATAAGAAACTATGAGAGCATATTTTCCGCAACAAGCGAATCTGCAGAGTTGTATAAATTAAACCACAGAGAAAAGGGTACAATGAGTGTGGAGGTAAGTGATGAACTTGCTTATCTTATAGATAAGGCATTGTATTACAGTAAAATCTCAAATGGTGCATTTGATATTACCACAGAACCTTTGAAGGAATTATGGGATTTTAATGCGGAGGAGCCTGAGCTTCCAAGTGAGGAAAGTATTAAAGAGGCACTTCCTAAAGTGGACTATACAAGAGTAAGTGTGGATGGAAATACAGTAAAGTTTACTTCAGATGATACAAGAATAGATCTCGGTTCGATTGCAAAGGGATATATAGCTGATAAGACAAAGGAATATCTTCTGAGTAAAGGAGTTGACAGTGCTATTATAAATCTGGGTGGAAATGTTTTATGTGTGGGTAAAAAGCCAAATGGCGACAACTTTACAATAGGACTTCAAAAACCTTATGCAGACAGAAATGAAACGGTCGCTTTACTTACAGTAGATGATGAATCGGTAGTTTCATCAGGTGTTTATGAGAGACATTTTGTTATAGACGGTAAAAACTATCATCATATTCTGGATCCTAAAACAGGTTATCCTTATGATAACGGGCTTGTGGAAGTAAGCATACTTACAAAATCATCAACAGAAGCGGATGCACTTTCAACTACATGCTTTTCACTGGGAGTCGAAGATGGTGTAAAGCTTCTTAACAGTATACCTGATACCTATGGTTATTTTATCCTTTCAGATTACTCCATAGTTTATTCAGAGGGTGCAAAAAGAGCAGCTTGTTCAACCATAAATTTTTGTAAAGATATTATTAATTTGACTTTGATAGTCAAAGAGTATATAGTAGTTTCAAAACAAATAAAAATTTTTTTGGAGATAAAAAAATGGAGAGAAGAGAAGTACTTGCAAGTATTCCAAAGGCAGTAAATCTATATTTAATTCAGTCGGACTTTACCAGACTGCCATTTGTTTATTGTGATGATGAGAGTTTTTGATGATGTGGCGTTTTTATTTTGATGAAAAAGAAAATGCTTTGAAAAAATCGGCAGAGTTGGCAGCCAATAAGCAGAAGAATACTGTATTGGAACTTAATCAGGAAGGTATTTTGAGAGCCTTTACACATATGGCAATAGCCGGTGTGAATGCTATCAAGTACAATTATCAGGGTAATGAATTTATAATTCAACTTGAAGAAATAGTGAAACTCTCGGATTTTTAGCGAGTTACCACCTGAAAAAAAGACCTGTAGAGAACAGATCATTACAGCTTACAATGCTCTATTTCGGACAAGAGATAAGAGCAAACCTTGATAATCCGAATACACCTGAGATTCGTGAATTGGAAGAGGAGATGCTTGTAAATATTTTAAAGGCAAGATTCCTTGTACCGGTTAGAGAGGCACAGGTAGACGGAGAAACACAGATGCAGATGCTTATGTTAAGGATAAGTGATAATGGCGGAAATATGATACCTATATTTACAGACAATATAGAGTTTGATAAAATGCCGGGTGATGCAAATGTAAAGAAAACAATAATAGAGGCTAAGCACCTTATAAACTTCCCTATGACACCTGAATGTGACGGATTCCTTTATAAATCCTATGGGTGTAAGTATTCCGCTGAATGCCACTATATTAAATAATCTCAGAAATATGGAAATAACACCTGCAAACAAAGAATAAAAATAAAAGTGTGAAAGATGAGAATTCATTTTTCACACTTTTTATAAAAATTATCTGTTCTTCATTTTCAATATAGTTTTTCGTGCTCCTTAACAGCCATATAAGCAGGTCGTATAATCTTATCTGTATTAATAAGCTCTTCAATTCTGTGAGCGCTCCATCCGACAATTCTTGAACAGGCAAATATCGGGGTATAAAGCTCAGTAGGTAAATCAAGCATTCCGTAAACAAAACCGCTGTAGAAGTCAATATTTGCACTTACACCTTTATATATATGTCTTTCAGCCCCTATCACTTCGGGTGCAAGCCTTTCAACTGCACTGTAAAGTTTAAAATCATTATTTTTTTATGCTTTTGCATTTGCAAGCTGCTCAACATATTTTTTAAATATATTGGCACGTGGATCTGAAAGCGAATATACCGCATGTCCCATACCATATATTAATCCGGCTTTATCAAAGGCTTCTTTTCTTAACAGCTTTAAAAGGTAAGTTTTTATTTCTTCGTCATCATTGATATCCTTTATATGTTTTTTCATATCCTTAAACATTTCAACAACTTTTATATTGGCGCCGCCATGTTTCGGACCTTTCAAAGAGCCTAGAGCAGCCGCTATAGCCGAATAGGTATCTGTACCTGAGGATGTTACCACATGAGTTGTAAAAGTGGAATTGTTACCACCGCCATGTTCCATATGTAAGACCATGGCAAGGTCAAGCACTTTGGCTTCAAGGTCTGAGTATTTCTTATCCTCTCTAAGCATCAGTAAAATATTCTCGGCAGTAGAAAGCTCGTTTGACGGACGATGAATATACATACTTTTATCTCTGATATAGTGATTGTAGGCATGGTAACCGTATACGCACATCATAGGGAAGGTAGCTATAAGATTTATACACTGGCGTAATACATTTGGAAGAGAGGTATCATCAGCCTTTGAGTCATATGCATACAATGTAAGTACAGATCTGGAAAGCGTGTTCATCATATCCTTACTTGGTGCTTTCATAATGATATCTCTTGTAAAGTTTTTGGGCAGAGATCTCTGTTCACCAAGTAAACGTTTGAAATTGTTAAGCTCATTTGAAGTAGGCAGATTGCCGAAAAAGCATTAAATATGCTACCTCTTCAAAAACCGAATCGGTTTTCTTTTAAAAAAATCCGTCTGTAAGTTCATGTATATCAATGCCTTGATATCTAAGTTCACCGTCACATGGTATCTTCTCACCGTTTTCCCTTCTAAATGAGGTTATCTCGGAAATGCGGGTAAGTCCGGCTCTTACACCTTCACCTTGAAGATTGCGCAATCCTCTTTGCACATCAAATTCTTTTATACAAGGATTGGGTTATAGTTAAATTTGTAAGGCATTTTGAGGTCAAATCCTCTATTTCTTTTTGTAATCTTTTGGTTGTAGCTCATATATTCCTCCTTTAAAAATCATACATGTACAAAGTTACTTATATTAATTATACAGTTGTAATAATTATACATTATTTTATAGCATATTTAAATTAAGAAATTATGTACAGTTAGTGAATAAATAATGATTTTTAGACAGCGTAACATAAGTTAAAAGTGTGTTAATCTACACAATTAATTATTAATATACATTTGTAAGGTAAGAAATATAGAAAAAAATTTAAATTATATAGAAAAATTTTTTTCTGTTTATAGCTGTGAAAAAAAATTCAATAAAAAAAGAGTAAAAAAATATTCTCTGTAAAATAATCGTAAGTAATATTAAAATAAGCTTACAAATAAACGAACAAACCTAAGGGAGGAAAAACAATGAAATTGTTCAAAAAAGTTTTAGCAGTATCAGTAGCATCTGTGTGTGCTCTTTCATTAGCAGCATGTGGAGGTGGAAGCAAGCCGGCAGAGACAACAGCAGCAGCTACAGAGTCAAAGGAAGAAAGCAAGGCGGCTGAGAGTGTTTCAGAGGCAGTTGCAGCTACAGGTAAGGATGCAAAGGATATCAAAGTAGGTATCTCAATTTATAAGTTTGATGATAACTTCATGACATTATATCGTAACGAGCTTGTTAGATATCTTACAGAGGAAGTTGGTATTCCAAAAGAGAACGTAGTAGTTCAGGACGGTAAGAACGATCAGGCAGAGCAGACAAACCAGATTAACAACTTTATCGCAACTAAGGTTGACGTTATGATTCTTAACCTTGTACAGTCATCTTCAGCTCCAACAGTTACAGATCTTGCTAAGGAAGCAGGAATCCCTGTAGTATACATCAACCGTGAGCCTGATGAGACAGAGGAGTCAAGATGGGCAGCAGACGGTATAAGTGCAACATATGTAGGTGCAGATGCTCGTCAGTCAGGAACATTCCAGGGTGAGGAAATTGCAGAACTTGACAATAAGGGTGACATCAACGGTGACGGAACAGTTAAGTACATCATGATTCAGGGTGATCCTGAGAACATTGACGCACAGTACAGAACAGAGTATTCAGTTAAGGCTCTTACAGAGAAGAGCGGATTAAAGGCTGAGCAGCTCTTAATTCAGAGAGGTGACTGGGATCAGGCTAAGGGACAGCAGATTGCACAGGATGCTCTTACACAGTACGGAAACGACATCGAAGTTATCTTCTGTAACAATGACGCTATGGCACTTGGTGCACTTCAGGCTATCAATGCAGCAGGAAGAAAAGTTGGCGAAGATATCTATATCGTAGGTGTTGATGCACTTGCAGAGGCAGTTCAGAACGTTTCAGAAGGCAAGATGACAGGTACAGTATTTAACGATTTCATCAGCCAGGCACAGGCAGCAGCAAAGGCAGCTGTTTCATTCACAAACGGTGAGAAGGTTGATACAAAGATTCCTGTAGACTATGTAAAAGTTACAAAGGATAACGCAGCAGAGATCTTAGAGCTTGTAAAATAATCAAAAACTAACTTAAGTAAACATCTTTCGGGTGTGCCGGTGCACACCCGATTTTTGAAAGGAGCAATGGATGTCAGAGTACAGATTGGAAATGAAAGGGGTTTCTAAAAGTTTCCCAGGTGTAAAAGCACTGGACAATATCCATCTTAATGTCAGACCGGGCAGCGTACATGCTCTTATGGGTGAAAACGGAGCAGGCAAGTCTACACTTATGAAATGTCTGTTTGGAATATATACAATGGATACCGGTGAGGTCTATGTAGATGGAGAAAAAATGAATATATTAAACCCTGATGATGCACTTCATAAGGGATTGGCAATGGTTCATCAGGAGTTACAGCCTGTACCTGCAAGATCTATTGCTGAAAATATGTTTCTGGGCAGATATCCTACAATAAATATAGGCCCTCTAAAAGTAATAGACCATAAGAAGATGGAAAATGAAGCTACTAAATGGCTTAAAGAAGTAAAACTTAATGTAAATCCCAATGCATTATTACAGACATTATCTATATCACAGATGCAGTCTGTAGAAATAGCAAAAGCTGTTTCAATGGGAGCAAAGATCATCATTTTGGATGAGCCTACATCATCACTTACTGAAAATGAAGTAAGCGGATTATTTAAAAATAATAAGAGAATTAAAAAAAGAAAAAGGTGTATCTCTTATATATATCTCACATAAGATGGCTGAGATAAGAGAGATAGCAGATGATATTACCATCATGAGAGACGGAACCTATGTAGGTACATGGGAAGTAAAAGACATCAGTGACGGTGAAATCATAAGACAAATGGTTGGTAGAGAACTTTCAAATATCTATCCGCCAAAGGATGACTTAGAAAAAGGTGAAGTTATACTTAAGGTTGACGGCCTTACAAGTATACATGAAAATATATTTAGAAACTGCTCATTTGAACTTAGAAAAGGTGAGATACTCGGATTTGGCGGACTTGTGGGTGCAGGTAGAAGTGAACTTATGGAAGCCATATTTGGACTTAGAAGTGTAAAATCCGGAAAAGTATACATGAAGGGCAAAGAGCAGAGTATAGCAAGACCAAGAGATGCTATAAAAGACGGACTTGGTATGATTACAGAGGACAGAAGAGGTACAGGAATTCTTGGATGCCTTTCAATAGCCGACAATGTTGCTATTTCCTCACTCAATAATTATCTTGTGGCAGGTATTGCATTGGATGACGGTAAAATCAAACAGGTCGTAGATGAAAATGTAAGCAAGCTAAGTATAAAGACTCCAAGTAATAAGACATTAATACAGTCTTTGTCGGGAGGTAATCAGCAAAAGGTTATTATAGCAAGATGGCTTGCAAACAACCCTGATGTGCTGATAATGGATGAGCCTACAAGAGGTATTGACGTAGGTGCAAAATATGAAATATACCAGATAATGATAAACCTGGCAAAGCAGGGAAAGGGCATCATAATGATTTCTTCCGAGATGCCTGAACTTATTGGAATGTCTGACAGAATAATCGTTATGTGCAATGGTGAGATCACCGGTGAAGTATCAAAAGACGATGCTACACAGGAGAGTATCATGGCATTGGCTACAAAATTTTAGGAGGAATACTTATGAATACAAAATCTTTAGATATAAAGAAATTGTTACTGGATAACGGTATTATAATAGTTTTACTTTTACTTGTACTGTTTACAGGTATAATGAAGGACAATTTCTTTTCAGCAAGTAACTTAAGAAATGTTTTGGTAAATGTGGCACCAAGAGTAATCATTGCCTTTGGTGTATCAGCCTGTCTTATAACAAAGGGTACAGATCTTTCAGCAGGTCGTCTGGTAGGCCTTTCAGCTTGTGTAGCAGGTACACTTTTACAGAATAAAGACTATGCAAATAAAATGTTTCCAAACCTTGGTGACATGAATATCCTTGTAGTGCTTTTAATAGCTATAGCTATTTGTGCTGTATTCGGATGTATAAACGGTATTGTTATAGCTCATTTGAACGTTCCGGCCTTTATCGGAACACTTGGTATGCAGCTTATAGTATATGGTGTATGTCTTGTTTATACAAAGGCTGAGCCTATCGGTGGATACAGAACAGCATATACAACAGTTGCTACAGGAAACTTCTTAAAGATTCCATATCTTTTCATCTATGCACTCGTTATCGGACTCATCATGTGGTTTGTTTTCAATAAAACAAGACATGGTAAGTATATGTATGCAATTGGTGGAAATGAGGCGGCAGCAGAAGTATCAGGTGTTAATGTAAAGAAGACAAAAATACTTATCTACACATCAGCAGCAGTTCTTTATGCAATTGCAGGTTTCCTTTTGGGAGCTAAATCAGGTGGTTCATCTGTAAACATGGGTGCATCATACGAGCTTGAGGCTATCGCGGCTTGTACAATCGGTGGTGTATCTGTAAACGGTGGTATCGGTAGAATATCAGGTTGTGTAATCGGTGTTTTGGTATTCGAGTTATTGAAATCCTCAATGCAATTCCTCGGAATCAAGCCGGACTTCCAGTTTATAGTACAGGGTATCATTATCGTAGTTGCTATTGCACTTGATATCAGAAAGTATATACAGAAGAAGTAATTGATTAAATATAAAGATATAAAAAGCCACTGATGCCTTACTGCATTGGTGGCTTTTTGTATACAAAGACTTATTTTTAGCTTAAGAAAGATAGCATTCTTTCAAATTCTCTTCATAATATTTTTTTAAGTTCCGACATAAATTTGCTCTGTGATATATGATTTTTGAACAGTCATATAGGGTTGATCTGTTAGCGGTAGTTCTATTTTATCTATGTTCTTTCGGTATGATTGTATATCTATTCCCATTTTTTTGTTTAAATATCCTGTTTAAATATCTGCTGTCTGAAAAAGCCTGCCTCACAACATATATCACTTATTCTTAAATTTGTTTTTATTAAGCAATGAAAAATGCATGATCAAATCTTATATTATTTAAATATTCAGTAAATGTAGTACCGGTCATTTTCTTTATAAAGTGAGATATATAATAAGTAGACAGCGATTCCAGATTTGCGATATCTTCCAATGTAATATTTTCCGAATGATGCTCAGACATATAATCTGTAATTCTTTGCAAACGTTTACCTTTTGAGCGACTTTTGCTTTTGTACTTTGTTCATCGATGAAAGGATCGGCTATCTTGCTGAGCTTGTAAATGAGGTCAAGAGCCTTTTGCGCCTGCTCCTAATTCTGTAAATGCAATATCACTGGCATAACACATGGCACACTCAAATATTGTCTTATACAAATCAGAATTCTTATCATCAAAAAAACTATATGATTTTTTTCTTATATATAATATCCGGACCAATGTTTTTTTATACAGTGCGTGATTTATCAAAAAAATATAACTATTTTTATTATGGTGTTTATTACTGTAGAAAGAGTGTGGCTGGTATCTGTTTACAATGTAAATATCATTTTTTTCTTCAGCTTAAATACTTCATTATCAATTACAAGATCTATATTTCCGTCAAGAATCATGCCTATTTCAAGATCGGAGTGGCAATGTACACTTCTTGAGAGAATTTCAAGCATAAGCATAGCAAGTGAGTTGGTCTTTGTGTGTCTGATGATTTCATATTCGGTTTTTATTATTTTTTTAATGAGCTCAAGTCCATAGCATACATTCCTTTATATAAATAGAATAAATTAAGTCTTAAATATAGTTAAAAAAATAGACAAATAAATATATAAGCAAGGTCTATTTTGTTTTTAAATTCAGTATATTCTATACTATATATTATTTTAACATAGAAATAGCAATATTAACATACATCAATAACAAGATTATCGACATTTGGCCTAATATATCAGTTATTATAATAATTACATGGAAAGTCGTTTATAAACTACATAGCAATATTATCTTTATTATTGCAAATTTGAAAGGAGACATATTTATGAAAGAATTTTTTTCCCAAGCATTTCACCTATTAAATTTGAAGGAAGTGAGAGCAAGAATCCACTCAGCTTCAAATACTATGATGCTAAAAGAGTAATAATGGGTAAAACTATGGAGGAACATTTATCATTTGCTATGGCATGGTGGCATAATCTTTGTGCAAGCGGTGTGGATATGTTCGGACAGGGTACAGCCGATAAAGGTTTTGGTGAAAATCCGGGAACAATGGAGCATGCAAAAGCTAAGGTTGATGCAGGTATTGAATTCATGCAAAAGCTTGGAATCAAATATTATTGCTTCCATGATACAGATATCGTACCTGAAGATCAGGAAGACATCAATGTTACAAATGCACGTTTGGATGAAATAACAGATTATATTCTTGAAAAGACAAAGGGAACAGATATTAAATGCCTTTGGGCAACATGCAATATGTTCAGTAATCCAAGATTTATGAACGGTGCAGGAAGCTCAAACAGTGCTGATGTATTTTGTTTTGCAGCCGCACAGGCAAAAAAAGGTCTTGAAAATGCCGTAAAGCTTGGAGCAAAGGGATTTGTATTCTGGGGTGGACGTGAAGGTTATGAGACTCTTCTTAATACAGATATGAAGCTTGAAGAGGAGAATATTGCCACATTATTTACAATGTGCAGAGATTATGGACGCAGTATCGGATTTAAGGGTGATTTCTATATCGAGCCGAAGCCGAAGGAGCCAATGAAACATCAGTATGATTTTGATGCGGCAACAGCAATAGGATTCTTGAGAAAATATGGACTTGATAAGGACTTTAAGATGAATATTGAGGCAAATCATGCTACATTGGCAGGACATACATTCCAGCATGAACTCAGAGTATCTGCAATTAACGGTATGCTAGGCTCTGTAGATGCAAACCAGGGTGATACTTTACTTGGTTGGGATACAGATCAGTTCCCTACAAATGTATATGACACTACTCTTGCTATGTATGAAATATTAAAGGCAGGCGGTTTAAGCGGAGGATTAAACTTTGATTCAAAGAACCGTAGACCAAGTAATACAGCTGAAGATATGTTCTATGGATTTATTGCAGGTATGGATACATTTGCACTGGGACTTATCAAAGCCGCACAAATAATTGAAGATGGCAGAATAGATGAATTCATTAAAGAGAGATATTCAAGCTATAACTCAGGAATCGGAGAGAAGATAAGAAACAGATCTGTTACATTGGTAGAATGTGCTGAATATGCATTAAAGATGAAAAAAAGCCTGAGTTACCTGAGTCAGGAAGACAGGAATATTTGGAGACTGTAGTAAATAATATTTTTTTAATTCAAAAGTTATAACAATACCTGATTGTGGACGTTAAAATCGGGTTTATATTAAGGAGGATAATATGAAAATGAAGAAATTATGTGCGTTTGTAGCAGCCGGTATGTTAGCTCTATCATTGGTGGCATGTACCGATGGAAATGAGCCTGCAAAGACAGCAACAGAGCAGACACAGGCTGAGAGTACCAAGGCGGAAGGAAGCTCTGAAAATACAGAGTCAAAGGGTGGTAAAATAGGTATATCAATGCCTACTAAGTCTCTGGAGAGATGGAACCGTGACGGTTCTTACCTTGAAAAAGAGTTTGAAAAAGCAGGCTATGAGGTTTCACTTACATACTCAGATAATAAAATCGATCAACAGGTAAAGGATATCGAGGGACTTATTGCTGATAAGGTTAATTTATTGGTAGTTGCCGCAATAGACGGTGAATCACTTGCACAGGTACTTGCCGAGGCAAAGAGCCAAAATATTCCGGTTATTGCATATGACAGACTTATAATGAACACAGATGCAATATCATACTATGTTTCATTTGATAACTACACTGTAGGTAAACTGCAGGGTGAATTTGTGGCACAAAAACTTGACCTTGCAAACGCAGGTGATAAGAAGTTTAATATTGAGTTTACAGGTGGAGATCCTGCCGACAATAATGCAAAGTTTTTTTCTTTAACGGTGCAATGGATGTTATAAAGCCATATATTGAAAAAGGAACAGTTGTAGTTCCTTCAGGACAGACAACATTTGAGCAGGTCGGTACGGCACAATGGGATACATCAAAGGCATTATCAAGATTCCAGAATATTCTCGGATCATATTACTCAGACGGTACACAGCTTGATGCGGCTGTATGTTCAAATGACTCTACAGCTTTAGGTGTTACACAGGCCATACAGTCAGATTATGCCGGAAGTAATGAGATAATAATTACAGGTCAGGACGGAGATGAGGCAAACCTTGCAAATATTATTGACGGAAAGCAAACAATGACAGTTTATAAGGCTGTTGCAAACGAGGCTGTTGCTACACTTAACCTTGGTGAGGCAATATTAAATAATGAAAAACCTGATGCATCACTTATTGAAAAATCCGGATGGAGCTTTGACTGTACATACGATACCTCATCATATGACAACGGTGCGGCTGTAATACCTTCATATCTTTTAGTTCCTGTAACGGTAACAAAAGATAATATTCAAAAAGAACTTGTTGATACAGGATATTATACAATGGGAAGTGATGGCTATCCACATCCTGTACAGTAAATCACCGCAGACTTCGGGGAATCTTTGCGGAATATTATCGTAGATAACGATATAAGACTATAATATTGCCTTATATGGCGGAAAGGCGGATGTATTGAAAGATTATATTTTAGAAATGAAAAATATTACAAAGGAATACCCCGGAGTAAAAGCTTTAAATAATGTTAACCTTAAGATAGAAAGAGCAAGTATTCATGCATTGGTAGGAGAGAATGGAGCAGGAAAATCCACTCTGATGAATATTCTCTCCGGAACCATTGCACATAATGAGTATACAGGTCAGATTCTCTACAACAATAATGAATGTAAATTTCAAAAGATATATGACAGTGAAAAGCTTGGTATAGTGATAATTCATCAGGAACTGGCCCTTATACCGGAGCTTACAATTGCTGAAAACATGTTTCTTGGTAATGAAAGAAAAAACAGATTCGGTATTATAGACTGGAATGAAACCTTTCACCGAGCCGATCAGGCTATGAAAGCGGTAGGACTTAATGAAAATACACAGTCTTTAATAAAGGATATCGGAACAGGAAAGCAACAACTTGTAGAGATAGCTAAGGCCATATCAAAGGATGTAAAGCTTTTGATTCTTGACGAGCCTACATCTTCACTTAATGATGAGGATTCAAGGATGTTACTTGATATGCTCATACGTTTTAAAAAAGAAAAAGGCATTACATCGATTATTATTACACATAAATTGCAGGAAGTTGCATATGTGGCTGATGAAATAACAGTAATAAGAGATGGAATGACAATTGAAAACTATTGACAACTCGGATCACCTTATAAATGAAGAACGCATTATAAAAGGTATGGTTGGACGTGAGCTTGAAGACAGATATCCGGCAAGAGAACATGTAATAAGTGATGAAATAATATTTGAAGCAAGAGATTGGTCGGTATATCATCCGATATACACTGAAAAATGTGTTGTAAACAATATAAGCTTTTAATGTAAAAAAAGGTGAAGTCGTAGGTTTTTCAGGATTGCAGGGCGCAGGAAGAACAGAACTGGCCAAATCACTTTTTTTGGAAAGAGTTATGGAAGTCGTATCTCAGGTCAGGAATTTATTGCAGGTAAAGAGGTCTTTTTAAACAGCTCCAGGGATGCAATAGTAAACGGTCTGGCATATGTAACAGAGGATAGAAAGACAGACGGTTTGATACTTTCAGAAACAATTGCGAAGAATACCACTTTGGCAAGAATGGAAAAAATTGCAGATAAAAGAGGAGTTGTGGATGTTTCAAAGGAAAACATGGTTGCAAATGATTATGTAAAAGCAATGAAAACGAAAACTCCTTCTGTTTTTACAAAAGGTTGGAAATCTTTCAGGCGGTAATCAGCAAAAAGTTCTTTTATCGAAATGGATGTTTGCAGGACCTGAAGTTTTATTTCTGGATGAGCCTACAAGAGGAATAGATGTGGGAGCAAAATATGAGATTTATTCTATTATCAATGATATGGTAGGTCAAGGTAAATCTGTGGTAATGATTTCATCAGATCTTACTGAGCTTTTAGGTATGTGCGATAGAATATATGTTATGAACGAAGGTAAGATAACCGGAGAGTTTAGTGCCGAGGAAGCTACACAGGAAAAAATAATGAGTACAATCTTAAAATCCGATTGTGCTGCAGTAAATTAGGAGGCAAAAATGAATGCAAATAAATTTGTAAAAAAATATACAATGGTACTTGCACTGCTTGTAGTTTTTGTATTCTTTACATATCTTACAGGGGGTAGACTTCTTTTAGCACAGAATATATCAAATCTGCTACTGCAAAATGCATATGTTCTTATAATGGCCTGCGGTATGCTTTTGTGTATACTTACCGGTGGTAATGTCGATCTGTCTATAGGATCCACATTATGTCTGTCTGCCGCACTCTCAGCTAAATTGCTCAGTATGGGAATAAGCCCTTTTGTTGCTATATTGGCGTCAATTGCAGTTGCATGTGTTATAGGTGTATGGCAGGGATGGCTTATAGGATATATTCATATTCCACCCTTTATCTGTACATTGGCAGGTATGTTCCTGTTTAGAGGTATTGCAAGAGTTATTTTGGATTCCAAGACTGTTCCTATAATGGATAAGAAATTCTTGAGTCTGTTTACATCATATATCCAAATTCCGGGACTTGATGTAAACCAGAGAGTTATTTCCTCTATGGTTGTTGGAATAATAGTTGCAGCAGCAATTACAGCATATACTTTTATGGCTGAGAGAAAAAAGGTTAAAAAAGGATATGAAACTGCAGGATTCGGATTAACAGCTGCAAAAGTTTGTATATTTGACCTTGTTATATTATTCTACGCATATAAGCTTATGAGTTATAAGGGCATTCCTATAATGCTTATTTGGATTTTGGTTGTAGTTGCTATTTTTGCATTTGTTACAAGTTCAACAGTATTTGGAAGATATTTCTATGCTGTGGGCGGTAATGAAAAGGCTACAAGGCTTTCAGGTATAGATCCGAGAAGAGTGTACTTTTGGGCATATTTTCTTATGAGTATTTTGGCAGGACTCTCAGGACTTTTAGTAGTAGCACGTATAGGTTCTGTAGATGGAAACATGGGCAGTTCCTATGAGATGGATGCTATTGCATCATGCTTCATAGGTGGAGCATCCGCTTATGGTGGTTCCGGAACCGTACAGGGAATAATGATTGGTGCAATACTCCTTGGTGTTATAAATCAGGGTATGTCAATTCTCGGACTTCCGGATCAGTATCAATACATTGTTAAAGGTGCTGTACTTTTGGGCGCGGTAGTATTTGACGTAGTATCAAATCATAAAACAGGAAAAATCATAAAATATATTGGGCTATTATACAGTTTTGTATATAGCCCGTATTTGTATGTGTAAATTTAGAAAGGGGGATTAGGTGTTTGACAATATAGTTTCCAGAAAAAATACAAATTGTGCTAAATGGGATGAGATAATAGCAGATTGCGGAGTGGATGATTTGATTCCTCTTACAGTAGCTGACATGGATTACAGAGTTGCACCGGAAATTATGACAGCTGTTATAGAAGCTGCAAATCATGGAATATACGGATATACAAATGTAAGTGATAAATATATAGAACTGTCAAAAAAATGGGCAAAAAAATAATTATGGCTTCAATCCTGAAAATGAGTGGATAGTTTATTGTCCCAGAATAATTCAGGCAATATCCTTGATAATACAAAAACTATACAAAAAGAAGATGATAAAGTTTTGGTATTTACGCCACTCTATGATCCTATTCAAAATGCCGTACGCATCAATGACAGAGAATTGGTAGAATGTTCATTGAGCTTAAAAGACGGACATTATGAGATAGACTTCAAGGACTTTGAAGATAAGATAAAGAGCGGAGTAAAAAAATATTTATTACAGTATCACCACATAATCCTGTGGGGAGAGTGTGGACGGAAGATGAAATAAAAAAGACTGTGGAAATATGTAAGCGCCACAATGTACTTATAATATCCGATGAAACACATGCCGACTTTATCTGGAAGGGAAAATTCATATCTTATGCATCTTTCTATGATATGTATGAGAATATAATAATAGGATTATCAACATCAAAAATTTTTAATATTGCAGGACTTGAGGCCAGCAATATAATTATTAAAAATGAAAAGTTGAGAAATTTCTTTAAAAACTGCTTAGACAGGGCGGAATACATAATCCGAGTTATTTTTGTATACCTGCTGTTATAGCAGCTTATGAATACGGTGAAGAATGGCTTAATATTGCAAAAGAAAAATAAAAAGATAACATGGACATCATAAAAAGCTTTTTTTGAAAATGATATGAAGGGCTTTTAAAGTAATTGACTCGGAAGGAACCTTCCTGTCATGGGTTGATTACAGAGCATTAAATATTACAGAAGATAAATTTAAAGAGCTTATGATAAAAAAAGGCTCATATAGCATTTTCACTTGGTAGCGGATATGGTGAAGACGGAAGAGGATTTTTCAGAGTAAATGCCGCATTGCCTAAAAAATTACTGGAAGAAGCTTTATTTAGATTTAAAAATAATATAAATTGGGAGATATTTTTATGAGTAAGATAAAAAAAGAAAACCTACAGTACTTCAAGCATTGTTTCCTATACTTGCAATGCTTATAATACTTGGTGTGGGAATTGCATTTTTAGATTTACCTGCGGAGCCTTTGATTGTTTTGGCAGCGGTGGTATCAGGAGTACAAGCAATTTTCCTTGGATATTCGTATGATGATATAATGAATGAGATTGCAAGCAAGATTGCAAAGGTTTGGGGGGCATTATTAATTCTTATAATCGTAGGATTTATGATAGGTTCATGGATGCTTGGAGGCACTATACCTATGCTTATTTACTATGGTTTAAAACTTATCAGTCCTAAGTATCTTGCACTCACAGCATTTATACTTACAGCCATAGTATCGGTACTTACAGGTACATCATGGGGTTCAGCAGGAACAATAGGTGTTGCCTTCATGGGTGTAGCTATAGGAATGGATGCAAATCTTGCATTGGTTGCAGGTGCTGTGGTTTCAGGTGCATATTTTGGAGATAAGCTTTCACCTCTTTCAGATACTACAAACCTTTCATCTGCAGTTTGTGGAGTGGATCTTTATGAGCATGTATATAATCAGATGTGGACAACAGGAAGTGCGGCTGTTTTGTCTATAATATTCTACTTTATAATGGGACATGTAGGTGCAGGAAAAAATGTTATAGTACCTGAGACCATAAATATACTTACAGGTACACTTGATCAAATGTTTAACTGGAATATTTTGTTACTTGTTCCTCTTGTAATAGTACTTGTAGGATCAATTACAAAGAAACCTACAATTCCTGTTATGCTTGTGGCATCAGCAATTGCTCTTATAAATGCAGCCGTTTTCCAAGGTGCAGATTTAAAGAGCATAGTGGATGTTACATTAAACGGATTTAATGTAGAGATGATTGGAATGACTAAGGACGAGGTTGCACCGGAGCTTATAAGACTTCTTCACAGAGGTGGAATGATGTCAATGATGAATACACTTCTCATTGCGGTTTGTGCTATTTCATTTGCAGGTACTATGAGCGTAACAGGTGCCTTGGAAGTTGTTATTTCAAAGATGCTTGAAAAAATCAACTCAACATTTAAACTTGTTGCTTCAACAATAGTTACTTGTCTTATAATCACAGGTGTTACAAGTAACGGTCAGGTATCTATTTTGATGCCGGGTGAAGCTTTTAAGGATGCTTATATTAAGATGGGTCTGCATCCAAAGGTATTGTCAAGAACACTTGAGGACTCTGTTACATGTACGGAATGTCTGATTCCATGGACAGCGGCAGGGGCTTATATGGCAAGTACACTCGGTGTAGATACATTACATTATTTGCCATATGCAATATTAAATTATTCAGGTATGATATTTGCACTTGTATGGGCACTTACAGGAATAGGTATCGTAAAACTTAATAAGAAAGTAAAAATAAAAATCTAGTTATGTCGGGTGCTTCCACCCGACATTTTTGCTATTTTTCCCTCCTCTCTTTTAATTTTTACACAATATTTGATATAATCAATAATTATAGAAAAATAAGGAGGCTTTTATGGCTGATACAATGAATATAAAAAGATAATTTCGAAGTAGAGACAAATGAAAAACGGAAGACTTGGTGAAGTAAAGATTGCCGATGAAGTTGTTGCCGTTATTGCAGGTATTGCCGCTACAGAGGTAGAAGGTGTAGACTCAATGGCCGGAAATCCTACTAAGGAAATAGTAGGTAAACTTTCAGGAAGTAAGACTGCAAAGAGTATGAGAGGAGTTAAGGTAGAGGTAAATGATGATAAGGTTTGTGTTGACCTTGCAATCAATGTAAGCTACAACTACAATATCCCTGAAGTAAGTGAGAAAGTACAGGAGAGAGTTAAGAATGCTATCGAGAATATGACAGGACTTACAGTGCTTGAAGTTAATATTAAGATAGCATATGTTGTAGCAGAATAATGAGACCTTTTTCAAGTACTTATATAAGAAAGATAGCAACTATCGGAATGCTGACGGCTTTGGCAATGGTACTTGGCTTTGTTGAGACATTAATACCTATCAATTTAGGTATTCCCGGGATGAAGTTAGGCCTTGCAAATCTGATTGTGATTATTGCTTTTTTTATTTATTTGATATAAAAAAACAGGGGTAATAGTTTCACTGCTTAGAATTGTTTTGATAGCTATGACATTCGGAAATATTTCAATGATGTTTTATTCTATATCAGGAGCCACACTTAGTTTACTTTGCATGATTTTAGCAAAACAAATCAAAGGCTTTTCAATGGTGGGAATAAGTATCATCGGAGGTATAATGCACAATGTTGGACAGATAATCTGTGCGGCTTTTGTTGTAAGGACAAACGGAGTATTCACATATTTACCGGTACTTATGATTGCAGGCGTAGTCAGCGGTATGCTTATAGGAATAGCGGCATCACTTGTTATAGTTAGAGTAAAGCCTTATATACACAAATAGCTTATTATAAGCAGATATAAAGCATTCATGATTTAAATATATTATTAAACAAAGTTACCTTTGCAAGTTTGATTTTTATAATCAGGCTTGCTTTTTTTAGAGATTTTAGAATGGAGATAAAATGGCAAATACAAAGATTGATGTAGTTTCAGGTTTTTTTAGGTGCAGGAAAAACTACTTTTTATAAAGAGACTTGTTGAAGGAAATAAGGACAAGGGAAAAACAATAATAATAGAAAATGAGTTTGGTGAAATAGGTATAGACGGAGGATTTTTAAAAGAATTCAGGTATTGAAATCGAGAGATGAACTCAGGATGCATTTGCTGTTCTTTGGCAGGAGATTTTGAAGCATCTTTAAGAGAACTTTTATCAACTTATGAGCCGAACAGAGTTATTATAGAGCCGAGTGGAGTAGGTAAGCTTTCAGATGTATTGAAGGCCGTTTCAGATGTAGAAAAAGATTTACCTGTAGAGTCAAACTCAGCAGTGACAGTTGTTGATGTAAAGAAGTGTAAGATGTATATGAAGAACTTCGGAGAGTTCTTTAACAATCAGATTCAGTTTGCAAATACTATAATATTATCAAGAACGGATTTGGTGGATAACACTAAAATTGAGGAAGCTGTTGCACTTATTAAGAATGTAAATCCTGATGCGACTATTGTTACAACACCTCTTGATAAATTAACTAATGAAAAGATAGAAGAGCTCTTATCAAGCCCTATAGATTTAAAGAGTGAATTGCTTGAAGAATTGGCAAGGGAGCATGACCATCATCATGAGCATGATCATCACCACGATCACGAACATCACCATGAACACGATGAGGATTGCGGATGCCATGAACATGAGCACCATCACGAACATGATGAGCACTGTGGATGCCATGATCACGACCATGAGCATCATCATGAGCATGACCATCACCATGAGCATGACGAGCACTGCGGATGTCATGATCACGACCACGAGCATCACCATGACCACGAGCATGATCACGACCATCATCACGATCACGAACATCACCATGATCATTGCGGATGTGGGCATGACCATCATGATCACCATCATGCAGATGATGTATTTGACAGTTGGGGAATGGAGCAGGTACCGGCAATAAGTGAAGAAAAGTTAAAGAGTATACTTGATAGCTTTGCAGATGAAGAAAAGTTCGGTGTTGTTCTTAGAGCTAAGGGAATGTTAAAGGATGCAAACAGTGACGACTGGTTCTACTTTGACCTTGTTCCAGGAGAGAGCGACATCAGAAGAGGTGATGCGGAGTATACAGGTAAGGTATGTGTAATAGGTGCAGGATTAAAGACCGAAGAAATAGAAAAGTGTTTTAGAGCTTAAAACTTATTGATTGGAGAAGTTATGGAAAGATTACCTATTTTTGTCATCAATGGTTTTTTGGAGGCCGGAAAAACACAGTTTATGAAGTTCACAATGCAGCAGGAGTATTTTCAAACTGAAGGAAATACATTATTGATTGTATGTGAAGAAGGTGAGGAGGAATACGATAAGGAATTATTGGAATCTACTCACACAACAGTAAAATACATAGATGATATATCGGATTTTACAAAAGAAAAGATGGTAGAATTTACTAAAGAGGTGGATCCGAGAGAATTCTTATAGAATGGAACGGGCTATGGGAACAGGACAAGATACAAATACCTGATATCTGGTATGTAAATCAGATGATTACAATATATGATACATCTACATTGGACCTCTATAAAAAAACAAGGATCTAAAGGCATATATGGGTAAGATGCTTAAGGATTCCGAGCTTGTTATATGCAACAGAGCGGATGATATTGATGAGGAAATTTTGAGCACATATCATCTTCAAATAAAGGCCATGGCACCTAATGCAGAAATCATTTTTGAAGGAGAAGAGGGGAGATTACAGGAGATTTCAGTATAAATCTTCCATATAATCTGGATGATTCCAAACTTGTTATCAAGCCGGAGGAATATGGTATTTTCTACGTGGATGCTATGGACAGAACTGAAAAGTATGACGGAAAAGAAGTTGAGTTTGTTGCTCAGGTGGTAAGACCTGACGGAATTGGTGATGATATATTGATTCCGGGAAGAAGAGCAATGACTTGTTGTGAGGCCGATATTCAGTTCCTTGGCTTTGTATGTCACTATAAAGGTGCAAAGAATTTTAAAAATAAGGACTGGGTAAAGGTAAAGGGCAAAATAAAGTATGAGATGAGCCCGCAATACCGTGCTAAAGGACCTGTAATATATGCAAATGATATTTTACTTACAGGACCTATAGACGGATTAGTACAGTTTTAGGAGAATTATGTCTGATTTAGAATTACTGGAAGAAGCAAAAAAGGCCAGAAAAGATGGCCTATGTTCCATATTCAAAAATATAAAGTAGGTGCTGCACTTATGACCAAATCAGGAAAGATTATACATGGATGTAACATAGAGAATGCGGCATATACTCCGTGTAATTGTGCGGAGAGAACAGCTTTTTTTAAAGCGGTATCTGAAGGAATATATGATTTTTGTAAGATAGCCGTTGTTGGAGGCTTTGAAGATAAAGATGCGGATGCTTTATGTACTCCATGTGGAGTTTGCAGACAGGTCATGCAGGAGTTTTGTAACCCTAAGGAATTTGAAATCGTAATGTCTGACGGTGCAAAAGATAAAAAAACCATGAAATTGGAAGAGTTGCTACCGTTCGGATTTGGACCTGATAATCTAAAATGACAGTTAAAATGTACATATAAAAAAACAGATATAGGAAGGTTTAATGAAGAAAACATTATTAAATAAATTTATTCTGGTAACAACAATGAGTACGATACTTGTCACAGGTGTCGGAAGAAATATTTTTTTATAAAAGATATCAATGCATTTACTACAAAGAAGGGTACAGTAGATGTAAGTGCACTTAATGTAAGATCAAATGCCGGTACCGGAAATAATACTGTTGCCACACTGGAAAGAGATACAAGTGTTACAGTACTTGATGAAGTCAACAGTGACGGAATGTATTGGTATAAAATAAGTTTTAATATCGGTTCAGGTGACAGAGAAGGTTATGTGGCAAAGAATTATATAAAGACGGAAAGTACTGCAAAGTATACAACAGATAAGAATTTCGAGTCTGAGATAGCAGGTTTTCCGGAGAGTTATAAGAACAGGCTAAGAGCTTTACATGCTGAATATCCAAACTGGAAATTTGTTGTACAAAATGTAGATATTTCATGGGATGAAGTAATAAGAAATGAATCGATAGTAGGAGTTAATCTTGTAAAAAAAGAATGCAAAGTCGTCTTGGAAATCAACTGCAAGAGGTGCGTATAACTGGAGTAACGGCACATGGCCCGGATTTGATTCGAATGAATGGGTTGCAGCAAGTGAAAGTATTATAAGATACTATATGGATCCACGAAACTTTTTGGATTCAACCAATATATTTCAGTTTTTAAATCATGGATATACTACAGGTGAACAGACTGAAGAAGGTGTTGAGAAGATGCTTAAAGGTACTTTTATGGAGAGTAAATCAAGTATTAAGAGTACTGCACCGTCTGCAACAGCAGCACCGACAACTTCTGCTACAACTGCGGCAACTACAATAGCAGCAGCTTCTACAACTCAAGCAAAGACTTCCGTAACGAATAAGAGCAATACAGTTAGTTACTCAAGTGTAAAGGCTCCGGAAAGTGCACAAAGTAGTGAAGGTAAAGTGTATTCGACCAATACAAACGGTCCTGTGGCAGATCCTAATGAAAATGCAAATCTTGTAGGTCCCGGTGTAGAAAGTGGAACTGCCGCAACAACAGCGAAAGAGGAACTTCCTACAGTAGAGGATAAGGATAACGGTCCGGGCTACACAGAACCTGCATCTGCACCGGTTTTTGAGCCTACTACAGAGTTTAATGATACAGCACATGGCCCCGGAGTTGTAAACAGTGATACAATTAAAGAGAGTGTAAGTGCTTCAAATAATATAAATGCATCAACAGGTTCAAGTTCATCCGGAGAAAATACAAATTCTAATGTACTTTCAAACGGAACCACATATGTTGATATGATAATGGATGCCGCAAAGAGTTCCGGTGTAAATCCCTATGTTATAGCCGCAATGCTTATACAGGAACAGGGAGTTAAAGGAACATCAGGGCTTATAAGCGGAGCAACAGGTATTTATAATTTCTTCAATATAGAGGCTTATCAGTCGGGAAACCAAAGTGCAACAAGCAGAGGATTGGCATGGGCAGGAAGCGGAAATACATACCTTCGTCCATGGAATACAAAGGCTAAAGCAATAATAGGTGGCGCCATGTTCTATGGAAGTACTTATTCAAAAGCAGGACAGAATACATTCTATTTAAAGAAATTTAATGTTCTTGGTGAGAATAAATATAAGCATCAATATATGACAAATATTGAAGGTGCAAAGAATGAGGGAGCTATGCTCTCAAGAGCATATTCGGAAGAGGATAAAAAGGGAGTTTTCACATTCCACATACCTGTTTATAGAGATATGCCTGAATTACCTGAGGTAATGCCGACAGGGGACGGTAGTCCGAATAACAGGTTATCTTCATTAAGTATAAGCGGATATAATATTACACCGAGCTTTAGTAGTGACAATTATTCTTATACGGTTGAATTGCCGTCAAATGTAAATAATGTTAATATTAAAGCAAATGCAGCCGATGCAAGTACAACTATATCAGGAATCGGTGATATTGAACTGAACTCTTCAAACTCCACGGTTGACATAATTGTTACAGCTCAAAACGGAACTAAAGAGAAGTACAGCATAAATATAAAGAGAGGAAATTAATACTGTATCTACATTTTATGTAGGATTAATGTCAGAGGATCAAGATGAAATATTTAAAAAAGCCTAATGTAAATATCGTCATACCTTCATTTATACTTACATTGATATTTTCAGTTGTAATAGCTTTTAATGCTTTTGCTATGGGTATCAGTATAAGCTTTGCAGATGTCAATGCAACAGTAGGTGATGAAGTAAATTTGGTAATGAGTTTATCGTCAACAGACGGAAACATTGACAGCGCAAATATAATGCTCAGTTATGATGACAGCATTTTGGATTTTGTCGGAGGAACAAATGCACAGGGTGGGGCAGGAAGTATAAAGGTCACATCCAATACAGGAAGCAGCAGTAACAATCAAAACTATTCCTTGAAATTTAAAGCAAAGACAGCCGGAGAAACCACAGTTGTTGTAAGTACATGGGAAGTATATGATACAAACTCAAAAATGGCTACAATGCAGTCTCAAGGCAGCGGTAGAATAAAGATAAAGTCTGCAGATCAGACTACTGCCGCAGAGTCTACTGTAGAAAAGAATAAGGAAGCGGCAACTACTGTTGCGGTAGATAAAAAGGATGCAATGCTTTCTTCGTTGAAAGTCAGTCCGGGTAAGCTTTCACCTGATTTTAGCAGTACTGTGAAAAATTACGATATGAATGTAGCAGGAAATATATCAAACATTGCAGTCAACGCAAAGGCAAGACAGGACGGGGCAAAAGTAGTTATAACGGGAAATGATAATCTTGTAGTCGGAGTGAATGCTATTAATGTAAAGGTAACATCGCCTGACGGTTCAGCCGTAGAAAGTTATATTATAAATGTAAATAAAAGTGCGGTAAAAAGAGGAAACATCCGAGTCTTCTTCTGAAACTTCAGCAGAAGAAGTTAAGGAAGAAACGCAGAGCAGTTCGGACATTCCTGATTTGGTTTCCACAGATAACGGGCTTACCTTAGGAGGAATTGATTATCAGGTATCGGATTCATTTGATAAAAATATTTTGCCGGAAGGTTTTGAAGAGTCTACATTCACATATAAAGGTAGAGATGTTAAGGCCGGAAAGATGAAGGGGCAGGATGTGTATATACTTTATCTTGTAGGCAATGACGGATCCGGAGATTTTTATATTTATGATGATGCTGCAGATACATGGGCTGTGTATACGCAACTTACCACAAATACTAAGAGTATCACTATAATGCCTATTGATAAAGGTGTAGAGGTACCGAAGGGATTTATTGAAAGCATAATAAATATAAACGGTAAAAAGATTCGTGGATGGATTTGGGGCAGTGACAATGAAAAGAGATATTGCGTTGTTTACGCCATGAATTCGGAAGGTAAAAAAGACTTCTACAGATATGATATGGAAGAACGCACAATACAAAGGTACTTTGCCGATCCTAATGTAGACACAGGAGTATCAACTGAAGAATATAATGCACTTGAGAAGAAATATGAGAAGAGTAATGAGTGGGTAAGAAATTTAATTGCACTTGCGGTTATATTGATTATTTTTTTATAATAATTTTACTTTTGTCAAGGGCTTCAAATAAAAAGAAGGCTGCAAAAGGCGGTACAAAAAGCCTACTAAGAAGAAAAAAACAAGAGTAATATTACTTCAAAAGTGGATTTAATACCTGAAGAAGAGATGAATGATGAAACGACTCTTGAATATATGCCTTTAAGTAAGAAGAAGGAAGAAGAGCCTGTAAAGTCGGAGGACGAAACGGACGATTTTGATGTAATAGACCTCTCAAACGGTGAAGTTATAGAAGAAGATGATTTTTGAAGAAGTAGAAGAACTTAAAAACGATTCTGATGATGATGATTTTGAAGATTTAGATATTTAAAAAAATAACCACCCGGTAAATCGGGTGGTATTTTTTTATGGATTATAATTTAAAATTTCTTTTTCTTACCGTATTTAGGCTCGGCGGTAAGTCCTATTCCAAGTTTGTTTAGAGTCTTTACATCGGCTTCTGAAAGCATTACTGAAGAATGCATTTGTAAACCTTTAAGTTTCGGGATTGCATTTAAAGCTTTTCTTGCATTTTTCATCTGTAGCGGCTGAAATAGAGAGCGCTATAAGAGCTTCATCTGTATGAAGCCTCGGATTGTTACCACCAAGATAAGTAGTTTTCAATTCCTGTACAGGTGCAATAACTGTAGGTGAAATAAGTTTTATTTCATCATCCACACCGCTAAGTGCCTTTAGTGCATTTAAAATAAGCGCGGCACTTGCGCCAAGAAGTTCGGAAGTCTTACCTGTAATGAGTTCTCCTGTTTCAAGTTCAATAGCCGCTGCAGGGGTATTTGTGGCTTCAGCTTTTAAAAGTGCTGCAGAAACAGCTTTTCTGTCATTAATACTTGTTTTTTTGCCTGCTGCATTATAAGTTCAAGTTTATAAACCTCATCAGCTTTGCATTCTCCTTTAACAAATCTGGCAAGAGAATTATAGTATCTTCTTATGATTTCCTGTTTACTTGCCTCTCTACACACCTCATCGTCAATAATACAGTTCCCGGCCATATTTACGCCCATATCTGTAGGAGATTTATATGGGCATTCTCCAAATATTCCCTCAAAAATTGCCATCAAAACAGGATATATTTCTATATCTCTATTGTAGTTTACAGTGGTTGTTCCATATGCTTCCAAATGGAAAGGATCGATCATATTTACATCATTTAAATCTGCTGTAGCGGCCTCATATGCAAGGTTTACAGGGTGCTTCAGCGGTAAATTCCAAATAGGAAATGTCTCAAACTTGGCATATCCTGCCTTAATGCCTCTTTTATTCTCGTGGTAGAGCTGAGAAAGACATGTAGCCATCTTTCCTGATCCGGGTCCCGGAGCGGTAACTATTACAAGAGGTCTTGAAGTGACGATATAATCATTTTTTCCATAACCTTCCTCACTGACAATATGTGCCACATTGCTTGGATATCCGTCAATCAAATAAAGTTTGTATACTTTTATACCCAGATTTTCAAGTCTTTCCTTAAATTTGTCCGCACTCTTTTGCCCTGAATACTGTGTAATACATACACTGCCTACAAACAGCCCTTTTCTTCGAAATTCATCTATAAGTCTGATTACATCGGCATCATAGGTAATACCATGATCTTCTCTAATCTTGTTTTTTTCAATATCCGATGCAGAGATTGAAATAATTATTTCGGCTTGATCTTTTAGTTGAAGAAGCATTCTAAGCTTTGAATCAGGTTCAAAGCCCGGAAGTACTCTGGATGCATGGTAATCATCAAAGAGCTTTCCGCCAAATTCAAGATAAAGTTTATCACCGAAACTTGCTATTCTTTCTCTTATATGTTCAGATTGTGTTTTTAAATACATCTGATTATCGAAACCGATTTTTCATAATACGCCTTCCTTCTTTAGTATTGAACTATTATAAAAATCAAAATAGAATTATATCACTTTTTAAAAACCGTATTAAAGGGGGAACAACATAGTTTAGTAATTAAATTAATTTTTCAAATATTTGAACACGATTATAATAATTTTTTTCATTTATTATTAAAAAGAAATCTACAAACTTATATATTATAAATATAATTAAAGTGATATACTAAAGCGACTAAAAAAAGAAAGCAGGTTTTTTTATATGAAAAAGCAATTTTTAATAACAGTTATGGGTGCAGCTATTGTTTTGGCGGCATGTGGAAGTAAAGGAACAGATAAAAATGAAGACACTACGGTGACTATAGAACACAATGAGACAAGTGTTGAAGCCGCTGAAGACACTGAAAGTGTGGCAGATGAGCCAAGCACAGCGGTAAGTAAGGCGGATATAAAATTAAAATATTCAAATCTTGTAGATGAAGATACCAGAAACAGAGTAAGAAATGCTCTAAAGAATGCCGGTCTTAGTGATGAAAAGATAAAGAACTTTTTTGACGCGGTAGATGAGTATAATAATGCGGTAGGCAGTAAGAATCTGGTTCAGAGCATGACAACCATAGATGCCGCTTTCCCTACATTTGATCAGGACAAGCTTTATAGATGCATGGCTTGCCAAGGGAGGATATGTAGGCAGAAACTGCAGAATTACATCATATTCTTTGATGGGAGATTTTATAAAGGTCGGAAATCCCTACACCGGGTGATACAACAATGCTTTTTTCAACGATTTTTGATTCTATAAAAGATAAAAAAATATTTTTTTGAAGGTGAGGATAAGAAAAATTTGATACATTATTTTCATATATTGATGTAACAAATACACATGATACAAATGTTTTGTCAGATGAAATAGTAAAAATCATTGGAAGATAAGCAGATTTCGTTTAACAATGATAAGATGCATATGATTTCAGTATTTATGACCATGGACGACGGTATGAATAAGGTACAGGAGTTCATAGGGCATACAGGTATTTTGGTAGAAGACGGTGATAAATATCTCTTTATTGAGAAGCTGGCATTTGAGTTACCGTATCATGTAGAAGAGTTTGACAATTTACAGGATGTAAATGATTATCTGATGGGATACTATGACAATGAAGCTGAGGGACTTACTGCAAAGCCTGTTATTTTTGAAGACGGAAAAGTAATGAACGAGTACAGAGTCTTAAAATAATGCTTGCATTTTTTGATCATTTTTGGTTGAATTATAGTATCAAAAACAGGAAAGAAGTATTATGGCAGAGAGAGTTAATATATTAAAAACAGATTATGAAATGAATCGTACAGACTGGACAGAGGTAGTATCGGCAGTATTTGGAGGTATGCTTCGTGTACAGGAGGCTATTGAGATGTATGTAGCCAAAGGACAGGCTTGGAATGTGGATTTTCATACAAAGAAAATCAAAATCGGAAAGAGCACATATCCGATACAATACATAGGAAGTGAAGCAATCGAATCAAATGACTGGCTATGGGGCTGGGAGAATATAAACGGATTTGATGAGAGCTTACTTGAACTTGTTGGAGAAGCAAGAGAATTTGGAGAAAAGGTAGGCTTTGCAGCCTTAACAAATCCAAATCTTCCTTTGACAGAGAAAGTAACCGGATATATACTTTCAATGATTTCATGTGGCATAAGTGAAAAGAACTACGGATATTATCCATGTAAACATTCGGGCGGTATTGCATTTGTGGCACTTTACGATTTACCTGAGAAGTTCTTTGCACCTGTAGATACAAAGTTATTTATCAGAACTATAATGAGTGCTATCAGTCAGTATGAGCTGGACCATAAAATTTTGGTAGAAGGCTTCCTTGCATGGAACGGTACAGATTATCATTGGGAAAACAATAATATCTATGCTAAATTTGCAGATGATGACGGACAACTTTTGATAAGATTTGAGGATATCGGAGATAAAAAGAATAGAGTCAATCGACGGATTGAAATAAAGATAGGGGATGTGAAAAAAACTCGATTGAGTTTTTTTCGCATCTTCCTTTTTGCCTTTATTTTGTATAAATGGCTGAAATCATACGCAAAAAAAGCGCAGTTCCCCACCCCATAGAAATTCTTTTTGAATCTATGCGGCAGCTCTGTTTCTCATCTTTTTTCTGATATTTATATAAATTATGGCCTATCGCTACGAGTAAAACTTCCAGTTTGACTGAATGAATACCTCTTCGGACAATTCTCTTGTACCAACGGTCGCTTTTCATAATTCCGAAAGTGCCTTCTGCCTGTATCGAACGGTTCATTCGTAATAGTGCACCGTGGATACTTTCTAGGTTTTCAATTACTTCCTGATGCATGGAAGTTAGTTCCTGATTGATCCGAACGGTTCGATTCTTGTCTGTCTTCACATTTATTTTGCATATGGACATCCGCTACAGTCTTCGCATTCATACAGTTCTTCCTTGCGTCCGTATTGATTTCCTTCACATTTTTTTCTGCATAAAAATGGAATGTTTTTATCGTTAGGACATCTCATGAATCCTTGCTCATCAATTCTGAAGTTAACGGCACGAAATGGATCTTCATGATATTTCCGATCCTTAGTTTCCTTTTTAAACATTGGAAATTTCATATACTTTTCAATGCCGTTCTGTTCACAGAAAATATAATTGTTGTATGAGCCATATCCGGCATCTGCCACAGGATATTTGGGGTAGAATCCATAAGTTTGTTTGAAGCGCTCCATCAAAGGAACAAAACAATCCATATCCGAACGATAATGGTTTACGTCAACAACTGCAATATATTCATCTGCTACACCAATCTGTACATTATATGCAGGCAGAAGCTGATCATTGCCCATGTAATCTGTTTTGATACGCATAAAGGTAGCTGAGTTATCTGTTTTAGAGTAACTGTTTCGGTTAGGACCACAGATTTCAATTTTTTGTATGTATTCTTGAAGTTTCTGACGGAAAGTAGTCAAGTGTTCATAATGACGCTGTTCTTTGGATTTTCGCTTTCCACTTCCGTAAACAAATGTACTTGTATCCAGTTCCCATAAAAGTACTAGCTGCTCAATGATTTCACTCAAATAATCCGGTACATACTCTGTGTTTGTTGTAATCTGCACCCCACTCCATGCGATTTCTGCATTAATTTCCTCAATCTCCGCAGTGATTTTTTCGTAAAGCTTGTAACGGAACTTTTCGGTAGCCTTCTTCCATACCCAGGTATACTTGTTTGCGTTTGCTTCAAACTTGGAGCCGTCGATGTAGAGATGTTGCAGATCTACATGCTCCTCGTTAAAGATAGTATGATTGATGTCATTAAAAAAATGTTTTTCAATCTTATCTTGAAGTATTTCATTGATGAAGTATCCAAAGGTTCTGTATGACGGAGTCCGGTGATCCATGAGATACATGAACCTGATATTAACTTTGCAGTTGTCTTCCAGTTCTCTCAGAGAGCAATAACCGCTAGTCATAAACCCGAAAAGTACTGTTTTTAACATGTTGACCGGATTATATCTGAATCGTCCGGTTGTGTACTCCCGGAATATCGTTCAGATACTTGTTTAAATCTATTCCTCCCATCAATCTGTCAAATGTTAAAACAGGATCCAGCAGATCCAAACAATCTGAAAGAAACAGTGGTAAATATCCTTGTTTTGAATTACAATAATTAGTGTGTAAAGTTTTCATCGTAAGTTAATTTTACCACAAAAATAGGACCTTTCGCATTAACGAATGGTCCTATTTCTTTTAGGGACTTATTTCACAGCCCCATTTATATTATAGATGCTTTTACACTCTGTCTGCGTAAAAGCTGATACGGCATTTTAAATGCGCTTCCTTTGAAAGAATTTGAAGAGAAGTATTCCAGTAAGAGTTGAGCAGATTTTACTCCCCGTATCAAAAGTAGCATGACGTATTGTAGTAAGCGACGGCCTGATAGCAGTTGCAAGATTACTGTCATCCACACCTGTTACTGAAATATGCCCCGGTACTTGTATATTATTATCATACATAAAATCTATGGCTCCTACAGCAATATTGTCACAGGCACAAAGAACTGCGGTAGGGAAGTATAGATGCTTTTTCATATATTTGATTCATTCCTGTATAGCTGTCTTCTATGGTAAAAGAATCCTGAAGGCTTATTAGGTCTTGGGAAGTATTTAAAGAACATTCCCTGATTCCCTTCATATACCCATCATATCTTTTCTTTCCGGCTGATAAATCATGAAGCGGTCCTCCAATAAATGCGATATTTCGATGTCCCATGTTGTAAAGAAAATGTACCATATCACAAATTGCCTGTTGATTATCCATATTTACAGAACTTACAGGGATTTTCAGCTCAAAATCAGGAATATCCTGACATACATATATAACAGGCTTATTATTTCTATGTATCCACATCATATGTTCTTTAGGTATATGAACATTTGCCATAATAATACCTTCAACTTGCTTATTTTTTTAAGACATCCAAAAAGTGTATTTCTTTATCAAGTTCACCATTTGTCTCACATATAACAGTATTGTATCCAAGAGGTGTTACCACACTGTTGATGCCCTGTAATATTCTGCCGAAGACATTGTTAGATATATCAGGAAAAAAAGAACACCGATTAATTTATTTGATTTACGATTTTCTCTTTTAATGTCGGACCGGTGAATAACCAAGTTCTCTTATCACTTCCATAACTTTGTTTTTTTGTAGAAACAGATACAGTATTACTTTTGGTTTATAACTCTGAAACCGTTGAAATAGATACACCGGCTGCATTTTGCAACATCATTAATAGTAACCATATAAGACCTCCTTTATGAAAAATGATTATGAAAAACAAGAGTATATCTTGAAAAACTATGAAAACAATAGCATATTTGCATGAAAAATGCAAGAAAACATACACTTGCATAATCATTTATAAAAAAACTTTGGAGCATTTTGATGAATAGGATATTTATATAAAAATAGTATAGTATAAAAAAACAAGATTTTAAAAGCATTCAAAAAAATAGTTATATCAGATAAGAGGTTATATGAAAAAAATATTTTTTTATAAACCGAAAGACGGTTGGGTTGGAGATACTATTCCATTTGCGCATGATGGTAAATTTTATATTTATTATCTTCATGATGAAAGAAAAGGAAATACACAGGATGAGTATGGATATCGTACAAGCTGGAACCTGTTGATAACGGAAGACGGGGTTAATATAAAAGATTGTAAAGTTGTATTACCTGTCGGGGATTATGACGATGCGGACTATGCCTGTTATACAGGGTCTGTAATAGAAGGTAATGACGGTCAATTTCATATGTTTTATACCGCACAGAATAATTATAATCCCAAGTATCACAGGGACGGAAAACCTTTACAATATATTGCACATGCAATAAGTACGGATCTGATAAATTGGGAAAAACTGCCTGAGCTTACATTCGGTGCTGATGAAAGGATTTATGAGCCCTTTGACTGGCGTGATCCGTTTGTTTTTCTATAATGAAGATGAAAAATGCTTTGATATGCTTCTGGCCGCAAGATTGCGGGGAGCAAGTGAAAAGAACGGAGGATGTGTAGGCTTATGCAGATCTTATGATTTAATTCACTGGGAGGCTAAAGAGCCGTTTTACAATCCGGAATCTTATATGACACATGAATGTCCGGATTTGTTTAAACTTGGAAACAAATGGTATCTTGTGTATTCAACTTTTTCAGAAAAATTTGTAACTCATTATAGGATGTCTGATAAGCTGAGTGGACCATGGACCTCTCCTATAGAGGATACTTTTGACGGAAGAGCATTTTATGCTGCAAAAACAGCACAGGTCGGTGATAAAAGAATGGCGTTTGCTTGGGTTCCTACTAAGCGGGGTGAAAGTGATTTCGGACAGTATGAATGGGGCGGAAATTTTATCGTGCATGAGATTGATCAAACAACTGATAATAAGCTACTGTAAAACCTGCAGACAGATTGATCAATATGTTTAATAAGGAACTCATAAATGAAAAAAATAAATAAAAGTTGAAATAGAAAATTTTGAGGGGGAGAAGTCATATGTAATCAACGGAATGAAAGAAACATGTATGATAGAAGCTGTAATAGAATTCAGTGAAGGAGTTAGATCTTTCGGAATAGGTTTGAGACAGGATTCAGCCCTAGCAAACGGGTATTATCTTAGATTTGAGCCTTTTATAACAGAATTGTGGCAGATATGTGGCCAAGACGTATAAGCGGCGTAAATCAGTGGTATGTTGACGGGGACAAGCCCTTTATGATTGAACTTGAAAGACCTTTTGATTATAAAAGTTTAAAGGATAATAAAGTACATATAAGGGTTGTGGCAGACGGAAGTATAATATGTCTTTATGTGAATGATACTACCGCTCTGACAATGAGAGCCTATAACATGAAAAAGAACAAATTGGGGATTTTTTGTAAAAAGACGGAAGTATCAGAGTTTCTGATATTCATATGTATGAAGTTTAAAAGGAGATTATTATGTATAAGAAGATAGGAACAATATGCCTTATAGCAGGAATGGTATTAATGGGTTGCGGAAATAAAGCACAAACTGCCGCAAATTCTACAGAGGCTGAAAACACAGACGGTAATGTAAGAGAGATTCATTATTTTTCTTCAAGGTCTGCATCAGATGATACAATGGTAACATTGCAGGAGATAACGGATAAATATAATGAGCAGGGTGGGAATATAAAGCTTGTTATTGACAGTAATGCAGACAGAACGTCATATGATCAGAAACTTAGAACAATGATTGCAGGTGGGCAGATGCCTGATATGTTTGACCTTGATGCGACACCGTATGCTACAGAACTTGGAGAACAGGGAATGCTCACAGATATGGATGCCTTTCTTGATGAAATAGGTGAAAAAGACAGCTATATTCCATTGGCATTAAACTATGGAAGGACTTCTGACGGTAAATTGTATACATTACCTTTAGAGCTCTCAACAGAAATGATTTGGTACAATGTTGATATGTTCAAAGATGCCGGAATTGAAGCACCAAAAACTTTGGATGAGCTTTTAGAAGACTGCAAGATTTTAAAAGAAACAGGGTATACCGCATTTGGAATCGGTGGAGGAGACGGATGGCCATTGCTTCGCCTTCTTGCAACATATCCGTTCAGAATGACAGGAAATGAGTATTTAAATAAACTATCTTTAGGAGAAGCAAAGATGTCAGATGAACCGGGAGTTATAGGCGCTACATTCATGTCGGAAATAGGACAGTACTTCCAACCCGGATTTTCAACAACCGATGTGGCTACAGGATTAAACTTATTTCTTAGTGGAAAGAGCGCAATGTATCCTACAGGTACTTGGGAGTTAAATTATTTTACAGATAAGAACAGACCGGAAGGATTGAATGTTGATTACTTTTATATGCCGACAATAAAGGACGGAAAAACAAATGCAAATGATTACTGGGCATTTGGTGGCATAGGTTTAGCAGTTAATCCTAAGGCTTTTGATGATCAGTACAAAGATTATCTGACATTTATAGTTAAAAAAACTACAGTCCTGCATATTTTGCACATGAGCATTTGGCACCGCAAAAGGTGGATATGAGTGACAACAGCAGCTTTGATCCGTTGTTTTTAAAGGTAATGGAAGATACAAATAATATAGGTTCAACTGCAGCAAGGCCTTGGGATGTAGTATTGAATGAAGATGTAATAGCAACAATTAATGATAATCTACCGGGACTTTGTATGGGTGAAGAAAAACTGATGACTTTATAAAGGCGGTGGATGAGGCCTTGGAGGCAAATAAATAGAATTTTTATGAAAATTTTTGAGAGATAAGAAAGCGATTGCTGTATTTTTTTGCTACCTGCTTTTATTGTCTATTCTGTTATAGTTATGGTTCCTATACTTGTTTCAATTTATTATAGCTGTTTAGATTGGAACGGTATAGGAAAGAAGTCTTTGTAGGTTTTAATAACTACATAAAACTTTTTGGAGACAGCGTATTCAGACAAGCATTTGGAAACAACATAATATATATAGTTATTGTAATGGTACTGCAGCTTGGTTTCGGTTTTAGTATTGCAGTTTTACTTACATATCTTAAAAAAGGAAGAGGCTTTATACAAACTGTATATTACATACCTTCTGTTATTACGGTTATTGCAATATCACAATTGTTTACAGGATTTTATTCGTATGAGCCTTTGGGTTTATTCAATATCTTCAGAAAAATGCTTGGTATGGAGCCTATTGCATTTTTAAGTGATTATAAAAACTGTTTTTATGGGCGGTTGCTTCTGTGGAAGGCTGGCAATATATAGGTATTTATATGATTATTTTTCATTCTGCGTTGGTTTCAGTATCACCTGATATATTGGAAGCGGCAAGAATAGACGGAGCTACGGAGTTGCAGATTCTGGTAAAAATCAGAATACCTGCTATAGCAAATGTAATTATGCTTTCATGTATATTGAGTCTGGTGGGTGCGCTTAGAGGTTTTGCGGCACCTATGAATATGACTAAGGGAGGTCCGAATCACAGATCTGAAATACTTGCAACATATATGTATAAAAAAAGCTTTTTACGAGCAGAGACTACGGATATGGAAGTGCAATTGTTGTAATAATTGTAATACTCAGTATTATTGAGTTTTATTAATCAGTAAATATATGGATGGCGAAAAACGAATAGGAGGATATATGAAAAAGAAATATCAGAAAAATAATATATTGGTCTGTTATGATTCTGTTCCTTATAATTCAGGGCTATCCTGTTATATGGCTTTATTGTAGCCGGGTTTAGACCGAATATAGAGTTATTGACAGAACCGTTCAGCTTTCCAAAGAGCTTTTACTTTAGAGAATTTTATTAGAATATTCACTGAAAGCAATATAGTTACCTATATAAAAAAACAGTGCTATAATTTCCGTAGTATCATTAGTGTTTATTGTATTAATCAGTTCAATGGCATCATTTGCTATTGCCAAGATGAAATTCACGGGAAGGAAGAAAATATATAGATATTTTCTTATAGGACTTACAATTCCATATGCAGTTACATTGATACCTTTTATTTACAATGTTTGCAAAAATTGGACTTATAAATACAAGGATAAGTGTTATATTGCCTCTCTTGGCATTTCAATTACCTGTATCGATAATGTTGTTTGTAAATTTTTATTCATTTATTCCTGATGAAATTATAGAGGCTGCAGTTATTGACGGGGCAAGTATCTACGGTATTTATACAAAGGTAATCATACCATTGTCGTTAAATACAATAATGACAGTGCTTGCTATGAATTTTATAACAGTGTGGAATGACTATACATTCAGTCTTGTATTTATAAATAGTACAGAATTGAAAACAATATCCATAGGTCTTGCAGACTTTATAGGGCCGAGAGGATTAAAGGATTGGGGGCAACTTATGCGGCCATTGCAATGTCGGTATTTCCTACACTGGTTATATTTTTTTACTAAATAAAAAGGATGACAGCCGGAATGACTTTGGGGGCAGTAAAATCATGAGTATGAAGCAAAATATTTTCAGACCTAAAATATCATTTCTCCCTAAAAAGAGGATGGATAAATGATCCTAACGGCCTTGTGTGGTTTCAGGGTAAATACCATATGTACTTCCAATGTAATCCATACAGCAATAACTGGGATAAAATGCATTGGGGCCATGCAGTGAGTATTGATTTAATACATTGGGAAGAGTGTAAGCCTGTTCTTATTCCGGATAAGGTATATGAGGATTATGACAGAGGCGGCTGCTTTTTCAGGATCTGTAGTTGTTAATGAAGATAAAAATATATGCTTTTTATACGGCTGTTTCGTTGGTAGAAGGTGAAGTTTGTCAAAGACAATGTATGGCATATTCTTTTGACGGATATAATTTTTATAAAATATGAGAAAAAAATCTGATTATTGAATCTATCGGAAAAGACTTTAGAGACCCCTAAAGTAATTTTTCATGATGGAACATGGCAAATGGTAGTTGGAGGATCTGACAAAAAGCGTCTGATCTTGAAAGCCATGGAAGAATTTATCTTTTTCATTCTAAGAATTTGTTTGACTGGAGCTATAGCGGAATACTGTATGAAGCAAAAGCCGGTGAAGGGACAATGTTTGAATGTCCTGATATATTTGAAATAGGTGGAAAGTGGGTTATAACAGCATCACCTATGAATCGAACCGATTTTCTACCTACTGTATATATGGTTGGAAATATTAACTTTAAAAATTGTATTTTCTTCCATGAGTATAGCGGAATATTGGATTTTGGTCCTCATTATTACGCATCACAAACATATAAGGATAAGTATGGAAAAAATATTTCAATGGCCTGGCTTGGAGGTTGGGAATGGATGCCATGGATTAATGATCATGGTCCGGCGGAAGAAGGCGGGTATCGTGGAATAATGTCATATCCAAGACTAATTGATATGGAAGAAAAACATTTTGAAAATGCTACCTTACAGTCATGATTTAGAGTTAAAAAGTGACGTTGAATACAGCCAAAAGACTAAAGGAAACGACAAAAATATATCAAATATATTGGATAAAATGTGTGAAAAGGATTTATATATCAGGTGTAATAACAAGAGATAAAAAAACAGTTCGGAATTAAATCTTGAGTTTTTTTGACAGTGAAGAGAAAAAAATAATAATAAAAACTTGATTTTTCTCTTTGGTAATATTATTACGGATTTTACAGAAGCTGATGATAATATACGAAGTGGAATAAGAATATATAAGGCAAATATACAAAAAAAGAGTACGATATAGATTTCAGTATAATAAAAAGACGGAAATGTGTTGGAAGTTTATTTGCTTTGGAGGTAAGTATAACTTTACTTCTATGATTTATCCACATGAAGGAAAAAGTTGGTATTGGAATAAGGTCAAAAGATGCCATTATAAGGTGTAGAAAAATAAATATTGAAGGATATTGAAAACAGACGAGTGAAATTATAAATTTTCACTCGTCTGTTTTATGGTAAAAATACTATATTCAATTTTTGAAATATATAATTTTATAATATTCATCTTTTCATCTTCTCAGTGGCAACCACCTATCAATGTGATATAATAAAGCTATTCTAAATGAACTTAATAAGAAGGTGGTTGTCAATGAGGAAGACAATAAAAGAGAAGCTAAAAGAAGCTGAAAAATATATCTGTGAGAATTTTGAGGAATTGGGAATAGATGATCCTGTAGAAGAAGGGTACTTTGAAGAGTATGAACAAATAGGCGGAGCAAGTGAAAGTGAGTTTGAAGATTTTGAAAAAACTTTCGGAATAAAATTGCCTGAGGATTTTAAAGAGCTTTATTCATACAAAAACGGCAGCGGATATTTTGAATTGTTGCAATGTGACATAGATGACAGAGAAATCAACTTTACATTATTCAGCCTTGAAGAGATGAAAAAGGTAAAGAGCTATTTTCAAGATAGGGATGCTCTTTTAACAGATTATCCGGACTATTTTACCGATGATGTTATAGAACAAATGAGAGACAACAGAATAAAAACCATATCTATTCCATAAAGATTGGTTTGCTTTTTGCGACATACCTTAATTGCGGATATCTTATGCTTGACTTTGATCCGGATAAGGAAGGAAAAGTCGGACAGGTTATTTTCTATATACATGATCCGGATGAGATAATCTATACCGCATCAAGTGTAGAGGAACTTATAGATAATGTATGGAAATTTTTTTAAAAGAAAATTTTGACTAAAAAAAGAGGGTGATATAATGAGAGAGAATCCAAGACCGGGAGAGTTTTACAGACATTTTAAAAATAAGCTTTTATCAGATAATTGCTGTTGCCACACATTCTGAAAGTAAGGAACAGCTGGTAATATATCAGGCACTTTACGGAGATTTCGGAGTATATGCAAGACCGCTTGATATGTTCTTAAGTGAAGTGGACAGAGAAAAATATCCTGAGACAGAACAAAAGTATCGCTTTGAAAAAGGTAGAAAATATATCTGAGACATCTAAACAAATTACAGATAGAAATAGTGAAATTAATATAGAGACAATTAACAAAAACGCTGAAAGAAAAAAAGTGAAGACGAGCCTAAAAATTTCTTTATAGACTTTCTGGATGCAGATGATTATTATACAAAAAAAGAAAATAATCTTAGCCAACAAGGAAAAATATAACAGATAAGCAGTTGGATGCTATATTTGATATTTACGGCTTAAAGAGAAACGGTATTGATAAGACAATAGATATTGCAGATTTTATTGCATATCTTGATATGCAAATACATTTTGAGGGGAAAAGACTAAGGTAACAGATGGCATTTGTAATAGAAGATGAATTAAAGAAGCTGCCACGCCAGCCCGGTGTTTATATAATGCATGACAAAAAGGATGATATTATATATGTCGGCAAGGCTATTTCATTGAGAAACAGAGTAAGGCAATATTTTCAATCAAGTAAGGATAAGAGTCCTAAGATAAAACAAATGGTCTCAAAGATTGAAAGATTTGAATATATTGTAACCGATTCCGAGCTTGAGGCATTGGTACTTGAGAATAATCTGATAAAAGAACATAGACCAAGATATAATACAATGCTTAGGGATGATAAAACCTATCCCTATATAAAACTTACAGTGAAAGAGGAATACCCAAGGCTGCAGATGGTAAGGCAGATAAAGAAGGACAAAAACAGATATTTCGGGCCATTTTCAAGTGGTAATGCGGTACGAGATACGATAAATCTTTTAAACAGAGTCTATAAGCTAAGGACTTGCAGTAGAAATCTCCCAAAGGATATAGGAGCGGAGCGTCCATGTCTTGATTATTTTATACATCAGTGTGATGCTCCATGCCAAAATTATATATCAAAAGATGAATATAATAAAAATGCGGCCGAAGCACTTCGTTTTTTGAGTGGTGATTTTGATCCTATTATAAATAAAATAAGAACTGAAATGGAAAGGCTTTCAGCTGAACTTAAATTTGAAGATGCGGCTAAACAAAGAGATTTATTAAACTCAGTACTTCATATTACACAAAAACAGAAAATCACTTCGGATGATTCCAAAGACAGGGATATTATTGCAATGGCTAGAGATGAGAGAGATGCTGTTGTACAGGTATTCTTTATCAGGGAAGGAAAGATGGTCGGTAGAGAACATCATTATATACAAGTGGCAATGGATGATGAAAAAGTGGATATTCTGGAAAGTTTCATAAAGCAGTTTTATGCAGGAACACCTTTTGTACCGAGTCAAATCATGTCACAGTATGAGTTAAAGGATGAAAACCTTATTTCGGAATGGCTCTCTGCTAAAAGAGGTTCAAAGGTAAATATAATTGTTCCAAAGAAAGGCTCTAAGGAAAAGCTGGTAGAACTTGCAAAGAAAAATGCTGAAATTGTTCTCACAAAAGACAGAGAAAAGCTTCAAAGACAGGAAGCAAGAAGTGTGGGAGCTGTAAAGGAAATTGAAGAGCTATTATCATTGCCTAATTTAAAAAGAATGGAGGCCTATGATATTTCCAATATTTCAGGTGTTCAATCTGTAGGTTCTATGGTGGTTTATGAGAATGGAATACCGAAAAAAAGTGATTACAGAAAATTCAAAATAAAAACTGTAATAGGTCCAAATGACTACGCTTCAATGAAGGAAGTTCTTACGAGAAGATTTGACCGCGGTATTGATGAAAAAGATACCGGATTTAATAAACTGCCTGATATAATACTAATGGACGGTGGAAGAGGTCAGGTAAACATCTGCTTACAGGTTTTGGAGGAATTCGACTTAATATTCCGGTATGCGGAATGGTAAAGGATGATAACCACAGGACCAGAGGATTGTATTACAACAATGTAGAAATTCCTATAGATACTCATTCTCAAGGATTTTTGCTGATTACAAGAATACAGGATGAGGCGCACAGATTTGCAATAGAGTATCACAGAAGTCTAAGATCAAAAACTCAGGTAAAGTCGATACTTGATGATATAGAGGAATAGGAGTTGTAAGGCGAAAAGCACTTATGAAGCATTTTAAAGAAATTGAAAATATTAAAAATGCAAGTTTTTGAAGAACTTATGTCGGTGGAAGGAATGAATAAAAAAAGTCAGCTACTGGCAGTATGTGAATTCTTTTCAAAATTAAAAAAAGAGTAATATATGTAAAGGAGAATTTATGTTAAGACATATCGTAATGTGGAAGTTTAATGAGGGTGTGGATAAGCAAATTATAGGTGAAGAGATAAAAAGCAGTCTGCTTGATTTATGCAAAAAGTATGGATGAAGTAGTCAAGGCAGATGTTGTTTATAATGTTTTACATACAAGTACTCATGATTTGGTTTTGATACTTGATGTAAATGATGAGGATGCTCTTAATAAGTATGCAACATCAAAAGAGCATGTGGCAATTGTTGAAAGCTTAATTAAGCCGAATACAAATTCAAGAGTTGCAATTGACTTTTTTTATTGACATTTTTTTAATTGCAGTGATATACTTTTTGTAAAATATAACGATATAAACTTGGGAGCTTATATATAGGCTGAGAGGGAAGTGTGACTTTCGACCGTTTACCTGATTTGGATAATGCCAACGTAGGGAGATGTTTTTGACTTTCTTTTCAGGAGATACAGGTTCTTGTATCTCATTTTTTTATTGCAAAAATTTACCTGAATATAAGTATATAAGTTTTATGGTTAAAACTTTAATTTAGGAGGGTTACTTATGAATAAAAAGTAATGTCAAAAAGACGGTTGTTTCATTTTTGTTGTTTAAAAATTGTGGGAAGAGAGGTGAGAATATGATAAAAGAAATGCTTGAAAATGTCAAAAGAAAATCACCTCTGGTACATAATATAACAAATTATGTGACTGTAAATGACTGTGCAAATATACTTTCTGCTTGTGGAGCAAGTCCTATAATGGCTGACGATTTGGACGAAGTTGCAGAGATAACATCAATATGTTCAGGCCTTAATATAAATATAGGTACATTAAATAAACGAACGATTCTTTCAATGATTACGGCAGGTGAAAAGGCAAATGAATTGAATCATCCTATAGTACTTGATCCTGTGGGAGCAGGAGCATCCAAATTAAGAACGGATACTGCAAAAAAACTGCTTGAAAAGGTAAAGTTCAGCGTTGTACGTGGGAATTTATCAGAGATAAAATGTCTTGCCGCAGGGAGAGGTAATACTAGGGGTGTTGATTCCGTTGATTTTATCAATGAAAAAAATCTTGATAATGTTGTTGAGTTCGCAAAGGATTTTGCATTGAAAAACTCCTGTGTAACAGTTATAACATCTGCTATTGATATAGTTACGGACGGTAAAATTGCATACTGTGTATATAACGGCGACAGTATAATGAGTAAAATTACCGGAAGCGGATGTCAGCTTTCAGCTATGACGGCAGCATATATAAGTGCAAATCCTGACAACATTTTAGAAGCCGCTTTTGCCTGTGTAAGTGCAATGGGATTATGTGGAGAAATAGCAAAGAAGCGTATGACAGATAAAGACGGTAACAGCAGCTACAGAAATTATTTAATAGATGCGGTTTATAATCTTACTCCTGATGAACTTGAAAAAGGAGCAAGGTATGAGATTAGATAAGAAATACATGCATCTTTATGCAGTTACAGACAGAGCATGGACAGAGAATAAAACTTTATATGAGCAACTAAAAGAGGCACTTGAAAGCGGTGTAACCTGTGTGCAGCTTAGAGAAAAAAGTTTGGATGAAGACAGCTTTATAGATGAGGCAAAAAAGATATCGCAACTGTGTAAACAGTATAATATTCCATTTATTGTAAATGACAATCTGAATGTGGCCATTGCCTCAAATGCCGACGGAATACATATAGGGCAGGATGATATGGAACTTAAAGATGTCCGCAGGATTGTCGGAGAAGATATGATAATAGGAGTTTCAGTACATACGGTAGATGAGGCTGTCTCGGCACAAAGAAACGGTGCAGATTATATAGGTTTAGGTGCGGTATTTGAAACTTCTACAAAAAATGATGTAGGTATTCTCTCATATGAAACATTAAAAGCCATATGTGAAGCTGTAAATATACCTAAAGTGGCAATAGGAGGAATAAATTCTAAAAACATATTAAAACTTAAAGGAAGCGGTATAGACGGTGTTGCAGTAGTATCTGCAATATTTGAGCTGCCGATATAAAAAAGGCGACAAAAGAACTTTATAATTTGGCAAGTGAATTAATCGAGGGGACATGATATGAAAAAAGTATTGACAATAGCCGGAAGTGATTCAAGCGGAGGGGCAGGTATACAGGCTGATATAAAAACAATGACTGCAAACAATGTATATGCAATGAGTGCCATAACGGCACTTACAGCACAGAATACTACAGGGGTAAAGGGAATTCTGAATATTGCTCCTGATTTTATAAAGAGCCAGTTGGAGATGATTTTTGATGATATTTTTCCCCTGATGCCATAAAAAAATAGGCATGGTATCTTCGCCGGAAATAGTGGAAGCAATTGAATACGAACTTGTAAAATATAAGGCAAAAAATATTGTACTTGACCCTGTAATGGTAGCTACAAGCGGATCAAATCTTGTGGAGAACAGTGCAATAAAATCAATAAAAGAAAAACTTTTTCCTCTTGCAAGAGTGATAACGCCGAATATACCTGAGGCAGAAGTACTTTCCGGTATAAGTATTAAAGATGAAAAAGACATGTTGGAGGCGGCAAAAATAATTTATGAAAATCATCATTGTGCGGTATTGTTAAAAGGGGGACACAGTATAAATGATGCAAATGATTTATTGTATGAGAATAAAAAAGCAAAGTGGTTCTTAGGAAAACGTATAGATAATAAAAATACTCACGGTACCGGATGTAGCCTTTCATCGGCAATAGCATCAAATCTTGCAAAGGGATATACACTTGAAGAATCCGTTGAAAGGGCAAAGAAATATATATCAGATGCTTTACTTGCTATGCTTGATATAGGAAAGGGGAGCGGCCCTATAAATCATGCATTTAATATAAACGGAGAGTATGCAAAGGAGGCGGATAATGAATAAGAAAACATCAGTATTTGAAAACGGTTTGATCTGGTTTGGAGCTGCAGTATCCATAGCAGAGATTTTAACAGGTACATACTTTGCATCTTTAGGATTTTTAAAAGGATTACTTGCCATAGTACTTGGACATATAGTAGGTTGTATTTTACTTTTTTTGGCCGGAATGATAGGTGCAAAGACTCAAAAAAGCGCAATGGACACCGTGAAGATAAGTTTCGGAACAAAAGGTGGGATTTTCTTTGCAATATTGAACATCTTACAGCTTTTCGGTTGGACGGGTATAATGATTTATGACGGTGCCTCAGCTACTCAAGGTATATTGCCTATAGGACATTTTATATGGTGCATTGTTATCGGCGGACTGATTTTGGTGTGGATACTTATAGGGGTTAAAAATTTAGGTAAGTTAAATGTAATTGCCATGTCGGCATTATTTTTAATGACAATAATTTTAAGCTTTATCATATTTAAAGGTGGGACAGCATTCGATAAAGGAGATAACAGTATGAGTTTCGGTGCCGCAATGGAGCTTTCAATAGCTATGCCTCTGTCATGGCTGCCTCTTATCAGTGATTATACAAAAGAGGCAAAAGAGCCTGTTAAAGCAACTGCTGCAAGCAGTATTGTTTACGGCTTTGTAAGTATCTGGATGTACATTATAGGAATGAGTGCAGCCTTATTTACAATGGAGTCGGATATAGCCAAGATTTTACTGAAAGCCGGACTTGGCATAATGGGACTTTTTATAGTGGTACTCTCAACAGTGACTACAACATTTTTAGATGTGTATTCGGCAGGAGTATCTACAGAATCAATATTTTCAAAAATAAAGTCAAAGTGGGTGGCGGTAGCTGTTACCGTAATTGGAACGTTGGGAGCAATTGTATTACCTATGGATGATATTACAGGATTTTTATATCTTATAGGGTCGGTGTTTGCACCGATGATTGCAATACAAATAGCGGATTTCTTTTATATTGAAAAATAAGTAATGATAAAAAAATGTTTTTCAATAAAAAAATATTATTATCTGGGTGACAGGCTTTTATAATATACAGAATCTTGATGAAGTTTGATACACCGGTAGGAAGTACAATACCAAGCATGCTTATCACAATTTTTTTATATCGGTTGCAGTTAGTAATGTCTTTAAAATAGATAAATAAAGATAAAAGTATAATAGAATAATGTATAATATCAGAACAATTCCCAGTAAATTGCTAGGAATTGTTTTTTTATTGGAAACATGAGAAAAAAATTTAACAAATATGGCTTGAATAATAAATTTAATGGTGATATTATCAGGACATAAAGAAGTTAGTAAAACCCTAACTAATTTGTTTATTTTTAAAAGGAGGTACTTATGTGCTGGGATGGTTTTAAGGGAAGAAAATGGCGTGACGATATAGATGTCCGTGATTTTATACAAAAATAATTATACAATATACGATGGAGACGAGAGTTTCCTGGAGGGTCCCTACAGAAGCTACAAACAAGCTTTGGGGTGAGCTTTCAAGACTTCAAAAAGAGGAAAGAGCTAAAGGCGGAGTCCTTGATATGGAGACGGAAGTTGTTTTCGACTCTAACTGCCTATGGACCGGGATATATCAATGAAGATATGAAAGATCTTGAAAAGGTTGTAGGACTTCAAACAGATAAACCTTTAAAGAGAGCTTTTATGCCTTTTGGTGGTATCAAGATGGCAGAGCAGGCAGCAAGTACTTACGGCTATCAGACAAATGAGAAGTTTTCACAAGATATTTACAGAATATCACAGGACTCATAATCAGGCAGTGTTTGAGGCTTATACACCTGAAATGCATGCGGCAAGGCATAATAAAATAATTACAGGACTTCCTGATACATACGGTAGAGGAAGAATTGTAGGAGATTACAGAAGGGTTGCACTCTATGGAATAGATTTTCTTATAGAAAAGAAGCAGGAAGATTTGGAAAAATTGTGGTGACGGTACGATGTTTGATGAAATAATCCGTCAAAGAGACGAACTTGGAATGCAGATAGAGGCTCTTAAACAGATGAAGGAAATGGCTGCAGCATACGGATTTGATATTTCAAAACCTGCAAAGGATGCAAGAGAGGCTGTACAGTGGTTATACTTCGGATACCTTGCAGCTATAAAGACACAAAACGGTGCGGCAATGAGTGTCGGACGAATTTCAACATTCCTTGATATCTACATTGAAAGAGATTTAAAGGCAGGAAAACTTACAGAAAGTGAAGCGCAGGAGTTGATAGACCACCTTGTAATGAAGTTCAGAATGGTAAAATTTGCCAGAATACCTTCTTACAATCAGCTTTTTCTCAGGCGATCCGGTTTGGGCTACACTTGAGATGGCAGGACTTGGAATGGACGGAAGGTCGATGGTTACAAAGAATGATTTCAGATTCTTACATACACTTGAGAATATGGGACCTTCACCGGAGCCGAACCTTACCGTACTTTATTCAAGCAGACTGCCAAAGGCATTTAAAGAGTATTCATCAGCTATTTCTATAAGAACAAGTTCTGTACAGTATGAAAATGATGATGTAATGCGTCCGGTATGGGGTGATGATTATTCTATATGTTGCTGTGTATCGGCGACAGAAACAGGAAAGGAAATGCAGTTCTTCGGAGCAAGAGCAAATCTTGCAAAATGCCTGCTTTATGCTATAAACGGCGGTGTGGATGCAAAGTCAAAAGAGCAGGTCGGACCGGCTTACAGACCCTATAACATCTGAATACCTTTGATTATGATGAGGTAATGGAGAAATATGATGTAATGATGGACTGGCTGGCAGGACTTTATGTAAATACATTAAATCTTATTCAATATATGCATGATAAGTATTATTATGAGGCTGCCGAGATGGCACTTATAGATACCGATGTCAGAAGAACATTTGCAACAGGTATTGCAGGATTTTCACATGTAGTAGATTCACTTTGTGCAATCAAATATGCCAAGGTAAAGACAATACGTGATGAAAAACGGAATAGTGGTTGACTATGAGACAACAGGTGATTTCCCAAGATACGGAAATGATGATGACAGAGCCGATGATATTGCGGTATGGCTTTTAAAGACTTTCCTCAAAAAGGTTAAGAAAAGACATACATACAGAAATTCGGAAGCGACAACATCCATACTTACAATTACTTCAAATGTAGTATACGGTAAGGCAACAGGAAGCATGCCTGACGGAAGAAAGGCGGGAGAGCCTCTGGCTCCCGGAGCAAATCCAAGCTACGGTGCAGAAAAAAACGGCCTTTTGGCTTCACTTAATTCACTTACAAAGTTGCCGTATGAGTATGCACTTGACGGTATTTCAAATACTCAGACTATCAACCCGTCAGCTCTCGGACATGGTGAGGATGAACAAAAGAAAAACCTTACTCAGGTAATGGACGGATATTTTGATCAGGGAGCGCATCACCTTAATGTAAATGTTTTCGGTACTGAAAAACTTATAGATGCTATGGAACATCCTGAGAAGGAGGAGTATGCAAACTTCACAATAAGAGTTTCAGGATATGCCGTTAAGTTTATTGATCTTACAAGAGAGCAACAGCTTGACGTTATTGCCAGAACATGTCATGACAAGCTATAATATAAACTGATTTGATATTTGGCTATGTGAAGTTTACTTTGCATAGCCTTTAGCTTTTGGAGGAAATATGGAAGTAAGAGGAAATATACACTCATTTGAGACATTCGGGCTGGTGGACGGTCCGGGGGTCAGATTTGTTGTATTTGTGCAAGGCTGTCCTATGAGGTGTCAGTTCTGTCACAATCCGGACACCTGGTCTACAAAGGAAAATCAGATATTCAGCGCTCAGGAAGTGTTTGACAAGGCAATAAGATATAAGCCGTATTGGAAGGACAACGGCGGGATTACCGTAAGTGGTGGAGAACCCTTACTACAGATAGATTTTGTAATAGAGCTTTTTAAACTGTGTAAAGAAAATGGAGTAAATACCTGTCTTGATACTGCCGGAGGACCTTTCAGTAAAAGATTCAAAGTTTTTGAAAAGTTCAAGATTTTAATGCAATATACGGATCTTATTATGCTTGATATAAAGGAGATAAATAATAAAAGACATGAAATTATAACAGGCATGAAAAACGATCATATTCTTGAAATGGCAAAAACAATGGACGAAATGGGAAAAAGGATGTGGATTCGTCATGTTTTGGTACCTGAAAGAAGTGATTATGATGAGGATCTTATTAAACTTAAGGAATTTATTTCTTCTTTAAATAATGTGGAGAAGGTGGAAGTATTGCCATACCACACATTGGGAAGACATAAATGGGATAATCTTGGAATTGAGTATAAGCTTGAAGGCATTGATCCGCCTACGAAGGAAAGGATAGATAATGCCAACAGGATACTTGATACGAAAAAAATAATTAAAATAAAAAAAGCGACCTTCCGTATTATCACAGATTGTCGCTTTTTTTGCCTGTACAGACTTTTGATGTTGTTTTTTTCTTTCAATAAGCTTTGCATGAAGTAAAAAAAGTACTGATTGGTATATTGCTTAAAAGACTTGAGAGGGCAAAGAATCCGCTTTTTTCCAAGCTCTATTCTGTCCTGTTTTTATTGTAGTAAGGGGCGGTGATGTGTAGGCCGCTATAGGCAAATCGTCAAATCCGATAATACTTACATCTTCAGGCACTTTATAGCCAAGCTGGTGGCACTGAGTTATTGATGCGGCTGCAATACTATCATGGCTGCAGATTATAGCAGTCATTCCGGCTTCCAAAAAAATCTTGGTAGATGCTTTTCTATACACTCAGACAGATAGTAAGAACAGCCTGTGTTCTCAGGTGTCGTTTTATGGCCATGACTATGCATAGAATGTAAAAAAGCCGCATGTCTCATTTGAAGTACATAGGATCCAAGTGAACCGCTAAGATAAGCTATTTTTTTATGACCGAGATTTGTAAGATGATCAAGAATCAGCTCCATTCCTTCACTATTGTCAATGCCGACATATGCTGTAGACGGATTTCCGGTAACATAGTTATCAAAAAGCACAGCAGGAGTATGACTGTCTTTAAAATCATTAATCCAAGGATCATGTAGTGAGAATCCAAGTACAAATGAACCTGCATAATCATGTTCAAGCATAAAGATATCATATGTCGTATTTTTTTGAAAATCGGTATCAACAGGCACTGTTTCCACCTCAAAGCCTGCAGGCTCTGCAAGCTGACGAAAACCGATGATAATATCATAAGCAAAGTGATGTGGTTCCAAGTACTCTATATTTTTTCTTTCTATTAAAAATACAGATTTTTTTATCGGCTTTTTTTATATCGCCTCAATTTTGTATAATCCAATGCAACAGCAGTTTCAAGAACTTGTTTGCGTAAAGTTTCGCTAACATCAGGTGCATCATTTAATGCCTTTTGACACAGTACTCTGGAAATGCCTAATTTATCAGCAATATCCTGTATTGTGGTCATAATTTAATATCCTTTCATATAAAAAGAAAATCATTTTTATATTATTATATAGAATAAAAATGGTAAAAAGCAACAAAGAACATAATACGGCATTTTTTTCAAGAATTTTTGGAAACAAAACGAAATTTCTTGAATACTGTATACAGCTTTATTTTCCGGGCTTTTAAAAAAACATAAAGAAAACATGAAAATTTATTGACTGGGAATTAAAAAAAGATATATTTACATTAACGAAACAATACGAAAAATTTAATCAGGAGGTAGTAAGATTATGGTAGGAAGTCTTAAAAGATTTCTAACAGGAATCATGGCTTTGACTCTGGGAGTAGGGGCTGACCGCATGTGCCGGCAGTAAAAAGCTCAGCCGTAGTAGAGAAAGTCAGGCTGATGGTTTGGTCGCCGTCTGAAGATCAGTCAAAAAGACAGTGGTGAGTGGCTTCAGACAATGTGTAAAAAAATTTTGCGAATGAACATCCGGAATGGGATATCACATTTGTCTACGGAGTAGCAGATGAAGCGACTGCTGCAGATCAGGTATCACAGGATCCGGAAGCGAGCGCCGATGTATTTATGTATGCAAACGATCGTATAAGTAATCTTATCGATGCAAAGGCAATAGCAAAGTTTGGAGGAAAGTATAAAGAGACTATTGAGTCAACCAACTCAAAAGAGCTTTTGGATTCACTTACTGTAAATAATGAGCTTTACGGTGTACCATTTACAACAAACACCTGGTATATGTTTTATGACAAGTCGGTATTTTCAGATGATGATATAAAAAATCTTGACACAATGTTGAAGAAGGGTACGGTATCTTTCCCGCTTGTAAATTCCTGGTATCTGCCTTCATTTTATCTTGGAAACGGATGTACATTGTTCGGAAATGAAAATGATGAATCAAAGGGTGTGGATTTTGCCGGAGAAAAGGCTGTAGATGCCACAAATTATGTTATAGACCTTGCAGCAAATCCTAATTTCAAAATTGATGCTGACGGTTCTGCACTTGCAGGGCTTCGTGACGGAAGTGTAAATGCAATGTTTACAGGTTCATGGGATGCAAATGCAATTAAGGAAGCACTTGGAGAAAATATGGGTGCAGCTTCACTTCCTACATACAGTATTAAAGGTGAACAAAAGCAGATGCTCGCATATGCAGGTTCAAAGGCAATCGGAGTAAATTCTCACAGTGAGCATATGGAACAGGCGGTTGCACTTGCAGTATACCTCGGAGGAATGGAAGCACAGAAAGCACATTATGAGTTGAGAAATGTTATTCCTTGTAATACCGAACTTTTAAAGGATCCTGAGATAGCATCTGATGCACTTGTTTTGGCACAGAACAATACCTTTAACAATACATCAATTCTTCAGCCTTTCGTATCGGCTATGAGTAATTGTTGGAGTCCTGTTGAAAACATGGGCAAGGGAATCAGAAATAAGAGCGTGACACATGATAATGCCAAAGAACAGACAGAAGCGATGAATGCGGCAATGAACAGTAACGGAATAAATTAAGGGGTAAATGTTATGGGTTTATTTAAAAAAAGAGTTAATGAATTTCCGACTCCATACACTTGCACCAATGCAATAAAAGAGGGCGGATTATCAACGAAGCTTTCCATGATCCTGATGGGATTTGGAAATATAGTAAACGGACAGGTTATAAAAGGACTTATATATCTTTTTATAGAGATCGCATATCTTGTCTTTATGTTTGTAAACGGAATCGGCTTTATAGCGGGTCTACGAACACTTGGAAGCGTAGAGCAGCAGGAAATATGGGATGAGGCAAAGCAGATTTATACCTATACAAAGGGTGACCAGTCCATACTTATATTGCTGTACGGTGTAGCCGCAATTTTAATTACCGTTCTTATGATAGTTATCTGGAGAGGTACATTAAAGAGCGCATACAAAGCTGAATGTCTTCGCAAAGAAGGTAAACATGTAAATAACTTTGCAGAGGATCTGAAAACACTTTTAAATGAAAATTTGTATCGTCTGTTTATGACACCGCCTACAGCATTTGTATTTATATTTACAATACTTCCTTTAGTATTTATGATCTGTATGGCATTTACAAACTATAGCCGTATAGATAATCATTTAATGCTGTTTGATTGGGTGGGACTTGATAATTTCAAGACATTATTTGATTCAAAAAGTATCCTTGGAAGTACATTCTGGTCGGTGCTTGCATGGACAGTTATCTGGGCATTTTTTGCAACATTCAGTAACTATATTTTCGGTATGATTTTATCACTCCTTATTAACAGAAAGGGAACAAGAGCAAAGGGATTTTGGAGATTTTGCTTTGTACTTTCATGTGCGGTACCTATGTTCGTATCACTGCTTATTATGCGTACAATGTTACAGCCTGAAGGTGCTGTAAATGTACTTCTTAGAAACTTAGGACTTATAGCAAGTGATAAGAGTCTTCCTTTCTTTACAGATCCTACATGGGCAAGAGTTACCGTTATTATAATAAATATCTGGGTAGGTGTGCCGTATACCTTACTTCAGCTTACAGGTGTATTACAAAATATTCCGGAAGATCTTTATGAGGCGGCAAGGGTTGACGGAGCAAATGCAATACAGACATTTACAAAGATTACATTACCGTACATGCTCTATGTTACAACACCTTATTTGATAGTTACATTTACAGGGTAATATAAACAACTTCAATGTTATATACCTCTTGTCGGGAGGAGACCCTGTTACAGACCTCTCTTCAACAGCAGGTAAGACAGACCTTTTGGTAACTTGGCTTTATAAATTGACGATTGACAAACAGTACTACAATATCGGTGCGGTTATCGGTATTATGACCTTTGTTATTTTGGCAATCGGTGCACTGTTCACCTACAGAAACAGTAAATCATATAAGGAAGAGGGAGGATTCTAATTATGGCAAAACAATTTCAGTCTGCAAAGAAAAAGAGAATGATAAACAATACTGTTGTACATATTGTTCTTGCTATATTGGCCGTTATTTGGCTTTTTCCGATATTTTGGGTAGTACTTACAAGTTTCAGAGCGGAAAAAGGATCCTATGTATCAACCTTCCTACCAAAGGCGTTTACACTTGACAACTATGCGAAGTTGTTCAGTGACACAACTATTTTGAACTTCCCACAGATGTTTATGAATACATTGTTTATAGCGGTATGTTCATGTATATTGTCGGCATTTTATGTACTTGCAGTTTCATACTGCCTTTCAAGAATAAAGTTTAAACTAAGAAAGCCTTATATGAACATGGCAATGGTGCTTGGACTCTTCCCGGGATTTATGTCAATGATTGCAGTATACTTTATATTAAAGGCAATGGGACTCACAGAAGGAAATCTTATCAAATTGGCACTTATTTTATGTTACTCCGGAGGTGCGGGGCTCGGATTTCAGATTGCAAAGGGGTTTTTTGATACAATTCCTGCAGCGATAGATGAGGCGGCACTTTTGGACGGATGTACCAGATGGCAGATTTTTTATAAGATTACTTTACCGCTTAGTAAACCTATTATTGTATACACTGTCCTAACGTCATTTATGGGACCATGGCTTGACTTTATTTTTGCGAGAGTTATATGCAGAGCAAATTCAGATCAGTATACAATAGCAATAGGACTTTGGAAGATGCTTGAAAAAGAATATATCGACAGCTGGTACACAAGCTTTGCTGCCGGTGCAGTTCTTATTTCCATTCCGATTGCACTCTTATTCTTATTCATGCAGAAATACTATGTAGACGGCATTTCAGGTGCTGTTAAGGGATAATAATGGAAAAATATAATTGAACTCTAAAAATATTACTCATCAAAGGAGTTTTTTGAAAACTATATTTATGAAGGAAACGACCTAGGTGTGGAATGTAATGAAAACGGGACCACATTCAAACTGTGGTCACCGGGTGCAAAGAGCGTAGTACTAAACCTTTATGAAGCAGGAGACGGCTGTAAGGCTTATGAGCAGATTCCTATGGAAAAAGAGGATAAGGGAGTTTGGAGTTATCACTCCGATAAAGAGCTTCATAAAGTGTACTATGACTATTTGATAAAAAGAGACTCTAAAGAAGTCTTAACTGCGGACCCGTATGCAAAAAGCATCCGGGAGTCAACGGTATCAGAAGTATGGCGGTAAACCTTAAAAAAACCGACCCGAAAGATTGGGGAAACGATAAGGCGCCAAAAAAGGATAAAGAAAGAGTTGTATATGAGCTTCATGTAAAAGAGTTTTCCTATGATAAGTCGGGAGGTTTCCCTTTAGAGTATCGAGGAAAGTATAAGGCTTTTACCTGTAAGCATACAACATTAAATAATGACGGTATTCATCCTACAGGACTTGATTATCTGAAAGAACTGGGTGTTACACATATTCAAATAATGCCGATGTATGATTACGGTTCTGTGGATGAAACTAAAGATGATGAGTTCAACTGGGGATATGACCCGGTAAACTACAATGTACCTGAAGGTTCATATGCTACAGATGCTTTTCACGGTGAGGTTCGTATCAAGGAGATGAAGGAGATGATACAATCTATCCATGAAGCCGGATTTGGCGTAATTATGGATGTAGTATATAATCATACTTACTCACTTGATTCGTGGTTTCAAAGAACTCTGCCTTGGTATTTTTACAGAGCATTTAGTGACGGCAAGGTTTCCGACGGTTCCGCTTGCGGAAATGATGTGGCAAGTGAAAGAGTCATGTGTTCAAAATATATTTTGGAGTCCGTGCTTTACTGGGCAAGGGAATATCATATTGACGGATTTCGCTTTGATTTGATGGGACTTCTTGATACTGATTTGATGAACAATATCAGAAAAGAACTTGATATCATATACGGTAAGGGCGAAAAGATAATCTATGGTGAGCCTTGGTCTGCAACAGATACCGCGATAGAGTATAATAAAAAACTTGCAAACAAAGACAATATAGCTCTTTTAGATGAAAATATAGGAGCAGTTTTGTGACAACACAAGAGATTCTATAAAAGGTTCCGCTCTCAGACCTAAGAGAAGCAGGATTTGTAAACGGAGGCAAGGATAAAGAGGACGATATACTTGCAAGTGTAAGTGCATGGTGTGATCCTAAATACAACAAAAGAGTTTGAAAGGTGTGAAAGCACCTTCGCAGATAGTTTCATATGTTTCTGCACATGACAATCAGACACTTTGGGATAAACTGAGTGATACCGCCGGTAAAGATGAGGTAATGAGATTAAACAAGCTGGCAGCCGCAATCTATATGACTTGTCAGGGAACTTTGTTTTTTTCTTATCGGGTGAGGAGTTTGGCAGAACAAAGGGTGGACTTGACAACACCTACAATATGCCAATCTCAGTAAACAAGCTTGACTGGGAACTTGCATATAAGAATAAGGACCTTGTCGACTACTATAAAGGTCTGATTGCGCTTAGAAAACAAATTTCGGGTCTTTGTGATAAATCTGAAAACAGCTATAAACATATCACCGATATGTGGAAGCAAAAGCAGGTAGTAGGATTTAGTGTAAATAATGATAAGAATTCTTTGTGGAGTCAGGTCAAAGTCATTTATAATGCTTCAAAGAAGGACTTTGAAGTTAAGTCTTTAGACGGAGACTTTGAAGTACTTTGTGACGGCAATGACAGTATGCTTTGGAAAAAGAATAGAAGCGTAAAGGCTCCTATAAAAGTAGGAAAACAAAGTGTATTGATACTTGGTAAGAAAAGAATAGAGGAGATATAATGGAATTTACCGGTGTATACCATAGAACATCAGAACAGATGAGTTATGCTCTTGATAAGGACAGACTTATTATAAATTTAAAAACAGGATATGATGTTAAGCAGGTTTTTATCCACTATGGTGATCCGTTTGAAGCCGGAATACTTGGCGGAAGCGAGAAGTGGACCGGAAAAAGAGAAGAAATAGTATACAAAAAACGATTATCAAATCAGTTGTGGTGGACTACAACTCTTACTCCGATATATAAAAGATGTAAGTATTTCTTTGAACTGCATACAGATGACAGTGTCTGGTATTATTTTGAAGACGGATTTTTAACCAAGGAACAGTTCCATATGGACGGCAGGATGTTGCAGTGCTTCATTATGCCGTGGATGAATCCGTCGGATATAAATATTACACCTGCGTGGGTAAACGACACCATTTGGTATCAGATATTCCCTGACAGATTTTGTAACGGCACTCCGGAGAAAAATAAAGAAGATATTCTGCCTTGGAGAGATCATGGAAGTGTTACCAATTATGAGAAATTCGGTGGAAATTTGGAAGGAATCAAAAGTAAGCTTGACTACCTCCAAAACCTTGGAATAACAGGTATCTATCTGAATCCTATAATGGAAGCCGAATCTAATCATAAGTATGATACAACCGATTATACAAAGATAGATCCTTCTTTTTGGAGACAGTGATACCATGAAAGTCACTTTGCAAAGAAGCTCATAACAAGGGTATTCGTATCATGGTGGATGCGGTGTTTAATCACTGCGGAAGAAAATTTAAGCCATGGCTTGATGTGCTTGAAAAAAACGGGGAAATCCTCAAAGTATGCAGACTGGTTCATGGTGGAAAACTGGGAAGATATTGCAAAAAGAGGAGATACAAGGGATAAGAGGTATTACACTTTTGCTTTTACGGACGGTATGCCGAAACTTAACACCAACAATGATGAGGTTATAGACTATTTTTGTAAAATCTGTGAAGATTGGATAAGAGAGTTTGATATAGACGGTATTCGTTTTGATGTAGGTAATGAGGTATCACACAGGTTTTTGAAAAAAATCAGAGAGCATCTAAAGGCTATAAAGTCTGATATTTACCTGCTTGGAGAAATCTGGCATGATGCAATACAGTGGCTTCAGGGAGATGAATACGACTCTGTGATGAATTATCCTCTGCTTAGTGGAATTCATGATTTTTTCCTTGATAAGACAATGAAAAAGCATGAGTTTGAGTATATGGTCAACCGCTGTTATACAATGTATATGCAGCAGAGTAATAATGTATTATTCAATCTGCTTGATTCACATGACACGGAAAGACTTATAAACAGATTCCATGATTTGGATAAGTTTTATCAGCAGCTTGCAATTCTTTTCACACTTCCGGGAAGTCCTTGTATCTACTACGGTACGGAGATAGCCATGGAAGGTGCACATGATCCGGATTGCAGGAGATGTATGCCGTGGAGTGAGATTGACAGCAGTGAAAAATGTAGAAAAAGAATTGCTACAATGAGAAGTCTTATAATGCTAAGGCGCAATGAGAAAATGTGTAGGAGTCCACATTTCCACTTTCCACATAACTATGATAATGACAGATGTGTGGAATATATCAAGATTGATGAAGACGGAAACAGTATGGAAGTCTTAATAAATGCTTCAGAAAAATCCGATCAAAATAGATATGGGGAAAAGAGATTTTATTTTCACGAAAGTTTGACGGAGAAGTACTTGAAGCAAACGGAACTTTTAATCCGTAGGATTTGAAAAAAGGAGAAAAAGGTATGTCATTAGAAGAAATTTTAAAGAACAAACTTGGTAAGGAGATTTCAGCAGCTTCAGATGCGGAAATTTACACAGCACTCTTGAACATTACAAAAGAGAAGATGGAAGGCATGGAGCATAATACAGGAAACAGAAAGCTATATTACATCTCAGCAGAGTTCCTGATCGGAAAGCTTCTGTCAAACAATCTGATCAATCTTGGAATGTTTGATGAAGTAAGAGATATTTTAGCAAAGAATGGTCATGATATAACAGCGGTTGAAGAGGTGGAGCCTGAGCCTTCACTTGGAAACGGTGGTCTTGGACGTTTGGCCGCATGCTTCCTTGATTCTATCGCAACACTCGGATTAAACGGTGACGGTGTAGGATTAAACTATCATGACGGACTTTTCTTACAAAAGTTTGTAGACAACAAGCAGTATGAAGAGAAGAACCCTTGGATTACAGATAACAGCTGGCTTACAAGAACAGATGTGAGTTTTGAAGTTCCTTTCAAAGACTTTACATTAAAGTCCACAATGTATGATATAGATGTTCCGGGATATCATCAGAGCAAATGTAATAAATTACATCTTTTTGATATTGACAGTGTGGACGAGTCTATTATCAGAGACGGAATAAATTTTGATAAACATGATATCGGTAAGAACTTAACTCTGTTCTTATATCCTGATGACAGTGATGAGGCAGGTCATTTACTTAGAATTTATCAGCAGTATTTTATGGTAAGCAATGCGGCACAGTTAATTATAAGAGAGGCTGAAGGAAGAGGTGTGGATCTTTACAGACTTCATGAGCATGTATGTGTTCAGATCAATGATACTCACCCGACTATGGTTATCCCTGAGCTTATCCGTATCCTGACACAGCAAAAGGGCTTCAACATGGATACTGCTATTGATGTGGTAAGAAAGACATGTGCTTATACCAATCATACAATACTTGCCGAAGCACTTGAGAAGTGGCCAATCAGCTACTTGGAGAAGGTAGTGCCACAGTTATTGCCTATTATTTATGAGCTTGATGCAAGAATAAGAAGAGAGTTTAGTGATGAGAGAGTGTATATCATAGACAATCAGAACCGCGTACATATGGCTCATATTGATATTCACTTCGGATATGCCGTAAACGGTGTTGCGGCTCTTCATACTGAGATTTTGAAAAACTCCGAGCTTAAGCATTTTTATGATATCTACCCTGAGAAGTTCAACAACAAGACAAACGGTATTACATTCCGCAGATGGCTAATTCATTGCAATCATGAGCTTTCAGAGTATTTAAATGAGCTTATAGGACCTGAATATATGGACAATGCCGAAAATCTTGAAAAGCTTTTAGCTTATAAAGATGATGAGAAGGTGTTAAAGAAGCTTAGAGAAATCAAAAAAGATGCTAAATTAGAGCTTAAGAAGTATTTAAAGCAGACTCAGAATATTGATATTGATGAGAACTCCGTATTCGATATTCAGATAAAGCGTTTACATGAGTATAAGAGACAGCAGATGAATGCACTCTATGCTATTTACAAATATAAAGAGATCAAGAAGGGACATCTACCAAAGCGTCCGATTACGATGATTTTCGGAGCAAAGGCTGCACCTGCTTACACTATTGCAAAGGATATAATTCATTTGATACTTTGTTTACAGCAATTAGTGGAGAATGATCCGGCTGTAAGTCCATATCTTAAGATAGTTATGGTGGAAAACTACAATGTTACAAAGGCTGAAAAGCTTATACCTGCTTGTGATATTTCCGAGCAGATTTCACTTGCATCAAAGGAAGCTTCAGGAACAGGAAATATGAAGTTTATGCTAAACGGTGCTGTAACACTTGGTACAGAGGACGGTGCCAATGTAGAAATTCATGAGCTTGTAGGCGATGATAATATCTATATCTTCGGTAAGAAGTCTGAAGATGTAATAAAGCTCTATGAAACAGCTTCATATAGTTCTGCCGATATCTATGATAATGACCCTGAGGTGGAGGAGTTGGTAGACTTCATTATCAGCAAAGAACTTATTCGTATCGGAGACCCGATGAATCTGTGCAGACTTTACAAGGAAATTGTAGGTAAAGACTGGTTTATGGCACTCCTTGATGTAAAGGATTATATAAAGACAAAAGAGCAGATGTTAAATGACTATGAGGATGAGATGGCTTGGTCAAAGAAGGCTCTTGTAAATATAGCAAAGGCAGGCTTCTTCTCATCAGACAGAACCATCGCGGAGTATAACAAGGATATCTGGCATTTATAAGGAGATATTTCAATGAAGAAAAACAGGGAATTTTTAATGCCGGTTTCAGCTCTCCCTTCCACCACAGGTGTGGGAGAGCTTGGATGGGCTTCCTATCAGTGGATTGATATAATGAAGGAAAACGGGGTGAAAATCTGGCAGATTTTACCGCTAAATCCTGTAGGATTTGGAAACTCTCCTTATCAACCATACTCCTCATGTGCAGGTGATGAGATTTATATCAGTCTTGACTTGCTTTTTGAAGCCGGATTGCTTGATAAGAAACCTGATACATTTAGAGAAAATGCAAAAAGAGTTGATTATACAGCTGTAAGAGCTTTTAAAGAGAGCTACCTGAGAGAAGCTTTTGAAAAGTTTAAGGCCAAAGATGGACAAAATGATCCTGCATATGTAGACTTTATGTCACAGGATTGGGTATATACCTATGCTGTATTTCGTGCCCTAAAGCTTGACAACAACGGTGATTGCTGGAATGATTGGAAGGCTGATTACAAGAATTGGTCTGGAGATAAGAGTGCACTTTCTGAAAATGTACAAAAAGAAGCCGAATATCAATGCTTTATTCAATATATTTTTCTACACACAGTGGATGGATGTAAAAAGATATGCCAATGAAGCAGGCATCGAAGTTATGGGCGATGTGCCTTTCTATGTCGGACTTGACTCTGTAGATGTTTGGTCAGGTAAAGACAATTTCTTACTTGATACCGACGGAAGACCGCTGTTTATTGCAGGTGTGCCGCCTGATTATTTCAGTGCTACAGGACAAAGATGGGGAAATCCTATCTATGACTGGGACTACTTAAAGAAAAACAAATATAAGTTCTGGGTAGACAGAATAGGATATAGCAATAAATTGTTTGATATTATCCGTATCGACCACTTCCGTGCATTTGATACCTTCTGGAAGATACCTGCATCATGTCCTACAGCTATTGACGGAGAGTGGATTGAGGCTCCGGGATATGAAGTAATAGATACCTTAAATAAGGAGTTGCCCGGTGTAAATCTTGTGGCTGAGGATTTGGGAGAATTGCGTCCTGAGGTATTGGAGCTTAAGGATTACTATCACTTAAAGGGAATGAGAATACTTCTATTCTCTATCGATACAAGAGGAAAATATGCAAAAGATATATCAGATGATATAGAAAATGTTATTTTCTATACAGGAACTCATGACAATGATACTTTGATGCAGTGGTATGAAAGCCTGACTGTGGCAGCAAAGAGAAAGGTCAGAGAGTTTTTAAAGAAGCAGGGTATAAAGGCAGGCAATATAAAGGACAGACTTTTGACATATGTGCTAAAGAGCAAGGCAGAGTATGCCATTATACCTTTGGCGGATATAATAGGACTTGGTAAAGAAGGTCATATCAATACACCTGGAACAGTCGGAAGCCCGAACTGGGAATGGCATATGGTAGACTTCAAAAAGGCCAAGGAAGAACTGGCAAGATATAAAAATTTGATAATGAACAGATAATAGAAAGTGTCAAGGCTCTTTAATGTAAAAAGGGTTTTGACACTTTTTTTGCTTAGATTATAAAATGGATGAGAGAGGAATTAGGATTCTCTGAATATTTCTGTATGGAATAAAGGCTCTCGTTTTACTGAAGAATCACTTGATAAATTTGGAGAACTTTTTAAAGGCAAAAATAAAGAGAGAAGTAGTGATGGTGTACATTATGGGATTGGGTTAGCTTTTTGTAAAATGTGTAGCAGAGTTACATTCAGGATAATTAATTATTTCTAATACAGATAATGGAGCAGAAGTAATTCTTAAATTAAAAATAATACAATAACAATTTGTAAAAAGCAATTTAACGAAAAACCTGAAGATGAAAAATATCACTAAATTTGGTATAATTAAATATTACAAATAAGGAGGTACGACCTTTGGATAATAAAAAAATATCTATCAAAAAGTGATAGTGAGTATAAAAAGCTATTGTTAGAGTTAAAAGAGAAAGTAAGAAGTAGTCAACTCAAAGCCGCAATAAAGGTAAATTACGAGTTGTTAGATTTGTATTGGACTTTGGGAGAATACATTGTAAAAAAACAAGAACAACATTCATGGGGAGATGCCTTTTATAAAAATCGCTAGCTAAAGATTTACAAAAAGAGTTTCCTGATATGAAAGGTTTTTTTCCGAAACAAATATTAAGTATATCAGAAGATGGTATTCATTTTTTATACGAAAGGTTTGCAAGGTGTAGTTGAAATAGAAAAATAATGACAGCAATTCAAAAAGGTCTACAGCCTGTAGCCAAATTTGATGAAAGAGTTATTAACAATATCAAACAGATACCATGGGGGCATAATCAAAGAATAATAAATAAGTGCAAAACCATTGATGAAGCCATCTATTATGTTAATAAAACCATTGATAACGGATGGAGCAGGAATGTACTTGAACATCAAATAGAAAGTGGATTATATGTTAGAGAAGGAAAAATCTATAACAAACTTTGAAAAAAAGGTTACCTGCTTTTACAATCAGATCTTGCAAGACAGACATTAAAAGATCCATATAATTTTGACTTTCTTACAATCCGTGAAGGATACGATGAGAGAGAATTACAAAAAGAACTGGTTGATAAAATTTCTGATTTTTTGCTTGAACTTGGTGAGGGATTTGCCTATATCGGTAAAAGAGTATCACTTAAATATAAATGGAGATGATTTTTTTATATAGATTTGCTTTTTCTACAATTTAAATCTTCATTCTTACATTGTTATAGAGCTGAAAGCAGAAAAAGTTTAAGCCGGAACATCTAGGACAACTTAATTTCTATGTAACGGCTGTGAATAGAGAATTGAAAAACAGATAGAGATAATGCTACTATTGGACTTCTGATTTGTAAAGATAAAAAAATGATATTGTTTTGCGAATATTCATTAGAACAAATATCACAGCCTATAGGTATAAGCAAATACGAGATTACTAAGTTGTTTGAAGCAGAATATAGAAGTAGTTTGCCAAGTATTGAAGAAATAGAGAAAAAGGTCAAAGAAATAGACTCTGATAATTAAAAAGAATGAAATATATATTGACTAATGACAATTAGGAAAAACTCACTAATCGTCATTTTTTGTGAAAGTATTGTATAAAATAACTGATAATAGGTGAGGAAAATGAACATAAGATGTTTTTCATAATCCTGAAGAGGAAAACGGATATTTAAGTAATTGGTATCTTTCAGATTTTAAAGTAGATTCGATACAGTTTTTCATCAATGGAACAGTATATGATGTATAAAAAGGCTATTGTTTTTAATGATACCAAAATTGCAAAAGGAAAATTTTTAGAAACTACAGATGTTTCAAAAAAATAAAAGATCTTGGAAGACAGGTTTCAAATTATAATGATACGTATTGGAACGGAGTAAGGCAGATTATTATATACAAAGGCTTGCTTTGAGAAGTTTTCTCGGAATGAAGATTTAAAGAAAAGACTTCTGAATACAGGTAATGACATACTTGCAGAATGTGCCGTACAGGATAAAAATCTGGGGAATAGGTCTTTCCATTAAAGATGTAAACAGATGGGATATGGAAAAGTGGAGAGGAGAGAATCTTTTGGGATTTGCGTTGATGTTGGTGAGAGAAGAACTTCGGTGTTTTTTTATGAAAAAAAAGTTTTTAAAATAACTTTTAAAATAATTATATTCTTTATAGGATGGGCGGTTTTATCAGGAATAGTTGATGTTCCAAGCAATACACCGGCTGTTTGGAGATTTTTGCAGAGCTGATACCTCTTGTATTTATGTTGATCTTTACTATTGTATTTATGCTATTTGAAAAATATGTCTACAAAAATTCTATTTAATGAAAAATATTGCTAAAAGGAATTTTTAACTGGAACAATAGTCGGTTTTTTTATGGATTGGTATTCCGAGTACAATTCTTATATTTTTCAAAAGCAGCTAATTGTTGCTGAAAAGAATACAATTAGTTTTATTTTTATTATGGATTACCTCTGCATTTTATAAATGTGGTCATGCAGGAACTGCTTGTTAGAGGGTATATTTATCAGCTTTTGAAAAAGGATTACAATATTTTTGTAGCTGTGCTTGTTAGTACAGTATTATTTACAGCTATGCATTTGGGTGCTTTTTGAAGCTAGGATTTATCCCTGTTGTAAAATGTTATTACAATGTGTCTGTTTACCACAATGTTGTATGAAACAGAAAGAACTCTGTTTGCTCCAATTATGGCTCATGCAGTATGGAATATAATTGGAGCAATATTTCTTGGGTGTAAATTTGGCAGAGGATTATCCTCATATGTTCACCTTGATATCTTCACAAAAACATACTTCTATCAGGTGGAGAATATAAGATAGAAGCGAGTATTATTGTTACAATTATAAATATTGTATTGACTGCATTATTTTTTTCATAAAGCTTAAAGTGTTAAATCGATATAATGAAAAACTAGAAAGAGTTGAAGTATGTATATTGCAAAAATATTGGGGATTGCTATGAGTATTGGATTTGTAAAAAGGTATCGATAAAGATAATATTTTACTTTTTATGCAAGTGGTCAAATGAAAGAGGAGCGATATTTCAAGAGCAATGGATGGGATCTGAAGTTTCATTTCCGTTAACTTATGAAAAAAATAGAAAAAGTTGGAAAATAAATTTTCTATCTTTAATGAAGAAGAGTTTATCGGAATGATACAAGAGGTGCGAGTCGAAGAAGATAACATTCACATAGGTAGATTTGTATTAAATCCTACAAAAACAGGATCCGGTCTTGGAACAAAAGGCTTTGAAAGAATTTATTGATTTTTATCTTTAAAGATGAGAATATCAGAAGTATCTCTTTGACAGTATTTGACTTTAATAAAAAGTGCAAAGAGAGTATATGATAAGCTGGGTTTTGAGATTTATGAAGTGATTGAAAATCCCAAACTAAAGTATATTATGAAAAAGTTCAGATAATTAAATGGACCTAGCAAAGATAATATGGTGGCAGTAACGCAAATATTTTTTAAAGATAGCAAATTTCAGTTTGTATAAAACAGGAAATTTATAAATTAAAATTTACGGAGATAAAATTGAAAGGTATAGATGTTATATACGATAAACAGATCTTAACGCTCACAAGATTTTGGGGTGATAACAGATTATGTTTATTTGCGAAAAAAATCCAAGTCAAATTAATATTCCAAAAATGGAATTTGTAGGTGGATACCCCAATGAATGGTGTATTTTTTTATTGATAATCTTAATGAAGATGAAAAAGGCTGAGATTACAGATTTAAATGGAAGACATATAAACTTACAGGAAATAGGTATATAAATCCCGGATTTTTCAAATATTGTAAAACTACATTCCTAAAGATCGGAATGAGTAGTAATTTTTAAATATGATAAAGTCACAGAACAGGAACGCAGACTCCTATTTTGTGACTATTTTTTTAACTTATATTTATTTTGATGTTTATATAATCTCAGCTATTTTGTCCGCAAAGAATAAGGCATATTTTATATTTCTTGCTGCTTTTTCTATGCTCCATGAGCGAATACCTTCTTTGTCTTTTGGTGTTGCAAAAAAGACGCTTATTATTATAAGCTGCAATATAAATGCGAGATTCGTTGCTGTATAGAGAAAGTCCATAGTCCGAAGTATTGTTGTTAAAACCAATTAATAACAGCAGGAGTTAAGAACATCCTTGCCGATTGTTCGTCAGTACAATAGATGTTGTAGTGCTCGTTGTGCCATAAATCGTCTACATTGATTTTTTACCACCGGACATGGCACCAAGATAGCCTCCTTGAGTCTTGATATTAAGGAAATGTTTTGTCGGAACAATTCGCAAATTTCCTTTTAAAGAGCGAGTATTCTTTATTGAATAGACTCTGTCCGATAAAATTGCTAATATCATAAATATACTCTCTTTCCAATTTTTTTCATTATGAGTTCTTCTCGGGATAGTATGTGCATATAAATCCACTATTTCAATATCTTTTTCATTGTTTAGTTTAATTATTCCGGATTGGATATAGTATTTTTGCGGCGGGAACTACCTCTTCTACATTACTCGGAGAAATATCATGTTCTGTGTCAATTTTTGGCTGAAGGATAAATGGCTTTGAAGTATCGGTTCAAAGGATTTCACTCTCATAAAGTCTCACGCAACTTGGCTCTTTTGATTTGATTCCCAACCCGGACCAATAAAGGCAAAAATCAGTACACTTAGGATTTGAAGTACCAAAAGGAAGAGAATTAGCCTGGCAATTAGCATCATAAGTTTATCTATAAAAAAATACTGTCAGGAAGGAGTCCCAGATCTTTTGATAAGAATAAACCGCCACCGACAATAATGCTAAAAAATAGCAGAATAATATTTCGAACAAAATAATTTTTAACTCTTTGACCACAATTGACGGTATTCTTTACAGATCTCCAACTACGCTGAAATCGTGAAGATTTCCATAGATTATTTAGTTTATTTGTTTCTTCCTGGGTTAAATTCATTTCCATTATTGTTTTTCCTTTTATAAACTAATTTCATTTTCTTGCTCATATTATAACAAATAGAAGCCCAATATATAATAGAATAATGTATAATAATTATAAGACATTGCAGATTCAAGATAAGTAGACAGTAGAATTAAAAAAATTCTACGCTCAAAAGTGATTTATTGGGCATAGATAACTGTCAGTAATGCTTAGGTAGAAAGGAGTAAATGATGCCAAAACAAAAAGAAAGATACCATAGAAGCAAAGGGATTTTCTATACAAATTTATACAGAAGATTTTAAGAATGACTATATCAGTTTAACGGATATTGCGAGGTATAAGAATACGGACGATCCAAGATTTGTCATTCAGAACTGGATGAGAAATAGGAACACATTAGAATTTATTGGTTTATGGGAAGCTCTGAACAATGCTGATTTTAACCGTGTGCAATTCGACACGTTTAGAAATGAGGCAGGACTTAATCGGTTCACAATGACTCCTCAAAAATGGATTGATTCTACAAATGCTATTGGTTTCATATCAAAAATCAGGGAGATATGGTGGAACTTATGCACATTATGATATAGCAATGGAGTTTGCTTCTTGGATTTCTCCTGAATTTAAGTTATATATTATTCAAGATTACAAAAGATTAAAAAAATGATGAAAACTCAAAACTATCTATTTCGTGGAACTTACACAGAGAGATTTCAAAAATCAATTATAGAATTCATACCGATGCGATTAAAACTTATCTTTTGGCAGATCTTACTAGTGAACAATTATCATATAAGTACGCAAGTGAAGCAGATATACTCAATGTAGCACTTTTTGGTAAAAGGGCAAAACAGTGGAGAGAGGAGAATCTGAGCTTAAAAGGCAATATTAGAGATTACGCAAGCCTTAATGAACTCTTGGTACTTGCAAATATGGAAAGCTATAATGCTATTCTGATTGAAAAAGGTGTGGATCAAAAAAAGAGAATGGTGGAGCTTAGAAAACTGGCAAGGACACAGCTTCTATCTTTAGAAAGATTAAATGATGATGGATTGCTTTAGTATAGAAAAATAAAGACCAGTAAAAAGAAATAATATATAATATACTTTAGGACTTTTACTTAAAGTTATAGTGCATATGAAGGGATAATGGGGAAGTAAAATGAATAAATAATAATTACAGAGGCAAATGTTTTAACGAAATTAAGAGGTTTGAAAGCTTCTGCTAAAGTTAAAAAAATCAATGAAACTGATATCGCACGTGTTGCTTAGAACAGATATCTACCAAAATAATGTTTGTAAGCGGCACATAAGTTCAAGTGAAAAAGGTAGAGTATAACCTCTTTTAAACGGTCAAAATATTATAGCATTTACCTTAAAATGACTATCTATTTAAAAAGAAATAATATATAATATATTTTAGGACTTTTACTTAGTTAAAGTTATAGTGCATATGAAGGGATTAAGGGTAAGTAAAATGAATAAACAACAGCTTGCGGCAAAAGATTTGGGAGTCTGCAAATCAAATGAGATCAAAGATTGAAGCCAATGAATATAAGGATTATATATTGGGCTTTATCTTTTATAAGTATCTTTCAGACAAAGAAGAGCAGGACTTGTATAATAGAGGATATGATGCGGACAATATAAAGGAATATGTTAATGAAGAGGCGGATGACAGTTACTCAAGTATGTCAAGTCTAAAGCAGGATTTGGGATACTTTATAGCATATAAGGACTTGTTTTCAACTTGGATAAATATGGGATCTGATTTTTCGGTTGACAATGTTCGAACCGGATTATCATCGTTTAGTAGAAATATATCGCCTTCACATAAAAAGCTGTTTGAAGGTGTATTTACAACACTTGAAACAGGTCTTTCAAAAGCTTGGTGCAGATACAAAGTCACAGACAAAGGCAGTAAGCGATCTGATTCAGCTTATAAATGAAATTCGATGAACGGAAAAACAGGACTATGATGTTTTTGGGATTTATCTATGAATACTTGATTTCCAACTTTGCAGCAAATGCAGGAAAAAAAGGCGGGAGAATTTTATACACCTCATGAGGTGTCTCTTTTGATGTCTGAAATTATAGCGGAACATTTAAAAGGTCGTGATACAATTAAAATATATGATCCGACGTCAGGAAGCGGAAGCTTGCTTATAAATATAGGAAAAACCGCTGCAAAGTATATGGACGATGCCAATCGTATACAGTATTATGCACAGGAGTTGAAATCTAATACATATAACCTTACAAGAATGAATTTGGTAATGCGTGGTATACTTCCTGCAAATATACTGACAAGAAATGGAGATACTTTGGAAGAAGACTGGCCGTACTTTGATGAGTCCGATCCTCATAGTACATATGAACTGCTGTATGTGGATGCTGTAGTATCAAATCCACCTTATTCTCAAAGATGGGATTCTACAGGTAAGGACAGTGATCCAAGATATGTGAGATATGGAATAGCTCCAAAGTCAAAGGCTGACTATGCCTTCCTTTTGCATGACCTTTATCATCTGAAGCCGGATGGAATAATGACAATAGTGCTTCCACATGGTGTACTTTTTTAGAGGTGGTGAAGAAGGTAATATCAGAAAAAAATTTGATAGAACAGAACAATATAGATGCCATAATCGGACTACCGGCAAATATTTTTCTTCGGAACAGGTATACCTACTATAGTGATGGTACTTAGACAAAAAGAGAAAAATACAGATGTATTGATAATAGACGCTTCAAAAGGATTTACAAAAGAAGGTAAGAACAATAAGCTGCGTGCATGTGATATAAGAAAAAAATAGTTGATACGATAAAGTTAAGAAAGGATATAGAAAAAAATATTCAAAAAGTAGTAAGTCTCAAAAGATATTCGTGCCAATGACTATAACTTGAATATTCCTCGTTATGTGGATTCATCGGAAACAGCAGAAAGTTATGATATATATGCTTCAATGTTTGGGGAATCCCTGAAACAGAGCTTGGAAAGTTTGATAAATACTGGGAGGTATTTCCTTCACTTAAAGGAGAACTTTTGCCGGAGAAGATTATTTATCGTTAAAGTCTGAGAATATAAGAGAGACGATAAAAAAACAATAAGGATGTATTGCAATTTATAAAAAAATCATATGTTGAAATTTGGTGATTTTGGAGCATACTTGGATAGTATTCTAATAGCCGGCGCAACAACTATAAATATACCAAAGACTCAGGAGATTATTGCCAATAATATCTTTATGCGATTTGTAGATAACACATTGATTGATCCGTATGGAGCATATGAGATATTTGAGGATAAGTTTACAGAAATCTCAGGAGATTTGGAACTTATACAGACAGAAGGGATAAAAGCCGTAACACAGGTAGACCCGAATATGGTCGTAAAGAAAAAGAACGGCAAGGATGTAGAAGTACAAGAAGGGTGGAAGGACATATACTGCCATTTGATTTGGTACAGGATATTTGTCTTTCCGAAAGAAAAAGAGATTTAAAAGAGAAACATGAAAAGCTGGCTGAAATACCCTCTTCATATGAGGAGATTTTGGAATCGATGAGTGAAGATGATAAGGAAATTATATCGGAAGCATTAAATGATACTAATGACGCTTTTGTATTCAAGAATATAAAGGCGGTTGTAAATTCTTTAAAGACTGACGGTGAGTCAAAAGAGCTTATAGAATCCTTTGGAAAAAAAGTTGAAAAACTTAATAAAGAAGAGAAAAAGCTGAAGACCGAAAATAAAAGCAGGGAGAAGATGAACTTCATTTAGAGACAAAAGCTAAGATAGAGAGCTTATCAGAGGAAGAGATAAATAATCTTTTGCACAAAAAAATGGTCAAGCCCTATTTATAACGGAATACTTGGCTTATCAGATGATATGCTGAAAGCCTTCACAAAGGATGTAGAAGCACTTTCTACAAAAATATACTGTAACTATGGATGACCTTGAAAAAGAAATCAAGGAAACAGAAAAGTCACTTGCAAGTATGCTCTCAGAGCTTACGGGTCGGAGAGAGATATGGAAGGTATCAATGAGCTGATAAAGCTATTGGGAGGTATAGATGAGTAGAGTACCAAGAATAAGATTTAAAGGCTTTGAAGAAGATTGGGAACAGCGTAAGCTTGGTGAGCATGCAGTTTATCGACGCGGTTCCTTCCCTCAGCCTTATGGCAGAAAGGAATGGTATGACGGTGAAGGCGCCATGCCATTTGTACAAGTGATCGATGTCACGGACAACATGAAACTTGCTGATGATACAAAGCAAAAAGATTAGTAAGTTGGCTCAGCCCATGAGTGTCTATGTGGAAAAAGGTCAAGTCCTTGTTACTTTGCAGGGAAGTATTGGACGCGTTGCAGTGGCTCAGTATGGGACTTTTGTTGATAGAACCGTATTGTTTTTTTGAGAAATATAAAACACGAACGGATACTGACTTCTGGGCTTATGTCGTCAAACAAAAATTTATAGATGAAGCACGTCGAGCACCCTGGTGAACAATAAAAACCATCACAAAAAGAGGCGCTATCAGAATTTGATATTCTTCTGCCTAAATATGAGGAACAAGTACTAATCGGAGAATTTTTTAAAGCGAATCGACCACCTTATCACCCTTCATCAACGAAAGCTTGAAAAACTAAAAATTATTAAAAATCAATGCTTGAAAATCTTTTTCCACAAAATGGAGAAAAACTCCAAAAATCAGATTTTTCAAGATTTACTAAAGATTGGGAACAGCGTAAGCTTGGTGAGCATGCAGTTTATCGACGCGGTTCCTTCCCTCAGCCTTATGGCAGAAAGGAATGGTATGACGGTGAAGGCGCCATGCCATTTGTACAAGTGATCGATGTCACGGACAACATGAAACTTGCTGATGATACAAAGCAAAAAGATCAGTAAGTTGGCTCAGCCCATGAGTGTCTATGTGGAAAAAGGTCAAGTCCTTGTTACTTTGCAGGGAAGTATTGGACGCGTTGCAGTGGCTCAGTATGGGACTTTTGTTGATAGAACCGTATTGTTTTTTGAGAAATATAAAACACGAACGGATACTGACTTCTGGGCTTATGTCGTCAAACAAAAATTTATAGATGAAGCACGTCGAGCACCTGGTGGAACAATAAAAACCATCACAAAAGAGGCGCTATCAGAATTTGATATTCTTCTGCCTAAATATGAGGAACAAGTACTAATCGGAGAATTTTTAAAGCGAATCGACCACCTTATCACCCTTCATCAAAGTAAGTTGGAAAAAAATTACAAAAATAAAGAAATCAATGCTAGAAAGTATGTTTGTATAGTTTTTTAAATAGACTTATTAAGTATATTAGTGTTTTGAAGGAGAAAAAAACTATAACTTTATTTAACATTAAGTCATAAAAAGCTATATTTCCCATTGTTTTATTAAAATAATAGGAAATATTTTTGTATAAAAAGGCACGATATATTGGGAACAGCGTAAGTTAGGGGAGATATTTATATATCTAAGAAACAATACTCTTTCAAGAGAAGAACTGAATGATGAAGATGGTTTCGCTCAGAGTATACATTATGGAGATGTGCTAATTAAATATGGAGAGTGTCTAAACGTTTCTAAGGAACTATTACCATATATTGGCAATAAAAAAATATAGTTAATAAGTTCAAGAAATTTTTATATACAGAATGGTGATGTTATTATTGCGGATACAGCAGAAGATGAAACAGTTGGTAAATGTATAGAAATAAGTGGAATAGTAGATCACAATATTATTTCAGGATTACACACTATTCCATTAAGACCGGTTAATAAATTTGCATATGGATATTTGGGGTTTTATTTAAATTCGAATAGTTACCATAATCAATTAAAACCTTTAATGCAGGGTATAAAAAGTTACATCAATCTCTAAAAATTTACTTAAAATAACTACTCTTAATTATACATCTAACATCCAAGAACAAAAAGATAATTGGTAGATATTTTTGATGCTCTCAATCACCTTATTACCCTTCATCAAAGTAAGTCTTTTGGGTATATTTTTGAATACGATAGTAAATTGTACTTTATATTGGGAACAGCGTAAGTGGATTGAAGTCGTAGATATATCTAAAGATATGGTGGATCCAAGAAATAGTGAATATGATAATTTACCACATATATCACCTGGTAATATCGAGTCATTTACAGGACAATTATATGATAATGTTAAATGTGTTAAAGACGAGAATTTAATTAGTGGAAAGTTTAAATTTAGTTCAGGGATATTATATATGGTAAAATAAATCCTCAACTTGGAAAGTATTTATATGCTACTTTCTCAGGTCTTACAAGTGCTGATGCATATGTCCTTAATGCTAAAAATGATGTTATTCAAAAATATTTGTATACTATTATTCAGACTAGAAAATTTTTTTGAATATTCTGTTTCTGTTTCAATGCGTTCGGGTATGCCGAAAAATTAATAGGGATGAGCTTAATGCTTTACTCATTTTTTGCACCAGTAACAGAGGAACAGTTAAAGATCGGTAATTGTATTCTTAAATACGACCACCTTATCACCCTTCATCAACTGGAGCCTTATAATCTGATTTTTCAAGGCAATAGCATATAGAATTATAGATTATGCTAAGAGTAAGCCGCTAAGTAGTATAAAAATAGACTGATTTGATATCATTTATAAAATGCTATGTATGAAAAATGCGTATATACGCAATATAATTACTTTTGATTGCTTGAAAACCTATTGTTTTTAAAAAAATATAATACTGTTTATGATAGGAATACTTAACATGAGCATATATGATTTCTTGCTGAATAAAAAAACAGCTTGGATATTTAGTTTTACAATAAATATTATTGGAGTAAATATGGATTATTTTACAAAAAGAAGCGGACTTTGAAAAGTGCCGTCATTGCCTTGTTGCAAAACTATGGCTGGGAACAGAATGTACTTAAAAATTATACCGAAAAAGGACCTTATAAGAAACTGGGCTAATATATTGTTTGAAAATAATAGAGATATTGACAGGTTAAACAATATTCCTCTAATAGATGAGGAGATGGATGAACTGATAGAAAAAATTAGAGAGCTTAAGACTCCGTTGGCACTTAACAGTTTTATCAATGGAAAAACTGTATCTATCACAAGGAAGAATCCTGAAGATAAGCTTCATTTCAATAAAGAGGTCAGTTTAAAAATTTATGACAGAAATGAGATAGCAGCAGGACAGAGCAGATATCAGATAGTGCAGCAGCCTAAGTTTTTTAGAAAGGACAGTGTTCGTCAGGATAGGCGTGGAGACTTGATGCTTCTTATCAACGGTATGCCCGTTTTTCATATTGAGCTGAAAAGGTCGGGTGTTCCTGTAGCGGAGGCGGCAAATCAAATAAAAAAGTATGCCTATGAGGGTGTATTCACAGGATTATTTGCACTTGTTCAGGTATTTGTAGCTATGAATCCTGATGAAACACTCTATTTTGCAAATCCGGGACCGGATGGTGATTTCAAGCCTGATTTTTATTTCCATTGGGCTGATGCAAATAATGAACCGATTAACTATTGGAAGGACGTTGTGGAAAGGCTTTTTGTCAATTCCTATGGCTTATCAGCTTATAGGATTTTTACACTGTAGCTGACGGAGGTGACGGTGTACTTAAGGTAATGCGCAGTTATCAGTACTATGCATCAAATAAGATTTCCGACAGAGTATCAAGAAATGATTGGAAGGATAGTAATCAAAGAGGCGGATATATTTGGCATACTACAGGATCAGGAAAGACCATGACATCTTTTAAGTCGGCACAGCTTATAGCTAATTCAAAAGATGCCGATAAAGTTGTATTTTTAATGGATCGTAAGGAACTTGGAACACAGTCTTTAACAGAATATCAAGGATTTGCCGATAATGTAGATGATGTTCAGGGTACTGATGACACAAATATGCTTATTTCAAAGCTGAAGAGTACAGATCCTAAGAATACTTTAATAGTTTCATCTATTCAGAAGATGAGTAGGATTAAGGAAGATGAGATTGGCAGGATGCGTGCCAAGGATATAGAAGATATGCGCAATAAAAGAGTGGTATTTATTAATGATGAGTGCCACCGTTCTACATTTGGAGACATGCTTATAACAATAAAGAATACTTTTCCAAATGCTCTGTTCTTCGGTTTTACAGGAACACCGGTATTTTCTGAGAATGAAAAGAGTTTGAGTACCACAACAGATATCTTCGGTGATGAACTTCACAGATACAGTATTGCAGACGGTATTCGTGACAAGAATGTACTTGGATTCGATCCTACTATGGTATGTGTATATCCTGATATCGAACTTAGAAAAAAAGGTGGCTATAGAGCAAGCCGGTGCAAGTTCAGAGACTGAGGCTATATCAGATCAGAAGATGCAAAAGATATATTATAGGTTTATGACAGCATCAGAAGTACCTATGGCAGGAAGATTACTTGAAGACGGCACATATCAAAAGGGTATTGAGGATTATATAAAGAAAGATGCTTGGGAAAATGACAAGTATCAGTACAGTATAGTTGATAATATAAAGAAAAATTGGCGTACTTTGAGCCGAAATAATAAGTTTCATGCCATATTTGCAACTTCAAGTATACCTGAAGCGATAAGCTATTACAGGAAGTTTCGTGAAAAAGTATCCTGATTTGAAGGTAACGGGGCTGTTTGATCCGACTATTGATAATGCAAGCGGTGACAAGGCTTTGGAAAAAGAGGACGGTATTGTGGAAATGCTTAATGATTACAATAATTGGTATTCTACAAACTGGGATATTGCAAGATATGCAAAATTCAAGTTGGAGGTATCAGATAGACTCGCTCACAAGGGACAGTTTGTCCGCTTGAAAGAGGAAGCTCAGCTTGATTTACTGATAGTTGTAAATCAAATGCTTACAGGTTTTTGATTCCAAGTGGGTAAATACATTGTATCTTGACAAGATCTTGGAATATCAAAAATCTTATACAGGCATTTTTCAAGAACAAACAGACTTTTTAATATAAATGAAAAACCTTTCGGCTCTATAAAATACTATAGAATGCCGCATACAATGAAAAATAATATAGAAAACGCCATGAAGCTTTATTCCGGAGACAGACCTCAAGGGCTTTTTGCAGATCATCTGACTGATAATATAGAGCATATGAATATATCATTTAAGGATATGGCAGCTGTTTTTAAGCAGGCAAATATTACCGATATGCAAAAGCTTCCTGATGATACTGAGTCGAAGGCAAAGTTTGCAAAGCTTTTCAGAGAGTTTTCCACATATTTACAGGCTGCAAAAATACAGGGATTTAGCTGGGATATAAAAAGAATATTCCGTAAAGATTGATGATGAGGATAATCGTACAGGCAGTATCACAGTAATTCCAAGTGAAGAAGATTATAATATACTTTTACAAAGATACAAGGAATTAAGTAAACATACAGATCCTCCTGAAGAAGGTGGTAATGATATTACATTTACTGTTGATCCATATTTAAGTGAACAAAATACAGGTATTATAGATAATGATTATATGAATTCCAGATTTGAAAAGTGGCAAAAACAACTTTATGATCCTAATGTAAGTAAGGAAGAGAGGGAGGCTACACTTGAGGAGCTTCATAAATCTTTTTGTAATGCTTTTCGCAGGAGGAACAAAAAGTATGCAAATATTTTTTTCTTCATGATATACAATCGGGAGATGCAAAGCTTGGCAAGGATATGACTTTTAGAGATTATATTGTGATGTATGCAAAGAATAAGGAAATGTCACAAATAAAAAGTTTGTAAAATATCTGGGTGTTGAAGAAGGTCTGCTTGTAGAAATCAAAAAGTCCAAGGTAACAGAGTCAAATCTTGATGAGTTTGGAAGATATGATGCATTAAAAAAATCTATAGCAAATGAGCCGGCAACGGAATATTATACTAAGCTTGAGGGAAAGAAGCTTCCTCCGTTTGTAGTTAGAAATAATGCCGAAAAAAATTATTGAGAGACTATATTTTATATGATATAGATATTAAAGATCCTGACAGTGAAGATGTAGAATAATTTAATATCAAAGATTTATAATGTCCTTAGGGCAGGTCCTTCATCGGTAGGAAGGAGAGATATGCCTAAGGATTTTCAATCAACAGATTTATTGAAAGATTTTTATAAGGAATGGATAGCAATATACAAGGAAGGTGCTATCAGAGATGTAACTTTGTCAAAAGTATAAGATGAGTCTTATATGGGTGGAGAAACTGGCACCGAAGCTTTCGCCTATGTGATATTTCAAGGGTTGAATATCAGCAGATTATTAATGATTATGCCAAGGAGCATGAGCGTCAGACGACTATGGATTTTCATCACCAGCTAAAGGGAGCTATACTGGATGCGGTAGATGAGGGACTTGTTCCAAGGGATCCTACCAGGAAGGTTATTATCAAAGGTAAGATTCCGTCAAATAAGAAAATCAAGTATTTGAACCAGTTTGAACTTCACAGTCTTTTAAAGAGCTTGACTCTTGAAGATGAGGTGAGTTGGGACTGGTTTATTTTACTTTTGGCAAAGACCGGAATGAGATTTTCAGAAGGTCTAGCAATTACACCAAATGACTTTGATTTTGCACATCAGACTGTATCGGTGAATAAGACATGGAATTATAAGGAGGGTGGAGGTTTTTCACCCACAAAAAACAAATCATCAGTGCGAAAGATACAGATTGACTGGCAGGTAGTAATGCAATTTGCCACCCTTGTAAAAGATCTTCCGGTAGATAAGCCTATATTTGTAAGAGATAATAAGGTTTATAACTCTACAGTTAATGATATTTTGGTAAGGTATTGTAAGAAGCTGAATATCCCTGTTATTTCTGTACATGGACTTCGCCATACACATGCTTCTATTTTGCTATATGCCGGAGTATCTATTGCCAGTGTAGCGAGAAGACTTGGACATGCAAGTATGACTACTACGCAGAAAAACATACTTACATGTGATACAGGAGCTGGAAAAATCAGGATATCGATCTTGTAATGAGGTCGCTTTCAAATCTTTTGTAAATAGAGTATTGTATATAGGAATGCCTGTAATATAGTTTTGTAACCGATGGAGGACTGTTGGTGTATAGTTAAAATCCAACTATTTACTCAGGATGGCTTTGGGAAGAAGGGAAAACCCCGGTATCAGCTATTATGTATATTTGGAACAGTGGGGATATGGAGTATTGATGTTGATAAGAAATTTTAATTATTTAATTTTTAAGTATTTCAATTGTATAAAAATTAGGTGTATAATAATATAAAATCAAATTGAAAGGAAGTAAAGCTTTATGAAAGGCTAATTATGATATAGTTGTTATCGGTTTCGGTAAAGCAGGAAAGACTCTTGCTGCGAAGTTTAGTAAATCCGGTAAAAGTGTTGCTTTAATTGAGAAAGATAAAAATATGTATGGAGGTACCTGCATTAATGTAGGTTGTATTCCTTCAAAAAGACTTATAACTGATGCGTTAAAAAGCTCCAAAAGGAGAGTTTTGAGGAAAAAGGCACAGCATTATAAGGAGACGATTGCTGAAAAGAAGAAACTTACAGCAGCTCTTAATAAGGCAAATTACGATAAGGTAGCAAGCACAGGTGTGGAGATCATTGACGGAACGGCATCATTTAAAGATAATCAACATATTACTGTTTCAACTAAAGACGGAAATGTGGAAATTGAGGCTGAGAAATTTATTATCAATACAGGTTCTGTTACTGTAATACCGAAGATTGAAGGAGTCGACAGTAAAGGCGTGTATACATCAGAGTCTATTATGAATCTTGAGGAGTTACCGAAAAAGGCTTACTATTGTAGGTGGTGGTTATATAGGACTTGAGTTTGCATCTATGTATGCAGATTTCGGAAGCAAGGTAACTGTAGTTCAAGACGGTGATGTATTCTTACCTAGAGAAGATGAGGATATTGCTAAGGCAATCCGTGAAGTATTGGAGGCGAAGTCTGTAGAGATAGTTACAGGCGCAAAGGTGACCAAAGCCGAAGAAGGAAAATTATATTATGAGGTTGCAGGAGAGTCAAAGACTTTGGAATCTGATGCAATTTTACTTGCTGTAGGTCGTAGACCGAATACTGACGGTCTTGGATGCGAAAATGCAGGGGTTAAGCTCACCGACAGAGGTGGTGTAGTTACCGATGAGCATTTAAAGACAAGTGCGGATAATATCTGGGCTGCAGGCGATGTTTGCGGTAAGCTTCAGTTTACATATATTTCACTTGATGACAGCAGAATCATCTGGGATGAAATAATGGGAGAGGATAAGAGAACTACTGAGAACAGAGGAGCATTCTCTTATTCTGTATTTATAAATCCTCCGTTCTCAAGAGTGGGAATGAGTGAAAAGGATGCAAAGGCGGCAGGAGTGGAATACAAAGTTTTAAGCCTCAGTGCAAATGCTATTCCGAAGGCTAAGGTCTTAAGAAAGACTGACGGACTGTTAAAAGCTTTGGTTACAGCTGACGGCACAATTTTAGGGTGCAGAGCTTTTCTGTGAAGAGTCTTATGAGATGATTAACTTTATAAAGCTGGCAATGGATCATGGTATCAAAGCAAAGGACATTGCAAACTTTATATTTACACATCCTACAATGTCAGAGAGTCTAAACGACTTATTTGTAATGTAATATAAAAAAACGGTATCAAGTAGACACTTTTTGTTACTTGCTAACGTTTTTTATTTAAAAATCTTGATTTTAATAAAATCTTATGATAATCTTTAACAAGCACATAGATTTTATGCTTTGCATAGGAAGTCGGGTGAAAAATCCCGCACAGGGACGCTACTGTAATAATTAAAAAGGACTCTTTTGCCACTGTTTTATAAATGGGAAGGCCGAGTCATCTAATAATTTTTTTATTAGAATTTAAGTCAGGATACATCTATGTGATATATGCTTATCTTATATAAGTATTGAGCGGTTTTTATGATCCCATAAAGCCTTCATCTATAATGATTTATTGTTTTAGGACACCATTTTACTTGTTTTAGGACTTTTTATGTTTACTCGTATTTTGATTTTTCTAAAAATGTAGTTAATTTATTTATATTAGCTGCTTACAAGGGATCAACAGGTTTATTTAGAGCGGAACCTGCTATCTCATGTAGGCAGCTTTTTGAGGAAAATTATATGGCACATCAACATGGCGGATATTTCTCAATAGATTTATACGCTTTTTAAATCAAAGCTTAGAAGTATCAATCCGAGTTTAAACTTATATCTGCTTTATTAACTCTTATTTTAACAATAATATTCAATAATATTTTTGTATCCGGATATGTACTGTTTTTTTAATGTTTTTTTATAAGTGTAAATCTTGGAGGGATGGATTTTAAAGAATATATTTCAATACTTCTTACACCTCTAAGCTTTATTATCTTGGCGAGTATAGGAATTGCCTTGGGGATTTCATCTGAATATATGGGAGAATTCCATATAAAGATAGGTGTTTTCTATATTTATACTTCAAAGGATCAGTTGATTGAAACTGCCAAACTGATTATTAAAGTTTTAGCATGTGTAAGTGTTATGCAAGGGTTGATTCTTTCGACCATGCCATATGAAATAATTAATGCTCTAAGAAAAACTTCATGTTCCGAAACTTATAATTGAGCTTATGAATCTTATATACAGATTTATTTTTTATACTTATTGAAAGCTATTCCAATATGAAAAAAACTCCGCAATGTCCAGGATGGGATATTATAATTTTTAAGACCTCAATCTCTACATTCGGAAATATAGCAAGCAATATTTTAGTTGTATCGTTAAAAAAGGCTAATGCTTACTATACCGCAATGGAAGCCAGATGCTTTGACGGTGATTTGAATTTTCTTGAAGATAAGAAGAGCTTGAATATAAATCATATTTTTTTGTTGTTTTTTTATAAGTATTTTTATTTATGTTTGTTATATGGCTTTTTACATCAGGAATCAATATTTAACAGTATATATCAGAATGGGGAATGTTATATGAATAAAGTTATCTTAAGGGCAGAAAACCTGCACTATTCATACACAAAAAGAACATGAGGTTTTAAAAGGTGTTTCTTTAGATGTATATGAAGGTGAAAGACTCGCAATTCTTGGCGCCAACGGATCGGGAAAGTCTACTTTCTTTTTGAATATAAACGGTGTTTTTAAAAGCCTGAAAAGCGGAGCACTGTATTACAGAGATAAACTTATAAATAAATCTTCGGTAAAAAGATCTTAGAAAAATGTGGGAATTGTTTTTCAAGACGCCGATAATCAAATAATTGCATCAACTGTAAGAGCGGAGGTAAGCTTTCGGGCCTATGAATCTTGGCTTAAGCAGGGATGAGGTTGAAAAAAGAGTTAACAATTCCTTTGAATTATATGGATATTTTTGCATCTTATAGACAGGCCGCCACATTATTTAAGCGGTGGTGAGAAAAAGAGTAAGCATAGCGGATATCATAGCAATGGATTCCGAAATAATAATATTTGATGAACCTACAGCTTCACTTGATCCGCAAAATATTTCAATATTTTGAAGGTGTCTTGGACAAATTAAGTGGAGACGGAAAGACTTTGGTAATTTCCACTCATGATTTGGAGTTTGCTTTTTCGATGGGCGGACAGAATAGTGGTATTCTGTGAGGGAAATATAATAGCTGATTCAGATCCGGTAACAGTACTTAGTGATAAAGCGGTTTTAAGAAAGGCTAATCTTAAAAAGCCTATTCTTTTGGAAGTTTTTGAATCACTTGTAGAAAACAAGGTACTAAAGTCAGGAGATAAACCTGCAAGAAATATAGATGAGTTTAAAAAGATGTTTATTCCTCAAGACTGAAGCTTGAGTTAATAAAAAAATATTTTTTAGGAGGATTTCATGAGAAAACAAGAGAAAATTTTGATGACATTGGCAATAATGTTTGCGTTCAGTTTTGCACTGCCGTTTACAGCCAATGCCATGCACATTATGGAGGGGTATTTACCTGTAGGACATGTAATAGCCTGGAGTATTATTTCGTTGCCGTTTTTAATTGCAGGTTATATGTCAATTAAAAAGACCGTGGCTAAGGACAGGAAGGCAATTACACTTTTGGCAATGTCTGGTGCTTTTGTGTTTGTACTTTCATCACTTAAGATTCCTTCAGTAACGGGATCTTGCTCACATATGACCGGTACAGGACTTGCGGCTATTTTATTCGGACCAAGTGCTGTAAGTATTCTTGGTATTATAGTACTTATTTTCCAGGCACTGCTTTTGGCACATGGAGGCTTTTACCACACTTGGAGCAAATACTTTTTCAATGGCAATTGCCGGACCTTTTGTATCATTTATAGTTTATAAGATTTGTAAAAATCAAAGGTAAATGACAATGTTTCTATTTTTTCTTGCCGCATTTATAGGGTGATTTACTTACCTATGTCGTAACGGCGTTCCAGCTTGCATTTGCATATCCTATGAAAGAAGGTGGAGTTATGGCTTCTGCAGGTAAGTTCTTGTTGGTATTTGCACCTACACAGGTACCGCTTGCGATAATAGAAGGTATGCTTACAGTTATTATAGTAATCGGACTTAAGACATATGCACAACCGGAGCTTAAGGAAATCGGATTTATTGAGGGAGGTAGTAATTAATGTCAAAGAATAAAAAAATTGTTATAAGTCTGCTTGTAATAGTTGTACTGATGGCTGTTGTACCTTTGTTTATGTTAAAGAATGCCGAGTTCGGAGGCTCTGATGATGCCGGAAGTGAAGTTGTATCGGAGATACAGGGCGGAGAATATGAGCCTTGGTTTAATCCTATTATAGAAACCGCACTGGGAAAGGAACTTCCGGGTGAGGTTGAAAGTCTGCTTTTTTGTGTTCAGACCGGTATAGGTGTAGGAATAATTGCATTCTATATGGGAAGGCTTGTGGAAAGGAAAAAACACGAAGATAAAAGCAAAAGAATAATACAGATAACAGAAAGAGTTGAAAAAGTTCTTGCAATTTTTCAAAAAGTATTATTATATATACAGCAAAACAACATAGTTCGTTGTGAATGATTTACATATTTAGGATAGAATGCTCAAAGTGGAGTCTTAGAGTAGTTCTATCCTTTTTCATTACGATCTATGTATATTAAAAGCAATAAAGAAAGGATTTGCCCGGTTGAATAATTTAGCTGATGGCTGGTGAGAAAATGATAAGAATAGGTATTTTGGGATATGGTAACCTTGGAAGAGGAATTGAGTGTGCTATCAAACATACAAAGGACATGAAGCTTGTCGCAGTATTTACAAGAAGAGATCCTTCAAGTGTAAAGATTCTTACATCTGATGCTAAAAGTTGAAAATATTGAAAAATGTTTTTGGAATATCAAGATAAAATTGATGTAATGATACTTTGCGGAGGAAGTGCTACAGACTTACCTAAGCAAACCCCTAAGTATGCTAAGTATTTCAATGTTGTTGACAGCTTTGATACTCATGCAAATATTCCTGAGCATTTTGAGAAGGTTGATGATGCGGCAAAGGTAAGTCATCATTTCGGACTTATATCTGCAGGATGGGATCCGGGTATGTTTTCATTAAACAGAGTTTATGCAAATGCCGTTCTTCCAACAGGGTGCAGATTATACTTTCTGGGGGAAGGGTGTAAGTCAGGGACATTCAGATGCCATAAGAAGAATTGAAGGTGTTGTTGATGCAAGACAGTATACAGTTCCTGTTGAGGCCGCACTTGAAGCTGTAAGAAGTGGCAGCAATCCTGAACTTTCTACAAGACAGAAGCATACAAGAGAATGCTATGTGGTTGCAAAGGAAGGTGCGGATAAGGCAAAAATTGAAAATGAAATAAAGACAATGCCGAATTATTTCGCAGATTATGATACAACTGTACACTTTTATTTCCATGGAAGAAATGAAGAAAAATCATTCAAAACTTCCACATGGAGGATTTGTTATAAGAACAGGTAAAACAGGTTGGGATAATGAGAACAATCATGTGATTGAGTACAGTTTAAAACTTGATTCAAATCCTGAGTTCACAGCGTCTGTAATTGTTGCATATTCAAGAGCTGTATATCGTATGCATAAAGAAGGTAAAAATAGGAGCTCATACAGTATTTGATGTTCCACCTGCATATCTTCTTGATATGTCTGCCGAAGAAATGAGAGCACATCTCTTATAAAGTAATAAATGATAAATTTTTCCCATATAGGTTGATTATGCATCAACTTATAGGGATTTTTATATTATTAGGCATAACTAACGGTTAAGGTTTATAACGTATATTTATGAAAAATTGTTATATATTATAAATAGGTTAGGGATTGCTAACAAAATAACATAATGATATAATAGCAAGCATTAAGAAATATGTAAATTTTTAATACATTTTTATATTTTTAATTTATAAAGTTAAGCACTAATTTATAAATAAAGTTTAGTACTTTTATTTTGTATACCAAAAATCGGAAAATATGTTGAAATCAATTCATAAATTGAGGAGGGAGGTGACAATATTTTCAACTGTATTCCGTTAATATAAATTATAAATTGGGGGAAAAATTGTGATTAATAAAATAAATAAAAGCATATTTATTATTGCTTGCCGTTGTAATGACGGTATTTTTGGAAACTTCAGTTCTTTTTGCCGCAGTTACGGCAGGTAATTGGGAACTGATTGATGGAAATTGGAAGTTTTATGATGAAAGTCATAATGAAGTCAGAGGTTGGATCAATACCGAAAAACGGTTCATATTATATAGATCCCTGACAACGGTATGATGGTAACAGGATGGAAGAATATTGAAGATAAATGGTATTATTTTAATTCCGTACCTTCCAATCCTAAGTTTGGAGAAATGCTGAGAGGATGGCAGTATATTGACGGTGAATATTATTATCTTGATTCGGTATCACCTAAAAGACTGCAAAGAAACGGCGGTAATTCAGGAGGAAGTTCTCACAGTGCTAAAAAGCGGCTCAAAGAGTTCAGATAATAAAAATACAAAGCCTGTACAACCTGACAAAAAGACAGAGAAAGTAAATCCTGAGACAGGAAAGGAAGATATTAAAGAGAATTTACCTGAAAAGAAAATGGAGCAGGTAATACCTGACAAGGCGGTAGAGCCTGAAAATTCCTAAGAATGAAGATATAAATAAGCCTGAAGATAAGGTCGATACTGATACTACTAAAAAGGAAAAATAGTGATACAGCATCAGAATCTGAAAAAGAATGAAAAAGAGCAGACCGGAAATGATGATACGGTAGTAATAAGACCTGATAACAGCGGCGAGCTTGTAGACGGGGAATGGTATGGAACAGCTACATGGAGCAGATATAGTATTCAGAGAGGTCCTAATGTAGTTAAGGTAACTATTAAGGACGGTAAAATAGAAAAAGTTGATTCGGTCGTTTATACTGATGATGATAAGCAGGCCGGTTCTTATGAAATAAAGAGAGACCGTATTTTAAAGATGTTGGAAGGACTTAACAGTACCAAGGAGATTGCAAAGCAACTTCAAAACAGTACAGGAGAGGCCTACGATGCGGTAAGCGGTGCAACGGAAACTGCAAAAGGACATGTAAGCGCAGTAGAAAATGCACTTGAAAGGTCAAGAAAGTTTAAAAAAGAGGGTAAGAAATCAGATATAGATTATATTGAGTTTGTAAAGAGACCTGATGGGGTTGCAAAGGGTAAGACTCTTGATTTAACACATACGGTATTAAGACTTCATATGTCAGGCGAGACAAAGGATATAAACTTTGACGAGTTTGTAAACTATGGAATAGTTGCAGATCCGGCAAACGGTACAGAACTTCCAAAAGAAGGTGAGTTCAGACGTGTTACATTCAGACAGAATGCGGCTCTTATTAAGCTTGAAACGGATATACAGACTGAAAAGAAGATAACCAAAAAATATGCGAGTCAAATTTTTGGTTAATTATGAGTCCGGAGAAACAAAGAAAATAGAACTGAGTAATGACGAGTACCGTTATAAGATTGAGGCTGCAGGCAAAATCGTAGGTATGTCTATTTTTGACGGAGAAAATAAACTTACAGATGGTGTATATGACAGCCATATTTCACAGTGGCAGTTTAATCTGAAGAATATAAGTCATGAGGGTTATAATTTCTGGGGATTTGAAACCTATGCCGTAGTAGTTGATTCTTCCAATGATTCTTCAGATATAGCTTCTTTTGAAATAATATCAGATAATGTAAAGAAAAACTTCTATGTAGGAGATGTACTGAATTTAGATGAGATTGCCATAAAGGCTGTAACTAAGAACGGAAATAATAAGACATTTACTACATTCGAAGTTGTAAGGGAAAATAAGTTCAGTTTCAGCCCTGACAATAAGTATATCTTTACAACTGCAGATATCGGCACAAAAAAGATAAGTGTAAGCCGTGAGATAGACGGAAAGACTGTTACAGAAAACTTTGATGTAAATGTTTCGGATCCGCATAATGATGCTCCTGCAAAGATTGAGATTTACGATAAAGATAAACTTGTAGTAGCAAAGAACATCGGTTTTGAAGAATTTACAAACAATAGTGGCTATATGAGATTCTACAATACTGAAATACCGAAAAAATATGAGGGCAAATGGGATAAGGATACATTTACTGTAAAAGTATATAACGCATCAGGTAATCTTTTAAATATTAACGTGAAAAAAAGAACTGCACTTTTAAATGTTGAATTACCTGATTATATGGCTCTTCATGGTAGTGGCGGTTATATTATGTTTTCTTTCAAATATGTAGATAATGAGCCTAAAACAGAACCTAAAACAGAGGCTGCAGATATCCTTTCAGAGAACACCCCTTCTGCTGTAGAGCTTTTATGACGGAAGCGAACTGCTAAAAAAAGGAGACTATAACAAAAGAACAGTTTGAAAAACAGCAATGCACATTATATGATATACAATGTGATGATTCCAAAGAAATATGAAAACTGGACAAAGTCTACATTCACTGTAAAAGTGTTGAACTCAAAGGGTGGTGAAATTGAGAATACTATTACCAAGAGTGATAATACGCTTGGCATAAATCTTACTAAATATAAGAGTCCACGTTATGGTAAAGGCTATGTGGGACTAAGGCTTAAATATAAGGATGAAAAAACTGATGACAAAACACCTGAAATAGTTACAAAGACCGTCACCGCCAGTGCACCTGTAGATTTATATGATTATGATGCCAGAGTAAAAGTCGTTTACAATGTAAAAACAGGTCAAATAATAAGTGTGGAAGATGATGAAACCTATTCAGGTTCAAATCAGCCTTTCTGGAGAAAAAGCTCAGAAAAATATTTGAAAAAGCTTGTCGGAAAGAAAAAAATCGAAGTTGACGGTGTGGATGCTATAAGTCGTGCCACACTTTCATCGGATGCTATTAAAGAGGCTGTTAAAAAAGCTCTTTCAGAGTAGATTTTTTAGCTGCAAATAGAATTTGGCCATTGACATTGCCTGCCTGTTTTGGTATTATTTTTGGGTAGTAACGCCTATACATGAGATTTGGATACTCCAACCTTACCTTATGTATATGGTAAGATTTTTAAAAGGAGAAATAATATGATTACAAAAGAGAAAAAGACAGCTATCATGGAAGAGTATGCAAGAAAAGCAGGCGATACAGGTTCACCTGAGGTTCAGGTAGCAGTTCTTACAGCAAGAATCACTGAGTTAACAGAGCATTTAAAGGCAAATCCTAAGGATCATCACTCAAGAAGAGGTCTTTTAAAGATGGTTGGTAAGAGAAGAAACCTTTTACAGTATCTTAAGAATAAGGATCTTGAGGGTTATCGTGCACTTATAGAGAAGCTTGGACTTAGAAAATAATAAAAGTCTTTGGTGGAGAGTTTTTCTCCACCTTTTTTATAATTAATAATATGGCTTGTTGCCGAAGCTAGTGATAAGCACTAAAGCACTGTTTTTAGTTTTTTTATCACTAGTTCATATTTTTTATGTTTCAAGAAGAATTCTTCTCGAATATCGGCAAGTCAAAAAGGAGATGAAATGAGTAAGGAATTTAAAAGTTATTCAATGGAACTTGCAGGTCGTACTCTCAGAGTTGATATCGGGAGAGTGGCTGCACAGGCTAACGGTGCTGCATTTATGCACTATGGTGATACAACGGTTTTATCTACAGCTACAGCATCGGATAAGCCGAGAGACGGTATTGATTTCTTCCCTCTTTCGGTAGAATATGAGGAGAAGATGTATGCAGTAGGTAAAATGCCGGGAGGATTTAATAAGAGAGAAGGAAAGGCAAGTGAAAATGCTATACTTACATCAAGAGTTATAGACAGACCTATGAGACCGCTTTTCCCTAAGGATTACAGAAACGATGTTACATTAAACAATCTTGTAATGTCGGTAGATCCCGATTGTTCACCTGAGCTTACAGCTATGCTCGGTTCTGCAATAGCAACAGCTATTTCAGATATACCTTTTGACGGACCTTGTGCTACTACACAGATCGGTATGGTAGGAGGTTTCTTTGTTGTAAACCCTAATGAAGAGCAGATGGCTGTATCGGATCTTAAGCTTACGGTAGCATCTACAAGAGATAAGGTAATAATGATTGAAGCGGGTGCAAACGAGATACCTGACGAGAAGATGATTGAGGCTATATATAAGGCCGATTCCGTAAATAAGGAGATTATTGCATTTATCGATAAGATTGTGGCGGAAGTAGGTAAGGAAAAACATTCTTACACAGCATTTGTTATTCCTGAGGAACTTACTGAAGCTATTAAGGAAATCGTACCTCCACAGGAGATGGAAGTAGCGGTTTTCACAGATGAAAAGCAGGTTAGAGAAGAAAATATAAAGGCAATCACACAAAGACTTGAAGAAGCATTTGCAGACAAGGAAGAGTGGTTACCTTTACTTGGTGAGGCTATTTATCAGTATCAGAAGAAGACTGTAAGAAAGATGATTCTAAAGGATCAGAAGAGACCTGACGGCAGAGCTATGAATCAGATTCGTACACTTGCGGCTGAGACGGATATTATACCGAGAGTACACGGTTCAGCTATGTTTACAAGAGGACAGACTCAGATTTGTAATATAGTTACACTTGCACCTTTAGCAGAGGCACAAAAGATTGACGGACTTAATCTTTTGGAAACTACAAAGAGATATATTCACCAGTACAATTTCCCTTCATATTCTGTAGGTGAGACAAGACCTTCAAGAGGTCCGGGAAGAAGAGAAATAGGACATGGTGCATTGGCTGAGCGTGCACTTATACCTGTACTTCCTACTCCTGAGGAGTTCCCATATGCTATAAGATCCGTATCAGAGACTTTTGAGTCAAACGGTTCAACTTCTATGGCATCTACATGTTCTTCATGTATGGCACTTATGGCTGCAGGAGTACCGATAAAGAAGATGGTGGCAGGTATATCATGCGGACTTGTAACAGGTGATTCTGATGATGACTATGTTCTTCTTACAGATATTCAGGGACTTGAAGATTTCTTCGGAGATATGGACTTTAAGGTAACAGGAACCGATGCGGGCATTACAGCTATTCAGATGGATATCAAGATTCACGGACTTACAAAGGATATTGTAAAGGGTGCTATTGCAAGATGCCATGAAGCAAGAGATTTCATCATGGATACTTGTATGAAGCCATGTATATCAGAGCCTAGAAAAGAACTCAGTCCATATGCACCTAAGATTTCACAGATTCAGATTAATCCTGCAAAGATCGGTGATGTTGTAGGTAAGCAGGGTAAGACCATCAATAAGATTATTGAGGATACAGGAGTAAAAATCGACATAAGCGAAGAAGGACTTGTTTCTGTTGCAGGTACGGATCAGGCTATGATTGATAAAGCTATTGATATAATCAGAGGCATAACAATAGAAATTGAAACCGGAATGATTATGAGAGGTACGGTTGTTCGTATGCTCGAGTTCGGCGCTTTTGTAGAGCTTGCACCGGTAAGGACGGTATGGTTCATATTTCAAAGCTTTCAGACAAGAGAGTTGAGAAAGTTGAAGATGTTGTAAAAATAGGAGATGAGGTCACTGTAAAGGTAGTTAAGGTTGATCCTATAAAGGGAAGAATCGATCTTTCTATGAAGACTTCAGACCTTGAATAAAAATATTTTTTGCAGAGAAAGGTGGGACTATGGAAGAGAATGTAAAAGAAGTATTATTTGATCTTGTATCAAGAAAACAGTTCCGACAATTAAAAGATGAGCTCTGCGAGATGAATGAGTTTGATATTGCATCTTTCTTAGAGGAGCTTGATTCCGAAAAGCAGATTATTATTTTCAGAATGCTCCCTAAGGAGCTTGCAAGTGATGTATTTGCTTGTTTAGAGGTAGAGACTCAGGAACATATAATAAACAGTATTACAGATAAAGAGCTGGCATATATTATTGAAGAATTATATGTGGATGACGCTGTAGATATGCTTGAGGAGCTTCCGGCAACCATTGTAAAGAGAGTTTTACAAAATGCCGCTCCAAGTACAAGATTACAGATAAACGAGTTTCTTAAGTATCCTGAAAATTCCGCAGGATCTATAATGACTGCAGAGTATATAGGTTTAAAGAAGAGTATGACCGTGCAGGAGGCCTTTGCCTACATCAGAAAGCATGGTTATGATAAGGAAACCATATATACCTGCTATGTTATGGATGCGAAGCGAATGCTTGAAGGAGTTGTTACGGTTAAGGATCTTTTAATGAATGACTATGAAGTCAAAATTGAAGATATAATGGATACAAATGTTATCAAAGCCGTAACTACAGACGATAAAGAAGAGATTGCGGATTTATTCAATAAATACGATTTGTTATCTTTGCCGGTTGTCGACCATGAAAACAGACTTGTAGGTATCGTTACCATTGACGATGCTGTGGATGTTATGGAAGAAGAGGCGACAGAGGACTTTGAGAAGATGGCGGCTATGCTTCCGTCCGAGAAGCCTTACTTAAAAACAAGTGTATTGGAGCTTGCAAAGAACAGAATCACATGGCTTTTGGTACTTATGATAAGTTCAATGCTTACAGGTGGTATACTTACAAGGTATGAGGATGCATTTAAGGTAATGCCGCTGCTGGTTTCATTTGTACCTATGCTTACGGATACCGGAGGTAATGCAGGTTCGCAGTCATCAACTATGATTATCCGTGGTATGACTATAGGTGAAGTTGCAAGTTCGGATATATTTAAAGTTATTTGGAAAGAAGCGAGGGTATCCGTTATTGTCGGTTTGATACTCGGTCTTGTAAACTTTATAAGACTTGTTATTCAGTATCCGGGACAGCCTCTTGTAGCACTTACAGTTGTTTTGGCATTGTTTGCCACAGTATTTTTAGCTAAAGTTATAGGTGGAATACTTCCTATACTTGCAAAAAGATTGAAGCTTGATCCGGCTATTATGGCGGCTCCGCTTATTACAACAATAGTTGATGCGGTGTCTTTGGTTATTTACTTCCAGATTGCTGTAGAGCTTTTACATATCAAATAAATATGAATATTTTTCTTAGGCTAAACTTGAAAAAGTTTAGCCTTTTTTTCATTCTTTATACACTTATTTATGCTAAACTATATACAAAAGATAAAAGGATCTTACTTGATGAATATATATGGTGACTATGAAAAATACCTTGAACTGATTTTAGAAACATTATCAAAAGAGGTATGTAAACTGAATGATGAGTATAAGAATAAAACGGGATACAAACTCTTTGAGCATTTTATTTCAAGGATAAAGACAAATGAAAGTATGATTGAAAAATGTAAGAGAAGAGAGTTTGAGCCTACAACATATAATGCTTTAAAAGGAAATTAAAAGATGCCATAGGTGTAAGAATAGTATGCGGATTTGTGGATGATATATATGCTCTGGTGGGCATGTTTAAGAAAAATGCCAAATATAAATGTGGTTGAAGAAAAGGACTATATTCTTAATGTGAAGCCTAACGGATACCGCTCTTATCATATGATACTTGAAATTGTCACGAATTTTCCCGATTGTGAGGGAAATGAAAACGGAAAGTATTATATAGAGGTTCAGTTAAGAACTATAGCTATGGATTCATGGGCATCACTTGAGCATCAAATGAAGTATAAGAAAAATATAAGAAATCATGAAAGAATCACAAAGGAGCTTAAAAGATGCGCGGATGAGTTGGCATCCTGTGATTTGAATATGCAAACCATAAAGAATTTGATTGAGGAGTCGGACAATAATGAGAATATTATTAGCTGAAGATGAAATAGCACTTTCAAGAGCATATGCCACAGCACTGGAAATGCAAGGTTATGAAGTGAAACAGGCATTTGACGGAGAAAGAGCACTTGAACTTGCAAATAATGAAATATTTGATATGATGATTTTAGATATAATGATGCCGAAAAGATCCGGCCTTGAGGTTTTAAAAGAACTCAGATCATCAGGTAATACAACATATGTTATTATGCTTACAGCCATGAGTGAGGTTGACGATAAGATATCGGGACTTGATATGGGTGCTGATGAATATCTTACAAAGCCTATCTTGCTAAAAGAACTTGTAGCCAGGATTCGTTCTTTGGAAAGAAGAATTGATACAAGTTTTAATGAAAACGTACTTACATTCGGAAGTGTTAAGTTAAATGTTGCAGAGCAGGAGCTTTCAGCAAAGAATTCTATTATTCTGGCCGGTAAGGAAACCAAACTTATGGAAGTACTTATGAAAAATAAGAACAAAAAGTTGTCAACCGAGTATATATATAATCATGTATGGTCAAAAGACGATGAATGTGATGCCGGTTATGTATGGATTTATATATCATATTTAAAGCAAAAGCTGAAAGCAATCAATGCCAATATAGAAATAACGGGAGAAGAAAATCGTGAGTTTGAATTAGTTGAGGTGTGATTTGTTTAGGAGACTTCGTATACAATTTATTATAGTTGCTACAGTTGCAGTCGTTGTAATGCTTATTTCAATAATAGGTATTTTGAATGCATCAAAATATGCAACAAGTGAAAACAGAATAAATAAAATATTGGATTTATTATCTGATAATAACGGAGTCCTCCCGGATGAAGATATTGTGGAGAAAATTCTCGGCAGAAAAACAAACTCGGATATTATAATTCAATACAGATATTTCAGTGCACAGGTGGACAGCAGTAATAAGGTAATTACTATGAACACCGAGCATATTGCAAAATTTATCCGATACCGATGTTGTCTTTTATGTAAAGAAAATTCTTTCCGGAGGCAAAACGTATGGAAGTTTTACTACAACAGAAGGACAAAAGTTTGCATATAAATTTAATATTAATGAAAAAGATAACAGCAAGCTTATCGTGGTTTTGGATACTACAAGGTATTCGGAAGACAGAGCGGATTTGATAGAGACATCGGTTTTTTTATTTTCTTTTCAAATCTTGTCTTCTTTATAATAATATTTGTTATATTCTCGGGTAAGGTAATGATGCCTTTTATGGAAAAATTATAGAAATCAAAGGGCTTTTATAACAAATGCAAGTCACGAGCTGAAAACACCCATAGCTATTATTTCGGCAAATAATGAGCTTTGTGAAATGCTTTACGGTGAAAAATGAATGGACACAAAGCAGTAAAGAACAGATACAGCGTCTGACTGAACTTATCAACAGACTTGTAGTACTTGCAAGATTTGAGGAGCAGGCAAATGTGACTGCTCTAAATATAGATTTTTTTCAAATGTTGTTGAAAAAGTCTTCAAAGTCTTTTAAATCTATTGCAATAAAGGGAGGAAAAAAACTTTTGAATCGGATATACAAAAAGATATATTTATATCCGGAGATGAAGGTGCATTGTATGAACTTATAAATATACTTATAGATAATGCAAATAAGTACTGTGATGAAGGTGGCACTATAGGCGTTAGGTTGTCACAGCATGGTATTACATTTAAAAAGGCGAAACTTGTTATATATAATACCTATAAAGAAGGAAAAAAATATAGATTATTCGAAGTTTTTTGAAAGATTTTACAGAGAAGATCAGTCACATAACAGCAGTATTTCGGGTTATGGGTAGGGACTCTCCATTGCAAGAAATATTATAAACAGGCACAAGGGTAAAATACATGTCACATATAAGAATGATATTATTTATTTTTAATGTATATTTTAATATGGTAACGAATACAGAATAAAATTTACTAATCATTTAAAGAGTATATTGTTTAGACTTTTTGAATTGATTTTATAAAATGTATATAATATAATACAGCTTTATGATTTATTTTCAAACAGGAGGTTTTTATGAATCCGTTTTTGTTGGTAGCTGTAAAGCTTTTAATAGGCTTTTTTGCATTGGTAATAATAATAAACATATCAGGTAAGGGTAACTTGGCACCTTCATCAGCAAGTGACCAGATTGTAAATTATGTGCTTGGTGGCATTATCGGTGGTGTTATATATAACAGCAGTGTACGTATACTTGATTTTATTGCAATATTATGTATATGGTGCATTCTGGTGCTGGGCTTAAAATGGATAAAGACACATAATGTAAAGGCTAAACAGTTAATAGACGGTAAGGCCTTAACAATAATAGATGGCGGAAAAATAATTGTTGAAAATTGTAAAAAGGCAGGCTTATCCGCTCATGATGTTTCTTTTAAATTGCGTACAAACGGAATTTATTCAACAAAGGATGTAAAGAGGGCCGTACTTGAGCAAAACGGACAATTGATTTTAATTCAGTCAGGTGAGGAAAACCCTAAGTTCCCTGTTATTACAGACGGTCAGGTACAATCTGATATACTTGAGGTAATAGGTAAGGACGAGGATTGGCTTCTTGAAGAGCTGAAAAAGCAAGGTATAGAAAAATACAGTGATGTATTTTTAGGAGAATATGTTAATAATTCTCTAATACTTACAATTGACAAATAAAAGGTTTACGGAGAGTATATGAAGTCTTATATAGATGCCACCAAATTAAAGTATTTTAATAAAAAGTAAAAAGTCGCTTGACAAATGTTTTTTTATTTGGTATCCTAGGCAAGGTAAAACGACCGTAGACAGTAGGTGCCGTATGGCTTAAAGCAATACCTACCGAGGAAGTGACTAAGTACGTTGATGTATTCTCACCTTCTGTCTGCATGTCAGAGATTTTTTTCATGTATAGATTTACACTTATTGCTTTTACGGGTTTTACTGAAACTATAAAGGAGGTTAGAAATGGCAAAAATCGAATTAAAACAGCCTATAGTTAAGGAAATTGCTGAGCTTTTAGATGGCGCACAGGCAGCTGTAGTCGTTGACTACCGTGGTCTTACTGCTGACCAGGATACAAAGCTTCGTAAGGAACTTAGAGAAGCAGGTGTAACTTATAAGGTTTATAAGAACACAATGATTCGTTTAGCAGCTAAGGGAACTGCATTTGAGACACTTGACAGCTCACTTGAAGGACCTACAGCGATTGCAGTTTCAAAGGAAGATGCAACTGCACCTGCTAGAATCTTACAATTTCTCTAAGACTGCTCCAAAGCTTGAGTTAAAGGCAGGAGTAGTAGACGGTGTAACATATGACCAGGATGGAATCAAGCTTATAGCTACAATACCATCAAGAGACGAGTTGATTGGAAAGCTCCTGGAAGCATTCAGTCACCAATTACAAACTTCGCTCGTGTGCTTAATCAGATCGCTGAAAGCAAAGAAGCGTAAATAAAACAAATAATGGAGGATTATTAAATGGCAAAAGTTAACAACTGCAGAGTTTATCGATGCAATTAAGGAATTATCAGTTCTTGAATTAAATGAGCTTGTAAAGGCTTGTGAGGAAGAGTTTGGCGTTTCAGCAGCAGCAGGTGTTGTAGTAGCAGCAGCAGGTGCAGGCAGCAGCAGCTGAGGAGAAGACAGAGTTCGACGTAGAGCTTACAGCAGCAGGTGACCAGAAGGTTAAGGTTATCAAGGTTGTTCGTGAGGTTACAGGACTTGGACCCTAAGGAAGCAAAGGATCTCGTTGATGGAGCACCCAAGGTTCTTAAGGCAGAAGTTTCTAAGGATGAGGCTGAGGCTATCAAGAAGCAGCTTGAAGAAGTTGGAGCACAGGTTACTCTTAAGTAATTTAATTGAAAATTTTTCCGGGTGATTGCGAAAGCAGTCACCTTTTTTTAGTACAAAAATTTTATATATATTTCCATCAAAATCCTTTTATATGATATAATATAGCCCGATATAAGTATTTTAGAAAGGAATATATTTATATGATAATGTTAAAAAAATGTAAGATTATTAGATCCTTGTACAAGGACTGATGATATAAGAGATATACTAATCTCAGAGGGAAGAATAACAAAGATAGATAAAAGACTTATACCTGGATGCAACTCTTATGGCAAGAGCCAATGGCGAGAGACTAAAAAGTTTATGATTGTACAGGACTTTGTGCGGCTCCCGGATTTGTAGATGTACATGTACATTTAAGAGAGCCGGGTTTTGAATATAAGGAAGATATAGCAAGTGGAGCAAGAGCTGCTGCTAAGGGCGGTTTTACCACAATAGTTGCCATGGCAAATACAAAACCTCCAATTGACAGTCCTGAGCTGATATTTGAAGTACTTAAAAAAGGGTAGAAACACACCTATAAATGTAAAACCTGTGCTTGCATTACAAAAGGGGATGAAGAGTGAAGAGCTTGCAGATTTAAAAGGAGCTTAGAGAGGCCGGTGCGGTTGGTTTTTACAGATGACGGAAGACCCTTTACTTGATGAGAATCTTGCAAGAGAAGCCATGAAGGTTGCACGAAATATCAAAATGCCGCTTTCATTCCACGAAGAAGATCCGAAATTTATAAAAGAAAACGGTATAAATCATGGGTTGGCATCGAATGAGTTACATATTTTCGGTTCAGACAGACAGGCTGAAATTTCAATGGTTGAAAGAGACTGCAGACTTGCAAGAGAAACCGGTGCAACTATAAGTATACAGCATATCAGTGCAAAGGAAAGCGTAGAACTTGTCAGAAAGGCAAAAAAGGCGGGACTTCGTGTATTTGCCGAGGCTACACCTCATCATTTCACACTTACCGATAAGGATGTTATAAAAATACGGTACACTTGCAAAAATGAATCCGCCATTAAGAGAAGAAGAAGACAGACTTGCAATAATCGCAGGACTTAAGGATGGTACCATAGATATTATTGCTACAGATCACGCTCCTCACAGTGTTGAAGAAAAAAATAAGGACTTTGTAGATGCACCAAGCGGAATAATAGGACTGGAAACAAGTTTTTCTCTCGGATATATGCATCTGGTTAAACCGGGACATCTTACATTAATGGAGCTTATGAACAAAATGAGCTATCAGCCTGCAAGACTTTACAATATGGACAGGGAGTATTACGAGAAGATGAAATTGCAGATATTGTAGTTTTTGATGTAAATAAAGAATGGAAATATGATAAGAGTGAGAGCAAATCAAGTAACTCACCATGGCTTGGAGATACATTATAGGGGAAGATAGTATATACTATTTGTGAAGGAAATGTAGTGTACGAGAATATTGATTGGAAACAATAAGTAAGGAGAGAAATGAAAGACAATAATTGTGCTTACTGTGTACAGGGAGATTTACTTGATAAATTCGGATATCCTGTAGGACAGATGGAGAGCGGATATTTATATATATTTAAAGAGCAGACTAAGATGGGCAGAGTAATACTTGCTTATAAGGACCATGTAAGTGAAATAGTTGATATTTCCGATGAAGAAAGAAACCGGTTCTTTGCAGATGTAAATAAAATCGCAAAAGTGGTACACAAGATTTTTTTGCACCAAGCAAAGTAAACTATGGAATGTATGGAGACACAGGCTGTCACTTACATATGCATATAGTTCCTAAATATAAGGGAGGAGATGAATGGGGTTCCACATTTACTATGAATCCTGATAAGAAGTATTTGAAAGAAAGCGACTATGAGGAGATGGCTAAGATCTTCAGAAGAGATTTAAACATAGAAAAATAAATATTGATGTACGAGAAACAGCAGCCTCGCGGCTGCTGTTTCCCTGTTAGAGTGATATAGGAGTGCATAATGCACATTTTGTAGTGAGAGGTCAACGCAAGAAAACTCTCAACTACGAAGAGTATAATAACATAATCGGAGCATATATGCAATAGGAAAAAGTTAATAAATTATGAACTTTGGTAACGATAAGTACATAAATACGAATATTATGATGAGAATTTTATGCAATTCAACTGACTTAATATAAAATGAAAGTTATATTCAGCTTTTAGTATGAAGTGTGTCGGATAAAGTGTATATCTGTTCGAACTATAAAAATATTGTTTTTTTCATATAGCATTGTGTTATACTACCACTATAACATTTATAACTTACTTAAATAGCAAAACTATATTTTTCTTATTAATATAGGATGCATAAAACATAAATTAGACAAATTTTTTTATATTATATTGGAGTGTGGGTATGGATGTAATAATAGATTTTTCATAGTGAAGAAGCTATATATGTACAACTTTGTAATCAGATAATATTTGGAATTGCAACAAACAAATACCACGAAGGAGACATTTTACCTTCTGTAAGACAATTGGCCGAAGAAATAGGTATCAATATGCATACGGTAAACAAGGCTTATGCTACATTAAAAAGAGAAGGCTTTGTACAGCTTGACAGAAGAAAAGGTGCAGTCATAAAAGTGGATGCCGACAAACTGCGGGTACTTGATAATATGCGAAAAGAGTTCGGAGTAGTTGTGGCAAGGGGAATATGCAACGGTGTTACGAGGAGAGAAGCGCATGAACTTATAGATGAACTTTATAATGAGTTTGAAGTACAAGAATTTGAGGAGATGTAATAACAAAGATGTTATGTGAAAAATGTAAAATTAGAGAAGCAAATGTCTTTTACACTGAAATAATAGACGGAGATCAAAAAGAATGAACATCATTTATGTTCTAAATGTGCCGGAGAGATAGATCAATATTCAAGTTTGTTTGATAAAGACTTCAGTTTTTTTCAAAAGCTGCTTTCAGGAATACTGGGTGATGTATTTGAAAAGGAAGAGAACAGTGAATATAGACAGATTGTATGTCCGACATGTAATACGAGCTATGATGATTTTATTAAAAACTCAATGTTCGGATGTAAAGACTGCTTTGAAGTTTTTTTAATCTTTTGATAAATGACAATATAAAGCAAAATTCATGGAAATGATATTCATGTAGGTAAAATTCTAAGAATTATCATAAAAATGACAAGATACTTCCAAAATCAATAGTTACAGACAGCATTGATAATATCTTCAACAATGAGGATAAAAAAATTGAAAACTTGAAACATAAACTTGAAGATGCGATTAAAAAAAGAAGATTTTTGCACAGGCGGCTATACTTAGAGACAAAATAAAGACTATCAAAGAGGACAGAGAAGATGTGGTATGATAATGTATCTTTGAATACAGATTATAATTATATAAGTAGTAGAATAAGACTTGCAAGAAACTTTGACAATGCATTGTTCCCGGGTAAACTCTCAGATACGGAAGCAAAAAAACTTATTGATAATACTATAGGAGAATTGTCAAATATATCTACAGACTTAGGAATACATACAAATGCCGATATACTTGACAGAATTTCAGAAATAGAAAGAATGTCAATGTATGACAGAAAAGTTTTGAATTTGACATTGGCAAAGAAAAAGACACCTACAGGTATTATATTAAATGATAATGAAGATATAAGCATTGTAATAAACGGTGATGATCATATAAGATTACAAACACTTTCAGTAGGTATATCTTTATACGAACTGCTTGAAAAGGCAAACAGAATCGATGATTATATAAATGAACATTTTGAATATGCTTTTAATGAAAAGTACGGGTATTTGACAACTTATCCGACAAATATCGGTACAGGGATGCGTGCTGCAATAGTACTTCATTTACCTGCATCCACACAGAGTAAAGGCTTTTTCAAAATTGATTTCAAGTGTAGGAAGATTTGGAGTGGCTATAAAGGGCTTACATGGTGAAGGCAGAGAAAATCACGGTGCATTGTTTGAAATAAGTAACCCGAAAACTTTGGGGATTTCGGAAAGAGAGATTATAGACACTGTAATTAAGGTGGCAAATCAACTGAATGCAAATGAAAGGAAACTCAGGGAATCACTGATTATTGAAAAAAGACTTGAGAAGCAGGATGAAGCATATAAATCATTCGGTGTTTTAAAATATGCAAGAAAGCTTTCTTTAAAGGACGCACTGAGTTTTTTAAGTTCACTTATGGCAGGCAGTGCTGACGGATTGATTGATCTTACTAATGAAAGTAAATTATATTCAATGATGATAGGCGTTCAGTCTTCAAATCTTTTGAAGATGGCAGGCAGACCTTTAAGTGAAGATGAAATAGATGAAATAAGAGCAAAATATATAAGGGACAATATAGGAGAATTACTATAGAAAGGGAAATTAATGGCTGAAAGATATACATCTCAAGCAAAGGAGGCGATTAAGTATGCCGAAATGGCTGCTAAAGAATTATCGCAAAATTATGTCGGTATCGAACATCTCCTTCTTGGTCTGGTACAAGAAGGAAGCGAAAGTTGCAGCTAAAATACTTGAGAAAAACGGAATAACGGAAGAAAAAAATATTAAATTTAATAGATCAACTTATAGTTTCAAATTATAATGTGGCGATAGAGAGCAGGCAAAATTATTCACCGCTTGCAATCGGTGTATTACAAAATGCATACAGAGAAGCCACTAAGATATAAATCCGCACTTATCGGTACGGAACATATTTTGATTGCAATAATAAAGGACAGTGCATGTATTGCACATAAGCTCCTTTTGACAATGAATATAAATATTCAAAAACTTTATATGGAAATTTTATCTGCAATGGGTGAAGAGACTGAGCGAAGGGAAAACTATGAAAAGACGAGCAATAAGTCAAATTCACTTGCAACCCCTACACTTGATAAATATTCCAGAGATCTTACAGAATTTGCAAGAATAGGAAAAACTTGATCCGGTTATCGGAAGAGATAATGAGACAAACAGAGTTATGCAGATTTTATCAAGACGAACCAAGAACAATCCGGTACTTATAGGTGAGCCGGGAGTCGGTAAGACTGCTGTAGTTGAAGGACTGGCATCACGTATCATATCAAAGGAAGTGCCTGATACATTGCTTGATAAAAGACTTGTGACACTTGATCTTCCCGCTATGATTGCAGGTTCAAAATATCGTGGTGAATTTGAAGAAAGAATAAAGAAAGTAATAAATGAAGTTGTAAGTGCCGGAAATGTATTACTTTTTCCTTGATGAGCTTCATACTATTATCGGTGCAGGAGGTGCTGAAGGAGCGGTGGATGCTTCAAATATTTTAAAGCCGCTTCTTGCCAGAGGTGAGTTACAGCTTATAGGTGCAACCACAATAGATGAGTACAGAAAGCATATAGAAAAGGACTCCGCACTGGAGAGAAGATTCCAACCTATAATAGTTGAAGAGCCTTCTTTGGAAGATGCTACCAAGATACTTCTGGGTCTTAAGCATAAGTATGAAGAACATCATGCGGTATCCATTACAGACAGAGCAATTGAAAGTGCCGTAAAGCTGTCAAAGCGATATATATCAGACAGATTTTTTTGCCGGATAAGGCAATAGATCTTGTAGATGAAGCTGCATCCAAGACAAGAATCAGCAATTATATGGAGCCTGAAAAGATTAAAGAAATAAAGGCTGAAATTGAAAAAGATGGAAAAAAAGAAAAAAAGAGGATGCCGTAAGTGCCGAAGAGTTTGAGAGAGCCGGTGAGATAAAAAGAAAAAGCAGGAAAAAAACTCAGAGAAAAGCAAAATAAACTGCGTGACAAATGGATTGAAGACAAGAGAAATAAAAAGCTTGTTGTAGACGAGGATGAAATTGCGGATGTTGTTGCACTTTGGACAAAAATTCCTGTAAAGAAGATTACCGAAAACGATTCTCAAAGACTCAATAATCTTGAGAAGGTTTTTACATGAAAGGGTTGTAGGACAGGAAGAGGCGGTTAATGCGGTAGCCAGAGCAATAAGAAGAGGTAGAGTAGGTCTTAAAGATCCTAAAAGACCTATAGGTTCATTTTTGTTCTTAGGACCTACAGGTGTAGGTAAGACTGAATTATCAAAGCACTTGCATACAGTATGTTCGGATCTGAAAGTGCACTTATTCGTGTTGATATGAGTGAATATATGGAAAAACATTCGGTTTCAAAGATGGTTGGATCGCCTCGGGATATGTAGGATACGATGAAGGCGGACAGCTCTCAGAGAAGGTGAGAAGAAATCCATATTCTGTAATACTCTTTGATGAGATTGAAAAGGCTCATCCGGATGTGTTCAATATACTTTTACAGGTGCTTGATGACGGACATATTACAGATTCAAGCGGAAGAATAGTTGATTTTAAGAATACGGTTATTATTCTTACTTCAAATGCCGGTGCGCAGAGAATAGTTGAGCCGAAACATCTCGGATTTGCTTCAAGTACTGATGATGAAAAAGACTATTCAGCAATGAAGAGTAATGTTATGGATGAAGTAAAGCAAATGTTTAAACCTGAATTTTTAAACAGAATTGATGAAACAATTGTATTCCATCAGCTTACACGTGATAACTTAAAGAGATTTTAGATATTTTGCTTAAGGAGATCAACAACAGACTCTCTGAGCAGATGCAGATGAATCTGAAACTTACCGATAAGGCTAAGGAATTCCTGATCGATAAGGGATATGATAAGAAATACGGTGCAAGACCTTTAAAGCGAGCTTTGCAAAATGAGATAGAGGATAAGATGGCTGAGCAGATACTTCTTGGAAATGTAAAGCAGGGAGACTCTCTTAAGGTGGATTGCAAGGGTGAGGACAAAGACAGAGAACTTGTATTTAAACCGATTGTTAAGAAAAATAAAGTAAAAGAGCTTGTAACCCTAATAAATAGAGCTGACTGATATTTGTAGAACACATTTATCAGTCGGCTTTTTTTATATTTAATAAAAAAACATAAAAAAATTCAAAAATAAAAAGATAAATACACAAAAATATATGCTATGATAGAATGTACATAGAAGTATATCGTATTTATAAAAGGGTGAGTATGATGGATGATATAATAATTGAAGTAAAAGGGCTTTATAAGTTCTATAAAGCGGGGGAAAATATAGTACATGCCCTTGACGGCTTGGATTTTACTATAAATGAGGGAGAGTTCGTGGCGATAGTAGGTCCTTCAGGTTCCGGAAAAATCCACACTCCTTAATATGCTGGCAGGACTTGAAAAACCGACTAAGGGAGAGATAATAATCGGCGGAACTCATCTTGAAAAGCTTAAAGAAAACCAATTGGTGGCATTCAGACGAAATAATGTAGGGTTTATTTTTCAATCATATAATCTGTTACCGACTATGAATGCACTTGACAATGTGGCTTTACCGCTGGTATTCAGAGGTGTTGACGTAAAGAAAAGGATTGAAACTGCTAAGAAATATCTGACTTTGGTGGGCCTTGAAAAACAGATATATCAAAACGGAAATGCTATGAGCGGAGGTCAGCAACAAAGAGTAGGAATAGCAAGAGCACTCGCTATGCAGCCGAAAATAATTTTTGCAGATGAACCGACAGGAAATCTGGATACAAAGACTACGGCTGAAGTACTTGAGCTGATGAAGCGGATTGTAAAAGAGGAAAATCAAACTCTTATTATGGTTACACATGATAATGATATAGCTAATGTTGCAGACAGACAAATCAGAATAGTAGACGGAAAGGCGGTTTAGTTAAGATGAACGGTGTAAAGAAAATTTTGGGAATTGTGATGATTCTTTCAATGGTCATTATCCCACAGGTAGAATCTTTTGCAAAGTTAAGAAACATAGAAAGCAACAATGTATTTCATCAGGATAAGATACCTGTAGGAAAAACAGGTAAAATGATGAGTGTAACATTTTATGTTGAAACGGGTTCCGACTATGCGGATGCATGGGCAGGTATAGCTTATGATGATGAAGAGGATGAAAATATAGAATTTCCTTTTGAACTTACATCCGAGACTACAGACAGAAAGCATGTAGGAAAGATAAGTAAGGGTAAGAAAAAAAGCATTACTATTTCAGCAAGAGTAAGAAGAGATATTCCTGAAGGTTACTACGGTATTCCTGTTTATCTGGCAGATGACAAAGAAGGTGGAAGAGGTATACAGGAATATATAAATGTTTATATTCAAAAATCCGCTACAACCGACAGCAGTGAATCGGAAGCGGTAAAGGATGTGGAGTTTACTTTAGGTGAAGGACAGTCAACACCCAGAGGTAAATATCCTGATGTATTAAACTTCGGTCTTAATCTTGCAAATACAGGTAAGCTTACAGCCTTTGATGTTACTGCTCATATGGTGATGGATAAGGACAATACGGTTTTTCCGTTTGAAATAAATGATGCCAACTATGACAGACATTTTGATAAGATTGAGAGCGGAGGAGTTACAAGCCTTGATTACAGTTTTGCAATACAAAAAAATACCTATACAGGTTATTATCCGATAAAGCTTGAAATCACATACCGTGACTCTACCGAAGGTGAAATAAAAAAGACTGAAGAGCAATTCTTTGTGCACATACAAAATAAAGATAAGGATGAAACAACCACTTCACCGGGAGAATTTAATCCGAATGACAGAACAAAGGCAAGAATAGTAGTAGACAGTTACAGAACGGAGCCCAAGGATGTATTTGCCGGTGAAACTTTCGATTTGATTATTGTAATGAAAAATGCTTCTGCAAGTGTAGCCGCCAGCAATATTTTATTTACTTTGGAATCTGAAAAGGCTAGTGACAGTGCGGTATTCAGTATGGAGGAGGGATCAAGTTCTCATGCAGTAAATTCTCTGCCTGCAAATCAAACCACCGAGCTTAGACTTAAGATGAGTGCAAGGGCAGGTGTGGATCAAAGGTCATATTCAATTACAATAAATGAGCAGTATGATTCACCGGAGTATAAAAATGCTACAGATAAGGTCAGTATAGATATACCTGTAAGACAGGTTGCAAGGATGAATATCGGTAGCTTTGAAATCAACCCTGACAGTATAAGCGTCGGTGATGATGCAAATATTACATTTCAGATTAATAATACCGGAAAGGTAGTTCTTTATAATCTTATGGCAAAGTTTAAGGCGGATTCAATAAAGGAGAATGAAGCCTATATAGGAAATGTTAAGCCCGGTGAAAGCGGAAATGTGGATGTAAATTTGACAGGTAAAGCAGTAACTGCAGATGACGGTAAGATAAACCTTACTATAAGCTATGAAGATGAAAACGGAAATGTTACAGAGGAAACAAGAGATTTTATCCTGAATGTAAACGAAGAGGCGGAAACAGATCTTGATATAACAGATCAGCAAATACCTGAAGAAGAAAACAGGGGATTTAATCCTCTACCTGTTATAATCGGAGGAGGTTTATCGTCTGTTATTATAGCAAGTGCTTTGATATTGAAGAAAAGAAAATCAAAAAAGGAGCAGATGTAAATGAAATTGCTTGATTTACTTAAATTAAGTATTTCAAACCTGAAAAGAAGAAAGCTTAGAACTGTACTTACCGTACTGGGTGTACTTATAGGTACTGCTTCCGTTGTGACTATGCTCTCACTCGGTATCGGACTGGATGAATTGAATAAAGAAAGCATCGCACAGTCGGGGTCACTAAAAGCTATAGATGTTACCGTTCCATACAACAGACAAGATGATTCATCAAATAAAAAGACGGAACCTTTGCGTATAAAGGATGATACTATTGAAACTTTTTCAAAGATAGAGCATGTAGACGGGGTGTCTCCTGTATTGACTACTTCAGTAATTATAATGCAAGGACCTTATATGCAAAACACTCAAATAAACGGAGTTAATGAAGAATATATGGCTGAAATAAAACTTGAAAGCGGTCATATTCCTACAGACAAGAAAAATCTTGAATTTGTATATGGAAATTTCGTTATTAAAGATTTTCAGAATCCTAAAAAGCCCAATGAATCTTTTTATCAAACCAACAAGCTTCCAAATGTGGACTACAATAAGCCCATGTTTGTTATCTTTGACACTGAAAGCTATGATAAGGCAAATGCCGGAGGAGAGAATGCACCGAAACCGCCAAAAAAGTATATTATAGATACTGCAGGTGTGGTAAAAAGGAGGTGCTTTATTGGATGATTATGACAGTTACAATAATTTCAGTTTCGGAATATATTGTAATATAGACGCTTTAAAAGCAATGCTTAAGAAAGTCTATAAAAACAAACCCATTCCCAATCAACCTACAACAAAGAAAGGTAAGCCTTTAAAGTATCTGGTATATGATTCCGCCAAGATATATGTGGATGATATGAAAAATGTTTTGACAGTTCAAAAGCAAATCACAGATATGGGCTTTCAGGCTGAGTCTCAAATGGAGTGGATTGAACAAAGTAAAGCCTCTACAAATATGATTCAGATGGTACTTGGCGGTATCGGAGCCGTGTCATTGTTTGTTGCTTCTATAGGTATTGCAAATACTATGATGATGAGTATATATGAAAGAACCAAAGAAATCGGAATTATGAAGGTCTTAGGCTGTGATATGAATCGAATAAGAGATATGTTTCTTATAGAATCGGGTGCTATCGGACTTATCGGAGGCTTGACCGGAGTTATTTTTTTAGTTTTTATTATTTCAATTGTAATCAATGCTCTTGGAGTGGCGGTGGCTGTTTCGGAGTAGACGGAAATATATCAAGAATACCGCCGTGGCTTGTAATATCAGCAATTATTTTTGCGGTTATTATAGGAATGCTGGCAGGTTTCTTCCCTTCTTTAAGAGCAATGAAGTTAAGTCCGCTAACTGCACTTAGAAATGATTAGGAGGTTTTATGTTTGAGTATCTGTCAAAATTAGAGTACCCGGGTAGAGGAATTGTACTTGGAAAGTCGGATGACGGTAAGAATGCCGTCTTTGCCTATTTTCATCATGGGGAGAAGTGTAAATTCAAGAAACAGGATATTTGAAGTACATGGTGATGATATAAGCACAAAGGCTTTTTGATGAAAGTCTGCTTGGCGATCCGTCTTTAATTATCTATTCTCCTGTAAGAGTATGTGATAAAAGTGTAATAGTAACAAACGGTGATCAAACGGACACGGTTTATGAATATATAAAGACCGGTAAAAGCTTTGAAGATGCACTTTATACAAGAACTTTTGAACCTGATGCACCGAATTTTACACCGAGAATATCAGGACTTATTGAACTAAAAAGACAGACTAAAACTTAAACTTTCTATATTAAAAAGAGTGATGAAGGGGATGAAAATCAGACTTTAAGATTTTTTTCTATAATTATGACAATGTAAAAAGCAGGTGAGGGATTTTTGATTCATACCTATAAAGAAAATTCGGATCCTCTAAAAAGTTTTGAAGGTGAACCGAAAAAGATACAGATAACCGGAGATATAGATGAATTCAGCGAAAAACTTTGGAACTCTCTTGATTCGGAAAAATAAAATATCTTTTGGCAGTCAGGTATATAAATTTGGAAACCGGTGAATATATACAGGTTATAAAGAATAAGTTGGAGGGTATGTAATGAAAGAGTTGATTTTAAAGTATGGCTGTAACCCTAATCAAAAACCTGCAAAAATTTTTATGGAAAACGGTGAGGAACTTCCTATAAAGGTACTTAGCGGAAATCCCGGCTATATTAATTTACTTGATGCCTTAAACGGGTGGCAACTTGTTTCAGAGCTGAAAAAGAGTAAGCTCTTTACCATCCGCAACAAGCTTTTAAACATGTATCACCTGCAGGCGCTGCAATAGGACTTCCGCTTGATGATGTATTAAAGAAGATATACTGGGTGGAAGATGAAGAACTTTCACCTCTTGCCTGTGCATATGCAAGAGCCAGAGGTGCGGACAGAATGTCATCATTCGGTGATTTTATCGCTCTGAGTGATATTTGTGATAAAGAAACCGCTTTACTTATAAAGAGGGAGGTATCTGACGGTGTAATAGCACCCGGATACAGTGATGAAGCTCTTGAAATACTTAAAGCAAAGAAAAACGGAAAATATAATGTTCTTCAAATAGACGAAAACTATATTCCGGCAAAATCGGAAAAAGAAGCAGGTCTTCGGTATTACATTTGAACAGGGACATAATGATTTGTATATAAACATGAGCCTGCTTGAAAAATATTGTGACAAAAAAACAAAGATTTGCCTGAGAGTGCAAAACTTGATCTGCTTATATCTTTTAATAATTTTTAAAGTATACTCAGTCAAATTCCGTTTGCTATGTAAAAAGACGGACAGGCAATAGGTATAGGAGCAGGGGCAGCAGTCAAGAATACATTGTACAAGACTTGCAGGAAATAAGGCGGACAACTGGTTTTTAAGGCAGGCTGAATGTGTGCTTAATCTTCCTTTTAAAGAGGGAATAAAAAGAGCGGACAGAGATAATGCAATTGATGTTTACATAGGTGATAACAGCGTTGAGGAGCTTTTAACCGAAGGAATGTGGGAGCATATCTTTACACAAAAACCGGATGAATTTACAAGGGAAGAAAAGAGAGTGGTTAAAGAATCTAAGGGTGTAAGCCTTGGTTCGGATGCATTCTTCCCGTTTGGTGACAATATTGAAAGAGCAAAAAGAAGCGGTGTGGAATTTATTGCGCAACCGGGAGGTTCTTTAAGAGATGATGCGGTTATAGAATGTTGTAATAAATATAAAATCACCATGGCATTCACAGGCATAAGGCTTTTTCCATCATTAAGCATATTATTGAAAAAAATTTATTGATTTAATATATATTTTTATTATAAAATTTAAATAATCAATAGGTTTATAACAGTTTTTATTGATATTCCGGATATTATGGAGGGGTTATGGCAATATTAGTTACCGGTGGTGCCGGTTATATCGGAAGTCATACCTGTGTTGAATTGTTGAATGCAGGTTATGAAGTGGTTGTAGTGGACAATTTGGTAAATTCTTCAAAGGAATCACTTAAGAGAGTGGAAGAGATTACCGAAAGTCTTTACGTTTCTATGAAGTCGATTTGTTGAACCAAAAGGCTCTTTACAAATGTATTCAAAGAAAATAATATAGATGCAGTTATACATTTTGCAGGATTAAAGGCGGTTGGAGAGTCTGTATATAAACCGCTTGAGTATTATCACAATAATATTACAGGAACTCTTATTTTATGTGAAGTAATGAGAGAGTTCGGAGTGGAAAAGATAGTATTTTCGTCCAGTGCTACAGTATATGGAGATCCTAAGATTGTTCCTATTACAGAGGATGCACCTCTCGGTGTTATAACAAATCCATATGGAAGAACAAAGGGAATGCTTGAGCAAATCCTTACAGATTTGCATACTGCAAATGAAAAGTTCTCAGTAATGCTTTTAAGATATTTCAATCCTATAGGAGCACATGAGTCAGGCAGAATCGGTGAAAATCCTAAGGGCATTCCAAACAATCTCTTACCTTATATCACACAGGTTGCCGTTGGTAAGCTTGTATGCCTTGGAGTATTCGGAAATGACTACGATACCAAGGACGGTACATGTGTAAGAGACTATATCCATGTTGTCGACCTTGCAAAGGGACATGTGAAGGCTCTTGAAAAGATGATGAGAGATCCGGGAAAGGTGGATATCTATAATCTTGGAACAGGTATAGGATACAGTGTACTTGATGTAATAAATGCATTTGAGAAAGTAAATGATTTAAAAATCAATTATGTATTCAAAGACAGAAGAGCCGGCGATGTACCTGCTTGTTATGCAGATCCTTCACTTGCGCTTAAAGAGCTTGGCTGGAAGGCTGAGAAAAATATTGAAGATATGTGTAGAGACTCTTTCAGATGGCAAAAGGCAAATCCGAACGGATTTGAAGAGGAGAACTCCGATATAGTAGTCAGAAAAGACGGTTCAGTTATTAAAAAATAAATATAAATTATCTGCCTTACGGAGTTTTCCGTAAGGCGGTTTATAAAGGAGATTATGCTTAGTAAAATACATACAGCAGGTCTTTTAGGTATCAATGCATTTCATGTCTGCTGTGAAACCGATATTGGTGAAGGTCTGCCGGGAATTATTCTAATAGGTTCTCTATCCGGTGAAGTCAAAGAGGCGGCAGACAGAGTAAAGACCGCAATAAAAAATTCTAAATATTCTTTTTATCCCAGAAAAATCGTTATAAATCTATCCCCTGCAGAAATCAAAAAAAGAAGGTTGTGGCTATGATTTACCTATTGCCATATCAATTCTTGAGGCCCCTTGGAACAATAAAATCCGATATATTAAACAAATCACTATTTGTAGGTGAGCTTTCACTGAGTGGTGAATTACTTTCTATAAGAGGAATACTGCCGATTGTTATATTTGCAAAAGAAAACGGCTTTGAAAATGTATTTCTTCCATATGATAATCTGGCAGAGGCAAATATAGTTACAGGTATTAAAAATTACGGTATAAAAACTCTAAAAGATCTGATTGAAATTCTAAACGGTGAAAAACTTATTCGGAAAAATATTCAAATACAAATCCCGGAAACAAAAGAATACAGTGATTTTTCGGATGTAAACGGACAGATATTACTAAAAAGGGCTGTGCAGATTGCTGTTGCAGGACGTCATAATATATTGTTTATAGGACCTGCAGGTACAGGTAAAAGTATGATTGCCAAAAGGATTCCCGGAATAATGCCTAATATGAGCGATGAAGAGGCTTTGGAAGTTTCAAAGATATACAGCGTATGTGGATTGCTTAATTCAAAAGAGCCTGTATTAAAAGATAAGGCCTTACAGGGACCCTCATCACAGTGTTTCCCCACAGGCACTTTCAGGAGGAGGCAGGATACCCAAGCCCGGTGAAATTTCTCTGGCACATAAGGGCGTATTATTTTTAGATGAGCTGGCTGAATTTAAGACAAATACGATAGAGGTACTTAGGCAGCCTATGGAAAATAAAACTGTAAGTATTTCAAGAGTAAATGCAAGTATTGAATATCCTTCAGATTTTATGCTGGTTGCGGCTACAAATCCGTGTAAATGCGGATACTATCCTGACAGAAGTAAATGCAGTTGTAATGAGGCTCAGGTAAGAAAATATCTTTCAAGAATATCAAAACCGTTACTTGACAGAATAGATATAACTGTTGAGACTTCACTGATAAAATATGCGGAACTTAAAGGTGATTTTAAAAATATAAGCAGCGATGAAATAAAAAATTACATAGAAAAAGTAAGGCAGATACAGCTGAACCGATATAAAGATTATGGGTTTTCTTACAATTCAGAAATTCCGGCAGGTCTTATAAATAAATTCTGTGCTTTAAAAAAGAGTGATGATATTTTCCTATCTGATTTATATGAGATGAAAAAGATGAGTGTAAGGGGACTTCATAAAATATTAAAAAGTTGCAAGAACTGTTGCAGATTTTAATGAACATAAAAATATTGAGCATGATGATATATGTGAGGCTATATCATATCACTCTTTAGAAGATAAATATTGGTAAGGAGGAAATATGCAGATAAATAATATTTCAGACAGAGAAGCAATGTTTTTTTCTGTCAAGTTTAGCGGAGCTCGGTTATGCTTCAAAGCGTGCTATATATGAAAATATTAAACCTTTATACAGTATTTTTTTGAAATGAACTTTGAAAAATTTAAAGATGAAAGTAAAACTAAGTGAAAAAGCAAATTAAGGCTGTTTTAGGATTAAAAAAATTAAACTAAATGAACTACATGAAAAATATCTGTCTTTAGATGAAAGAAAAATAAAAATTTATACTTCCCTTTGAAGATGATTATCCCAAAAAGCTTTTTGGATTTAAGAGATTATCCTTTCGGCATATTTGTAAAAGGTGATATTCCAAGGCAGAGAAAGAGTGTGGCAATAGTGGGCAGTAGAGGTGCAAGTGAATATGGACTTGAATGGCAAAGTTTATTGCACAGGAACTGGCTGCAAATGATGTGGATATAATAAGCGGTATGGCGCTTGGAGTCGACAGTATGGCACATGAGGGTGCTGTTATTTCTAAAGGAAAAACTTATGCAGTACTTGGCACAGGAGTAAATGTATGTTATCCTGATAGCAATTTTACTCTATACAATAAGTTATGTAGTGAAGGCTTTGGAGGTGTTATATCTGAATTTCCTTTGGGAACAAATCCTTTAAAGTTTAATTTTCCTATAAGAAACCGTATTATTTCCGGTCTGGCGGATATTACCGTGGTAATAGAAGCAAGACTTAAGTCGGGTTCACTTATAACGGCAACACATGCCATAGAACAGGGGAGAGAAGTTTTTGCACTACCGGGAAGAATAACAGATTGTATGAGTCTTGGATGTAATAAATTGATATCCGACGGTGCCGGTATTATAACCTCACCTACGGATATTTTAGAAGCACTTGATCTTAATGTTGATAAAAAAATTCAAGTATATAATGAAAAACGCTAATATACTTGCAAAGAATGATAAAAAGGTTTATAGTTGCCTTGATTTAAAACCGAAATATATAGATGACATAATCAAAGAAAGCGCTTTAGACATCTCTCAAGTGCTTAGCTCACTTTTATTACTTGAATTGGAAGGTTTTATCGTACAAGTATCATCAAATTATTATTGTAAGAGATTAAGTTAGTAAGGGGTTAAAATGGCTGGAAGTTTAGTGATAGTGGAGTCGCCTGCAAAGGTAAAGACCATAAAAAAATATTTAGGTTCGGGGTATGAAGTTACGGCGTCAAACGGGCATGTGCGGGATTTGCCAAAATCCACAATGGGTATTGATGTTGAAAATGACTTTGAACCGAAATATATTACCATAAGAGGCAAGGGCGAGTTACTTGCTAAACTGAAAAAAGACGTTAAAAAAGCTGATAAAATATATCTTGCAACCGACCCTGACCGTGAGGGTGAGGCAATCAGTTGGCATCTGTCAAAGGCTCTAAAGCTTGAAGACAGTGAAAAGAAGGTATTTCGTATCAGTTTTTAATGAGATTACAAAAAAATGCAATAAAAGAGGCTATTAAGCATCCAAGAAATCTGGATATGAATCTTGTGGATGCGCAGCAGGCGAGAAGAGTATTGGATCGTATGGTGGGATACTCTATCAGCCCTCTACTTTGGGCAAAGGTAAAAAGAGGATTGTCTGCCGGTAGAGTGCAGTCTGTAGCTCTTCGAATGATATGTGACAGAGAAGCACAAATAGATGAGTTTATTCCTGAGGAGTATTGGACTCTTGAAGCCGAGCTTTTGACCGAGCACTCAAAAAAGACTGTAAATGCCAAGTTCTATGGTAAAAAGAGTAAGCTTGCCATAAACAATAAAGCAGAGATGGATAAAATATTAAAGGCATTGAAGGGTGCCTCATATGTGGTTTCAGAGATAAATGAGGGTGAAAGAGTAAAGAAAGCTCCAATTCCTTTTACTACATCCACCTTGCAACAGGAAGCCAGCAAAAAGTTAAATTATTCAACTCAAAAGACAATGAGACTTGCACAGCAATTATATGAAGGTGTGGAAGTAAAGGGTAAGGGTACAATTGCTCTTATTACATATTTGCGTACAGACTCAACAAGAATAGCTGCCGAGGCTGATGCCGCGGCAAGAGATTTTGTAGGTAAAAGCTACGGACCTGAATATGTTTCAAAAAATGTTGTTACAAAGACAAATAACAATAATGTTCAGGATGCACACGAGGCTATAAGACCTACAGATGTGAATCTTACTCCGGCAATGGTTAAAGAATCTTTGCCAAGAGAGCTTTTCAGACTGTATCAGCTTATATGGAAGAGATTTGTTGCCAGCAGAATGGAAAATGCAAAGTATAAGACTACTTCAGTGAAGCTCAGTGCAGGAGATTATATCTTTACTATGTCCGGCTCAAAAATAGTATTTGACGGATTTATGAGTGTTTATACTGACGATGATGATGATGAAAAGGTAAGTTCGGATGCTGTTATAGGAAAGCTTAAGGTAGGAGATGAACTTAAACTTGAAAAGCTTTTGGATGTACAGCATTTTACACAGCCGCCTGCACATTTTACAGAGGCAAGTCTTGTAAAAGGCATTGGAAGAACAGGGAATAGGACGTCCGTCAACATATGCACCTACTATTACTACAATTCTTGCAAGACATTATATTGTTAAAGAGCAAAAAAATCTCTATGTCACAGAGCTTGGACAGATTGTAAACTCTATGATGGTTAACTATTTCGGGAGCATAGTGGATAAGGAATTTACGGCAAATCTTGAGCAATTACTGGATTCTGTAGGTGACGGAAGTGTAAATTGGAAAACTGTTGTATCAAACTTTTATCCGGATCTTGAGTCGGCAGTAGAGCAGGCTTCAAAGGAGCTTGAAAATGTAAAGCTTGCCGATGAAGTTACAGATGTGATATGTGAAAATTGCGGAAGAAACATGGTTATAAAATACGGTCCACACGGAAAGTTTTTAGCATGTCCGGGATTTCCCGAATGTAAGAATACAAAGCCGTATCTTGAGAAAATAGGAGTAAAATGTCCTAAATGTGACGGTGAAGTAGTAATAAAGAAGACTAAGAAAGGCAGAATATACTATGGTTGCAGCAATGCGCCTGAATGTGATTTTTATGTCATGGAATAAGCCTTCTTCTATATCATGTCCAAAATGTGGCTCATATATGGTTGAAAAAGGAAATAAGCTCCTTTGTATGAATGAAGAGTGCGGATATTCCGAGAATAAGCCAAAAGAAGAATAAATATTTAGTTAAACGACCGACTCATTAAGCCGGTCGTTTATTTACACACAAACACTTTACATTCTAAGTTATTTTTATTTTTTTCGACCATTTCTATTACTGTATCTATTACTTCATCAAAGCCGATTTCTTCCGCATATCTAAATCTTCTTTGATAGTTTTTTTCCATCTTATCCTAATATCTTTTTTTCCGATTTTAATTTGGATATTAGATTTATAATACTGTCAATTATAAAATCTGTACTTCTATACTTAAAAAGTATTTTTGACATGCATTTCTTAACATATCATAGTTTATTTTTTTCGCTTTTCAAACGGTATAAAATATAAATATCATAAAAGTCCTTACTCCTACTGTTAAATATTCCCCTATAATAAACTGTATGAATTTTTCTCAGCAAGAATAGTTTCTATATTGTATGCACATGTTTTAAAATAAACTGTCACTGAAAAATGCTTTTTATAATTATATGATATATCACTTGGTGTTATCGGGTCTCCGGTTGCTATATCAAGAGGAATAATCTGTCTAATATTTTTCGAGCCTACAAAGAACTGTAATTCTAAATCCTCCATACTCATCTTCTTTACGGATTTCTTCTATTTTTTTGAATTGTATAAGTGATTCCGTTATCATACCCACTGCTAAGAATTTTTTTCAAATCTTTGCTTTATATTTTTCCTCTGTAAGTGTGAATTTTCTTATCAAAAAAATCAATATCGACAGTACTTCTTTGTCTTATTCCTATTACATTAGAAAGCAGAAATCCACCTTTTAAAAAAATAAAAATTATTACTCTCATCACTTATTGATATTTTTTTCTAAAAATACTCTCTAAAAAAATAGTGTGTTTGTATTGAATTAAAACTGAGTCCTGTTTCTTTTTGAAAGCTTTTTGACATAATGATCTAAGTTTATCTTTATTCATAGAGAATCTCCATAATTTTTTACTTTTTTCATATATTTTCATTTTTTTAGAATATTCATAGAGTCTATTTAAATCTTTATATGAATATTTAATATATCTGTTAAGAGTTTTGGAAAGTAATTCTGTTTCCACTTCATTTCTATTTTTAATAAGATCACAAATAGTTCTTTTCTAAATTGTATACTTTTACAGTATTTCCAAACATAGTTTGACAATCTGTTATACCCATATCGTAAATTTCTTTTCTTTACATAGTGAATTCTAACGTTACTGTTTATTCTATGTTTATTGTATCCTTTATATACTGTGGCTTCAATTTCAAGTGGAATTATATCTGTAAATCCCCTGAAGATATAAGGCGGACACATAAGAAAAAAATAGCTACTGTATATCTATTTTTGAAAAAGAATACTCATCATAATCACCACTTGAATTTATATAAATTCCTCTATCTATGCGAATCAACTCACCTGTTTTAACCATCCGTGTTAGATAAATAGTAGGTATGTTAGACCTTGTAAACTCTTTACTTGTTATTACACCGCCATTATTTTTTTAATTTTTTTCTTTTATTTTATTTATATAATCCATAGTATCCTCTGTTTTTGTTGTAATTATGCTTACATTATATCGCTTGATAAGCACAAATGCAACAAAAAAATGGAACCCTGGATATCAAAAAAAGAGTGGGACTAATTTAAGCCACACTCTCAAATTTAAAAATGAATACTTTATTATAGCTGCTTTGTTATTCCTTATCATCATCTTTTTTTATCAAGATTTCTTATCTGTTTTGTTATTACAAGATATGCATATATTATTACAGGCATTACAATATCTATAAACAAGAACACAAAAAGCAATCTGATATTGTCTGAGAATATTGCAACAAGAACAGTTGAGATCAAACTGAATATAAGTAAAAAGTAAGATTATTATCGCAAAAAAACTTTTTCATTTTCATATTAATTTTCCTCCAGACTTAAAGTCAGTTCTTCCCACTCATTCATAAGCTTTTTCAAGCTTTTTCTTCCAGAGCTGTTTTTTTCTTTTTGCAGTTCCATAAGCTTACCTACATTTGAGGAAATCTCAGGATTGGCAAATTCCTCATCGATAAGAGCAAGTTTTTTTCTTCAAGTTTTTTTCTATTTCCTTTTCACATTTGTTCAAGGCATTTGTTACTTTCTTTTTGAGCCTGTGCAGTTTTATTTTTCAATCCATTCCTGTTTTGAATCTGAGATTTCTGTCGGTTTTTTTCTTCTATATTATTATTTGAAAGATTGGCCGCACCTTCTACCGCCTCTTTTTTTCAATATAGTAATCATAATTTCCTATATAGTTAAGTAATCTGTTTCCTGTAAGATCAAGAATCCTTGTTGCGGTCTTATTGATAAAGTATCTGTCATGTGATACATAGCAAATAGTACCCGGGAAACTGTTTAAGGCACTTTCAAGTACATCCTTACTTAGAATATCCAAATGGTTTGTAGGCTCATCCAAAAGCAGGAAATTTGCTTTTGATAACATAAGTTTAACCAAAGATACTCTGCCTCTTTCTCCACCTGAAAGATCACCGATCTTTTTATACACATCCTCACCTGTGAAAAGAAAAGCTGCAAGTATGTTTCTTATTTGAGTATTGTTCATCTCAGGGTAAGTATCTGAAATCTCATCAAACAAAGTCTTGTCCATATGAAGTACCTGGTGTTCCTGATCATAGTACGCAATGGAAACATTTGACCCGTAGATTACTTCACCGGTATCAGGAGTTAAAAGTCCGTTTATAATCTTTAGGAGGGTAGTCTTTCCTGTACCGTTATCACCTATAATAGCGACTCTTTCCCCTCTTTTTATTTCAAAATTTATATTTGAAAAGAGATGCTTTTCATCAAAACTCTTTGACAAATCATGTACTGTAAGCACATCTTTACCGCTTTCTTTTGAAATATCCAAAGAGAGTCTCATATTTTCTATATGAGTTTTTTTGGAGCTTCGACTCTTTCAATCTTTTTCAAGCTGTTTTTTTGTCGGCTCTCGGCTCGTTTTATCGACTTTTCTCTGTTAAATTGCTTAAGCTTTGTAATAACAGCTTCCTGATGTTTTATTTCCTGTTGCTGATTCAAATATTCCTTCATTTTGGAATCTAAAAGCATCTGCTTTTTTTGCAGAGAAGTCTGAATAGTTTCCGGAATACATTTGGACTTCGGCGTTTTCAATATCTATGACCTTACTAACTATCTTATCAAGAAAATATCTGTCATGTGAAACTATAATAACAGCACCCTTATAGTTTAAAAGATAAGATTCAAGCCATTCTGATACTGCGAAGATCCAAATGGTTTGTAGGTTCGTCAAGTAATATAATATCAGGTTCCTCTAAAAGCAGTTTTGCAAGAAAGACTCTTGTTTTTTTGACCTCCTGATAATGTATTTATCTTTCTGTCAAAAATCATTTTCGTCAAATCCAAGACCTTTTAAAATACCGATAACTTTACTCTTTGCGGCATATCCGTCCATCAGCTCATAACTGTGAGTAAGAGCGGTATATGAAGAATACAACTCTTCAAGTTCCTCGCCTGAAAGATGTTGCATCTGTTCCTGCATCTCTAACATTCTCTTTTCCATGTTAAGGATATGCTCTATAACTGTATATAGCTCATCTATAATACTTAATGTGGAATCTACATTATTTATCTGTCTTAAGTATCCGAGTTTTGCATCCTTTTGCAAGTATAACATTACCGCTGTCGGCATGTTCCTCACCTGTAAGTATTTTTTTAGCAGTGTGGTTTTTTTCCGGCACCGTTTACACCGACAATGGCAACTTTTTTTCATGTTCATTGACTAAAAAAATTTGCATCTTTTATTATCTCATTGCTTCCGAAAGACTTTGAGATATTTGTAGCATTTAAAATCAAAAATTTGCCTCCTTAGTCATATAATCCACATAAGTATAGCTTAAATACATGCTTAAATGCAAGACAATTCATGATACGAATGAAGCCTTTATATGTTCAAAAAAACTTAATAAAATATATAATATTCACCATATATATCTGTATTGACATTTATATTAATAGATAATATACTAATTGTAGAATTCTTAACAAATGGAATTGCAGAGAATAATTTATAAATTAATATTTGGAACGGAATAAATATGGAAGAAAGAAAAATATCCAGAGCAGTCATTTCAAGACTGCCAAGATACTATAGATACTTAGGTGAGCTGTCAGAAGAGGGTGTTGAAAGAATATCCTCAAAAGAACTCAGTGAGAGAATGAAGGTTACGGCTTCTCAAATCAGACAGGATTTAAATAACTTTGGAGGTTTCGGACAGCAGGGATACGGATATAATGTAAGATATCTGTATAATGAAATCGCAAAGATTTTAGGAATTGACCGCCAGCATAATATTATAATAATAGGTGCAGGTCATTTGGGACAGGCTATTGCAAATTATGCAAACTTTGAGAGAAGAGGTTTTCTTATCAAAGGAATGTTTGATGTGGATCCTAATCTTTTCGGAAAAACAATTCGTGGTGCAAGAGTGTATTCTCTTGATAACCTTGAAAAGTTTGTATCTGAAAATGATATACAGATAGCTGCACTTACAATACCGAAGACCAGAGCAATGGAAGTTGCGGACAGACTTATAAAGTCGGGAATAAAGGCAATCTGGAATTTTGCACATACAGATTTGGTTGTACCTGATGATGTAGTTGTTGAGAATGTGCATCTTTCTGAATCTCTTATGAGGCTGTCATATAGAGTCAGTAATGTAGATGCTGTTCCTTTTGAAGGGAAGTATGATTAGAGGAATCGGCACTGATATAGTCGAAATAGACAGAATATCAAATGCAATTAAAAAGGAATTTTTTTTAAAGAAGGCTTTCAATGATAGTGAAATAGATATGGCCGGAGGCAGAAACAGAGACAGTTTTCTGGCCGGAAATTTTGCTACAAAGGAAGCCTTTGTAAAAGCATTGGGAACAGGTTTCAGAGGTGTTGAACTTAAGGACTTGGCGGTACTCAGAGATGAACTTGGAAAGCCTTTTTATAAAAAAATCTGTAATAATTCAAACAGACATTTACAAGGAATTGATGAGAATAAAATTCATGTATCCATAAGCAATACCGACTCATTGGCAATTGCAATGGTAGTAATAGAAACAGACTAATATGTGGAGATGGGGATATGAGAATTCTTGATGAAACTGCATTAAAATATATACCTGAAAGAATTAAGAATGCAAATAAAGGCAGCTATGGGCATGTTCTGGTTATTGCCGGAAGTAACGGAATGAGCGGTGCCGCATTTTTGAGTGCAATGGCGGCATATCGTTCAGGCGCAGGTTTGGTTAGAATACTTACAGTAAGTAAAAATCGTACAATTTTGCAAACACTTTTACCTGAAGCAATAATAACAACTTATGATGAGAGAGAAGCATATGAGAATAAGGAATGCTTTATAAATAAGATTAAGTCATGTCTTGATTGGTCAAGCGTAGTGGTACTTGGACCGGGACTTTCTACAGATTATTATGCTAAAATCATTGTAGAATATGTTTTGGCCGAATGTTATGTTCCTATGATAATTGATGCGGATGCTTTGAATATTATTGCAGCTGATACTACACTTACAAAGTATTATACAGATAATATCATTATCACACCTCATATAGGGGAGATGTCAAGATTGATAGATGTATCTATAGATGATATATTATCGGATCCCGTAAAGTATGCCGAGGAATATGCAAATAAATACGGTATTACAGTAGTTTTGAAATCTCATCAAAGTGTTATCGCCGCAAAGGAGGATACATTTATAAATAAATCCGGAAGTGCAGCCATGGCAAAGGCCGGAAGCGGAGATGTTCTATGCGGTATAATTGCAGGCATGTTTTGTCTTGGCATAGATGATGATATGGCTGTGGCGCTTGGAGTTTTCATACACGGCATGGCCGGTAGTATTGCCGGTAAAAAATATGGAGAGCACAGTATTTTGGCAAGAGAAATTATAGATAATATAGGTGAAGTGCTTAATAGAAGGAAGAGAAATGGACTCATATAGACGTGCTTATGCAAAGGTTGATCTGGATGCAATAAAGCATAATTTAACAGTTACAAAAAAAGCTTTAAAAGAGAATATGAAACTGGCGGCAATTGTAAAGGCTGACGGTTATGGACATGGAAGTGTTCCCGTATCATTATATATAAAAGATATTGTGGACTTTTTCTGCGTAGCTACACTTGAAGAAGGTGTTAATCTTAGATACCATGGTATCACAAATCCTATTTTGATACTGGCATGTATCCCAAGAAACAGCTACAAAGAATCAATAGTATTTGATATAAGGGAATCGGTTTTTACGCTGGATCAGGCTAAGAAAATAAATGAAGAAGCCGGAGAGCTTGGGAAAAAGATATCTATTCATATCGCAATAGATACAGGTATGAACAGAATCGGTTTTAAGCCTACAAAGGAGAGTGCAAACATTATAAAAGAAATAAGTGAAATGGGAAATATCGAGATTGAAGGTATTTTCACACATTTTCACAGTGCTGATGAAAGTGATCTTACGTCTGCAAAAGAACAGGAGAGCTTATTCAGGCAATTTTTGGATTTACTAAAGAGTATGGGAATAGAACCTCCTATAGTACATGCTTCAAATTCAGCGGCTATAGTAAACAGTATCGGTACAGACTTTGATATGGTGCGTTTGGGAATTACAATGTATGGTGTTGCACCTTCAAATGAAGTGAATTTGACCGACTTTGACTACAGACCGGCATTGAGCATTTACTCAACAATTACATATATAAAGAGAATAAAAGCAGGTGAATGTGTAAGCTACGGCGCCACTTTTAGAGCTGAAAAAGATATGGACATTGCTACAATTTCCTTCGGATATGCAGACGGATATCCCAGAGATTTGAGTAATAAGGGATATGTATTGATTAACGGTGTAAAATGTAATATTATCGGCAGAATATGCATGGATCAGACAATAGTCGATGTCAGCAATGTTCCAAATGTTAATATAGGAGATACGGTAGTTATTTTAGGAAAAAGCGATGGATACAGTATAACTGTTGACGAGCTCACAAAAGATTCAAACACTTTTTCCTATGAATTTATTTGCGGTATTAATAAGAGGGTACCGAGACTTTACTATTCAAATGGTGAATATGTTGGTAAAAAGGACTATATAAGAGATCTATACACTATGATATAGTCCTTAAAAAGTTTTTAGATATAAGATAAGTAGGAGTTTTTTTCATGGACGATGCTCATTCGGCATTATTAATTATAATTTGTGTAATTGTATTATTTATTAATTTTTCGATTCATTCGTTTAATTCAGCTATAAATGAGCTGAACAGTTCGGATATTGACGAGGATAAAAACGGGGAGAGACTGAAGTATCATATAGATAAATATCGGTAAAGTACTTTACTGCATGTATATAATAAATGTTCTTTCCGGAATATTTTTTTCGGATGGTTTTTTTGTCAGATCGTTTTCATCCGGTATAAAAATCAATATTATCAAATTTTTTTACCCTTATCGGTATCCACATTTTTTCTATACTGATTGTATTATTACTGTTTTGCATATTTTTTGTTGTGTTCGGTATATCAATACCGAACAAGCTTGCAAAGAAAAAGCGCCTAAAAAAAGTGCTTATACATTTATGAACATTTCAAGTGTTTTGATTTTTACTTTTTTTACCGGTTATTTATATTGTTGACAGCATTTCATATGTTATTTTTGAAGGTGTTCGGACTTGATATAAAGGCACAGCTGGAAACTGTAAGTGAAGAAGATATAGTGAGTATGGTAAATGAAGGCCACGAGCAGGGTATCTTTGAAGGTTCTGAAGCTGAAATGATTACAAATATCTTCGAGCTTAATGATAAGCAGGCAAGAGATGTTATGACACACAGAAAAAATGTTGTATTTATAAACGGTGAAGACAGCTTACAGACTGTAATTGATTTTATGCTTACTTCAGGTATCAATTCCAGATATCCTGTGTATGATGATAATATTGACAGCATAATGGGTATTTTAAATATGAAAGATGCGCTTATATGTGAAAATACGTCAGATTATCAGAATACTTCAATCAAGGATATATCGAATATTTTGAGACCGATTACATTTGTTCCGGAAAATAAAAAAACCTTGTTACATTGTTCAAGGATATGCAATCTCAGAAAAATCATATGGTAATTGTAGTGGATGAATATGGACAGACCTCAGGTATAGTTACTATGGAAGATATACTTGAAGAGATTGTAGGAAATATAATGGATGAATACGATGAAGATGAGGAGCTTATAAAAGAGCTTTTCTGACGGTTCATTTATAATGAAGGGAATGACTCCACTGTCTGATATAGAAGATATTTTAAATATAAAAATTTGATGAAGAGGAGTTGGAAAATTTTTGATACTATAAATGGTCTTATGATATCAAGACTTGACAGGATACCGGAGGATAATGAGAAATTCGATATAATAATGTATGGCTACGAGTTTAAAAGCCTTACATGTATCAAACAGAATGATCAATACCATTAAAGTAACAAAATTACAAGAGGATGAAAAAGCTTAACGAAGAATAAATTGTTTTTTTACCTTTCAAATATGTTTAAGGACAGGGAGTATCTCAGTAGAGTATTATATATAGCACTTCCGGTATCGTTCCAAACATTTTTTAAAAAAATGATAGTAAATTTTGTAGACACTGTAATGATAGGGAAAGTTGGGGGAGACCGCCATTGCAGGTGTAGGGTTTGGCAAATAAATATTTCTTTGTTTTTATATTGTTGATATTCGGAATAGAAAGCGGTACCGGAGTATTGGCATCACAATACTGGGGGAACAATGATATAAAAAAACATAAGAAAAGTACTTGAATAGGACTGTTATTATCAATTACCGGAAGCATTATTTTTTTCGTCTGTTGCATTTATTATGCCGGATAAATTGATGATGATATTTACGGAATCTGATAATGCGATTGCTATAGGTGCCGCTTATCTGGGTGTTGTATGTATTTCATATCCATTTACAGCTGCAACCGATATATATGTATCTATAATGCGTGCAGTAGGAGAAGTAAAGGTACCGGTTATATCAAGTATTTTTTTGCAATTATAGTTAATATTATATTGAATTATATTTTTGATATTCGGTAAATTCGGAATGCCTGTACTTGGAGTTGTAGGTGCGGCTGTTGCGACAGTAGCGGCAAGAATATTTGAATTTTTATTGACAATTATACTTATATCAATAAAGAAATCACCTATCATATGTTCCGTAGCAAAGTTAAATCCGTTTTTCAAGAGAGTTAATAACACAGTTTGGAAAAAAACGGCTTTTACCTGTAATAATCAATGAATTTTTTTCTGGGGAGTAGGTACCACACTTTTTTTCCGTAGCATACGGAAGAATGGGAGATGCCGCTATAGCTTCGATAACCATTTCAACTGCATTACAGGATTTGCTGGTAGTATCTTTCCAGGGAATTGCAATAGCAACAGTAATTATACTTGGAAATGAGATGGGAGCAAATAATCTTAAAAAAAGCTAAAGAATATGGCTCATATTCTTATGTTTTAACTTTTTAGTAGGACTTTTTGCATCCATACTTATTATGATATTCAGGATACCTTTCGTATCACTCTATAAAGTTTCCGATAATGTGATAGAGAATGTGAAGTTATGCCTTATGGTGTTTGCTTTTTTCTTCCCTTTTAAAGCGATTGCAACTGTAAATATCGTAGGCATACTTAGAAGCGGAGGGAGATACATTGGCTTGTCTGTTCTTGGATTTATCTGCAGTTTGGCTTATAGGTGTACCCATGGCATTTATTGGAGGATTATATTTTAAATTTCCCATTTATATAGTTTATGCAATGGTACTTTCATCTGAAGTTTATAAAAGCATTGGTAGGATACATCAGATACAAACAGGGGAAATGGTTGAAAAAAACCTTGCCATAGAATTGACAGCAAATTAATTTCAGTATAAAATAGTTTTTTTGGATTAGTAAATAAAGGAGATATTATGTCAGGACATTCAAAATTTGCAAATATTAAACATAAAAAAGAGAAAAACGATGCTGCAAAGGGTAAAATCTTTACTGTAATCGGAAGAGAGATAGCAGTAGCGGTAAAAGAGGGCGGACCTGATCCGAACAATAACTCAAGACTTAGAGATGTTATTGCTAAGGCAAAGGCAAACAATGTACCAAATGATACGATCGAAAGAGGTATTAAAAAGGCTGCAGGTGATGTAAACTCAGTAAACTATGAGCAGAACACTTATGAGGGATATGGTCCTAACGGTGTTGCAATAATTGTTGAGACATTGACAGATAATAAAAACAGAACTGCAGCAAATGTAAGAGCCGCTTTTACAAAAGGTGGCGGAAATATAGGGACACCTGGCTGTGTATCATTTATGTTCGACAAAAGAGGACAAATTCTTATAGATAAAGAAGAGTGCGATATGGATGCTGATGAGCTTATGATGGCCGCACTTGACCTTGGTGCGGAGGATTTCAATGACGAAGAGGACAGCTATGAAATACTTACAGATCCTGAGAATTTCTCAGCAGTAAGAGAAGGACTTGAAAAGCTTGGTATACCGATGGCTGATGCTGAAGTTACCATGATTCCTCAAAACTGGGTTACACTTTCAGATGAAGAAGATATTAAGAAGATGAATCGTATCTTAGATCTTCTGGATGCGGAAGACGATGTACAGAATGTATATCATAGCTGGGATGAGTAATATGACATTACCAAAGGATCCGGTGATGTTATTATCACTTATAAATACAAAGCTCCGAGATTATAATTCATCATTGGATGATTTTTTTGTAAAGAGTATAATTTGGATAAAGAGTATATTACAGAAAAGCTTTCAATGATTGATTATCACTATGATGAATTCAAAAACAAATTCGTATAAGTGGCTTACTGGGAATACTTAGTTTTTTTAATTTATTTCCATTTAATTTTTTTCTTATATTTTTTTATGCAATATAAATAATTCTATTTGTGAATATTTTTATATTGAATATATTAAACTTATAAAGTAGTATTTAGATAGTTAGTAATAGTTAACTGCTTGAATACTACTTTTTTTATTTGGAGGGATACAAGGATATGAGAAGTATAGGTAAAAAAATATAGTATATTTATTATTGCCATACTTAATTTGTTTATGTTTATTATAAGTTGTGTAGTATTTTTATTGGTCCGGCTATATTCGTGATCAATATAATATAATGAACGATGGAGAATACTTTGATACTTTTTTATTTATTTTGTATTGTTATAATTGAGACATTTGTATTGTCTTTTAATATTTTTTTAAGACAATATAGATTAGGAATATATAAAAGTATTTTATCTATTATATATAGTTTTACTTATATTGTTTGTATCTAAAACTATAAATTGTATTATATACCATAACAATTATAGTAAAGAAGAGTATAGTAAATCACATAAGGTTTCATTAACAGTAGTAAATAGTCGATTGCAGGAGAGTAGTAATAATAAAGACATATAATTATTATAACATCTGTTACTTTTGTGATTATAAGAAAGATTTAGTGATTAGGATTTAGTTGATCTAATATTAAAATGATTTAAATAAATTAAATTTATAGTTTAAAAAATATTAAATCAAGAAAACACAGTAATATAATTGCATAAACAGAAAATATAGTAGAGAAAAAGCATGTCTAAAAAAACTTTAGGAATCAATAATTGAATAAATGATATTACATATAAATATGCCCGGATATTATTATAAGTTAATGATATAAAAATAGTTTTACGTAAGCCGTGATCACTTTAAGCATAAATATTTGACTATCTTAAACCTCTAATAGAATAATATAATCGAAAATAATGAAATCATATTATAAAGAATAAAGTGAAATAAAGATAAAAAAAGAAGCTATAAAGCGTATTATCAGTCTTAAAATAGTATATTTAAGAGTATTACATAGCTAAAAAGAGCGGTATTTATTGTTTTTTTGAGCTTTTATTTATATAGATATAACTATTCGCAAAAACTCAAGTTTAACGAATAGTTTATATAATAAAAATATAGAGAGTTTAATGCACTAAACTCTCTATATACATGCTACTTTGACAGCTGCAACAACACAGCATTTATTATTGCTGCGCATACATTACTTCCGCCTTTATTTCCGTCACATATTATTGCAGGTATATTACTTTGCTTTACAAGTTCTTTTGCTTCTATTACATTTACAAAGCCTACAGGTGCCGCAACTATAAAATCAGGCTTATACTTATCCAACAGTTCATTGATCCTTATAAGCGCTGTAGGTGCATTACCTACTGCAAATATTATCGGGATTTTTTTACCTGTCAAAGCTTCTTTTTCTTCGTGCATTTTATATGCCAGATCTATAGCCGCATTTGCTCTTGTCGTATTATTTTTCTTTGCATATTCTATGGTCTTTTCGTCGGAAATTAAGCATAAAGGTTCAATACCGAATTTACCGGTCAAAATACGCTTATTGATACCGCTAAGTGCCATATTTGTATCTGTAAATATCATTGCACCGGATTGTATACAATTTTTAATTGTTTGCAATGCATTGTTTTGGAAAATGACATTATTTTGATAATCAAAATCGGCTGTTGTATGTATTGTTCTTTTTACTACCAAAAGCTCATCTTCTGAGTAAAATTTCAGTCGATTTTCATCCATCCGGGATGTCAGTATTTCAAAACTTTTCTTTTCTATATCTTCAGGTCTTACTTCTAACATAAAACTCCTTTTCTATATTTACTTTTTCTGATTTATCGAGTATATTAAGTATTGCATTTATATCCAATGACTCCTCAATTAAATCAGCAAGCAAATCATATTGTGACTCTTTGTAGATATCAAAATCATTAATATTTGTATCTATTGTAACTTTATTACCTGTTTTCTTTATTAGACCGGAAATAATTGCATCTACAAAATTATCATTTTCAAATATACCATGTATATAGGTACCCATTATATTATTATTTACAAAACCGCCATTGTCTGTAATATCGGACTTTGTAAAAGGATTCTCCTTAGGATCTATTGTGCTTCCCATGTGAATTTCATAGCCCTTTATAGTGGAATTGCATAAATCAATAAAATCAGGTGTATTTATTATTTCTGTTTCAGTTTGTCTTGTTGTTTTCTCTTTTGCAAAGATTGTGCTGAAAGTTTAAAAGTTTTAAACCTTCTTCAGTACCTCCTTCTTCTACACCGTATTCATCTATAAGCTCATTTCCAAGCATTTGGAATCCTCCACAGATTCCGATAATATAGACAGATTATCATGAGTAAATCCCATATTTTTTTAGCCATCTTAGATCGTACAAGGTGTTTTTGTACCGGGGATTATAACAAGATCCGCATCTTCCATTTCCTTTGGAGTGCTGATATATTTCATTACAATTTCTTTTTCTTCTGCTAAGCGGATTGAAGTCTGTAAAATTTGAAATATGAGGTAACTTTATAATTGCTATATTTATCTTTTTTTGTATTAAATATTACATTATTTGTTTCCAGTCTCTCAGATAAAGAATCTTCATCATCTATATCTATCTTCTTCATTGGTATAACACCCAATACCGGAATATCTATATTTATTTTTTTAAAATGCTCTGCCAGCATATCAAATCCCGGTGTAAGTAAATTTTTATCACCTCTGAATTTATTTATAACTATACCCTTTTATTCTTGCTTTTAGCGTCATCATCCATTAAGGCAACAGTACCGTAAACAGATGCAAATACACCACCTCTGTCTATATCGGCAACCAAAATAACAGGAGCATCCACAAGCTTTGCTAAGCCCATATTTACAATATCATTTTCATTTAAGTTTATTTCAGCAGGTGAACCTGCCCCTTCTATAACGATGACATCATATGATTCACAAAGTTTATTATATGCTTCAAGTATATATGGTATAAAATTTTTTTCTTGTTTTTTTGTAATACTCAGAGGCTCCCATATTTGCATGAACCTTGCCGTTTAGAATTACCTGACTTCCTGTATTTGAAGTAGGGCTTTAAAAGTATAGGATTCATTTCAACAGAAGGTTTGATACCTGCAGCTTCCGCCTGCATTACCTGTGCTCTGCCCATTTCCATTCCGTCTTCCGTTATATAAGAATTCAGAGCCATATTCTGTGACTTGAAAGGTGATACTTTAAAACCTTTTCTTTTTAACATTCTGCAAAGTCCGGCAACCAGAAAACTTTTACCGGAGTTTGACATTGTGCCTTGAACCATTATAACTTTTGTCATATATGTTACCTCTCGATAAGTTCTTTAATATTTTCAAACAATATCATGTTGTCCGAGTTTGTCCTTACAGCAACTCTAAAATAGGTATCATCCATTCCCCTATAGTCTGAACAGTCTCTGACAATAACTCCTTGATTTAACAGAGCATTTGAAAGATTTTTGTATCTGCAAAGAAGAAAATTTGCTTTAGAATCAAAAACTTCTATCCCAACAGATTTAAGATTTTTTTAATAATATACTCTTCTCCTTTTGTATTTTTAAAACAACCTGACTCATATCCTGTGTTAAAGAAAACTTTGCAGCCTCAAGTGCTAAAGTATTAATATCCCATGAAGGAGTGAGTTTGTTTTAGGTTTTTCTATTATTTTTTTATTTTTCAGTCAAAAGATAGCCGAATCTAAGACCCGGAAAGGCATATAATTTGGTCAGAGATCTAAGTATTGCCAAATTAGTATATTTTGAAAGATTTGATATCTGCGAATACTTTTTCACCGTCTTCAACAAATTCCAGAAAAACATTCATCAAGTAAGACAAATATATTTTTCAGCTTTTACAATACTCAAGTAATCTTTTGTAACAGTTCCTCTTCTATCAGATATCCGGTTGGATTATTTGGATTTGTTAATACTAAAAACATCAATATTATCTGACAATATATCAAATATTTCGTTTGTTATCTTAAATCTGTTCATGTCATAATAAACTATATTTGCTGAAACAGATTCTGCAGCAAGTCTATAGGTTTCAAAACTTGGTGTAGGTATACATATATTTAATTCTTTATCAAATATACTGAAAAGCCTGAAAAATAATGCTGTTAGCACCGTTTCCAAGATAGATACTCTCTTCACTTACATCATGCTTACGGTTTATCAAAGCCTTTATTTCACTGTAATCTTGATTCGGATAATGTACTAAAATATCTATAGATTCCTTTAAAAATATCTTTTTAAATTAGGATCTATACCATAAGGATTTATGCTTGCAGAAAAATCTATATATTTCTTTCCGCTTTTTGGAGAATTCTAAAAGTCTACCTCCGTGCATCTTTGGCCTCTCTATATTCGTGGCTGAAGTGCTTGTCATAGAGTTTACTAAGCTCAAATTCATCAGCTAAAAATCTACCGACATATACAAGAGCTGTTTTATTTATATCAGCATTCTTAACCTCTCCTGCAATATTTTCCAGAGTAGACATTATAATCTTTTGATCGGGCCAGCTGGCCTTATATACTACTGCCGCAGGAGTATCCTTAGGATAAGAAGTCATAAGTTTATTTGCCAATTCCTCAATACTTGCAATACTTAAGAATATAGCCATACTTGCCTGTATTTTTGCAAGATTTTCAATACTCTCAGCCTCAGGAACCGGAGTTCTTCCGGCCATTCTTGTAAGAATCATTGTCTGTGTAACACCGGGAGGGTAAATTCACGCTTTAAAGCGGCCGCACCTGCAAACACCGAGCTTACACCCGGCACAACCTCGTATTCTATACCTTTTTATCAAGAGCTACCATTTGCTCTCTGATAGCACCGTACATAGCAGGGTCGCCTGTATGAACTCTGGCTATACTAAGTCTCTTTTTCATTTGAATCAAATATTATCTCAAGTACCTCATCCAAACTAAGTGATGCTGAATTGATGAGTTTTGCATCAGATTTAATATCTGTAAATAATTCTTTATTTACAAGAGAACCGGTATAAATAATCACATCGGAATTATCGATTATTCTCTTTCCTTTAATTGTCAAAAGCTCAGGATCTCCGGCTCCTGCACCTATAAAATAAAAGCATGCTACGCCTCCAATTAACAAATTTATTATCAGTAAAACTATATAAGATAAATATGTAATATTATTCACTTTTACAATATCATCTGCATTTACAGTATTATTTCCGTCTCCGATACTTCTTTTTACCAACTTACCAAAATAATATGCATCACCGAGCAGTTTTGTATTTAAAAAAACCTGCAATTACACTCTCCGTTTGTCCGGCATTAGGACTGGAGTGAATATATCTGTATTTAAAAAAACGCCTGACTGGAGTTTTTAAACATGTTAAAATTGTTTTTTTAACAATTGATACAATAAAAAAATAATGAAAAAGAAGAATAATAGCGGAAAAATCTTGCCGGTAAAGAAATTAACCAAATCATCAAGCTTTGCCGCCACTTTACCTATAAAAAAATATTTTTTTCATCCTTATAGCCTATCATAGAATCCATTGTATTTACAGCCTTGTATATAACAGGTAGGGCTAAAATAAGCCATGAAAGATTTCTATCAAAGAATATTGCAATTATAGCACCCATTGTGGCGTAAAACCATGGTGCTACAATTCCGTCAGACATATTTTTCAGCCACAGTTTCTATAACAGCCTTTGTTATCTGTTCAAGATCAAGACGGTCTGTATCCCTTCCCACTATCATAGATAGTGATCTCCTAGCCTCATCTATATCGCCTGATTTTTATGGAATGACATACTTTCATACTCTCATATCTTAATGAGGCTTTGGCAAATATCTGAAAGAATAAAAAAAGCATTCCACAATAAAAACCCAAATAGAAATTTATTTTTGTATATAAATATATCAATAAAATATACGAGAAAACCCCAAAATAATATATTTAAAAACACAATAAGAAATCCGGCAAACAATAGTCCGGTTTTTTTGTTTTTAAATATTTTTTTCTGAAAAAGTTTTTTTCAAGACCGGAAATACTGTTTCCCATAAATCTAACTAAATGCGGTAAATTATGAAAATCTCTAATAAAGAAATCCAAGATAAATCCGGAAATAAATGCCAAATAATGAATCATTTCTGTTTAAGGTGCCAGTGCCAGTACCAAAACTACAACAAGCTCGGCAAGTTGTAGAAAATAGCCGGCCAAATCACCTGTAATACCCCCAAACTCTTCAAAAAGATTTCACTCTATAATATAAAAAAACTAAAAAAATGTTGAAATTGCACATAATAATCCATAATTAACATTGACTATAATCATGGCAGCGCTTCCAAGTAAAATAAATATAATAAGTACTGTCCTATTTGTATATATCAGACTCTTTTTCCGAAAAACTCAAAGGCCAATCCGCTACCTCTGGCATTCTTAAATACGATTAAAGCCAACGCACTGTATGCCCTTATAAGCATATATGAAATAGCCAGTATGTATATCTTTACAACACTGTTAAATGTGAGCATAGCTGCAAAAATATAATAATATATAGACCAAACCACCTATTATGGCGAAAGCCCCGGAATTGGAATCCTTTTAATATAGCAAGCTTTTTTTGTTTATCCTGATTTGAACCCCAGTGCATCCATTGTATCTAAAAAGCCGTCCATATGTATGCCGCCTGTATATAAAAATAGGTAAAACCGTAAGAAAAGCCGCAATTAATATAGGATTGATTCTAAGTTTATAAAAAAATACGGAAAATACAATCAAAAAAATCCCTTCCACAATACCGACTACAGGTAAAAAAATAAAAAGGCAATATTTCATATTTTCTTTTTTCCCATTTAAAAACTCCTTACAGGAATCTTTTGAATACATGGCAAATGTGATTGCCATCGATTTTAATAAATTGCTCATTTTAACTTTTCTATCATAGGGTAGACCATAGACTACCTCTATAACCCTGTCTGCTACCTCAATTATTTGTTTATGCAGAGAATACAAACAATCAATAAATATATCAAGTTCTCTGCTTTTGATTTCTTTTCGGTAGAAAATATATCATTTCCTACAATAAAAAAACAGAATTACATCTGCTTTTTAAGAGTAATTATATCAGAAAAAAATCTCTTCTGTAATCTGTTTAAAGTTATTTTTTTGAGTCCTGATTCATCAAAAAGATTATTGGACAAAAGATTTGTCAAATCTTCAAGCAAAATATTGTCTTCGAAATTTACATTCAAATCTTTTAATATGTCTCGGTTCTTCAACAGTAAAAAAAGCCCTTACCTGCTCTTTTGCAAGAGATGCTTTTTGTACTCTTTTACCGGCATACTCTCCGATATTTTTTCCATTGTTGCAAGATATATTTTTTTATCAAACTTCTCTGATATAAGACTTTCGGCATATTCAGACTTTCCGCTTGATACACCGCCATAAATATAAACTATCATACAAATCTTTCATACTCATCTATCTTAATATCGGAAAAAGAGGCATTTTTTTAGTATAAATTTCAGATACAAGATCAAGAAGAGGAAAAAGCAGAGCGCAACCGCTTCCCTCTCCAAGAGCAAGTGAAGCGTCAATAACCGGATTCAACTCTAAAATTTTCAAATATAGCGGAGGCTACAGGTTCACGGCTTAGATGTGAGGCAATCATATACTCTTTGCACAGAGGATTAAAAAAGTATGCCAAAAGTGCCGCAATCTCTGAAATCACACCGTCTATTACTATAGGAATCTTGTATATAGCCCCACCGATAAAAATCCCGGTAAGAGCCGCTATATCCAAACCTCCAATTGATGAAAGCAAATCGACTACAGTTAAAATCCTTGTATCATCAGACGAGTTGATTAAATCCAAGAATGTCTTATCTCTAAAACCGTACTTTTCTATTGCACCTTTCTATAACTTCTATTTTTCTTTTAAGTTTCATATCATTTAATCCCGCACCACGTCCTGTAACATTTGTAACAGGTAGATTTAATAGAGCGGCTGAAAGTGCCGATGATGTAGTGGTATTTCCTATACCCATTTCACCGGTCCCTATTATATTGATACCGTTATTTTTTTAAATTTTTCCACTATTTCAATACCGGTAAAGTATTGCTCTTAAACTTATATCTATAGGCATTGCCTTTTTCTTTGTAAAAGTTATTTGTTCCATGCATTAACTTATGATTGATAACACCCATTGAATAAATATCAGTATCAAAACTGTCTATACCCATATCAATAACCATAAGGTCTGAACCGACGGATTTACATAAAACAGATATACTTGATGTACCAAGAACCATACTTTTTTTGCGACAGCTAAAGTCACTTCTTTACCTGACTGCGATATACCCTCTGCGACCACTCCATTGTCGGCACACATAACTGTGACACATTTCTTATCAATACATGGAATTTCACTTTCAAATATAGTCGAGAGTTTTTTTGAAATATTTTCTCAAATTCTCCAAGACTGTCAAGAGGCTTGGCAATACTGTCCCAATGCTTTTTTGCAAGGTTTTTGTATTCTGTTGAAGTATTTGTAATCCGGGATAAGAGATTTTTAAATTTATCCAGTAGTTCATTTTGTATATTTGTTAAAACCGGTGGTTTATACATTTCTTTGCCTCTCTAAATATTCAACTAAATTCTCTACTAAAAATTCATAGCCACGAAGGTAAATATGCGGAAATCCGGCAAATATATTCTCATATGCATTGATACAGTTCCATTCCTTACTTTTTATTTGCCTTCACAGCATGTGCATACTCGCCGTTATTTGTAGAGTCATAGTAATGGAACTCGTGACTGCGAATCTTTTGATTTTTTTCATCAAGAAACTGTCTGATTTTGCTTCTATTTCAATATAACCGAATCTTACAAGTTTTTTTGAGTTTTTAAAGGCTTTTGCCTCTATCAAGCCTACCCCTTTAAAAACTTCACCATTATTGTTCTCAAAGCTTTCATGAAGATAAATAAAGCCTCCACACTCAGCAATAATCGGTATATTCTTTGCCTCTTTTATACTGTTTAGCATGGAAAGTATTTGAACTCAATTCTTTTTGCATAAAGCTCGGGATAACCTCCTGAAAGCCATGTAGCATCTATATTATCAGGCAGTTTTTTATCATGTATGGGACTGAATTTTACTATATCAAAACCGTATTCTTTTTAATACCTCTATATTTTTCTTCGTAGGTAAAAAGAAAAATGCTTCATCATAGGCAAAGGCAAGTCTATACTTTGGAATTTTTAGGATCGGATTTTTGCGGTAAAGTTATCAGAACTCTCAATTTTGACAATAAACTTATAAAGTGCATCAAAATCAAGGTTTTTTTCAAGCTGCTCTGATACTCTTTCTACTATTGAGAATATATCCTTTTGAGGTTCATACAGTCCAAGGTGACGACTTTCTATACGATAGCTTTCATCCATGTATAGATAGCCCAGTAAAACAAGATCCATAGCATTGATTTTTGTCTTTAACAATTCAATATCACAGTCAGGTGGCAATTTATTTACAATAACCGCTTTCACACGATGGGAAAACTTGTTAAGATATTCTTCAAGATTTTCGATCTCATCCATATCTACTACAAGAATAACATCAACGCCTATTTCTTCCGAAACTATACAGGCGCTACATCTTTTACCCTCACCGTATACTCCGTCAAAAAGTCCCATAGCACCTTCAATAATGGCTGTATCATATAAAAAGTTTTTGAAGAAGAGATTTTTCAATTCTCCGGGTCTATATTCCGGTTCCAAAAAGAAAGGATCCAGATTAGTAGACGGACTTCCTGCAATTTTTTCATGATACATGGTATCTATATAGTCCGGTCCTGTTTTGTATATGGAAATGGTATTTCCCTATTTTTTTAATATATTTATAAGCCCCAATGTAATAAGCGTTTTTTCCGCTCCCCTGATTTCATTGCCGAAACCATAAAGGCTTGTTTTTTTCCTTTTGGTAATATCATAAATTTAACTTCTCAAATACTGAATGTATTCTTTTATTCTTTCCTCAAGTTTATCTCTGTTTTCAACCAAATGAGGGTAAAAAGCCTGTTACACCGTATGAAATCATTTCACACAGTCCTGAAAATCTATAAGCTTCTTCACCCTTTTTTTATTTTTCAGTCTGTTTTGCTCTTTCAATTTCTGCTTCGTAGGATACTGATTCCAAAGTTTGTCTGCCGGCAATCTTTAAATAAAAATTTCCAAGTATTTTTCCTGTGTATCTTCTTTAGTACGAGGGTACGGAATATACTCTTTTCATATTGGCAACAATCTCATCTTTTTTTGTTTATCTCACCTTCAGTTTCATAAATATAAGCCTGTAATCCCCATATAGATAAAAATCCATGTCCAAATATTAAAATCAATCTTTTCAGGTATATCTATATTTACAAGATTATATATATTTAAGATCTCATCCTTATAATCATAAATATAAAGCCAAAAAAAGCCAACTCATATAGATTTGTCATATCTTTACTTCTTGTAAGAGCAAAAACTCTTTGAGAGCTTCTTACAAAGCTTTACAATATTTTTTTCCTTATATTTTTAAGCTCAGCTCATCAAAAATTCATCTTCCATCTCCCAATCATAATCTTCTTCATTAAAGTCATCTTCAAGAAAGCCTTCAATAATTCTTTTTCACTATGACTTCCGTCAGCTTTTTGTTTCAAGTAAGGCCCAGTTTAAATCATCTTCTTGCGCCCTTGGGTTTCCCTCTTCAAGAAAAGAATAAAACTTTGATATAACAGCTTTTGTATAAATCTTTAAAAACTTTTGAGCCTCATTCTCGCTGAAGCAATCGTTAAATTTATCAAGAAGTTCACTGTCATCTTCATAAAATTCATCGGCAAGCTCAAGATTTCCTTCAATATCTCTTACTATCTTTTGCATTTCCTTAAAAACCGACATCCTGGCAAATTGTGGGATGTTTTCTGTAACTTCACTGTATGCTGCAGGTATATTATTTTTAAAACCGGCTTTATTCATCTTTATAACAAGATCAAGTATTGCCTGTTGCTTTTCTTTATCCAAAGTTGAAATATTGGATAAATAGAATTCTTTAGCTTTATCATCTAATTTTTTTCGTTTGTAATAACTCTTTTTCAATTCTTCAAATGTGTCCATAAAGACCTCCGATATGTTTATATAAATACTTTATCACATCTTTTTCTATAAGTAAAGTAAACCTTTACAGTAAATATATTCTTATATAAAAAAAGCCGTCACATATTGTGACAGCCTTTTAACATCATCTTCTATCATTCTTTACTATAAACAATATACATTACAACTCCAATAAGGAGCATACCACCTATTATATTACCGATTGTTACAGGAAGTTCGTTTGTAAGTAAAAAGTTTTTCCAGTTCAATGTTGCAAGTTTTTCAGCAGTTATTCCATACTTTGTCATAGCTACTTCCGCATATTTGCTGTTACCGGCGGCAAATATACCTGCAGGAATATAGAACATATTTGCAACACAGTGCTCAAATCCTCCTGTTACAAAAAGTCATAATAGGTAAAAAGCTTGCCAATACCTTTCCTGATATGTCTTTAGACAAACCTGCCATAACTACTCCAAGACAGACAAAGAAGTTACATAATATACCTGATATAAGTGCGGAACTGAAAGATATATTTGCTTTTTGACAATGCAAGTTTTATTGTAAATGCACCCATCAGGCCGTCGCTGTATTTGAACTGACCGCTGAAAGCTACCAGTATTGCAAATAAAAAGTCCGCCTATAAGATTAGATATAAATACAACAATAAGCACTCTAATCATATCCGATACCTTATATTTTTCCTTTTAAAAACACCGATTATCATAAGGCAGGCACCTGTAAAGAGTTCTCCGCCAAACAATACCATCATTACAAAACCTATAGGAAATACCAATCCTGCTACAAGTCTTGCAATTCCTGTATTTGAAATATCATGTATAGCCACACTGCTTGCCATTGCTCCTGCTCCTATAAGCATACCTGCAAGAATACCTAATAAAATCATTTTGTGTAGCGGACGTTTTACTTTGCCTTCACCGGCCTCTATGAGATTTTTGTGTAACCTCAGCTGTAGTATTTGAAAAGTTCATAAATACATTTCTCCTCTCCATATAATCAAGTGTTTTTTAATAAATTCAATACTTTTTTGATACCTGTCATTGAATAGAACTAAGGTTATGGAGTGATCTTTACCTCATACAGGGCAGATATATAGTAATAATGGGTGCACCAAATAAAACGTCATCACTATTCGTTCTAAATGGCCTCGATGTGTACCCATCCCTATATGGCAGCTCACCTCTCATGTCCAACAGGATTATCCTCCTTACGGTGGGTCCTCACTTCCTTCGTTCTGCCTGTCCATAACCAGGGTGCCAGCTTAGCTATTCATCAGGGTCATGCCCTTTGGAGAAAAATTCCTGCCGGCTACCAGCTCATTCTTTTGTACTTTCATCACTGATCCAAACACTACGATTACAGCACCTTTCGGTGGACGCTTCCCTATAATCATTATGGTTGTTCTTTATTGCTCGGTTATGCAGCCTTTAACTGCTCTCCCGGACGTCGAATATCTTTCAACATCTTTTGATGCATCATAACTGATTCCCTTGGTAAGGATCACATGGAATACTCTTATCAGCTTACATGCTACTGCTATCAGCGACTGCATCTTTTTCAATGGATTCTTTTCCCTGGTGGTATAATATCTGTGGATTTCTTTGAATTCTTCATTCTTTCCCACCACCGATATCGCTGCCTCAAAAAGTAAATATCTGAGACGCTTGCGTCCTCTTTGCTTATCTTTGTTTTTTTCCGTCGTGCTTACCGGAACTATCTGCCACCAGTTCCAATCCTGCAAGTTTCTGAAGTTCTTTCGTGCTATCAAAGCGCGTGATATCACCAACTTCTGCTATGAAACCAGCTACGGTTGTTATTCCTATACCTTTTATTTCAAGCAGCTTATCCGCATACCTGACCTGTTGGCACAGTTCTTTGATCAGGTCATTGACCCGTTCAAGGCGTTTTGTCTGGAGTTCATAATCCTCTATCAGATCCTGTATCTCCATCCGAGCTTCTGTAAGACCTGCTTTTTAATCCTATGCTTTTTCATGGCTGCATTCAGAATCAGTATAGCCTTCTTATGCCCATTTCCTCGGAGTTTAGCGTCTTTCCATATCTTTATGATACCTTCCACTCCTAGTCTTACTATCTCCTCAAGAGTTGGTGCCTGCTTTAACACCAGCAGACCTCCCTTGGCATCTATGTGTGTATAAATCCCCTTATATTCCGGGAAATACACTGCAACCCACTTCTGCAGACGGTTCTTCGCCCTTGTCTGTTCTTCTACAAGCACAAACCGGCGGTTTGACGCATTCCGCAGTTCTGCATATACACCTGTCGGCATATATGAATAAAAATATCGTCCATCCCTTACAAGCCCCTGCAATAACACGAGGATCTTTTTCTGTCATTTTTTTAGATGGACTATTGTCATCTAATTCTTTTGGTCTTATGCACATGGTGCGGATTTACCATCACAAACTTTATGTTCTTTTCACCCATGAACTGCCCAAGATCAAACCAGTAGTGACCGGTTGGCTCTATTCCTACCAGTGCCTCTTTAAGTTCATTTTTCTGCATCAGTTCCACAACCGAATTGTAAAAAGCTGTTGAATCCCTCCATAGAATTTGAAAACACTACAGGCTTTTCTGGTAAGTTCTATGCCTCTCCAGTTAAAAAGCTCTGAAATAATGCTTTTTCACTGCCAACATCAATGCCGACAATCATTGTTGTTTCTTTTACTTGTTCAATCTTCTTATTTTTGTGTAGAATTCATTTGTAGATACCTTCCTTATTCCGCTCATTTGCTAACTGGCCGGTCAGCAATGACAGTTTAACTTAGGTATCTATTTTTGTAAAATCATTTACTTTTCTACACTTTGAATTATACAGGAAGCTATTCTTGTTAAAAAAATAACCTTATATATTTTTACAAAAAAATAGGATATATGTCAAGACAAAATGAATTTATACCCTCCTAATTTTTACATTTTAATTACTCCAATAAACACCATATTCTGTGCTATCATCATATTATAAGATCCGACTTCTTTGGACTTAGATACATTTACAGCTGTGATTTCGGTATCATAACCTTTTTTTCTTTTGCAAGTTTTTACTATGTCTGTTATCTGTGCAATAGTTTCCATTGTTATAGCGGAGATTACGATAGTAGGATTTTTTCTTTGAGGTAAATATCATCTCCATCATACTGATAAGTTCACCACCGCTGCCACCTATAAAGATTTTTATCCGCATCTAAGATATTATCAAGTCCGTCAGGTGCTTTTTGCATGTATAAGCTCTATATTTTCAGCACTGAAATTATGAATATTCTTTTTTATAAGTTCTACTGCAAGAGGATTTTTTCTCTATAGCATATACTTTTCCTTCATAGGCAAGCCTTGACATTTCAATACTTATAGATCCGCTTCCTGCACCTATATCATAGCAGATACTGTTTGGACAAACATCCAACTTACTCATAATAACGGCTCTAACTTCGGATTTTGTTATCGGCACTTTATCTCTTGCAAATACTTCATCAGGGAAGTCCGATACTTATAGACTTATCTGCATCCGGATTTGAAATAAGCATACAGTTTAAATCAGATATTTCCATCTCTATAATTTTTGATGCCTTGGCCTTTGTTATTCTTTTCATTTTCATAAGAAAGATTTTCACCCAGTATTATATCAAGGTCAAAGAATCCGAAGGCTATAAGTTTTCTACAGATTTCTTTTTACTCCTTCACCCTTAGATGTGATAATAAATGTAAATTCATTAGAATCTATATTGTGATATAAAAGCTCTTCCTTACCATGAAATGATAATATCTTTTACTTTTTGAAATATCGGTATTTGACTTTTGCACATAAATAGCTAAGACTTGATATTCCCGGAAATGTATTTATATTGCAGTCTTTAAAATCCTTTTCTTCTACTAAATCCTTTAATTTATCAAAAAGTTTTTAAGCTTCCGCTAAAAAGAGAAATATCTCCACTGAATACTACAGCTGTTTCACTATCCATATTTTCTCTTATAATTTCAATTATCTTATCTGTATTATACTCTGTAAAATATTTTTTTATTCGGAAAATCTTCTTTTACACTGTCAACTATTCTTTTTGCACCGATAATTACTGAAGACCTTTCCAGTGCAGAAATTGCAGCTTTTGTTAGAAGATTTGGATTTCCAAGTCCAATTCCTACAAGATTTATATTTTTTTGTATTTACCATACTTATCCCTGTTTACTATATATATTCTTTAAATTAAATTTGCAATCATCTACAGAAATACCTGTTATCTCAGTCTTCGGCATAATAATCACCGGAATACAACCGGTATTTTTTTGCCGCCTCTATCTTTTTCTTCAAAGCCACCACTTCTTCCTGACAATTTACTTACAAGATATTTGCAATCAAATTCTTTTTATAATTGCTTCGTTTAAAGCTCATAGAAAAAGGTCCCTGCATTGCAATAATATTCTTTGAAGGTACACCGGCAGATATGCAGGCATTTATAGAGTCTATACTTGGAAGTACCCTTGAAATATACGATTTGACAGCTCACTGAAAGCTGATATTTCCTTACTGCCTGTAGTAAGTAAAATATTTCCTTCTGTATTCAAAAAGATAATTAACCGCATCAAAATTACTTGAAAACTCAAGAACATCTTCTAAACTCACATCCATAGACTCTCTTTTTATTTTTAAAAAAAGTGATATCTTTTTCTAAGAGTTTTAATGCAGATTCTATATTTTTTTAGATATATCATAAGCATATGGATGTGTTGAATCTATGACGCAGGATATATTATTTTTCTTTTTATAAGCTTTAGCTATCTCTTCTGTACTCAGTCGTTTATTACTAACTTTGACAGTTTTAAATTCCGGAAGAACTTCCTTGCCATACTCGGTAGCTACACATAGTATAGTATCTATTTTAAGCTTATCACAGTAGGTAGCAATCTCTCTTCCTTCAGTAGTACCGCCAAAGATTAAAACATCACTCATTGGAGTATCCTCTTGGCGTTACAAGTTTACCGTCAATAACTTTAGTCATAGAGTTACCTATAAATACCGTTTCAAACATGCCGACTGTCACATCTCTTAATTCCAAAAGAGTATAGACGCTATATCCTTCACCTTCTCTCCCTATGTTTTTTGCTATGGCACATGGTGTATTTTCACTCTTATACTTAAGCAAGATATCACAGGCTTTTTGAAGATAATCTACACGTTTTTTACTTCCGGGATTATATATTGAGATACAAAAATCTCCTATTGCCGCACATTCAAGTCTTTTTTCTATCTTCTCCCAAGGTGTCAAAAGATCACTGAGACTGATTACCGCAAAATCATGTATAAGTGGTGCTCCTATAATAGCGGCACCTGAAATTGCCGCGGTAACTCCGGCAATTGTTTTCACTGCTACATCTCTATAATCCGGAGCTATACCAAGCATAAGCCCTGTAAGTCCGTATACACCTGCATCACCTGAGCAAACCATTGCTACCGTTTTTCCCTTATCAGCCTCTTCAAATGCCATTACACATCTTTCATATTCTTTTGTCATGGGTGTTGAAAGGCATTCCTTATCAGGCCATATTTCCTTTATCAAATCTGTATATACCGTATAACCTATAACTATATCGCTCTCTTCTATTTTCTTTATCGCCTCTACAGTCATCTGATCATATTTACCCGGTCCCATACCGATTATATATATTTGTTTCATTTCAAACCTCTTACTATAATTATTGTAAAATATCCGCTTGTTTCAGGAAGATTTTTTTGCTCCGACAAATAATCTTTCATTTGGCATACCGCAATTTTTCTACCATATAAATATCATAATCAAACTTTTCTTTCTTGATATATGAAGCCAGCTTCTCATAGCTTCTTCCGGATTTCATAAATACCAAAGTACCTTTAAGTTTGAATGCCTCTTCAAATGAGTATGATGATGGGATCACATGAAGCTCTTCATCTGCCAATGTAAGCGGAATACCAAGTGTAGCGGCAGCGGCACTGAATGATGTGATACCGGGTATAGTAATTACTTCTATCCCTTCTGCATTCAGTCTTTGTGCAATATATGAATAAGTCGCATATACTCCCGGATCACCAAGTGTGAGGAGTGCTACATCTCCTTCTTTTAAAAGTTCTTTTATCTCATTGGTGATTTTTTTGAATGTGCTTCTTCCAATATATCAGGATCCTTTGTCATAGGAAAATCTATGCATAATTTATCTTTTTCATTTATCTCAGGAATCACTTGCTTTGCAATATTAAACGCAATGGAAGTATCCTCGCTTTTCCCGGGATAACATATAGTTTTTGAATTTTTTACTGCATTTAAAGCCTTTATTGTCATAAGCTCGGGGTCTCCCGGGCCTACTCCTACACCATATAGTTTACTCATTTATTTTCTCCTGTATCTATAATCGTTATATTATCACTGAAAAACAATAATTTGATTTTTCAAATTGTTTTTAAACTCTTCAATATTTGCATATCTGTTTTTTATGATAAAATATCTCAGCCTTAAATGCACGATTATATGCATAGTAAAAGCATCTGATCTGCAAGTATATCAAAGCAATTTTCAAAGTTATTTTCTTTTTATTATATTTACGGCACCTGTAGTGGTCTTTTTGCTCAAATATATTTGAAATAATTTGAATCGGTAATTCTTTGTTTTCTTTTTATACAAAGTTTTCAGTACTGCCGCTACAAGCAATTCAAGTCTGGAATCCGAATCATTTGAATGTGTATTCATTATTCCACCTGACAACTTTATAAGTTTGCCCAAGTCGCCACATAGTACAATTTCTCTTGCATCATTTGAGATTGCATAATCAATACTTTCACCCTATAAAATTGCTTTATAATAGCCACTGTAGTGCTGTTTATATTAAAATTATTTTCTAAGAATTTTGCACCTATATTTCCCGGTGCCAAATATACTAGTCTTTCTTTTGAATTTTTTAACCTGAATTTTATATCAGCTTCTATTGTTTCTAAGAGTGCTGTTTTGCTCATAGGCAGTACCAGACCTGAGGTCCCAAGTATTGAGATTCCACCTATAATTCCGAGTCTTTCATTAAAGGTCTTTTTTGCTATCTCCACTCCGTTTTCTACCATGACGGTTATATTTACTATACCGCTAAATCCTGCTTCTTTTAATATATGTGAAAGATTGTCAATCATCATCTGCCTTGGAACCGGATTTATAGCCGCTTCTCCCTTTGGTAAGGCCAGTCCGTCTTTTGTAAATATTCCTACACCTTCTCCGGCAAAAAAATTAAACTCAAGACCGTTTTCTTTTTTTATAAATTCAAGCTTTGTACTGATTATTATTCCGTCAGTAACATCCGGGTCATCACCTGCATTCTTTTTTACACCACAGATAAATAAATTATTTTGTACTGTGTGATACTCTATTGGAATACTGAGTGTTATACCTGCAGGTAACTCTATATCCACTATATCCTTTTTATCATCCAGATACATATATGCAGCTCCTATTGCAGCAGCAGTTGCTGTAGTTCCTGTGGTAAAGCCATACCTTTGTGTATGGCCGTTTTTTATATTAAATTCATCAATTGTCATATTTATGCCTTTGGTATCTTGAATGAAAATTCAACACCGTCAAGTATATTTCTTACAGCAACAGTACCGTTGTGAGCTTCTACTATCGCCTTTACTATAGACAGTCCGATACCGCTTCCTCCATATGCTCTGGAATGTGCCTTATCCACCTTAAAAAAACTTTTTCCCAAATATTGTTTAAATCTTTTTCAGGAATAGGATTACCTGTATTATAAACACTAAAAGTTATATTTTTCTCCATCATCTGATACATTTATTTTTTTATTTCCCCGGAGTCACTTACATGATGAATAGAATTACTGATATAGTTTGTAACCACCTCTTCTATTTTGAATTCATCAGCATTAAGAAATATTTCCTTGCCGGAATCAAATTCAATATTTACATTCTTTTTCACCTATAAGTATTGATATTGAACCAAGCACCGACTCAATAAGAGAAGTCAGATTAAAGTTCTCCTTATGCAAAATACTGTTTCCTGATTCAAGTGAAGAAAGTGTAAGTAGTTGTTTTACCATTTTGTTCATCTTTTTCACTTTCATCAAGTATTACCTCTGTATAGTATTTTTCTGCTCTCTTCATCTTCACAGAGTCCTTCATTCAGTCCTTCCGCATATCCTTGAATAAGTGCAATAGGTGTCTTTAACTCATGAGAAACATTCGCAATAAAATCTTTTTCGCATTTCGTCAATAGCTTCTTTTTCTCTTAATGTCTTCTTTTAAGAGTTCATTGGCTTCCTGCAATTCGTCAATAGCCTTTTTAAGTCTGTCGGACATATAATTCATATTTTGTCCAAGCGTCTGTATTTCATCACTTCTGTTACCTATATATTTGGCGGTAAAATCAAGTTTACCCATTTTATTTGAAATCTCAGCCAACTCAAGTATCGGATAGGTAATCATTTTTTTGCAATAATAAATGTAAGTATAACAGTTATAATGAATCCTATAATTGCCATATATATCAGAAATCTGTTTGAAATACTTACGCTTTCTTTTTAAACTTGCAACCGGAGTAGACATTATAACCATTGTCTGATTATCACTGCAATATCCGAAACCTTCTATAAAAGATGTGTTTTTGCATAGTCTTATGAAGTATTATTGTGTAATTATTATTAGTGTACAAAATATCCTGATTTTTGATTTCCTATAAATCCGTCTTGGATTCTGCTTATTAATCCGTCACCTTCTCTTGCTGATGAATATATGGCCTTATTTGTAAAAAGAGTCTACAAGGGCAATGGTTATATTATATTTATTTGAGTAATCCAGAATAATACTTTTTAAGGCTGTCATTAATAACAGATTCTTCAGTACTTTCATCAATTATGTGCTGACCCTGAGGAGCCGATTTTCATTACTTTATTATCTATTTTTAAGGTATGCCTCTTTTATTTCACTTACCTTTTTCATTCTGATAAAACCATCTCAGTCCGAAATTGTTTAAAAGACCTATTGAAAGTAATAATACTGAAATAATCAATAAGATTATCAAGGTTATCTTCATACGCAGTGAATGGCTGAATTTTTTGTATCATATATACCTCTTTATGGCTTAGTCTTGGAAGAAAGTTCCACTATAAAATCAGACTTACCGACAGACTTTCCAAAATTTTCCTTGCAACAACAAATAAAGAGTTTATGTCTGGCTCTTGTCATTGCAACATAAAACATTCTTCGCTCTTCTTCTATCTCATCAGCACCTTTTTGCTTTTTTTATACGGTACACTTCCCTCATTTACATCAATAATATAAACAATATCAAATTCAAGTCCTTTGAGGAATGGAAGGTCATAAGCCTTACGCCGTTATCATCTTCATTTGACTTTTTCTTGCCTCTATCAGCTCCTCTTTGTACTCTTCCATATGCACAAACCAGTCTGAAAATGTACCGAATTCGGACGCGCTGTTTTCAAGATCCCCCAAAACTGTATAGCAGTCATCACTTTCTATACCGTTCATATCACAGTACTCTTCTATATACTCATCATATCCTACTACATTTCTTATATATCTGAGAGCCGTTGCAGGCTTAAGATTTTTTTATAGTTCTTAAATGTTCTCTAAGTTCTATTATTCTTTTAATCATATAGCTTTTTATCCTCATAATAGTCAAATAGTGTTTCTATACTTGCCTTTGATGAGGAAAGTGAATCTCTGCTTATATACCTGTTAGGCTTATTGGAAATACGAAGCAAATCGGATTTGTTTCCTGAATTTATAGCCAGCTTTATGTAAGATATAATATCCTTTGATACCCAATGCTCAAAAAGATTCGGAATAGAATCTCTTATAGTAAAAGGAATATTATTCTTCATCATCCTCTCAATTAAAAGTCTCGGTGAAAGGTTTGTACGATAAAGCACCGCAATATTGTTTATATCCTGCCCGGATTTTTATATATTCTTTTATATCATTTACTATAGTATTTACCTCGGCAAAAAGGATTTTTTTAAATTCTATTACCGATACAGGTGCACCGCTTCCGTTATGTGCCGTAAAAGTTTTTAGGAAATCTCTTGCTGTTAAAAGATATAAGTTTGGTCGATGCATCCACTATTTGAGTACTTGATCTGAAATTTATATCCAGAAAAATACTTTTAGAAACATTTTTAAAGTCTCTCTCAAATCCAAGCATTATTTCGGGTCTTGCACCTCTAAATCTATAGATAGATTGATCGTCATCTCCTACAACAGTGATATTTTTGATTCTTGCCCGACATAAGTTTTTATGATATTATATTGCAAAAAAATTTATATCCTGAAACTCATCTACCAAAGATATATTGATATCTGTTTTGTACCGCGGATAAAATATCTTTTTCTTTCGCTTAATAGCTCATACGTAAGTGAAAGCATATCTTCAAAAGTCAAGTTTATTTCTTGCTTCAAGCTCGGCTTCATATTCATTGTAAAGTTTTTTTAAAAAGTATCACTTGCAATACTGTTTGAATAATAGTTTTTTTATATTTATATTATCCTGCTTAATAAGAGCTATTTCATTTAAAAAGATTACCGGAAAGTGTATTGATATCTTCATTCACAATTTCATTTTTTTCTTTATCAATTCCTTTATAAGTGTATATCTTAATTCATCAGAGGCAATCTGTTCCGCACTGAATCCGTAAGCTGTTTTTTTAGAAGATTGAAAAAAACACTGAATGAAATGTTCCAAATGTTACAAGAGTTTTTCCGATAAGTTTTTCAAATCTGTCTTTCATTTCCTTGGCTGCAGCTCTTGAAAATGTAACAACCAAAAATATGGGCCGGGTTTATACCCAGCCCCTCTATAAGATATTTTTATTCTATGTGTGATTACAAAGGTTTTTTTCCGGAGCCGGGACCTGCCAATACCATTAAAGGGACCCTGCCCCATGCTCTATGGCTTTTCTTTTGATTACTGCTGTAATTTATCAATTCCAATCTTAATCCTTCTTATTGATTCATCTTTTCCGAGAACTTCCATAATCTCTGTAGCACCTGCAGGAGTCATCTGCTTTCCTGAAAGAGCTGTTCTTATCGGCCACATAACAAATCCTGTCTTATATTCATGCTCCTTACCAAATTCCTGCAAGATACCAAACAAATTATCATTTGTATAGTCATCTGTATTTTTCAAGAAGCGGTAATACATCTTTTTAAAAAGAGATAATGAATTCTCAGAGTTGGTTTTCATCTTTTTATGTGTATACATTTCAGTATCATATTCAGGCAACTCTTCAAAGAAATCAATATGTGAAGCAATTTGTGGTAATACTTCTATTCTGGTCTTTACCATATTTGAGATCTTCTTTAAATCAAGAGGCTTTTTATAACTTCTTTAATATACGGTTCTGCCAGTTTGAAGAAATCATCTTCACTCATATTCTTTAAATACTCGCCGTTCATCCATGAAAGCTTAACCATATCAAAGACTGCAGGTGATTTTGAGATATGCTTATAGTCAAAAGCTTTTATAAGCTCATCTAATGAGAATATTTCCTTATCATCTTCAGGTGACCATCCAAGTAAGGCTACAAAGTTTACTATAGCTTCAGATACAAAGCCCTGTTCAATAAGATCCTCAAATGAAGAATGGCCGCTTCTTTTTGAAAGTTTTTTATGCTCCTCATTTGTTATCAAAGGACAGTGAACATATGTAGGTACTTCCCATCCGAATGCTTCATATAATCTGTTGTACTTAGGTGATGATGAAAGATACTCATTTCCTCTGACAACATGTGTGATTCCCATAAGATGGTCATCCACAACATTTGCAAAATTATAGGTAGGATAACCGTCAGACTTTATAAGTACCATATCATCAAGCTCTGAATTATCCACTGTGATATCTCCATAGATATCATCATGGAAAGATGTTGTACCTGTAGTAGGATTATTTTGGCGGATAACATATGGTATACCGCTTTCAAGATTTTTTTCTTTATTTCTTCTTCAGATAATGAAAGACAATGCTTATCATATTTCATTATCTCCTCACCGTTCACACTTGATCTGAGAGAATTAAGTCTTTCAGGAGTACAGAAACAATAGTACGCCTGCTTCTTTTCTATAAGCTTTTTTGCATACTCAAGGTATAGTCCCTGTTTTTGTCTCTCACTTTGTACATATGGACCGCAACCGCCGTCTTTGTCAGGACCCTCATCATGTATAAGTCCTGTCTCTGCCAATGTTCTATAGATTATCTCTGTAGCACCTTCCACATATCTTTCCTGGTCTGTATCCTCTATTCTAAGCAGAAAATCTCCACCCTCATGCTTTGCTATCAAATATGCATACAATGCGGTTCTAAGATTTCCAACATGCATTCTTCCGGTAGGACTCGGTGCATATCTTGTCCTTATTTTTGTCATAAATGCTCCTTATCTATATATATAATTATTATTTATGGTGTTATCTCAAACTTATAGCCCATGCCCCATACTGTTTTTATATAATCACCTCTCTCACCCATTTTGGCACGAAGTTTTTTTACATGGGTATCAATGGTTCTGGCATCTCCGAAATAATCGTAATTCCATACTGAATTAAGGATTTTTTCTCTGGATAATGCAATACCTTTATTTTCAATAAAAGTAGGTTAAAAGTTCATATTCTTTGAAGCTTAAATCAACCGGCTTTTTGATCTATATAAACACTGCGGGCAACCTTATCAATCTCTATTGCACCGGCTATAAGTTTTTTTCTTCAGACTCTCCCATTGTTCTTCTAAGTACGGCTTCAACTCTGGCAACAAGTATCTTAGGTGAAAAAGGTTTTGTGATATATTCATCTACACCGAGCTTATAGCCTTTAAGCTCATCTCTTTCTTCACTTCTTGCAGTCAACATCATAACAGGTACCTTGGAATACTGTCTTATAACTTCTAAAGTTTCAAAACCGTCAAGTTTCGGCATCATTACATCTAAAAGAATCAGTTTTATATCCTTATTCGCATCAAAGACTTTTAGAGCTTCCTCACCGTCTTCGGCTTCCAAGACTATAAATCCCTTTTACAGAAAGAAAAATCTTTTACAAGTTTTCTCATTCTGGCTTCATCATCAACCACCAGTATCTTTACATCTTCCATATAATCCCCACAACAGTAAAATATTCAGTTTACTGTTCGCTCTTTATTATAAGTCCAAGTTCTTTAAGCTGTGCATCATCCACCTTATCAGGAGCATTTGTCATAAGATCTGATGCATCCTTTACCTTTGGGAATGCAATAACATCTCTTATAGAGTCTGCTTCAACCATAAGCATTACCACTCTGTCAAGACCATATGCAAGTCCTGCATGAGGTGGTACACCATACTTGAATGCATCAAGAAGATAACCGAATCGCTCCTGTGCAACTTCTTTTGAAAGTCCAAGTACGTCAAACATCTTTGCCTGTACATCTCCCTGGTGAATTCTCACAGAACCTCCACCTATCTCAGTACCGTTCAGCACAATGTCGTATGCCTTTGCTCTTACTCTGCCCGGATCCGAATCAATATACTGCCAATCCTCATCCATAGGTGCGGTAAACGGATGGTGCATTGCCTTAAATCTGTTTTCTTCCTCTGACCACTCAAGAAGCGGGAATTCTGTAACCCAAAGGAATCTGTAATCATCTTTCTTTAAAAAGACCGAGCTGACTTGCAAGTTCAACTCTTAGAGCACCGAGAGTATCCCAAACAACTTTATTGCTGTCGGCAGCAAAGAAGAGCATATCACCCGGTTTGGCATCCATAGCCTGCTTTAGTCCTTCTATCTCAGATTCAGTCATAAATTTTGCAAATGAAGACTTGATATTTCCGTCAGCTTCAATAGCCATATATGCTAGTCCCTTAGCTCTGTAGCTCTTAACAAATTCTACAAGGGCATCTATTTTCTTTCTAGGCATACCTGCCTGGCCTGTAGCATTGATACCTCTTACACTGCCGCCGGCTGCCAAAGCATTCTTAAATACTGCAAATTCAGAGTTTGCAACAACATTTGAAACATCCTTTAATTCCATACCGAATCTAAGGTCAGGCTTATCTGAACCGAATCTGTCCATAGCCTCCTGCCATGTCATTCTCTGTATAGGGAGCTTAACATCGATATTCAGTACATCCTTAAAAAGTCTCTGTAAGAGTCTCTCATTTACATCCAAAACATCATCCACATCAACGAATGAAAGTTCCATATCTATCTGTGTGAACTCAGGCTGTCTGTCCGCTCTAAGGTCCTCATCTCTATAGCATCTTGCAAGCTGGAAATATCTGTCATATCCCTGATACCATTAAAAGCTGCTTAAAAAAAGCTGAGGTGACTGTGGAAGTGCATAGAAACTTCCCGGATATACACGGCTTGGTACAAGATAATCTCTTGCACCCTCAGGTGAACTTTTTTTATCAGTGTAGGTGTTTCAATCTCTAAAAATCCGTTTTCCGCAAGGAAGTTTCTTGTGGTTGTAGCCACCTTACTTCTTACCATAAGATTTCTTTGAAGGTCAGGTCTTCTAAGATCAAGGAATCTGTACTTTAATCTAAGCTCTTCCTTAGTCTTTGAATCTTCCTCTATATGAAATGGTGGTGTCTCTGACTCTGAAAGTATTCTAAGTCCTGTTGCTCTTACCTCCAGTTCACCCGTTTCGAGTGAATCGTTAAAAGCACCGCTTCTTTTTTTAAGAATTCCGGTTACAGCAATACAAAACTCCTGCTTAAGCTTCATTGCTTTGTTAAATACTTCGCTGCCGCATTCATCTTCTTCAAAAATAATCTGTAAGATACCTGAACGATCTCTTAAATCACAAAAAAATAATTCCACCTTTGTTACGGTTCTTTTGAACCCAACCCATTACTGTAACTTCACTTTCAAGTAGTGCATTAACCACCTCTGCACATCTGTGACTTCTCTTTAAGCCAAGCATTGATTCTGCCATTTTTTATCTCCTCACTATTTTAAAGCTTCTCTATAAAAATTCTTTAAATTCTACATATCCTTTTTTTCAAGTCCATCTTTTTGGAACTTCTTATTCTTATTCATCTTTGAAACCAGAACAATATTTCCTGCTTCTCTAAGGGCTGATGCCTCCTTTAATATAGATGTTAATACATTTGTATCAATATTCTTTTCATAAAGGAATGCGATTTTTTTGCTTTCATCAGGTATCTTAAATCCTGAATCCATAAGTATTGTGATAATTCTTTCAAAACCGATAGAAAATCCGCAGGCAGGTGTATCACTTCCTGTAAATTTTCCTATCATCTTGTCATATCTTCCACCACCTGCTACCGAACCTGAGAATCCCTCCATACTTACTTCAAAATATGGTTCCTGTATAGTATCCCATACCGCGAACCAATGTAGGATCAAACTCCAGTGAAAAATCATTTTCTTTTACATCAAGTACTGTATTCATTATCTCAGATAAACTGTCAAGTACACCTTCTTCAATAAAACCGGCCAAACTTTCCTTTAAAGATACAAGAGCCTTTGAATCACTAGATAATCCGTCAAAAAGATTCAGATACTTCTCACATTTATCTGCACCGTCAAGCTCTGTCAATTCTTTTCTTACACCGTCAAGTCCTATTTTATCCATCTTATCAAGTATAATAAATACATTGCTTATATTATCCTCAGAATAGCCTGCAAAAAGTGCCATTGCCAGAAGAATTCTTCTGTCATTGATTCTTACAGTAAATTTTTTGCCCTTTGTAATCTCACCAAGTGCTTTTGTTGTAGCAAGTATAAGCTCTATTTCTGCAAGATTTGAAGCCTCACCGAGGATATCTATATCACATTGTGTAAACTGTCTGAATCTACCTTTTTGAGGTCTGTCGGCTCTATATACATTACCTATCTGCAATGCCTTAAACGGATTTGGAAGATTTGCCTGATTATTTGAATAGTATCTTGCAAGCGGTAATGTAAGATCATATCTAAGTCCTGCATCTACCAAGTCATTCTCATCTTTAACATCATCAAGCTTTAATTTCTCACCTCTTTTTAAAACCTTAAAAATAAGCTTTTCATTGTCACCACCTTGCTTACTTAAAAGATTTTCAATATGCTCCATTGCAGGAGTCTCTATTGAGGTAAAGCCGAAACTTCCATAAGTCTTTTTTATTATATTTATCAAATAATCCCTGATAATCATCTCCTCAGGGAGAATGTCCTTCATTCCGGTGACACCTTTTTTTAATCAATGCCATGCATACTTTCCTTTTCTCATTATCATTTCATCAAGTCTTTCTATATAAAGTTTAGGATCCTTGACATTTTCAATTCTCTCAATTCTGCCGTCTCCAAATACTATTTTTACTTGATGTACCTGCTCCACAAGCTATGATAGTCTGTTTTTTCTTCCATAATCAATATATTGTACAGACATTCTTTACCCGGTTTTGAAAATCCTATATTTTCAAGATTTCCTGCCATGTTTTTTTGTCTGTACAAGTAATACGGCTCCAACCCCAAATCGGCACAGGTATCGGTAGCTGTATTTATCATTGATAAAATCAGATCATTGTCCATAATCTCTCTTTTATTTTCTGTATTTAACCTGGCAGCTCTCTTTAGTGCAAGAGAATGTATGGTAACAGATTCAGGAGCAAAGGTTCTCACCTTTGTGAAGCTGTCGATAACATCCTCTAAAGTTTCACCGTTTAGTCCGATTATAAAGTCCATATTTATATTTTCAAATCCTACATCTCTTGCAAGCTTATAGCTTTTATATATATCTTCAATGGTATGATGTCTTCCTATAAGATCCAAAGTCTTTTGCTGCATTGTCTGTGGATTTATAGATATTCTGTCAACTCCCACGTCCTTTAATGCCTCAAGCTTTTCTCTTGTTATACTGTCAGGTCTTCCTGCTTCAACTGTCAACTCCAAAAGATTAGAAAGATCAAAATATGTCTTTACAACATTTAAAATTTTTTTGACAGCTGATATCCTTCAAGTGAAGTAGGTGTTCCTCCACCCATATAAATAGTTTGAAGTTTTTTGCCTTCATACATCTTAGAAACAGCTAAAAGTTCTTTGCAAAGTGCTTCTACATAGGTATCGGTATCCTTTTTCCACTGTGCAATAGAATAAGATGTAAAAAGAACAGTATAAAACATCTCGTAGGGCAAAACGGTATACCTATATAAAGACTGTATCCGTTCTTATAATCAATTTTCTTTAATATATTGAATTCATTTTTTTGCCGTATCTGTACAAAGCTTAATTCTTTTATCGCTTACAAGATAGACTTCTTTTAAATGTTTTTTATATCTTCTAAAGACATATCATTTTCAAGCATTTCCATTACTATCTTTGTGGGTCTTATTCCGGTTAGAGTTCCCCAAGGAAGTTCCTTGTTGCCAAGCTTTAAAAGATTTTTTTATATATTTCTTTTTTAAATCATTTTTGGTATCAAATTTTTGTATCTCTAAGCGGTGAACTAAACTCCAATACATTGTCTTTACTTTTTGATTTTTAATATGATAATCAGTATTGTCCTTTGATAAAAAGCAATGAAAGAAATACATCTTCACCTGTGTAAATATATTTTTCCTCCGGATAAAAAGCCATCAAAAAGCTCTCTGATATCCTGCTCAAAGGTCATATCTTCCAATAGTAATGAAATCATCTATCTATCCCATGCTTTTCTACATAAATTGCAACAGGATTGAATTTTTTTTCATGTCCTACCGTAGTCATATCCATATGTCCGGGTAATATGTTTACATCTTCAGGCAAAAGTAAGGACCTTATCATATATCGATCTTATTATAGTAGGATTATCTCCTCCGTAAAGATCCGTTCTTCCGCAGTCCTCTCTAAAAACAGTATCACCTGAGAATAAAATCTTTTCAGACTCTATATAATAGCAACCCGATCCCTTTGTATGTCCAGGTGTAGCGATAAATTTTATATCTTCATCCAGCAGGCGGATAACATCACCGTCATTCAACAAGAAATCAGCCTTTGTAACATATCCATGTCCGATAAATGACTTTCCGCCGGATTTATAACTGTCTCCAAGCATTTCCTCATCATTTTTTGAGATGTATACTTTTATTCTATATTTTTCCACCAAATCATTTACCGCCATTATATGGTCAAAATGTCCATGTGTAAGAAGTATTGCACTTGGTTTTAACTTATTCTCTTCTATAACTTTGATAATAGACTGCGCCTGGGCGGAAGGATCCACTATCAAACATTCTAAAGTTTCTTTATTGTATGCAACAAACACATTGGTCTGTACCGGACCGAGTGTAAGTACATATATTCCTAATTTATTCATCAGCCTGTAGCCCTTTCAATATCTATTACTCCGGTAATCTGTCTGAGCTTACCGATCAAAGAGTTTAACTCTTCTCTTCCCTTTATATCAAACACAAGATTTATGGTTGAAATATCCTGCTTGTTTGTACGGGCATTCATATTATTGATAGTGATGTTGTTTTCACTGTAAATTCTTATAAGGTCGAATATAAGTCCCTGACGATTGTGCGCAAATATCTGCAATTCCGTTTGATACTTCTCTTCAAGTTTGGCATCTTCAAACTCCTGCCACTCGGCAGGTATAAGTCTTGTTCTGTCATCCGAAGGAAGATTCATCACATTTATACAGTCTGTTCTGTGTATTGAAACACCTCTACCTCTTGTAATAAATCCAACTATCTCATCACCCGGAACAGGATTGCAACATTTTGAAAATCTGACAGCTATATCCTCTATACCCTTTACGGTAATACCGTTTTTAGATTTCTTGTGTATTGCCGTATTGTTATTGTCACTAAGACTTTCCAAAAGAGCCGACTCGGAAATTTCTTTCTTTGCAACCTTCTTTTGTTCTTCAATCATCTTATTGATGACCTGACCTTCTTTTAAACCACCATGACCTAAGGATGCCAGAATGGAATCCCAGTCCTTTATGGCATAGCGCTTCATTACCTTTTCCTGGAATTGAGGTTTGTTTATCTCATTCCAGTTTATTCCCTTTGCTTTGCAGTACTTTTCAAGAAGATCCTTACCTCGAAGGATATTGTCCTCTTTAAGCTCGGTCTTAAACCATTGTTGTATCTTAGACTTAGCCTGATTTGACTTGACTATGTTAAGCCAATCCCTACTTGGTCCCTTTGAGTTTTGAGAGGTTATGATTTCGACTCTGTCACCGCTCTTCAATTCATAGTCGATATTTACAAGACGACCGTTAACTCTTGCACCGACCATCTTATTTCCGACAGCTGAATGTATGGAGTAAGCAAAGTCTATAGGGTTTGAACCTGCAGGCAGGTTCTTAACATCACCATTTGGTGTGAAACAATATACACTGTCTGAGAAAAGGTCTAAGTCGCTCTTAATTACCTTTAAAAATTCCGCATTGTCGGAGGTATCCTTTTGCCACTCAAGTATCTGTCTGAGCCAGTTCATCTTGGCATCCTCTGATCCTTGTGCAGATGTACCGCTTCCGCTCTCCTTATATTTCCAGTGGGCGGCTATACCGAACTCGGCTGTCTTATGCATCTCAAATGTTCTTATCTGCACCTCAAAAGGCTGTCCTGTATCTGAGATAAGTGTAGTATGAAGTGACTGATACATGTTCGGTTTCGGCATTGCAATATAGTCTTTGAATCTTCCGGGTATAGGCTTATAGATTTCATGTGCCGTACCTAAAGCCAGATAACATGCGGCCACATCTTCCACAATTATACGGATGGCAAATACATCATAAATCTGGTCCAGAGTCTTATTCTGATTTACCATCTTTTTATATATTGAAAATAAATGCTTTACTCTTCCGCTTATCTGATATTTCATTCCTGTACCGGATAAATGCTCATTGAACTTCTTTATTATCTCATCGACAAATTGCTGTCTCTGCTCTTTTCTGAATGCCAGCTTTTTCCGAAAGATCATAGTAAACATCGGGATGCAGATACTTTAACGATAAATCGTCAAGCTCTACCTTTATTTTTGAAATACCCAGTCTTTGTGCAATCGGAGAATATATATCCATAGTCTCCTCTTGCCTTTTCTTTTTGCTTCTCAGGCTTCATATATTGAAGTGTACGCATATTGTGGAGTCTGTCAGCAAGTTTTATAAGAATAACCCTGATATCCTTTGCCATTGCCAAAAACATTTTTCTTAAGTTTTCAGCCTGCATCTCTATTTTATCATTCTTTAATGAAAGCTGGGTAAGCTTTGTAACACCGTCTACAAGATTTAGCTACATCCACGCCGAACATATCTGAGAGCTCTTCAAATGATATAGCCGTATCTTCTATTACATCATGTAAGAGACCTGCAGCTATTGTTTCCTTATCAAGCTCAAGCTCGGCAAGAATAATTGCAACACAAATAGGGTGAATGATATATGGTTCACCCGATTTTCTTTTTGATCATTATGTGCTTTTTTGCCAGTTCATAGGCTTTTTGATATCATCGTGATATCATCTGAAGGATGATAATGTAATATGATATCAACAAGTTTTTTTATACAAAGCTTTCCGGCGAAGTAAAATCTGCCGGTTTATCAATTGGTGTTTCTATATTTTTCATCCAGAAAGTTTAAACTTATCCTCTTTCATTAAATTCCTCATTCTCAGGCTAAAAATATTGCAAAGCTATAGTTTGGGTTATATATGTCTAAGCTTTTTATTATACGAATATAATGTAAAAAAGCAAGAAAACCTAAGAAAAAGGTGCTTTATAAAAATGATTATGTAGATTATTACAAACTGTGAATTTAAAGTTTTTAATTATATCAAAAATGTTGAGATTTACAAATACTAAATCTCAACATTTTTATCAAAACCCATAAATTTTATTATTAAACTTTATTTTTTTGATTTTTGCCAGTAAATATATTATGTAAAAATGGGAAAAATACAATCAAACCTATAACTTGAAATAACATTACTAAATACCAAAATGGTAAATGCCTATCTTTATTATATCTCATTTATGTGCACCTCCTTAAAACCATAATGTCATTGTCACTCTTTAAATCTATTATTTCAAGTCTATTTTACTGTATTCACTTCTCTGAATGAATTGCCTTGCTTTAATATAGGTGAAAATTTCTTATATAAAGCAATTGTAAGGACTGAAATCATACAACCCTTTAACAGATTTAACGGTGCAACTATCATCAATGCAAAGGTTTGAATACTTGTTACTGCAGGATTTAGTGCACTTCCCATTCCTACAAGTGCACTAAGATCCATTCCATACATCTGTGCAAACTTAGGTAAAAGATACAATGCATTAAAAAGCGATCCGAATACTGTCATTGTAAGTGTTCCTGCTATACTTCCAATCAAAGCTCCTTTTCTTGTTTTGCTGAATATATAAATAATACTTGAAGGAAGGATTAAAGATGCTCCTACACAGAAGTTTGCAAGCTCGCCCACAAATGCTGTGGTAGTTGATCTAAACATTACTTTTAAAAGTATCTTTATAAACTCTGTAAGTATTCCGGCAACCGGACCGAAAGCAAAGGTTACTATCATTATAGGTAACTCGGAAAAGTCAAGTTTGTAAAATGTAGGAGCAAAAGGTACAGGGAACTCAAACATCATGAGTATTGTACTTATGGCACCGAACAAACCGACCATTGCAATCTTTTGAGTGGTAATAACAGGACCTGTATAGCCGGACCTCTTATTTGCTATCTTCTCAAAAAGATATGCAACTAAAAATGTAGCAAATACTATTCCCCAGAAACTCTGCTACAAAAACCAAATTTTCAACTACTGTTTTTAACATAACTACCTCCATAGCTTATGCTTCGGAGTGGTTTTCTTCAATGCAAAAACCCCTATATTATCTATAGGGGGCATAAGCAAATGAATTTGAAAACACTCTTCTCTCATCCAGACTATACTGTCGGTTTTTGGAATTTCACCAAATCAACTGCTCATGCAGGTCGCAGACTATACTGCCGGTGGGGATTACGCCCCGCCCCGAAGAAATATTAATTTTTTATTAACTTAATTCTAAAAACTTTTTATACAAAATGTCAATAGTATTAAATACTCTTTACAGGCATACCGTTAACTTCCACATCATCTTCTATAGGAACGAGAATATATTTTCTTCCGTCTATTATTCTTGTCTCAAGCTTTTCAATAGAGTCCGTATCGGTCTTTACAGTAATGCCAGGTGTTTTAACTTCAAATTTCTTTGTATCTATTACATTATCTGCCAGTACTTCTATATCTGCATCTGCACTTTTCTCATATGATTCCACTAGCTTCATCTGATACACCGCTCTTTGAAATAAGCTTAACCATATCATTTTTTGTAAGTACCAAAGGTTCAGGGTTGTCGGAGTTTTCAGCAATCAAATCAAGCATATTTGAACTTAAAGATGACATAACAGGCATTGTAAGCTCATCTCTTAAAAATATCATAAAGCACAGCTTCAAAAGTTTCTTTTTGCATAACTGATGACATAGGGAGGCTCAACACCTATTATTTCATTTATGAAGCTCTCATTAAGTGCATCATTTTTCTTGCTGAAGTATAATGCCGCATGTATGTCTGTAGTTCTGTCTGTAAATGCAGGGAATAAAAATCCGTGCATAGGCATACCTACTATCCAATCTCTTACTCTGTTTGCAATTACACCTTCATTGGCAAAATAGCTGAGTGCAGGCTTTGAAAGGCTTACAGGGCAAATACTGCATAGCAGTGCATGATAAACTTCAGTTGAAGCGTCATCCATTGCAAGTTTATCGCTTGCCTTACCCGGAATATCATATATGATATCAATAAGTATTATGTAATAATTTTCAGCATGCTCATAGGATTCTATTACTTTTCTGAAGAATTCATCCAGAAGCAATTCATCATCAAGCCTGCTCTCTCTAAGCTTCATTAAAAAAATGCATGTGGACTGTCTTCATCTTCATCATCCAAAGAAAAGTCCAAGGTCAGTAATGACTTTCCAATTGCTCCCGACAAGGTCTTTCTGAATATTTCTTCATATTTGAAAGCATCCTCCTCAGGTAATGAATAGAAAGCATCCTTATTCATAAATTTTATATTCTTTTCAGCATCAACATAGCAACCGGCATACTTTGTGATAACATTGGTATCCTTGTTAAATTGCTTTTTGATCTCGTTTATTTCTTCTCTAATCATCTATTTTACTACTTTCCTGTTTCAATTGCTCCAGATAAATTAAATCTTTTTTTGAAAGATTGGCGCTCTCAAGTAAATCCGGTCTGTTAAGATAAGTCCGCTTTATAGACTCTTTTCTACGCCACTCTTCTATATTTTTGTGATGCCCTGAAAGAAGCATATCAGGTACCCTAAGTCCCTCATACTCTACAGGTCTTGTATACTGCGGATACTCAAGCAAATTGTCTTCAAATGACTCAAAATCGGCACTTTCATTATTGGTAAGCACTCCGTCTACCATCCTTGCGATTGCATCCATCATTACAAGTGCCGGTAGCTCGCCACCTGTAAGTACATAGTCACCTATGGAGTAACACTGCGCATTTGTAAGTTCAAGTGCTCTCTCATCGACGCCTTCATAATGTCCGCAAAGAAAAACTATCTCATCAAGTTTGGCAAGTTCCTTGGCATCATTTTGATCAAACACCTTACCCTGTGGTGAAAGATATATAAGCTTAGCTCTTTTATCCAGTCTGTCACAGATACTCTCATATGCTTTGTGAATAGGCTCTGCCTGCATTACCATTCCTGCACCGCCGCCATATGGATAGTCATCCACTCTTCTGTGTTTATCAAGCGTATAATCACGAATATTTATAGCTTCCATTGATATTAAATCATTTTTTATGGCTCTACCTACTATACTTGTGTTCATACACATTTCTATCATTTCAGGAAATAATGTTAAACAAAAAAACTTCATATCTATAAATCCAAAAAGTCCGTCCAAAACATGGACTTTAATCTTTCCCTCTTCAAGATCCACATCCAATATACATTGGCTGATATATGGGAATAATACTTTCTTTTCTCCCATATCCACTTCCATTACATGATTAGCCCCTGTAGGGAATATATCTGTAACCTTACCAAGTAAAAATACCTTCTTCATCAATTACATCAAGACCTATAAGATCCGCAATATAGTTTTCATTCTTTTTTAAAGGTGTGGCATTTTGTCTGTCTACAAACAAATCAGTATTCCTAAGTGCCTGTATTTCTTCAGGAGTGTTAAACTGCTTAAACTTTACAAGTGCCATATTTTTGAAATCTGACAGTTTTCAATATCAAGTGCAGTCTCGACTCCCTTAATTTTTGCATATACTTTCTTTATCTTTTTCAATCTGTTTTGATCATCAGATGTAGGATATACCTTTGCCTCACCCTTTATTCCATGAGAGCTTGTAATGACTCCCACTCTAAATCTATCTATCATTTTGTTCACTTTCAAAAATAATTTAATACAGCCTTTTAAATAACAATAAAGCCACTACAAATGTAGCAGCTTGTTTTGTTATTTTATTTCTAATACTACTCTTTTTTCAGCTCTTATAGATGCTGATTTTATAATAGAACGAATAGCCTTAGCTATCTTTCCTGACTTCCCTATAACCTTGCCCATATCAGCTTCGGCTACAGACAATGTACAGATAGTAGTATCACCATCGATTGTCTCTTCAACTTTTACTTGAGCCGGGTCATCTACCAAAGCTTTTGCTATAACCTCAATGACTTCTTTCATAATCAGTCCTTATTATACTAATCCGGCACTCTTTAAAAGCTTAGCAACTCTATCTGTCGGCTGTGCACCGTTAGCAAGCCACTTCTTTGTGTTCTCCTCATCAAACTTGATTACGCTCGGCTCAACTGTAGGATCATAGTAACCAACCTCGTCGATAAATCTACCGTCTCTTGGTGAACGAGCATCAGCCACTACTACTCTATAGAAAGGTGCCTTCTTCTGTCCCATTCTCTTTAATCTCATCTTAACTGCCATTTTATTATCCTCCTAATAGCTATAAAAATCTATATATGATCAATTCTAATTATTTAGAATAAAATCCGCTAAAAACCTAATTTTCCTCCGAAAGAGTCCGCCAAGGGCTCCTCTCTTTTACCATTCTTCATCATGCCGGGGAATTGCTTCATCATCTTTTTCATCTGTTCAAATTGCTTTACAAGTCTGTTGACATCAGCAATATTTACACCTGAACCCTTTGCAATTCTGTTTTTTCTTGAAGGGTTCAAAAGACTCGGATCAAGCCTTTCCTTTTCGGACATACTCTGAATAATGGCTTTTATCTTTATCATCTGGCTGTCATCCACTTCAGGTAATGCAGCCTTACCACCGATTCCCGGCAACATGCTGATTACACTCGCCATGCCGCCCATCTTTTTCAAGCTGTTCCAGCTGATCAAGGAAATCGTTGAAATCAAAATCTGCTTTGGCAATCTTTTGTGAGAGCTTTTTAGCCTTCTCACTGTCCATATCCATCTCGGCCTTTTCAATAAGAGAAAGTATGTCTCCCATACCGAGAATTCTGCTTGCCATTCTGTCAGGATAAAACTGCTCCAAATCAGAGAGTTTTTCTCCCATACCTACATAGAGTATCGGCTTACCTGTGACTGCACGTACTGAAAGAGCCGCACCACCTCTGGTATCACCGTCAAGCTTTGTAAGTATTACTCCGGTAATATCAAGCTTTTCATTGAAGGTCTCGGCTACATTTACCGCATCCTGACCTGTCATGGCATCTACTACCAAAATGATATCATCAACACTTACATTTTCTTTTATCTCTATAAGCTCATTCATCATATCTTCATCGATATGCAGACGACCTGCAGTATCAAGGAATATAATGTTGTGATGATTCTCCTTAGCAAACTCTACAGCTCTTTTAGCAATCTCTGCAGGTTTGTGATCGGTTCCCATTTCAAAGACAGGCACATCCACCTTTTCACCGTTTCTTTTTAACTGCTCTATAGCAGCAGGCCTGTAAATATCACAACCTACAAGCAATGGTGAATTTCCCTTTTTCTTTAATTTTGCAGCAAGCTTTGCGGTAGTGGTTGTTTTACCTGCACCCTGAAGACCTGCCATCAATATTATAGTTGTTTCTCCGGAGGGTTTAATCTTTACTTCAGTAGTCTCGCTACCCATCAAAGAAACCATCTCATCATTAACTATTTTGATAACCTGTTGAGCCGGTGTAAGTGAATTGAGTACATCAGCACCTGTTGCCTTTTCTTGAATACTCTTTATAAAATCCTTTACAACCTTAAAACTTACGTCAGCCTCAAGAAGTGCCAGCCTTACTTCTTTTAATCCGGCTCTTACATCATCCTCAGTAAGTCTGCCCTTGCCACGAAGATTTTTGAAAACATTTTGAAGTTTTTCGGATAAGCTTTCAAAAGCCATTTAAAAACCTCCTATACATCCAGTATCTTGAATGAAAGCTCTTCTATCTCTGATATAAGTTCTTCATTCTTTGTGTCCTGATATATCTTAACAATCCTTTGTATCTCTTTTTACATAAGATTTTGTTTCATCAAACTTTTTTTATCAAACCAAGCTTTTTCCTCATAAGAAACCAGAGATTTATTGCATCTTTTTTATAAGATCGCTCACTCCCCTGTCTGCTTATTCCCTCATTTTTCCAGCAATCTCACTCAGTGACAAATCATTGAAAACCACATCCTCATAAATTCTTTGCTGATGCTGCGTCAAAAAGCTTCCCATAGAAATCATAAAGAATACCTTGATTGATATATTTTTTCTATATCATTATTTTCCATACTGTGAGAGTATAACAGCATAAAAAAGAAGCTGTCAAGTGTTTTTACTTGACAGCTTGAAAAATAGTATACATGCTTTAAAAACAAATAGATATCTTTTCTATGTCCGACATCAATAAAAGATTAAAACAAGTTTATCATCTTGTATTTCGGCTAAAACATACGATAGTCTCCAACTCTATATCTCCATTGTCCGCTCCTGTTTGACGTAAGAGCTTTTACCGTGTATTCGTGGATTTTCACAGTTTATCAGATTTTTTCAATCCATGCTTTTTATTATTCTTTTGAGTTTGCCTATCTAATTTTTAAATGATTTATCAAATTTTTTTCTGTTGTACTTATTTCATAAATCATAAGTCAAGGTCTTTCCAAAGTTCACTGATCGGTCTTGTTTTTAGTGTACCTGATTTTTTTCTCAGCCTCATATTCTTCAAAAACTTTAAGATCATATTCGTCTTCAATACGTTCAAGCATAGCAATTCTGATTATTTCAGACAAGGACTTATTATTATGTTTTGCATATGATTTTTAAAAATATTCAATTCATTTTCCGGAACTCTTAAACTAATTACAGACATAACATTCTCCTTTCTTATGTAATACAATTGTATTACTACATTTGTATTTTGTCAAATATGAATTATTAAAATAAAAGTAGAAGTTATAAGTTATCTATTTATATTATAAACTTCATTCAAGAAAAACTTTTTCATCCGAAATACATTTTTCCAATATACCGGCTTTTTTTAATCCGACTGCAATTGCAACAGATCTGGCCTGGCAGTTGATGGATTTATTCGGATTAAACTCAATATCTGTAAAATGCCTCATACATATCAAGTTCTTCCAAATATTTCTTATTTTTAGCTAAGGCATTTATGTAGATCCAATTATAGAAAAAAATCTTTAGGTTCGCTTTTTAAAATCTTTACCGAACAAATTAAATCCTATTACCTTTTCCACTTTCTCTTAAGCGGCTATCTTTCTTTTGCCTCCCACGGTTTTACATTATATAAATCTGTATACGGTCCACCATGCTCAAACACTTTACTTCCTTGAAATACACATTCAATTTTATATTGACCCCCGTTTATACAGGTCAACAAGTTAAAAGGCACTTAGGTTTTATTCCAAGTTTATTATCTCCCTTTGTTGAAATCTCTAAAACATTACCTCCACCTTGTTCTTTTGTAAGAATTGTGAAGAGAGTTAATTGATTTTTCTTTTAACTTTCAGAAAATCCTGCAAAATACTCAAATTCAATTGTTTTCTCCGTATAAAAAGGATACTTATCCTTTGCAATAAATATAGGTCTTTTTGCCATAAATTCCCCTTATAATTTTTCTTTATTTTTATCCCATCAAATCAAAAACGATATCTGATTACTCTCCGGCAAATCACCCAGTAAGTTCAAGCTGTCAAGAAGTTCGCATGTACTCTTTCCCACCTTGGCTCTTGACATAAAATCATCTTTTGAAATGAAAGGTCCGGCCTTTGTTGCATTGACTATGGATGTCGCGGCAGTTTCTCCAAGGCCTTCAATACTTGAAAGCGAAGGCATTATCTTACCGTCATCCATTATCTGAAACTTTGTAGGATGTACTTTAAAAAGGTCTATCTTTGCAAACTCAAAGCCTCTTGCATACATCTCCTGTGCTATTCTCATATCACGAAGAGTATCCGCATATTTGGCTGTGGTATCAGGATTTTTCTTATACTGAGCAATATTAAACTCAAGCTTATCCTTTCCCATACACATAAGAGAATAGTTAAATCCTGTAGCTCTTATAGTAAAGTATGCCGTATAATATGCCAATGGATAAAATATCTTACAGTAGGCAATTCTCCATGCCATCATAACATAAGCCGCCGCATGGGCCTTCGGGAACATATACTTTATTTTCTTGCAGGACCAGATATACCAGTCAGGCACACCCTTTTCCTCCATATGCTCAACCCATTCATCTGTAAGTCCCTTACCCTTTCTTACACTCTCCATTATCTTAAAGGATTCACCCTCATCAAGTCCCTGTTCTATAAGATAAATCATGATATCATCTCTGGTACAGATGGCCGTTCTGATGGTTGCCTTGCCTTCAAGTATCAAGGTCTGTGCATTTCCAAGCCAAACATCGGTACCATGTGCAAGTCCTGCAATTCTTACAAGATCTGAAAGTCCCTGTGGCTTGGTGTCAATTAACATTTGCATAGCAAAGTCGGTACCAAACTCCGGTACTCCTAAAGCACCAAGCGGACAGTCAAGTATATCCTTCGGTTCAATACCAAGTGCCGAAGTATTTTGGAACAGACTCATGGTCTCCTTTGAATCCAGTGGAATATCTTTAACAGGGTCAATACCTGTAAGGTCTTGAAGCATTCTTATCATTGTAGGATCCTGATGTCCCAGTATATCTAGTTTCAAAAGATTGTGGTCAATAGCATGATAATCAAAATGTGTTGTAATGGTCTTTGTTGTCATATCATTTGCCGGTCTTTGCACCGGTGTAAATGTATAGATTTCCTCACCGTGAGGCAATACTATGATTCCTCCCGGGTGCTGACCTGTAGTTCTTCTTACACCTTCACAGCCTACAGCAAGTCTGTTTATTTCACATTTTCTCTTACTCTCATTTTTATCATCAAAATAATGCTTTACATAACCGTACGCCGTCTTATTTGCCAGAGTACCGACAGTTCCGGCTCTGTAGGTATAACCCTTACCGAATATCACCTCGGTATATTCATGGGCATTTGGCTGATATTCTCCTGAGAAGTTTAGATCTATATCGGGCTCTTTATCTCCTTTAAATCCAAGGAAAGTCTCAAAAGGAATATCAAATCCGTCTTTTTTAAGCTTCTTACCGCATTTCGGACAAATCTTATCAGGCATATCACAGCCTGCCATTCCTGCAAACGCCTTTACTTCAGGAGAATCAAAGTCCACATATTTACAGTCACAATAATAATGTGCAGGTAGCGGATTAACTTCTGTTATTCCTGAGGTATATGCCGCAAAGGAAGATCCTACAGATCCTCTTGAACCTACAAGGTAACCGTCTTCATTACTCTTTTCCACCAGCTTTTTTGCTATAATGTACATAACCGCAAATCCGTTTGAGATAATGGAATTCAGCTCTTTTTTTCAGTCTGTCCTCCACTATCTTAGGTAATACTTCACCATACTGCTCATGTGCTTTTTTTATAGCAGGCATTGGTCAGATCTTCATCCGAATTTTCTATAACAGGCGGACATTTATCAGGTCTTACCGGTGATATCACCTCCACCATATCCGCAATCATTCTTGTATTTGTAACAACGACTTCATAGGCTTTTTCACTGCCGAGGTACTCAAACTCATCAAGCATCTCTTTAGTTGTACGAAGATATAAAGGCGGCTGTGTATCCGCATCCTTATATCCCTTTCCATAGAATATAATTCTTCGATATATTTCATCCTCAGGATTTAAAAAAATGCACATCACAGGTGGCAACTACAGGCTTTTTCATATACATTTCCAAGTTCTACAATCCTCCTGTTGATATCCTGAAGATCTTCTATAGAATGAATATCATTTTTGTTCATCTTCCAAAAGGAACATATTGTTGCCTATAGGTTGAATCTCAAGATAATCATAGAATGATACTATTCTGTTTAATTCATCATCTGTAGCATCATCCAAAATGGCCTTATAAACCTCTCCCTGTTCACAGGCGCTTCCTATAATCAGTCCCTCTCTCATCTTTGAAAGAATTGACTTAGGTATTCTTGGCCTTTTATTAAAGAAATCGATATGTGATAATGAAATTAATTTATAAAGATTTATTCTTCCGATATCATTTTTTGCAAGTATTATTACATGATTGTATTTGGTTTTCTTTACGATATCCGCATTTGTCTCACCTAAACTTGCTACCTCTGCTAATTTTGACAGCCCCCTTGCTTTAAGTCTTTTTATAAACTCCACCCATATCTGTGCCGTAGCTTCGGCATCATTTACTGCTCTATGGTGACCTTCAAGTGATATATTCAAAGCCTTACATACTGTATCCAGCTTAAATCTGTTAAGATCCGGCAAAAGAAGTCTTGCCATTGCTACCGTATCTATTATAGATGGATTGTACTCTCTGTTTATCCTCTTGGCATTCTCACGTATAAAGCCGGTATCAAAGCCTGCATTATGTGCGACTATAATATAGTCCTCGCAAAAATCCAAAAACTCCGGAAGTATATCTTCGATAACAGGGGCATTCATTACCATTGCATCACTGATATGTGTAAGTTCCTCTATCTTAAAAGGAATAGGTCTTCTTGGATTTACAAATGTAGAGAACCTGTCTACTATCTCCCCCTTTACAACCTTGACAGCACCAATCTCTGTGATGGCATCGTTTTTTGCAGAAAAACCTGTGGTCTCTATATCAAATACTATAAAACCGTCATCCAAAGTTTTATCCATAGGATTGGTCACAAGTTCTTTTAAATCATCTACCAGATAACCCTCTACGCCGTATATTATCTTAGGTGGATTCTTCACATGGCTGGCTTCGGTAAAGCCTTGAATATTTCCATGATCTGTAATTGCAATTGCATCCATACCCCAGTTTTTAGCCTGATTTATGATATCGGAAGCTGAAGAAACACCGTCAAAATCGCTCATCTTTGTGTGACAATGAAGCTCCACTCTTTTTACAGGCTCATTATCAGTTCTGATATTTTCTTCAAACTTCTCACATTTTTTAATTCCTTTTATAGAAGATATAGTAAGCTCACTGTCAAATTTATCAATCAGAGCCATACCGTTTACTTTTTATGTAATTTCCCTTGACTATATTTGCCTTAACCGCATCCAATTGCTCGCCACGAACAAACATCTTTACATAAATGGAATCGCTGAAATCTGTAATTGCAAAAATATAAAGTGTGGAATCACTTCTTTCAAGATATCTGCTTTCAACTTCTATTATCTTTCCTCTGACAGTGACTTCTCCAATCTCCCCGATAAGGTCTGAGAGTTTTTATAAAATTGTCATCAAAAATCTCTTCCAAAAATAACATCCGGATTATCCGACTTTTTGTTTTGTATATTTAGGTGTATATCCTTTTTATCAAAGCCTTTGTTTCCGAACTTTTTTCTTACCGTTATCATTTTGGGAATTTGACTTAGCTGTAGCTTCATTTGGTTTTTGCAGCTTCATTATTTTTCACCGCTTTCCCAGGCAGCATTTGCATTTCCGGTGACAAAATCACTGTTATCGCTTTTCTTTGTAACAGTTCGCTCGGCATACTCTATCTCTTCGTTCTTTTCTTTTCTTGCTATAAACTTATGCCTTACCGTACAAAGTATTCCACATCTTTCATTAAATATTTTTTTCAAGTATTCTTACAAGCTCATCAATTACACTTTCATTTAAAGGATTTTTTCTCAACCGTCATGTCCATGTATGAACCGTCAAATGTTATAAAGGCATTGTTTAAAATAACATACTGTGATATCTTATAGTTTTTATTTCCAGAAGTATGCTCTCTCTATATGCCTCAAAAAGGTTCTTGGCGGTATATTGGCTTGATAGTTTGAATTTTTTTCAAATATTTTTAATTTTAACATTCTTCTTTGGAAACATCTTATCCTTTATAAGCTTTTTCCAAATCAAGGATTGTTTTCTTCTCTATTATTCTCTCGGCAATGATATTTATCTTTATCAAAGACATATCATTGCTGGCGCTTACTTTTTCACAAAAACAAAGTTTAAAAAGTTCATCAATATGTCCTGAACATTCTAAACTTTGAAAAACATCTTTGAATTTTTTTAACATTCTATGCCTCTTTTGACAACATATCAAGCTCCTCTTTAAGGGCTGCTAAAGTTCATTCTCAGGCAATTTCTTTACCACCTTGCCCTTCTTTATCAAAAGCCCCTCGCCTATTCCACCGGCAATTCCTATGTCGGCTTCCTTTGCTTCTCCCGGTCCGTTTACCACGCATCCCATTACAGCGACCTTTATATTAAGATCATAACCTTCTACAAGCTTTTCAACCTTACCTGCAAGACCTATAAGATCAATATTTGTTCTTCCACATGTAGGACAGGATACAACCTCAATACCGCCCTTTCTTAGGCCGAGATTATTTAATATAAGCTTTGCCGCAAAGATTTCTTCTACCGGATCACCTGTAAGAGATACTCTGATAGTATCACCTATACCCTGATATAATATAATACCTAGGCCGAGGGATGACTTTATCATACCTCTTTTTACCGTTCCTGATTCCGTAATACCTATATGAAGAGGATAGTCGGTCTTTTGTGAAATAAGTTCATGTGCCTTTACACACATCATTACATCGGAAGATTTGATACTTATAACCAGATTGTTATAATCCATATCCTCTATAATTTTAACCTTATCAAGTGCAGACTCTACAATACCTTCAGCAGTGACACCGCCATATTTTTCTATAAGATTTTTCTCCAAAGAGCCTGAGTTTACACCGACTCTTATAGGAAGATTTCTTTCTTTACAGGCATCCACTACAGCCTTTATTCTTTCACTGCTTCCGATATTTCCGGGATTAATCCTTATCTTATCACAACCTGACTTTATAGCCTCAAGTGCCAGTCTGTAGTCAAAATGAATATCTGCAACAAGAGGTATATGTATCTGCTTTTTGATCTCGGAGATTGCCAAGGCGGCCTCCGAATTTGGCACTGCAACTCTTATTATGTCACAACCTGCGTCCTCAAGTCTTAAAATCTGATCTACAGTTGCTTTAACATCCTCAGTCTTTGTATTACACATCGACTGTATAAGAATAGGCATGTCACCGCCTATATATTTATCTCCTATTTGTACTAATCTTGTTTTCTTTCTCATTATTTACTCCAATGATGTTTAGCATCATATAATCTTTCTTATATCATTAAACATTACAAAAACCATCAAAAGCATTAAGAGAGCAAAACCTGCAAAATGAATATAGCCTTCCACTTTTCTGTTTAAAGGTCGTCTAAATATCGCCTCAAGGAATAAAAAGATAAGTCTTCCGCCATCAAGTGCCGGTAGTGGAAGTAAATTCATTACTCCAAGGTTTGCACTTAAAAGCAAAACCATCTGTGACAATGAAAGCAGCACAACAAATATTCCGTACGGTTTTGACTCATTCACCGTAGTTCCAATCATATTTACAATACCTACAGGTCCGCTTATCTCACTTGCCCTTGCTCTGCCTCTAAGAAGGTATATAAGTGAATCAACAGTCATGGAAATAGTATATTTTACTTCCAATACTGAATACTTCAGCACAGAAAAAGGATTTTTCAGCTTTTCATATCCTGAGCTTTTTATACCTATCATATATTGAGAGTATTCCTCATTATACACAGGTGTAACGGTTATTGTTTGTTTTTCATTATTTCTTTTTACTGTAAGTGTAATGTCCTTACCCTGATTCATAAACAGATATGTGGAAACACTTCTGTAAAAGAAAAATCTCTTCCGTTAATTTTTTTCTATCTCATCGCCTACCATAAGCCCTGAGCTCTCAGCCGGAAGTCCTGATACAAATCCGCTTTATAACAGGTTTATCCACGCCTACATTTGCAACTATAAATATGGCAACTAAAAATGCTAAGATAAAGTTAAAAAAAGGTCCTGCCGCAATAGTGGCAATTCTACCTAAAAGGGGTGCACTGTTAAAGCTTCCCGGTGCATCTTCATCCTCATCTTCTCCATACATGGCGCAGGAACCGCCAAGCGGTAAGAGTTTCAGTGAGTACCTGGTCTCTTTTTCCCTTTACAGAAAAAAATTCTAGGACCCATTCCTACGGAAAACTCTACAACTTTTTACTCCTGAGAGTTTGGCAAAAAGAAAAATGTCCAAACTCATGTATTAATACTATTATTCCAAAAATAATCAGTGCAATAACTATATTCAAATTTTTTTATCCTTTCCAGATACTCTTCGGTCCACTGTTTCAATGATAGGATATCCTCAAGAGACGGATTCTCCTTGAACTGATGATTTTCTATGGCAAGACCTATGAGGCGTGGTATATCTGTAAATCCAATCTTTTTATTTAAGAATTTATCTACAGCCCATTCATTGGCGGCATTTAAAACTGTAGGTGCACTTCCACCCTTTTTGCCTGCCGATATAGCAATCTTGAGTCCTTCAAATACATCCAAATCAGGCTTTGAAAAGTTTAAAGTTGAAAGTTTTGAAAAGTCCACTCTTTCCTCAGATATATATCTTCTCTCCGGATAAAAAATAGCGTAGGAAATAGGCAACTTCATATCAGGTGTACCAAGCTGTGCTAAAATTCCGTTATCTTTAAACTCTACCATGGAATGAATGATGGATTCTTTTTGTATAACCACTTCAATATCATCAATATCCACATCAAATAAATGCGACGCCTCTATTATCTCCAATCCCTTGTTAATCATTGTAGCAGAATCTATGGTGATTTTTTTGCCCATACTCCAATTCGGATGCTTTAGAGCATCTTCGAGAGTAACATTTTTTAATTCTTCCTTACTGAATCCTCTAAAAGGACCTCCTGAAGCGGTAAGCAAGATCTTCTTGATAGGATTGTTCTTATCAAGACATTGAAAAATAGCACTGTGTTCAGAGTCAACAGGATATATATTAATACCCATATCCTTTGCAAGCGGCATTATAATATGACCTGCGCAAACAAGTGTCTCCTTATTTGCAAGTGCAATATCCTTCTTTGCCTTAATTGCCGCAATAGTAGGTTCTATACCTATCATACCTACAACAGCCGTTACCACTATATCCGCATCACAAACAGTGGCAACCTCTATCAGTCCCTACCATACCGAAGCTTACCTTTACATTCAAATCTTTTACTTTATCTGAAAGAATTTTAGCGTCAGCTTCCTCCCATATGGCAACCACCTTAGGCTTGAACTCTCGTATCTGCTTTTTCCAGTAAATCTATATTTTTTTATGTGCGGAAAGTGCTACAACTTCCACATCATTATTTATTCTCACTATATCAAGTGTTTGTGTTCCTATGGATCCTGTGGACCCCAAAATAGATATTTTTTTCATTTATTTAACCCAAAAAAATATTGCAAAAAGATTGCAGGAGCGGTGAATATCATACTGTCAAATCTGTCAAGTATGCCACCATGTCCCGGAATCAAATTTCCATAGTCTTTTATATTATGATTTCTCTTTATAGCTGAGGCAAGTGCATCTCCAACCTGTGATATAACAGAACCTATGGCACATGAAGCCGCACAGGTAAATACAGGTGAGAAAGTACTTATAAAATGTCCCGACAATATAAAGCCGAATATACCTCCTATAAGAGCGGCACCCCAAAAACTCCGCCTATACTGCCTTCTACAGACTTCTTAGGACTTAGTACAGGAGCTATTTTGTGCTTACCGAAAAGTGAACCTACCGCATATGCACATGTATCCGAGCCCCAGCTTGATATAAGTATCAGCCATGCAAGATACTGTCCGTCCTCATATGTTCTTGTATTGTAAACATATGAAAACAGTATCGGAATATACATCACTCCCATAAATACAAGTGATATCTCCTCGGTCTTATACTTCGAAATGTAAACACATATATTGCAAAAAAATAAGCATAAGAAATGCTATCACTGAAAAGAATATATATTGATTTAATTTAAAATAAATCAAACAATAATATATCAGCGAATACACATATCCAAGATATGTAATATTTTTTTCTTATCAAGGTCCAAAGCTCTGTAAAATTCAAATAAACCTATTACAGAAATCAATGCGGATAATATTATAAGCGGTAAATTACCTATATAAAAAGCCAAGATAGCCACTATCAAAAGTCCTATTCCACTTATCAGTCTGGTAAAAAAACATTAACGACCTCCAAATCTCCTCTGTCTTTTGCTATAGCTCTCAACAGCCTTCAAAAGCTCATCCTTATCAAAAATCCGGCCACAAAGTATCTGTGATGTAAAACTCACTGTATGCTATCTGCCAAAGTAAGAAGTTTGAAACTCTAAGCTCACCGCTTGTACGAATAAGCAAATCCGGATCCGGTAAATTTTTTGTATCTAAATATGAGGAAATAAGCTCCTCATTTATATTCTCTTTTGAAATAACTCGCCGGCGGCATCATCCACTATATGCTCTATAGCTCTTTTTTTATCTCATCTCTTCCACCATAATTTATTGCAAAGGCAAAAGTCATACCGGTGTTTGAGCTTGTTGCATCCACAAGCTTTTTGAATTCCTTTTCTGATATCGGGATCAAATCTGCTCTCATCACCGATCATTACAGCCTTTACATTGTTTTTATTTGCAACATCAATAAGCTTCACCATGTAAAATCTGAGAAGCTTCATCAAAGCACTTACTTCAACTGCTGATCTTTTCCAATTCTCGGTAGAAAAAGCATATACTGTAAGGCACTCCACTCCAAGTCGTACACAGTCCTCAACAGTTTTTTCAAGCGCCTCACATCCGGCTTTATGTCCCATTGCTCTTGGCAGGTTTCTTCTTTCAGCCCATCTTCCATTGCCGTCCAGTATTATGGCAATGCTTTTCGGTATAACTAAGTTTTCCAAATTTATACTCCATTCACTTTAAACTATAAAACAAGAAGGTGGAAGCCCACCTTCTTAAACTTTAGAAACTATTTGTCTCTACTGATATGAAGTCGGCTAATTAAACTGTTAATATTTCCTTTGACTTGTCTTCAATAGCCTTATCTACTCTCTCAATAGCCTTATCTGTAATCTTTTTGTATTTTGTTTTCGCCGTCCTTTAAATCATCCTCTGTGAACTCTCCGGCCTTTTTCAAGTTTTTTTGATAGCATCTATAGCATCACGTCTGATATTTCTGACAGCAACCTTACATGCCTCACCTTTTTTCTTTACATCCTTAACAAGCTCTTTTCTTCTCTCTTCTGTAAGCTCAGGGAAGATAAGTCTGATACATGAACCGTCATTTGTAGGATTGATACCGAGGTCCGACAAATTGATAGCCTTCTCGATTTCCTTTAAAAGAGACTTCTCCCAAGGTGCTATCTGTATAATTCTTGGCTCAGGAACTGAAATGTTTCCTACCTGCTGAATAGGTGTAGGTGTTCCGTAATATTCAACTTTTATTCTGTCAAGTACATGAGGGTTTGCTCTTCCTGCTCTGATTGAAGCGTATTCCTCAAGCAAAACATCGATAGATTTAGTCATTTTCTCTTCAAACTTTTTAATACTCTCTTGCATAAAATCTCCTTAAAAATTATGTTTATTAAATATAATACAATTTACACTGTCACAATTGTTCCGTTTATCTTACCGTCAAGCGCATTTTTTATAGAATTCTCTTCATTCAAATCAAACACTGCAAGCGGCATCTTATGCTCAAGACACATTACCGAAGCGGTCAAATCCACTACAGCAAGTCTCTTATCAATAACTTCCTGAATTGTAAGTGTGTCATACTTCTTGGCATTAGGATCTACCTTAGGATCTGCATTATATACTCCGTCAATAGACTTTGCCAAAAGTATCATATCTACATCCATCTCTATAGCTCTTAAAACTATACCTGTATCTGTAGAGAAGTATGGGTGACCTGTACCTCCACCGAAGAATACAACCTTGCCCTCTTTAAATCTTTCATTTACTCTGTCTTTTGAAAATATCTCCGCCATATCCCCACAAGGAAATGCCGAAAAGATTGCAGTATCTATTCCCTCTGAACGAAATATCTCAGATACATAAATACAGTTCATAATTGTTGCGAGCATTCCTATCTGATCCGCTTTTGTTCTGTCTATAGCCTCAGATGTTCTGCCTCTCCAGTAGTTACCTCCACCGATAACAATACCTATATTTGCACCTGTAGCCAAAGAAGGCTTTAATTGCTTTGCAATATCTCTTACTTTATCTTCGTTGTAACCGCCCTCGGGTTTAGCTAAAGCTTCACCGCTCAGTTTCAACATTACTCTTTTATTTTGCATAGATTCTTCTATCCTTTTTACTTGGAATTATGACACAAGTATACCATAGGGAAAAATAGTTATACAATGTCAAAAATAAACCCTTAAAGTTTGCACAAAGAAAAATTTATTTCCACTCAAAAACTCTTTGCCATCAGCTCCGCCGCCTTGTTTACAGACTCATCATTGTCAAAGTTTGACATAAATACCATCACATATTTTTTTATCTCTTAATATATAGTATTGACGGTCTATCTCGTCACTGTCATTAAACTTGATATCAAAGATATACATTATATCTCCTGCATCGGTTTTTTTCCCGATGAACCGTAAACTACAGCATCCAAACCGTATTGTTTGATTTGCATATTTAACTGCCATGTGGTAGACTCCGCAAACTTTTCGCTTTCATCCAGATTATAATTTTGATGTCCGGTATTTATAGAGATATTATTTGGTCTTGCATCATGTTCATGACCCTCAACAACATAAAAATATCTTCCGCCTCCCGACTGTTCCTTTGCTTCACCGAATCCTTCAGCCACGATAAAGCTTCCAAACTCCTTCTCAACTCTCTTTGAGTCTTTAGTGGCGGCATCATCTTTTTGTGTAGCAGCCACCGTAGTCTCATCTTTTTGTGTGGCTTCCACCGCACTCTCATCCGCTTTTGCAGTCGCCACTACATCCGCCTGTTTATTTCCACAAGCAGAAAGCATTACGATCATTAAAGGTAATAGATATAAACTCTTTTTCATAAATTATGTCCTCCCGGAAGTTAAAATGTAAGGTTTTAAGAACTGTAAACCCTAAGTATATTGTACTACTAACTTATACTTCCTGTACATATGGTTAAGAAATAAATTTTATTTGCTCCCGAATCTTTTTAAGACTTTTTGCGCATTTTTTTCTATGGTTGTACCTGTAGTATATACATCATCAACAATCAAAAATATTTTTAATATTTGAAGGCAAATCCTTTACCATAAATGCATTGTCAAGATTGTGAAGCCTCTCCGTTCTGCTTAAGCCCTTTTGATCTATAGTCTTTTTACTCTGCAAAGGCAGTCATGTAATACAGGAATATCCAAATACTTTGATAAATCCTTTGCCAAAATATCGGACTGATTAAATCCTCTCATCCTCTTTCGTGAGCTGTGAAGCGGAACGGGCATGATACAGTCAATATTTGAGACTTTAATAAATTTTTCATAGCGAATTGCCATTAGCTTTGCAAAGCCTTCAATATACTCTCTTTTATTATCATACTTAATTTTAAGTATGATATGCCTCATCTCATCGGTATAATTACAAAGTCCTCTTCCGGCTTCAAACTCTCTGTCTAAGTTACACTCGTCACAGTAAGCGGAATCTTCTGAAATTATTTCCTTACCGCATTTAATACAGTAGGGTTCTTTCACAAAAGGAAGCTTTTTTTATACATGCCTTACATATAAGATGACCTTTTTTTCATTTACTATCTCTTCACACACAGGACATCTTCTCAGGGTAAATAATATCAACTATTTTTAAATATGTACTAATCCTCCTTAGATAACATTGAAAGTTCAATTATTTTTGGATTTTTAAACCGGTATATCTTGCCATCTCCTTAGTATTTTGAATCATACTGTAAAACACCTCGGGAATACCTACAAGTACCACACATTTTTTTGCTCTTGTGACAGCCGTATATATAAGATTTCTGTTCATAAGCATTGCAGGTCCCTTATAAATAGGAATAATTACAGCCGGATACTCACTTCCCTGTGATTTATGAACTGTAATGGCATATGCAAGTTCAATCTCATTAAACTCAGAAAACTCATACTTTGAAACCTTACCGTCATCAAAACAAATAGTGAAGCTTTCTGAAAACATATCTATTTCTTTTATTATTCCGGTATCACCATTATAAACTCCAAGCCCCTTATCTACCGGCATATGTTTTTTTCATTGTATACGAACCACTCTTTTTGGTAATTATTTTTTTATCTGCATTACCTTATCGCCTTCTCTAAAGACTGTGGCATCATATTCTTTTTCTTTTTTTGGATTTACTTGCAGGATTAAGTTTATTTTTGTAAAAATGAATTTAACAGCTCCACTCCGAGAGGGCCTTTTCTCATAGGTGTCATAACCTGAAGTTCGTTTGTAGATGCCTTCACATATGAAGGAAGTTTATCTCTTATAAGGGAAATAACGGAAGCCATTACATGCTCGGGATTGCTCTGTTTGATAAAAATAAAATCATTACTCTTCTTACCCAGATCAATCTCTTCATTTGTCATTATCTTATGAGCATTTACAACAATATCACTTCCTGTGGACTGGCGGAATATCTTATTAAGCCTTACAACATTAAAGCAATTTGAATCGATCATATCTTTTAACACTGTTCCCGGTCCTACACTTGGAAGCTGATTTATATCTCCTACCAGAATAAGTCTGGTTCCTATTGCTACAGCCTTTAATAGTGCATTCATCAGGAAAATATCCACCATGCTGACCTCATCCACTATAAGTACGTCGGACTCAAGCGGATTGTCTTCATTTCTCTCAAAATGAGTGCCTATATTACTTGAATTATCGCTGTTATTCGGTGTTATTTCCAAAAGTCTGTGAATAGTTTTCGCTTCATATGATGTAGCTTCAGACATCCTCTTTGCCGCTCTTCCCGTAGGCGCCGCGAGCGCAATACTTTCGCCTTCGCTCTCAAAGTATTTGATAATAGTATTTATAGTTGTAGTCTTTCCGGTTCCCGGTCCTCCGGTGATTATTATAAGACCGCTGCTTATGGATTCTATTACCGCCTGCCTTTGCAAGTCATCCAGGACAATACCTTCTTTATCTTCAATCTTTAAAATTTTCTCTTCTATCTTTTCTATATCATACTTTGCCTTTATATTGATATCTGTCAACATTTTTGCTACGGCAAGCTCAGTATAATAACACTGTGAAAGATAAACTTGAGTTTCTTCATTTTTCTTCACAACGATTCTTTTTTCCATCTGCATCTCTGAAAGTAAAGAATCAAAGTCAAATATATTTTCACCGAATAAATCAAGGAATTCAGCATTTAAAACCGTATCAGGCAGATATAGGTGTCCGGACATCATGGCATTTGATAGAATATACTCCACCCCGGCAATGGCACGAAACTTGGAATCGGCTGTAATACCGACCTTTTTGGCAATATCGTCTGCAATCTTAAAACCTATACCGTCTATATCATCTGCAAGTTTGTATGGATTGGTCTCTATTATAGTATATATTTTTACTTCCGTATTCCATATATATCTTTGCGGAAAGCTTCATGCTGATACCGAACTTTTGTAAAAAAATCATAGCATCACGCATGGACTTTTTTCCTGTATCTGTTCGCTTATGGATCTTGCAAGCTTTTCACTTACACCTTTGACTTCAGCCAGTCTTTCAGGTTCTTCTTCCATCACTCTTAGAGTGTCCATCTTGAATTTTTTTAACTATTCTTTTTGCCAGTGCCTCGCCTACACCCTTTATTGTGGAAGATTCCAGATACTTTTGTATACTGTCAAGTTCTCTCGGCTCTATGATTTCGTATTCATCGACAAAAAGCTGCTCTCCATAGTTTGGATGCAGCTTCATATTTCCCTTTGCCTTTATAAATTCGCCTTCAGCGATATAGTTGAAGGTGCCGACAAGGACATAGTCGTCATCATCGGCCTCCACGCTGAGCACAGTATAGCCATTTGTTTCATTCCTATAAATGATTTTTTCGATATAGCCTGATACTGTTGACATATTATTTTTTAGAATCTCCCTTATTACCGGTTCTGAATTCGATAAACTTACCTGTACCTATAGCAACAGCTGTCAAAGGATTGTCAGCTATCACCGTATTGATACCTGTCTTTTCCTCAATAAGAGCGTCAAGACCTGAAAGTAATGCACCACCGCCGGTAAGTACAATACCTCTGTCATATACATCGGCTGCAAGCTCAGGTGGTGTTCTCTCCAAAACATTGTGAACTGAATCTACGATCTGCATTGCAGGCTCTCTGAGTGCCTCTAAAGTCTCATCAGAGTTAACTTCTATAGTCTTTGGAAGTCCTGTTACAAGGTTTCTACCCTTAACTTCCATAGTAAGAACCTCAGGTCTTCTGTATGCTGCACCGATATTAATCTTAATTTCTTCCGCTGTTCTCTCACCGATCAAAAGATTGTGCTTCTTTCTCATATATCTTACTATAGACTCATCGAAATCGTCACCTGCAATCTTAATTGATGTACTTACAACAGTACCTCCAAGAGATATAACCGCAATATCCGCTGTACCTCCACCGATATCAACTATCATGTTTCCTACAGCCTTCTCAATATCAATTCCTGCACCTATAGCGGCAGCTACAGGCTCCTCAATAATCTTAACTTCTCTTGCACCTGCAGAATATGTTGCATCCTCTACAGCCTTCTTCTCGACCTCAGTAGCACCTGACGGGATACATACTGCAATTCTCGGCTTTCTGAAAGTCTTCTTTCCTACAGCCTTGTCGATAAAGTACTTTAACATCTTTTCTGTTATTGTATAATCTGAAATAACACCCTGACGAAGTGGTCTTACCGCCACAATATTTCCCGGTGTTCTTCCGATCATAAGTCTGGCTTCTTCACCTATGGCCTGTATCTTGCCGTTTTCTCTATCTATAGCTACAACACTTGGCTCTTTTTAAAAACAACACCCTTGCCCTTTATATAAACTAAGATACTTGCTGTTCCAAGATCTATACCAATGTCATTGGATGTAAACCAAAACATATTCTCCTCCAAACTACTTATTATAAATTTTTAATGTAACACACTGTATACTATTCTACAACAAATAATGAAATTAGCCAATATCAATATTTAGAAATAAATTATAAAGAAATACGATATTTCTGTATAAAGGATACTTTATTACACTTTTTTTATAACTTTGACTACTTAAGCAGATATCTTAAAACCTATCTTTGAGTTGTTCTCATCAGATTTTTAAATCCAAATCATTCATATCTATGAAATCTTCTTTTCTTAAAATATACTCTATTTTTTTCATTTACATCCAAATCTCCATAGTTTCTGAATGCAAAATTGAGTACTCCCTGTTTCTATCAGATTTCTGCAAAAATCTTCCGTTTCCATTATTTTTTTATTTTTTTAATAGATTTCTCACATATTTCCATAATCTTTTTTATCAGCCATGTCATCTGTCAAAAAAATCCCTTCTTAAAGGCTTCCAGTTTACATATATCTAACATCTCCTCAACATTATAGTCCTCAAAATTTACTCTAAAAGGCACTCTTGATCTAAGCCCCGGATTTCGCAAGAAGAACTCATCCATCTCATCAGGATAACCGGCAAATATTACTATAGTGTCCTTTCTGTTGTTTTTCCATCTCCTGAACAATCATATTTATAGCTTCATCACCGAATTCTCCCCTTCTTTCTTCCAAAAAGTGAATACGCCTCATCTATAAAGAGTACACCGCCCTTTGCCTTTTGAAATACATCTTGTACCATGGGAGCTGTTTGTCCCACATACTGTGCTACAAGATCGGCTCTTCCTACCTCTATGAACTTCCCTGTTGTTATAATACCGATTTCTTTCAGCAATCCGGCCACAATCCTTGCTACAGTGGTCTTTGCAGTACCCGGATTTCCGACAAATTCCATATTCATAGTTATAGGTTCTAAATGTTCCCCATTTTCTTCCATAGCTTTTTCTCATCTTTGCAAATGCCAAAATTCTTTTCACCTGATCCTTTGCATTACTTATACCCACCAAAGCCTGTAGTTCATCCATATAGTTACGCTTATCCGCTATATCTTCAAAAATATCTTCGGGAATTGTCGGCAATCCGGTGGAATCCATATTTTCAAAGATTTCATCTTCACATGAACTTACATAATTCTTTTCAATAAGCTGTGCTCTAATCTCCGCAACATTCTTTCTGCCGAGATTTTTAACCTTAAGTAGTTCCATATCGGACATTTCAAGAAGCTTCTTTATAGATGTTATATTTGCCTTTTTTTAATGAATTATAAGATCGAACTCCAAGTTCCAGATTGTCAATAGAGTCCCTATCCAACTTTTTGTTGCATACCAAGTACTTTTCAATAGAATGATAATATAATCTTTTAAATTCTTTTTACTTATATTATTATCTATTACTTCATCGCCTACCTCTTCCAAAACACAACCCTTTAAAGACCATAGTTATAAGTGCTTTTAAGCTTTTTGGATATTCTTTGCGGAAAATCAAAGATAATACTTCCAATATTACCGTCCTTTTTTTCCTCCGACTATAATCACACTGATATGTCCTCCAACCTCGCTTATCTCCTTACACATTGCCTTAAAATATCCGGAATTAGGAATCATATATATTATGTCATCATCTATAAAATTTATATTCATACTTTTTATCAACAACAGCTGTATACTTCACTCTGTAATTTTTTTGGGGTTTTATCTTCCAAAAATATACTTATCCGGAATCACCTTTGCATAATTGTTGAAAATCCAGTCAAACTCATCTGTAGAAATCTCATTATCCGAATCCAAGTATATATAGTTTTTATAAGGCTCACCCGAGTTCATTACGATTTCAAATCCCAAAGTCTCGCCTACTTTTAAATACATTCCATAGGTCATAAACCTGTCACTGACACTATACACCTCACCGTTAAAGTCATCTTTATATTCTATTGAACTTGAACTTAAATATTCTTTACGTATTTCATTTGTTTTATTCATTGCTATACCTCTTTTTAAAAATTATTTTTGTTACTGTCGCAGTCTGCAATGACTCTTCCTTGGTATGCTCACTTTTTCAGGTCATCGCATACTTCTCCGTCCGGCCGTCATTTGTATCTGCGGATTTAATTTTCAAGGTGCAAAAAAGCACAACAAAAAGCCATTGCCTTTAAAATTGACGCACTACCCCCTAGGTAGTACGATTCATTCTAAAAAAACAATGGCTGAAATATAAACAAATTAAATTTTACCTTGATATATTAGCACATGTATTTCATTAATACAATACATATTATTAAAGTGTAAAAATAAAAATGATATTCTTATATGGTACAATTTATTGTATAATTATAAAAATCAATCGGAGTAAATTCCGATTATCAGGAGGATGCGTATGGATTATGAGAAACTGAAATCTTTTTAGAAATATAAACAACAACTTTGCAAAAATTACTTGGCATAGAACTTACCGAGCTTTCAAACGGCTATGCCAAAGCTGAAATGAAAGTCACAAAAGAACTTTTTAAATCCCATAGGCTCAATACATGGAGGCTGCCTCTATACCATCGCCGACATAGCAGGAGGTGCCGCCGCAAGTTCCTACGGAATACATGTTACTACAATAGACGGAAACTTCCATTATCTGCGTGCCGGCTTAAATACTAAAGAACTCTCCGCTACCGCCACAGAGATAAAGAAAGGAAAGAAAAATCTCCGTCTACAGCATATCTGTAAAAGATCAAGACGATGTCGAGCTTGCAGTCGGTATATTTTCATTT